>ERZ650309.956-NODE-956-length-13764-cov-6.093661_pt1 | contig 13764 bp, 11 predicted proteins | sample MGYA00376245_ERZ650309 | MGnify/ENA primary metagenome ERZ650309 (study PRJEB26733, sample SAMN07839294) | wastewater metagenome | biome: urban; feature: wastewater treatment plant; material: waste water | place: USA: North Carolina | collected 2016-04-26 ...
TGCAGGTGCCGAAGTCTCTGTCGGCGAGCCGCAGTCGTCCTCGACGATCGCGCCACCCGAATACGTTGACGAACGCGACCTCCCCTTCGAACTGCGCCCGCTCGTTGCAAAACGGCTCGAAATGCCGTGGGCAATCGCGTTTCTGCCCGATGGGCGCGCGCTGGTGACGGAACGCCCCGGACGGCTCCGACTCATCGAAGGCGATCACATGCTGGATGAGCCGATCGCAGGCGTACCGGACGTTGCCTTCGGCGGCCACTCCGGCCTGCTCGACGTCCTCGTCGACTTGACCCAACGCGAAGTCCGCGCCGCGCGCACGACCGGCCGCGCCTCCACCACACGCCGAGAGGACACGCAGGTCGTCGCCGTGCTGGCCCGACAAATGGGCGAACTGCTGTTGGCACCTATGGTTGACGCCGTGTGGGAACGGTTACCGAGTCGCCGGGGGAAGCCGCCGCGGCTGCGGGTGAATGTCGACGAGGCACAGCCATGACCATCACCGTTGACGAATTCACGGTCGCCGACCCCGCCGAGGCCTGGACCGCGGCCGGGTTCACCGTGGACGACGATGCGGTCTGCAGGATCGGCACCGTCCGCGTCCGCCTGGTCGGACGAGGCCGCGGCACCGGCATCGTCGGGTGGTCGTTGCGCGGCCTACCGGAAGACGGCGCTCTCGACGGCATCCCCACCACGCGCTCGACCGCCGAATCGGCAGCCCCGGCCGAACATCCCAATGGCGTCACCGCCATCGACCACGTCGTGCTGCTGTCACCACACCTCGCCCGCACCGTTGCGGCACTGACCTCCGCAGGCGCTTCCCCACGCCGAGAACGTGACGGTGAACTCGGCGGCCGGCCGATGCGCCAGGTCTTCTTCCGATTCGGCGAGGTGATCGTCGAAGTAGTCGGCTCCCCCACGACGATGGGCAAGGGGGCGTCGTCGCTGTGGGGCCTGACATACACGGTGGCTGACATCGATGAGACCGCCGCCTTCTACGGCGAACGCACCGCACCCATCAAGGCCGCAGTTCAGCCGGGCCGCCGGATCACCACGCTGCGTACCCGCGACCTCGGGATATCGGTCCGGACCGCGATGATCTCCGAACACGTTCCCCAGTCGCCTCGATCCTGCCCGCCGCCACCTATTCTGGGCCAGTGAGCGACTCCGCAACCGAGGCCACCGTGGTCATCCACACCGACGGCGGCTGCCGCCCCAACCCGGGCCCCGGCGGCTGGGGCGCTGTGCTGCGCCAACGCCAGCACGTCCGCGAGATGTGCGGCGGCGAGGCCGGCGAGACCAGCAACAACCGCATGGAGTTGACCGCGCCGATCATGGCGCTTGAGGCACTCACGAGACCTGTTGTGGTGCACTTGCATACCGACAGCACCTACGTCCGCAACGGCATCACCAAGTGGGTGCTCGGCTGGGAACGCAACGGCTGGCTGACGGCGGCCAAGCAGCCGGTGAAGAACGTCGACCTGTGGAAGCGGCTGCAGGCCGCGTGCGCGAAGCATCAGGTCGAGTGGTTCTGGGTCAAGGGACATTCGGGCGTCGCCGACAACGAGCTGGCCGACCAGTTGGCGACACGCGGACTCGAGGAAGCTGTCGCCGCCGCCCGCTGACACCCGGGATTTGTGCACGATTTTCCGTGCGCAGCACCGAAAATCGTGCACAAATCACTCCCAGGCGACGTCCCGTGGGGTCTTGTCCGGCCGTAGGCCGCGCCAGCTCGGCTGCCGCAGCCGATCATCTGCCGTGCGTTCGCTGTAGCGCACCTCGCCGACCAATTCTGGACGCACGAAGGTCACCCCTTGGCCGTCGATCGCGGAAAGCGGTGCAGTAAAAGGTGATTCGTGCGTCTGCAGCGGTGTCAGCGTGGTCCGTAGATCAGCCAGCATCTTGTCGGTGAAGCCCGTACCGACGCGCCCGACGAATTGCAGACCGGCGCCTGTGGGCACCCCGACCAACAGCGCGCCGATCCCCGCGGTCCGCCCCTCCCCCGCCCGCCAACCACCTATCACCACTTCCTGTGTGCGCCAGAACTTCTCCTTGATCCACGATGCTGATCGCCCGGGCCGGTAGACCGAATCCCACTTCTTGGCCACCACCCCCTCGAGGCCCTGCGACTGCGCCACTTCCAATGGCTCGTCCTCGGGAAGCAGTGGTGGAACTATCAGAGCACATCCAGTCGCCAATTTTTCCAACAGCTTTCGTCGATCACGGTATTTCGCGCGAAGTACCGAACGACCATCGAGCTCCAAGATGTCGAAGCACCAGAACTCGACATGCGAGCCCGGCGCACGATTCTGCAGGGCGCCGAAGCTGGGCACACCGTCGCGCAGGGCCACCACCTCACCATCGAGAACGACGTGATGGTCAGCGAGATCAGCGGCAAGAGAACGCAATTGCGGGAATTCGCCGGTGACGTCACGGCCACTGCGGGACGACAATCGAAGCCGGCCATGATCGGCTTCCACCAGGAGCCGGTACCCGTCCCACTTGCCTTCGAATGCCCACTCCCGCGCAGACAACGCCGCCACCGAACCATGGGTGGCCAACATCGGTTGCAGCCGTTGCTCTTTCATGCGGCGAACCAGCCAGTTCTTGCCTTCGGTCTGGATCAGCACGTAACGTCCGGATACGCGGCTGCCATGAAGGTTGACGATGACCTCGCCGTTTTCTCCCGAGTCCCTGAATTTCTCGACGTCGTAGGTGCCCGAGTCCCAGATGGTGACCTCACCGCCGCCGTACTCGCCAGCAGGAATCACCCCTTCGAAGGTCGCATATTCCAGCGGATGATCCTCGGTGTGTACCGCGAGGTGGTTGACGGTCGAGGACTCCGGAAGATTCTTCGGCACCGCCCAGCTCACCAGGACGCCATCGCGTTCCAGCCGGAAGTCGTAGTGCAGACGGCGGGCATGGTGCTCCTGGATGACGAAACGCAGGTGCCGGTAGCCCTCGCCTCCGGTCGGCGCTGCGGCCGGCACCGGCTCCGGAGTACGCGCCGAGTCCCGCATGCTGCGGTACATCGTCAGCCGGTCGGCAACGGGCGCACCGGCATCGAGGCCCTCGAGCAGATCACCGTCGCGGGCCAGCCTCGCCAATACCTCCTCGAAACGGAGCTGACGCAGATCCGGATCGTCGAGTTCCTCCCAGGTCCGCGGCGCAGCCACCGTCGGTTCGTCACGACCGCGCAGCGAATACGGCGCCACCGTTGTCTTGGCGGCATTGTTCTGGCTCCAGTCCACAAAGACCTTCCCGGCGCGGGAACTGCGGGTCATGGTCGCGGTGACGAGACCGCTCATCGACGATTCGAGTTGCTGGGCAACACGTTTGGCCACGGCCGTCGCTCCGCGTGAGCTGACGGGCGTTGCCAGTGGCACGTACAGATGCAGCCCCTTGCTCCCACTGGTCAACGGGTAGGCGGTCAGATCCATCGCGCCGACGAGTTCTCGCACCGCACGAGCCACCGCACACAGTTGGGTCATCTCGACATCGTCACCGGGATCGAGGTCGAACACGATGCGAGTGGCCGGTCCCACCGAGTGCGACACCAAACGCCACTGCGGCACGTGTACTTCCAGCGCCGCCTGCTGGGCGATCCAGGCCAGCCCTTCGGCATCGTCGATGACGGGATAGACCGTCGTTCCGGATCGATGGGTAATAGTGCAGCGGTCCAGCCATTCTGGGGCGGTCGACGCCAGATGCTTCTCGAAGAACGGTTCCTGCGCAACACCATTGGGCCATCGGGTGCGAGTGACGGGACGGCCGGCGATGTGCGGCAGCATGGCGTCGGCGACGGCAAGGTAGTAGTCGAAGACGTCGGCTTTGGTCGTCCCCGAAGCCGGATAGAGCACCTTGTCGGGGTTGGTCAGCCGCACCCGTCCGAATTGCTCCACAGGCTCAAGTATCCAGCCAGACGGCAAATGTGGGCCATACTGAGGCATGCGGTCGATCTGGAAGGGGTCAGTGGCCTTCGGTCTGGTCAATGTGCCAGTGAAGGTCTACAGCGCGACCGAGGACCACGACATCAAGTTCCATCAGGTCCATGCCAAGGACAACGGCCGCATCCGGTACAAGCGGGTATGTGAGATCTGCGGTGAAGTGGTCGAGTTCCGTGACATCGCCAAGTCGTACGAATCCGAAGACGGCCAGACGGTGATCATCACCGACGAGGACATCGCCACGCTGCCCGAGGAACGCAGTCGCGAGATCGAGGTCGTCGAGTTCGTGCCGGCAGATCAGATCGATCCGTTGATGTACGACCGGAGCTATTTCCTGGAGCCTGACTCGAAGTCGTCGAAGTCATACGTACTGCTGGCCCAGACCCTGGCCCAGACCGACCGGGTCGCGATCGTGCATTTCTCACTGCGCAACAAGACCCGGCTGGCGGCGTTGCGGGTGAAGGACTTCGGCAAGCGCAACGTGATGATCGTGCACACACTGCTGTGGCCCGACGAGATTCGCGATCCTGATTTCCCCGTGCTGGACAACGAAGTTCAGATCAAAGAGGCCGAGTTGAAGATGGCCGGCCAGGTTGTCGACTCGATGACCGAAGACTTCCACCCCGAGCAGTTCCGCGACACCTATCGCGAACAGATGGAAGAACTGATCCAAGCCAAGATCGACGGCGGAGAGGCCTTCACAACCGAGGACGCCGTGGCCGAACTCGACGCAACCGATGATGTGTCCGACCTGCTGGCCAAGCTGGAGGCCAGCGTGAAAGCCCGCGGCGGCTGAGCTATTCCGCAGAAGCCGTGCGCAGCCACCCGGCTTCCGGTATACGGATCATGTGAGTACTCCACCCGAGGACGGGGCGGAATTATTAACGGCCGCAGCCAAATACCGGTCGCGGCGCGATGCGGATCAACCACAGATCTGCCTGAACATGATCGTCCGCAATGAGGCCCACATCGTCGCCGAGGTATTGGACGCGGTGTCGCCGTACATCAGCTCCTGGGTCATCGTCGACACCGGCTCAACGGACGGTACGCAGGACGTGATCCGGGAACACACTGCCCGCCTGGGCATTCCCGGCGTATTGCACGAACGGCCCTGGCGCGACTTCGGCACCAACCGCTCGCAGGCGCTGGCGCTGGCCGCAGGACGCGCGGACTACATCTGGGTCATGGACGCCGACGATGTGGTGGTCGGCCGGCCGAACTTCGCCGGGCTCTCGTCAGATGTCTACGCCATGCGCATCAAGGACGGACTGACCTACTGGCGTAGACAGTTGTTCCGCGACGGCAAGCCCTGGCGTTACGTAGGGGTGGTGCATGAGTATGCCGATTGCGATGAGCCGTTCACCGAGGCCCGTCTGGACGGTGACTATTACGTCGAGTCACGCCGCCTCGGTGCGCGAAACAAAGACCCCCAGAAGTACGCACGCGACCGAGATCTCTTACTCGCCGAGATCCGGCGCCATCCCGACGATGAACGATCGGCTTTCTATCTCGCCGAAAGTTATTTCAACCTGGGCGATTTCGCGAATGCACGTATCTGGGCGGCACGACGCGCAGAGATGGGCGGCTGGGCCGAGGAGAGGTACTACGCGCTGTGGCAGGTGGCCAGGTGCATGGAGGAATTGGACGAGCCGTGGCCTGACGTGCTGGATGCCTACCTGCACGCCTGGGAATTCCGGCCGACGCGCGCGGAGCCGCTGCACGCCATCGCCGCGCGCTACCGCAGTGACCGGCGATTCGAACTCGGCTACCTGTTCGCCGAACGAGCCTCGGCAATTCCGTTGCCGTCCAACGATATTCTCTTCGTGAACGAATCGGTGTACACCTGGCGCGCGCTGGACGAGCAGTCGGTGTGCGCTTCCTGGATCGGCCGGCACGACGAGTCATTTGCACTGTGCCGGAATCTGTTGTCGCGGCCGGATATCGCCGATGACGATCGCCAGCGAATTGCCGGCAACCGCGACCAGTCCGTCGGCGCGCTGCTCGAATCCGCATCGAGGTATCCAGACATGTTGATAAACAACATGATTGGCCACCGACGTGCCGCGAATGTCACCGTCAGCTTGATCGCCGGACCGGACATCAGCACCACCGAACTGACGCTCAACACCCTGCTGAACTGTTGCTCGGACATCACCACGGCAAATCGGTTCCTGGCACTCGATACCGGCGTGAGCGCGCATGACCGCGACCGGCTCAGATCACGCTATCCGTTCCTGGACTTCATCGAATTCACCCCGACCGATGAGCCGTTGGCCGAACTGACCGCCATCCGCAATCAACTCGCCGGGCGCTACTGGTTGCACCTGGATCAGGGCTGGCGCTTCTTTGCAGCCGAAACGTTGGTCGGCAGGCTGCGAGCGGTCCTTGCGGCCGAACCCGATGTAGTACAGGTTGGCGTCAACTTCGGCGACTCCCGCAGCCTGCTCGGCGCCTGCGCTGCCGAAGACTGCGTGCGCCGCAACACGGAAACCGGCCGCTACGTGATCACCCACGTCGCGGCCCACGGCCCCGCGATGATCGATCTGAACAGGCTCGATCGCCCTGCCTCGGAACCGACCACAGCCAGCCTTGACGAAGTGCTCTGCATCAAGGCCGGCTGATGGACGCGGTAACGCACTAGCCGCCGCCGGCACCACCCTTACCGCCGACACCACCCTTACCGCCGGCGCCACCGACACCGCCGGTACCGCCGGCATGCGTCGAGCCGATCGCTCCGACGCCCACCGTGGTACCCGAGGCGCCTCCGGATCCAGCGCTGCCCGTACCGCCGGCAGCACCCGTGGATCCGGCCTTGCCGGCAGTCCCGCCGGCACCCGTAGCGCCTGTCGCCCCTTGCGCACCTGTCTTTCCGGCGGCCCCGGTGCTACCCGTCGCTCCGGTGGCTCCGGTCGCCCCGGTCGCGCCCTTGGCGCCGGTCGCACCTGTGCTGCCGGACTTCCCGCCGGAGCCAATTCCCAAGGCGCCCAACAGCCCGCCGCCACCGCCGGCGCCCGCCGCACCACCGGTGCCACCGGTACCACCGACGCCGCCAGAGCCGCCCTGACCGCCACCGCCACCGGCACCGGCGACGCCGGCCGTGCCACCGGTACCGCCCGTGCCACCCACGCCACCGGCACCTGCCGAGCCACCGGTGCCACCGACTCCACCCGTGCCACCCACGCCGCCGGTGCCACCTGTGCCGCCGTCACCCGTGTGGTAGGGACCGCAGAGTCCGAGACACAGCGGGTCCGGGATCACCACGACGCCATCGCCACCGGCACCACCGGTACCGCCCGTGCCACCGGTTCCACCAGTGCCACCGGTGCCACCGGTTCCGCCGGTTCCACCCGTGCCACCGGTTCCGCCGACACCACCACCGCCGCCATCGCCACCGGCACCACCGGTACCGCCGACGCCACCCGAGCCACCGGTTCCACCAGTGCCACCCGTGCCGCCCACGCCGCCGCTGCCGCCCTGACCGCCCCCACCGAACAAGGTGAGCAGGCCCGCGCTGCCGCCTTTTCCGCCGTTGCCGGCCGCGGTGCCCTGCAAGCCCGTGCCGCCGGCACCGCCACCACCACCGGAAGCACCGGGGGTGCCTGATCCGCCGGTGCCGCCGGAGCCACCCTCGGTACCCGGGAGTCCCTGATTGCCGGTACCGCCTACCGCGCCGGCATTGCCGGTGCCACCCGTACCACCGGTGCCGCCAGGACCGCCGGCCTGGCCGATCGACAGGATCGTTTTTCCTTTGGCCCCAACACTTCCCGCTGAGCCGGCCGTGCCTGCCGTACCCGCCGTGCCTGCCGTACCCGCCGTACCCGCGGTGCCCGCCGTGCCCGACGATCCGGTAGAACCGGTCGAACCGTTTGTGCCGGCAGTGCCTGCGCCGCCCGCTCCACCGCTCACGCCCTGAGTACCGAGGCCACCTGCGCCGCCGTTACCACCGGCGCCGCCTCGACCGAACAGCCCCAGCAATCCCATGTTTCCACCGGCGCCACCATTGCTGCCGGCGATCGTGTCGGTGCCGTCGGCACCGTTGCCGCCCTTACCGCCATTGCCGAACAGCAATCCCGCATTGCCGCCCTTACCGCCGTCGATGCCCGCAGTCGTGCTGTCCCAGCCGGCGCCGCCACTGCCTCCGAGGATGCCGCCCGCCTGCCCGTTGGGGTGTGCCGCAGTGCCGGCGGCGCCGTTACAGATCAACCCGCACGGACTGTCCAACGCCGACGGTGTGGTCGGCGAGAACGGCTTGAGCAGTGCGATCTTCGCGCCGGCCGGTACTGGTGACGAAACACCCTGACCGAACAGCGAAGACAACCACCACAGCGGGTTATTCGGATCAAATGTGGGCGCCAGTGGCACGCTGAGGTCCACCAGTTGGACGGATCGGCTGACGGGCGTAGCTGCCGTCAGCGCCTCTACTGCGTCCGGTGGGATCGCCATCACCAAGCCGGCGCTGGCAGCGGCGGCGCCGACGGCGCCCGTCGCCAGATACCGCACTGATTTCAAAGTTCCGCGAGAGTGGGATTTGCGATGCTTGGACACGATGGAATCCTCCTTTGGATTCACGGTCTTGAACCGGCGATCGCGCACGGCGTGAGGTGAAATTACCACTCGACGCCATTCCTGACCAGCATCAATTATTTGCTGAAGTATTTACACAGAGAGCGTATTTCAATAGTCAATTCGGTAAATATCCACCGCTCATCGACTCATCCACGCAGGTCAGTTCCATACCATTTGAACGATTATCGACACCGACGAGGCCGTAGCTGGCATTACTCGGCCCATATGGTTTAAACAGGAAATTAGCTGTTAATAACATGGCCGACTAATAAATTAGTTCACAGCGATAATTTGTCGATCAATACGGTCAGCAGCGACGTGGTTTACGACTATTACGAGCGCACGTTCAGTCCGCTGCGACGCCCGGCGAGGGCTACTTGCAGAGGTCTGCGATCTTCGTGCTGACGGCCTCACCGTCGCGCAGACGCGCGGCCTGCGCGGGCTCGCCCGCGCCGATACCGGCCTGGCCGTACATCGAAATGGCGCTCAGGTCGTCGGCGAATGTACGTACTGCGGCGGCCAGGTCTGCGGGTGCAGCGGGATCGAGATTCGCGAGCAGATACGTTGCGCCGCTACTCATCGCCAATCGCGAAACTCCGGCAACGGTCTGCACCGCAACAGGATCAGGGCCGAGGTCGGTATGGGTCTGCAACGCCACGGCGGCATGCACGGTGGTGAAGGCCGTACATGCGCGCGTCTTCGCATCGGCCGTTTGTTGCGCACTCGGCGCCGCGTGCTCACTGCCGGTCGGGCGCGACACCACGGCCCACACCGCGATGCCTGCAGCAATCACCGCCAACCCGAGCGCAGCGGGGGCGATCCAACTCGGTTGCGTCCGCACAATGACTGGCTGATGCGAAACGTGCGACTGCTCCGGCGCGTCCTCGGACATGGGCGCGATGGTAGTCCAGCAAACTCGTAGCGGCAGGGTGTTCGACAAGGCGGGGCCGCAACCCAGGAGGCCGCGAGCGAACCGAATCTCGCGGGCACCTCGATAGAACGTGTTCTAGAAAGCCGCCCACGTGCCCGGCCAACCTTGCTAGCGTGGCCAACAGAACGACGAAGGGGCACACGTGATCCTCGATAGATTCCGACTCGACGACCAGGTCGCCGTCGTCACCGGCGCCGGCCGGGGACTGGGCGCCGCCATAGCAGTCGCATTCGCGGAAGCCGGTGCCGACGTGGTGATTGCGGCTCGCACGGAGGCGCAACTCCACGACGTCGCCGAGCAGGTCCGCGCGACCGGCCGGCGGGCGCACATCGTGGTCGCCGACCTGGCCCATCCGGATGAGACAGCGAAGCTCGCCGGCGAGGCCGCGGACGCGTTCGGGAAACTAGACATCGTCGTGAACAACGTCGGCGGAACGATGCCCGGTCCCTTGATGAACACTTCACCCAAGGACCTCAAAGACGCCTTCACGTTCAACGTGGCCACTGCGCACGCACTGACCCAGGCGGCGGTCCCGATCATGTTGGAGCACTCCGGTGGCGGCAGCATCATCAACGTCACGTCGGCGGTCGGCCGGTTGGCGGGCCGCGGATTCGCCGCGTACGGCACCGCCAAAGCCGCACTGGCGCATTACACGAAACTGGCCGCCATGGACCTGTGCCCGAAGATCCGGGTCAACGGGATCGCCCCGGGTTCGATCCTGACCTCGGCACTCGACATCGTGGCTTCGAATGACGCGTTTCGCGAGCCCATGGAAAAGGCCACCCCGCTACGTCGCCTGGGCGACCCCCAGGACATCGCCGCCGCCGCGGTCTACCTGTCCTCACCGGCCGGCGCCTACGTCACCGGCAAGGTCCTCGAGGTCGACGGCGGCATCACCTTCCCCAACCTCGACCTACCGCTTCCGGATCTGTGAGGAACGCCAGGATGCCAATCAAAGTCGCCGCAGTCGGCACCGGAAACGTCGGTCGCCATGCCCTGACCCAACTGATCAGCAACCCGGCCTACGAGCTCACCGGCGTGTGGGTGTCATCGCCCGCCAAGGCCGGAAGAGACGCTGGATCCCTTGCAGGCCTTGATGTTTCAACCGGTGTACTCGCCACCACCGACCTCGACGTGATCCTGGCCGCCAAGCCCGACTGCGTCGTCTACACCGCGATGGCCGACAACCGACTACCCGACGCTCTCGAGGACTACCGGCGCATCCTGGCCGCCGGCGTCAACGTGGTCGGCAGTTCTGCTGTCTTCCTGCAGTACCCGTGGGAGGTGCTGCCGGCCGAACTCATCGCCCCGATCGAGCAGGCGACAGAGCAGGGTCAGGCCAGCCTGTTCGTGAACGGTATCGACCCCGGCTTTGCCAATGATCTTCTGCCCCTTGCCCTTGCGGGGACCTGTCAGAGCATCGAGCAGATCCGGTGTATGGAGATCGTCGACTACGCGACGTACGACAGTGCGACCGTCATGTTCGACGTGATGGGATTCGGCAAGCCACTCGACGAACTGCCGATGCTGCTGCAACCGGGCGTGCTGAGCCTGGCATGGGGCTCGGTGGTGCGGCAGCTGGCTGCCGGGTTGGGCATCGAACTCGATGCGGTCACCGAGAACCACACGCGCGTTCCGGCACCGGAAGACTTCGATATCGCGGCCGGCCATATCAGCGAAGGCACCACGGCCGCAATGCGTTTCGAAGTTTTGGGCATGAAAGACGGAGAGCCCGCAGTGGTCCTCGAGCATGTCACCAGACTGCGCGAAGATCTCTGCCCGGACTGGCCGCAACCAGCGCAGGAGGGTGGCTCGTACCGCATCGTCATCACCGGAGAACCGTCGTACACCCTGGATCTGTGTCTGAGCAGCCGCAAGGGAGACCACAACCATGCCGGCCTGGTTGCGACGGCGGCTCGCGTGGTCAATGCGGTGCCCGCCGTGGTCGCCGCAGCGCCGGGAATCCGGACTTCACTGGACCTGCCCTTGATCACCGGCAAGGGCCTATACGCTGCGAGCTAGCCACGATGAATCCGCCGAATCCGTAAGGACACCGATGCCTGACATGCTCGACGCCGCACGCAGCGCGGGAGCGCCGATCCAGGCGGCCGTCGCCACATTCATGCTGCATCCGGAGACCTTTGCGGGCAGCGTCGCGGCCGGATACCAGAACCCGTTCGCCGGGTATGTCGCCGGCCGCGGCGGCGTGCTCGGCGAGGCCACGGGCGACGCCGTGAGTTCGGTGTTCGTGGTGTTCGAGCCGACGGCGCTGGCCGCGCTGTGGGACGAAGGTGTCGCGGTCCGCGGTGCGGGCCCGGCCGCCGACCTGTACTGGCAGCAGACAGCAGACTTCGGCCGCAAGTATCTGGCCTCCGCCGAAGGGCTGGACCGCATCACCGCACTGGGCGAGAAGCTCATCGCGACCGCCCCTGCACGGGGCGTGCCGCTGTTCGCCGGGTGGCGCATGAAGCCGCTTGCCGACGATCCCGCGGCCCGAGTCCTGCAGGTGTGGTTCATCTTGCGTGAACTGCGCGCCGGCCTTCACTTCAATGCCCTGACGCTGTCGAGCATCTCACCGATCGAGGCGCACATGCTCAACAAGGGCCATGACTATGCGGTCAAGTTCGGCTGGCCCGAGCCCTTCGCCGACGGGCGGGGCAAGGAAGCCGCCTACGAGGAAGTCGAGAAGGCGACCAATCGCCGCATGGCCGAGCTGTTCACCGAGGCCCTGACCCCGGACGAAGCCGACGAGTTCGCCCGCCTGTGTACGGCCGCTCATGCCGCGATGATGTCCGCCTTGCCCGGCTGAAACGCCCGGTCAGCATCGGCGCAGCATTGCAACACGGGCCAGGTTTCGGCTAACCTAACTTTTCTATTCGCCGTACCGGATAGAGAGTGGATCTGTTGCTAACCGATACCCGGGCCGCCGCACGCCCCGGCTGGTCACTACTGGGGCCGGCCTTCGTCGCCGCGATTGCCTATGTCGACCCGGGAAACGTCGCCGCCAACATCAGCGCAGGCGCGAAATTCGGCTACCTCCTGGTGTGGGTGATCCTGCTCGCCAACGTCATGGCAGGCCTGGTCCAGTACCTCTCGGCCAAGCTGGGCCTGACCACCGGCCGCTCACTGCCGGAGATGGTCGCGGCCAACTGCCGCACACCTACCCGGATCGCGTTCTGGATGCAGGCTGAATTAGTCGCTGTGGCAACCGATCTCGCTGAGGTCGTGGGTGGCGCCATCGCACTTCAGCTGCTGTTCCACCTACCGATGCTCATCGGCGGGATCATCACCGCAGCGGTCTCGATGGCCCTGTTGTCCATCCAGAACCGCGGTGGCCAAAGGACTTTCGAACGTGTCATCGGCGGCCTGCTGCTGATCATCACGATCGGCTTCTTGACCAGTTTGTTCGTCGATCCCCCTGCGGCCTCCGATGTCCTCGGCGGCATGGTGCCACGCTTCACCGGTGTCGAGAGCCTGCTGCTGGCCACCGCGATCCTCGGCGCGACCGTCATGCCGCACGTGGTGTACCTGCATTCCGGACTGGCCCGGGATCGGCATGGACGCCCCGAAGCCGGTGCGCCCCTGCGCCGAATGTTGCGCATCACTCGCTACGACGTCGGTCTGGCGATGGTGGTTGCCGGCGCGGTGAACCTGTCAATGCTGCTGGTGGCCGCGACCAATCTGCGCGGACTCGACGGCACCGACACCATCGAAGGCGCTCACGCGGCAGTCCGGAACGTACTGGGCCCCACGGCAGCACTGCTGTTCGCCATCGGTCTGCTGGCCTCTGGACTCGCCTCGTCCTCTGTCGGGGCGTACGCCGGTGCGATGATCATGCAGGGGTTGTTGAACCGCTCCTATCCGTTGCTCCTCCGACGCGCCGTCACGGTGTTGCCGGCGCTCGTCGTCCTCGCCGTCGGCTTCGATCCGACCCGCGCGCTGGTGCTCTCACAGGTCGTGCTGTCTTTCGGTATCCCGTTCGCCCTGATTCCCTTGATCCGGCTCACCAGCAGTGCGGCCGTGATGGGCGAGAACGTCAACCACCGGCTGGCCACGATCCTGGGATGGGCTGTGGCCGTGGTGATTACGATGCTGAACGTCGTACTGATCGTGCTGACGGTTTCCGGGTCGACCTGAGGCGGTCCACGTAAGGTCGACGCCATGAGCAAGGACTTCCGCTTCGGCCTCAGTTTGCGTTCCACCGGTAGTCGAGCGGCCGTCCAGGACGCAGCGGTGCGAGCCGAAGCGCTCGGCTACGACGTCCTTCTGGTACCCGATCATCTCGGCGCACCCGCGCCGTTCCCGGTGCTGGCCACCGCAGGC
>ERZ650309.958-NODE-958-length-13754-cov-5.591941_pt1 | contig 13754 bp, 13 predicted proteins | sample MGYA00376245_ERZ650309 | MGnify/ENA primary metagenome ERZ650309 (study PRJEB26733, sample SAMN07839294) | wastewater metagenome | biome: urban; feature: wastewater treatment plant; material: waste water | place: USA: North Carolina | collected 2016-04-26 ...
CAAGATCATTCAGGTCGACGGCAACTTCGACGACTGTCTGGAACTGGCCCGCAAGTTGACCGCTGACTACCCGACCATCGCACTGGTGAACTCGGTCAACCCGGTACGTATCGAGGGGCAGAAGACCGCGGCGTTCGAAATCGTCGATGCGCTGGGCACCGCACCCGACGTGCACTCGCTGCCGGTCGGCAACGCCGGCAACATCACGGCCTACTGGCGTGGGTACCGCGAATACCACAGCGACGGACTGGCTGATCGCCTGCCGCGCATGCTCGGTACGCAGGCCGCCGGCGCCGCACCGCTGGTGAACGGTGCGCCGGTGAAGAACCCCGAGACCATCGCCACCGCCATCCGAATCGGTTCTCCCGCTTCATGGAACGGCGCCGTCGAGGCCAAGGAACAGTCTGCCGGCCGCTTCCTGGCAGCTACCGATGACGAGATCCTCGCGGCGTACCACCTGGTGGCCAAGGCCGAGGGGGTCTTCGTGGAGCCGGCATCGGCGGCGAGCATCGCCGGTCTGCTCAAGTCCATCGAGGACGGCTGGGTCAAGCCCGGTTCGACCGTGGTGTGCACCGTCACGGGCAACGGTCTCAAGGATCCCGACAATGCGCTCAAGGGCATGCCCGAGGTCAAGGCCATCCCGGTCGACCCGGCCGCCGTGGTGCAGCAGCTCGGGCTGGTCTGATTCAGGTGACTCACCCCCTGCCTGCCGGCCTCGCGGCATCGGCCTCGGTCGCCGCGTCCAGCGCGAATCTCGGTCCCGGCTTTGACAGTCTGGGCCTTGCGCTGAGCTTGTACGACGAAATCGAGGTGGAGACAACCGATTTCGGGCTGAACATCGATGTGGCGGGGGAGGGTGCCGGGCAGGTGCCGCTCGATGAGTCGCATCTGGTGGTGCGGGCGTTGCGGCGTGGCCTGCAGGCCGGTGGTGTTGCGGTCGGTGGCTTGAACATCAAGTGCCGCAACGTGATTCCGCATTCCAGGGGATTGGGGTCGTCGGCCGCAGCGGTCGTCGGCGGATTGGCTGCGGCCAATGGCCTGATCGCGCAGTCGGGTCTACCCGAACTGACCCGGGAGCAGCTGGTGCAGCTGTCTTCCGAATTCGAAGGTCACCCGGACAACGCGGCCGCAGCGGTGCTGGGCGGCGCAGTCGTGTCGTGGACGGAGAACACGGACGACGGGCCGTCCTACTCGGCCGCTGCGCTGCGTCTGCATCCGAATATCCATCTGTTTCCGGCGATTCCGCAGGTCCGGTCATCGACCGCGGAAACCAGGGCAGTGCTTCCTACGCAGGTTCCTCACGCCGACGCGAGCTTCAACGTGAGCCGAGCGGCCCTCCTTGTGGTCGCGCTCACAGAGCGACCCGACCTGTTGATGGTCGCGACGCAGGACCGGTTGCATCAGCCGCAGCGTGCGTCGGCCATGCCTGCGTCGGCGGAATTTCTCGCCGTGCTCCGGCGTTGTGGCGTACCAGCGGTGCTTTCCGGAGCTGGACCTGCGGTTATCGCTTTCAGCCCCGAACCGCAGTTGCCTGCCGAAGCAATTGAATTCGGCGCGGCGCAAGGTTTCGCCGTCAATGCCATGACGGTGGGCCACGGTGTCCGCTGGACGGCCGGTACTCGTGACTGAGCTCGGCTACACGCCGATCGGGCCTCATTCTTGCTTAGTGCTCGGATGCGGGTTATCCTCGCTCTCGTCCAGCAATTGCAGCGTGTAGTACAGCGCCAACACTAGGACGACCAATCTTCTCTTTGATTTAGAACTCGTGGACTGACGGTTCGCCACGCGGCGACCTATCCAGGTGCTCGCTGTTCTCGCAGCGGACCAGAGGCTTCTCACAGCCGGCGCCCGGAACCGTCCGAATGCGACCAAACCCTCGCTCGATCCGATGTGCGGGGGACAGAAAGGAAATCCGTGACTGATACGGACCTCTTCACCGGTGAATCTGACGGCGCTGCGCCGGCCGCGGAAGCGCCAGCGGGCCGCTCGGGGTCGCTGACCGCCATGTTGCTGCCCGATCTGCGGGCGCTTGCGAACGAGGTCGGCGTCAAGGCCACCTCCGGCATGCGCAAGGGCGAGCTGATCGCTGCGATCCGTGAACATCGCGGCGAGACCAACGGGTCGGGCAAGGCCGCCAAGAAGGACGAGCCCAAGACCGACGAGCCCAAGACCGACGAGGTCAAGGCGCCCAAGGTGGTCGAAGCCAAGGATGAACCCAAGGCCGACGAACCGAACAACCCCGCGCCTGCGGCTGGCGGCGACAGCGCTGCCGTCGAGAACGTTGCCGATGCACCTTCGGGCGACCAGCCGCGCCGCGAGCGTCGTGGTTCGTCACGCCAGGCCGGTGCTCCCGTCAACGACGCCCCCTCCGGCGACGACAAGCCGGCCGAGAAGACCGGCCAGAACGACGCACCGCGCAAGGGTGACCAGCAGAGCGAGCAGCGCAATCGCGGCGAGGGCAACAACGCCGGCGGCAACAACCGCAACAACGAAAACCGCGGCGACAACCGCAACAACGAAAACCGCGGCGACAACCGCAACAACGAGAACCGCGGCGACAATCGCAACAACAACAACAACAACGATGACGACGACGAGGACGGCCGTCAGGGCCGCCGCGGCCGTCGGTTCCGTGACCGCCGTCGCCGCGGCGACCGCGCCGGTGGCGAAGGCGGCAACAACGAGGCCGAACTGCGCGAAGACGACGTGGTCCAGCCGGTCGCAGGCATCCTGGACGTCCTGGACAACTACGCGTTCGTCCGCACCTCCGGCTACCTGGCCGGCCCGAACGACGTCTACGTCTCGATGAACATGGTCCGCAAGAACGGCCTGCGCCGCGGTGACGCCGTCACCGGCGCGGTCCGGGTCCCGCGGGAAGGTGAGAGCACGGGCAATAACCCGCGGCAGAAGTTCAACCCGCTGGTGCGCTTGGACAGCGTCAACGGCGGCCCGGTCGAGGCGGCCAAGAACCGGCCCGACTTCACCAAGCTGACCCCGCTGTACCCGAACCAGCGCCTGCGCCTGGAGACCACACCGGAACGGCTGACCACCCGCGTCATCGACCTGATCATGCCGATCGGTAAGGGCCAGCGTGCGTTGATCGTGTCGCCGCCCAAGGCCGGTAAGACCACGATCATGCAGGACATCGCCAACGCGATCACCCGCAACAACCCGGAATGCCACCTGATGGTCGTGCTCGTCGACGAGCGTCCGGAAGAGGTCACCGACATGCAGCGCTCGGTGAAGGGTGAGGTCATCGCCTCGACCTTCGACCGGCCGCCGTCAGACCACACCCAGGCCGCCGAGCTGGCGATCGAGCGGGCCAAGCGCCTGGTCGAACAGGGCAAGGACGTCGTGGTGCTGCTGGACTCGATCACCCGCCTGGGCCGCGCGTACAACAACGCCTCGCCTGCGTCGGGCCGCATCCTGTCCGGTGGTGTCGACTCCACCGCGCTGTACCCGCCCAAGCGCTTCCTCGGCGCCGCGCGCAACATCGAGAACGGCGGCTCGCTGACCATCATCGCCACGGCGATGGTCGAGACCGGCTCCACCGGTGACACCGTCATCTTCGAAGAGTTCAAGGGCACCGGTAACGCCGAGCTCAAGCTCGACCGCAAGATCGCCGAGCGCCGGGTGTTCCCGGCCGTCGACGTCAACCCGTCCGGTACCCGCAAGGACGAGCTGCTGCTGTCCACCGACGAGTTCGCGGTCGTGCACAAGCTGCGTCGCGTGCTGTCCGGTCTGGACCCGCATCAGGCCATCGACCTGCTGATGAGCCAGCTGCGCAAGACCAAGACCAACTACGAGTTCCTGGTCCAGGTCTCCAAGACCGCACCGGGCAACATGGACAACGACTGACCATGATCAGGTAATCAGGGCCGCGACTGTTGCAGTCGCGGCCCTTTTTACGTTCAGGGGTTGATCAGGGCGCCGCTTTGAGTCCGGGCATCAGGTACCGGCGCAGGTTGGCCAGCACCGCCTCGGAGTCGTTGACATCGAGTTCCTGGCCGGGGACGGTACCCAGCGAAATGATCACTCGCGCAACCCATTCCGATGCCTCGGCAATATTGGTGTCGGCGTGGATCTCGCCGGCGTCGCGCGCCGAGATCAGGTAACGGGACCAGAATTCGGCGAGGTCGGGAACCAGACCACGGACACCGGCGCCGGCGCACGCGGTGAATTCCTCGGGCTCTTCGGTGCGCAGTTTCATCAGCAGAGCCCCGGGATCGTCGTACGCGGTACGGCCGTGACGGACGCCGGCGACGATCTGGTGGTCGAGGCCCTCGATCGATTCGAGCATGCCGTGCGCCTCCGACCAGTACGCATCGTTGAGGCGGACGATGGCGGCGCCCAGCAGCGTCACCTTGTCGGGGAAGTGTCGATAGAGCCAGCCGCGGGAAACGCCGGCCGCCTCAGCCACCTCGGATACCGTCGTCGCGCGAATTCCCTTGGTGCGCATGCATTCCTCGGCCGCGTCGATCAGCCGATCGCGCACGGTCTTCGGGGTTTCTGCGGTTCCCAGGGTTTCCACTGCGCGCCTCCTCACGTCTCTTGCTCGGGTGTTCGACGATTCTGCCAGTGCCTCGGCGCTATCGCGTGACCCCACGATCATGGTAGACACTTTTACAATTCTGTTCATCGTTAGACAACAACTGGGAGCCGAAATGGCGGACACGCTTCAGCAGGCACTTCGGATGCGTGCCGCGCAAGACACCATCGCGGTCAAGTACGACGAGGAGACCTGGACCTGGCGGGAGCACGTTGCCGCGGCAGAAGCCCAGGCGGCGGCACTCATCGGCCTGGCCGACCCCGCCAGGCCGCTGCACGTCGGCACCCTCCTGGGCAATACCCCGGACATGCTCACCGCGCTGGCCGCGGCCGCGCTCGGTGGCTACGTCCTGTGCGGCATCAACAACACCCGGCGCGGGGATGCGCTGGCCCGCGACATCGCCCGCGTCGAATGCCAGATCGTGCTGGTCGACGACAAGCACCGCGCGCTTCTCGACGGCGTCGACCTGCCGGGCGTCATCGTCGTCGACGTGACCACAACCACCTGGCCGGCCGCTGAACTGGTCCCGCACCGCGAAGTCGGCCCCGACGACACCTTCATGATGATCTTCACCTCGGGCACCAGCGGAGAACCCAAAGCCGTCCACGTACCGCACTCCATCGTGCTGTTCTCAGCCTCCGCATTGGTGCAGCGCTACGGCCTGACCGATCAGGACACATGCTACCTGTCGATGCCGCTGTTCCACTCCAATGGCGTGTACGCCGGCTGGGGCGTCAGCCTGGCATCGGGTGCCGCGATGGCGCCAGCCCGGTTCAGTGCGTCGGGATTCTTGAGCGACATCCGCCGGTACGGCGCCACGTACATGAACTACGTCGGCAAGCCGCTGGCCTACATCCTGGCCACCGCCGAACAGTCCGACGACCACGACAACACCCTGCGCGTGGCCTTCGGCAACGAGGCCGCCGACCGCGACATCGATGAATTCAGCCGCCGGTTCGGCTGCAGCGTGTGGGACGGCTTCGGCTCCACCGAGCTCGCCATCATCATCACGCGCACAGAAGGCACCCCGGCCGGCAGCGTCGGCCAGGGCTTTCCGGGCGTCGCCGTCTACAACCCGGAAACGCTGCAGGAATGCGCGGTGGCCGAATTCGACGACACCGGCGCCCTGATCAACGGGGAAGAAGCGACGGGAGAACTCGTCAACACCAGTGGCAGCGGCATGTTCCGCGGGTACCACAACGACAAGGGTGCCACCGACGAGCGACTCCGCCACGGCATGTACTGGTCGGGGGATCTGGCATATCGCGACGCCGACGGCTGGATCTACCTGGCCGGCCGCACCGCAGACTGGATGCGGGTCGACGGAGAGAACATCACAGCGGCGCCGATCGAGCGAATCCTGTTGCGGCGCGAGGAAATAAGTCGCGTGGCGGTCTATCCGGTACCCGACGAATTCGTCGGCGACCAGGTGATGGCGGCGGTGGTGCTGCGTGACGGCCAGACGCTGACGCCCGACGAATTCGGTCAGTTCCTGGCCGAACAGCAGGACCTGTCCCCGAAATCGTGGCCACGCTACGTCTGGCCGGCCCACGACCTGCCGAGCACCGCGACGAACAAGATCCTCAAACGCGAGCTGGTGGCCCTCGGCGCCGACCCTGCGGGCCGGGTGCTCTGGAAGCGCGACGGAACGACGTACGCCCAAATTTGATCGGGTTGTCCCATTCGATGTCTCCCGTTCGTCTCACTGCTGTTGGACGATCAACCTCAGAAGGAGACAACGATGAAATACGCAACGCTGATCTACATCAAGCCGGGCAGTCACGACACCGACATCACCGAGGAAGAGCACGCGGCCTTGAGTGCCGAGTACGCGGCGCTTCGGCAGGAACCGCAGTGCGTCGGCGGCGGCCACCTGCAGCCCGTTGAAACCGCGACGTCGGTGCGTGCCGACGTGATCACCGACGGCCCCTTCGCCGACACCAAGGAGATCTTCGCCGGCTACTTCGTCGTCGACGTCGACAACCTCGACGAAGCCCTCAAGTTCGCCCAGCGGATCCCGGCCGTCCGACTCGGGGGAGGCGTCGAGGTACGGCCGCTGTTCGACGTCCCCGGAGAGTGATCCGGGGCGAGCACTGCGACGGGGGAGTGATCCGCGAGGTCTTCCAGCGAGAGTGGGGCCGGGTCCTGGCCGCACTCATCGGCCTCCTCGGCGATTTCGACCTCGCCGAGGAAGCCGCGCAGGAGGCCTTCGTCATCGCCGCGCAGCGCTGGCCGCGTGACGGCGTGCCGAACCAGCCGGTGGCCTGGCTGGTACGCACCGGACGTAACCGCGCGATCGACCGGCTGCGCAGGGAAGAGACCCTGCGCGCCAAAACCAGGCTGCTCCAGGCGGATGCGAAGACGATGGACGAGATCGACCTCGACGACAGCACCATCGGTGACGACCGTCTGGAGCTGATCTTCATGTGCTGTCACCCGGCGCTGGCGCCCGAAGCGCAGGTCGCGTTGACCCTGCGTGCGCTCGGCGGGCTCTCGACGGCCGAGATCGCCCGCGCGTTCCTGGTCTCCGACGACACGATGAAACGTCGGTTGACCCGGGCCAAGGCGAAGATCAAAGCGACCAACATCCCGTTCGCGTTGCCTGCCGATCGGGCCCTGCCCGAACGGTTGTCGGCCGTCCTCGCGGTGATCTACCTCGTCTTCAACCAAGGTTTCACCGACCGCGCCGACCTGGCCGCCGAAGCGATCCGACTCGGCCGACTGGTGGCCGAGCTGATCACCGACGAGCCCGAGGCATACGGGCTGCTGGCCCTGATGCTCCTTCACGACTCGCGACGGACTGCCCGGATCCGTGACGGCCGCGTGGTCCCGCTCGGCGAGCAGGACCGCTCCCGCTACGACAGAACCACGGTCGACGCCGGTCAGGCTGCGCTCGACCGTGCCTTGTCCTTCGGGAGGCCAGGCGGGCCGTACGTCCTGCAGGCGGCGATCGCGTCGCTGCAGACGGAAGCGGACATCGACTGGCCCGGCGTCGTCGCGCTGTACGAGCGGCTCGAGCAGCTGACGGGTTCACCGGTGGTTGCGCTCAACCGTGCGGTGGCCGTCGCCGAGGCAGGGGACCCCGAACGGGCACTGGAACTCGTCGATTCCCTCGAACTCGGGGACTACCGCTACCTGCCGTCCACCCGTGGCGAACTGCTGCGTCGACTGGGCCGTACCGCGCAGGCGCGAGCAGAATTCGAACGCGCGGTTCAACTGGCCTCGACCGAGCCGGAGCGCAGGTTCTTACTGGGCCGGCTGGGGGAATTGGGAGCCGACGTCGGCCCGGAATAGCCGCCTGTCTACGGGCGTTTAGGAACTTGGCGGCTGACCTGGCATAATCGACCGCCGAACCCCCTCGGTTCCGGTTCACGTCCGAATAATCGGGCGACCCGGCGCCATCGATCACAGAGGACCATGAAATGAAATCGGGTATTCACCCCGCATACGTCGAGACCACCGTGGTCTGCGGTTGCGGCAACAGCTTCCAGACTCGTAGCACCAAGGACAGCGGCCACATCGTGGTCGAGGTGTGCTCGCAGTGCCACCCGTTCTACACGGGCAAGCAGAAGCTTCTCGACACCGGCGGCCGCGTGGCTCGCTTCGAGAAGCGCTACGGCAAGCGCAACGCCGGCGCAAAGGCCGAGACCGAAAGCTAGCTACGTCAACGGCGCCCGATCTGTCGCACCTGCGTCAGGTCCGGGCGCCGTTTTCGTATCTTCAGAACCGCTGATTCTCCAAGAACACGGCAACCCAACCCCCGACGCAGGAGTCCGCACGTGGCCGAGACCGACACCGCCCCCCGGATCGAAGCCCTGCTGGCCGAGCACGCAGATCTCGAACGCCAGCTGGCCGATCCGGAGCTGCACGCTGACGCCGGGGCGGCCCGCCGTGTCGGCCGCCGATTTGCGCAGGTGTCGCCCATCGTCGTGACCTACCGCAAGCTCGAAGCTGCCCAGGGCGATCTCGACGCCGCCCGCGAACTCGCCGCCGAAGACGATGCGTTCGCCGCAGAGGTCCCCGAGTTGCAGGCTCGCGTCGCGGAACTCGATTCCAAGCTGACCGACCTGCTCGCCCCCCGCGACCCCCACGATGCCGACGACGTCGTGCTCGAAGTGAAATCGGGGGAGGGCGGCGAGGAGTCGGCCTTGTTCGCCTCCGACCTGGCCCGCATGTACATCCGCTATGCGGAGCGGCACGGCTGGACTGTCACGATCCTCGATGAGACCTGGTCGGATCTGGGCGGCTACAAGGACGCCACGATCACCATCGCCAGCAAGGGCGATTCGGCCGACGGCGTGTGGTCGCGCATGAAGTTCGAGGGCGGTGTGCACCGCGTGCAGCGCGTGCCGGTCACCGAATCGCAGGGCCGCGTGCATACCTCTGCCGCCGGCGTACTCGTCTACCCCGAGCCCGAAGACGTCGAGCAGGTCCAGATTGATGAGTCCGACCTGCGTATCGACGTCTACCGGTCGTCGGGCAAGGGCGGCCAGGGCGTCAACACCACCGACTCGGCGGTCCGTATCACCCACCTGCCCACCGGCATCGTCGTCACCTGCCAGAACGAACGGTCGCAGCTGCAGAACAAGGCCCGCGCCATGGTCGTGCTCGCCGCGCGTCTCCAGGCCCTGGCCGAAGAGCAGGCCTCGGCTGACGCCTCGGCAGACCGGGCCAGCCAGATCCGCACGGTCGACCGCAGCGAGCGCATCCGGACCTACAACTTCCCCGAGAACCGCATCGCCGATCACCGGATCAATTTCAAGGCACACAACCTCGACCAGGTGCTCGACGGCGACATGGACGCGCTACTGGATGCGCTGGCGGCCGCCGACAAACAGGCCCGCCTCGCCGAAGAGTGATCCGCCAGGGCGTCAGACGCGCCATCGAGGACGCGGCGGCCGACCTTGCCGCCGCAGGTGTCGACTCCGCACGGGTGGACGCTGAACTCCTGGCCGCCCATGTGGCCGGCGTCAGCCGGTCGACCCTGATGTTCCTTGATCCGGACCCGGAGTTCCTGCCGCGCTACCGCGACCTCGTAGACCGCCGGGCGCAGCGAATTCCATTGCAGCACTTGACCGGTGAGGCCCATTTCGGTCCGGTGACGCTCCGCGTGGGGCCGGGAGTGTTCATCCCGCGGCCGGAGACCGAGGCGCTTCTGGAGTGGGCCATGAAGCTGCCTCTGCCGTTGCACCCGGTGATCATCGACCTGTGCTCGGGCTCGGGAGCGCTGGCGGTCGCGCTGGCCCACACGCTGCCGCAGGCGCACGTCATCGCCGTCGAGAAATCGCCCGAGGCGCTGGTCTACACGCGCCGCAACTGTGCGGGCACCGGTGTCGAGGTCATCGAAGCCGACGTCAATGCGCCGGGTCTGCTTGCCGACCACAACGGCCGCGTCGACCTCGTGGTTGCCAACCCGCCCTACATTCCCGACGCCGCAGAACTGGATCCTGAAGTCGCCGAACATGATCCGGCGCAGGCCCTGTTCGGCGGGCCAGACGGGATGGCGATCATCGTGCCGATCGTCGAGTTGGCTGCCCGGCTGCTGAGGCCGGGTGGGCACCTCGGTATCGAACACGACGACACCACGTCGGATCAGACCGTCACTGCCGTCAGCCGCGAAGGTACGTTCGGTGATGTCACTGCACGACACGATCTGACCGGGCGGCCCCGGTTCGTCACAGGTATCAGGACAGCAAGGGAGTCATAGGTGGAGACGTTCGATTGCAGCGACGCCGCGCAGCGCGCCACCGGGATCGCGTCGGCGATCAGCACGCTCAAGAGCGGCCGCCTGGTCGTCCTGCCCACCGACACCGTCTACGGCCTGGGTGCTGATGCCTTCAGCAGCGATGCGGTCGCCGCGCTGCTGGCCGCCAAAGGCCGGGGCCGCAACATGCCGGTACCAGTCCTGGTCGGCTCCTGGAGCACCATCGACGGCCTGGTCTACTCGGTGCCACCGGCGGCTCGCCTGCTCATCGAGGCCTTCTGGCCCGGAGCGCTGAGCCTGGTCGTCCGTCAGGCCCCGTCCCTGTCCTGGGACCTCGGCGACGCCAACGGCACGGTCATGCTGCGGATGCCGCTGCATCCGGTCGCCATCGAATTGCTCCGCGAAGTGGGGCCGATGGCGGTGTCCAGCGCGAACATGTCGGGTCAGCCCGCTGCCGTCACGGCCGAGGAAGCCCGGGCCCAGCTGGGTCAACTCGTCGACGTCTACCTCGACGCCGGTCCATCGGTCCGGCAGTCGGCGTCGACCATCGTCGACCTGACCGGCCCCACCCCGAAGGTCCTGCGCCAGGGGCCGATCACCGCGGATCAGATCGCCGGGGTCCTCGGCGTAGGAGCGGAAACCCTGGTCAGCGGAGCCGACGGTGCAACTGCAGCCGGCTGATGCCGCCTGGCTGGCGCTGGCTGACCGTGGCACCGGGGTGCCACTGCGAGAGCTGATCCTCGTCGGCCTGACGGCGGCGATCGTCACCTATCTCGCCACCGGCGCCGTACGTTGGCTGGCCTGCCGGGTGGGCGCGGTGGCCTATCCGCGCGAGCGCGACGTCCATATCGACCCGATACCCCGCATGGGTGGCCTGGCCATGTACCTGGGGGTGGCGGCGGCGGTGCTGCTGGCCTCCCAGCTGCCCGCCTTGACCCGTGGCTTCGTCTACTCGTCCGGCATGCCGGCCGTGGTCGTCGCAGGCGGGCTGATCATGTTCGTCGGGCTCATCGACGACCGCTGGGGTCTGGATGCGCTGACCAAGTTCGCCGGGCAGATCACCGCGGCCAGCGTGCTGGTCACGATGGGGGTGGCCTGGAGTGTGCTCTACATCCCGTTCGGCGGCGTCGGCACCATCGTCCTGGACCAGGCCTCGTCGATCCTGCTGACCCTGGCGCTCACGGTGTCGATCGTCAACGCGATGAACTTCGTCGACGGGCTCGACGGTCTCGCGGCCGGTCTGGGGCTCATCACGGCGTCGGCCATCTGCATCTTCTCTGTCGGGCTGCTGCACGACCACGGCGGTGACGTGCTGTTCTACCCGCCCGCCGTGATCTCGGTGGTTCTCGCGGGCGCCTGTCTGGGCTTCCTGCCGCACAACTTCCACCCGGCCAAGATCTTCATGGGCGACTCCGGATCGATGCTGATCGGCCTGATGCTGGCGGCCGCGTCGACGACGGCGGCCGGGCCCATCTCGCAGAGCGCCTACGGTGCCCGCGACGTGTTTGCTCTGATGTCACCGTTCCTGTTGGTGGTAGCGGTGATGCTCGTGCCGGCGCTCGACATGTTGCTGGCGATCGTGCGACGCACCCGCGCCGGGCTCAGCCCGTTCAGCCCCGACAAGATGCACCTGCATCACCGACTGCTGCAGATCGGCCACTCACATCGTCGGGTCGTGCTACTCATCTACTTGTGGGTGGGCATCATCGCGCTGGGGGCGGCCAGCACGATATTCGTCGACCCCGGCTACATCGGCGTGGTGATGGCGGTGGCCATTGTCGTGGCGATGGTGTTCACCTTGATCCCGCTTCTGCGGCGCCGCACGGACCTCTCCGAGGGTAAGTACGACAAAAAGTAGTAGGCGTGATTTTGGGGTGCCCACCATGTGGTACGGTGCTGGCAGAACCCGAAAAACCTCGCGGGTTGCCGGCCCCGGCCGATCGGATTTCACCGTCCGATTCTGACCGAAAAACGACCGACAAAGGGAGCTGCCCCTTGGGTGAATCCAGCGCGCCCCACGCGATCGAAATGCACTTCGATACGCTCTGTGGGCGGGCACACAGGATTGCCGTGTATATGGGGACAGCACTCGTGACCGCGGGATTGAGGTGAACACAATGGCGACGCCAGCGCAGGACGCGCCGTTCGTGTTACCGGCAGTGGCTTTTGCGCCCGTCCGGTTGTTTGCCATCTCCCTCGTGATGACCGCCATCGCGCTTGCCGGCGGCTACGTGGTGAGTGGAAATCTCCATTTCGGTGCTTTCTTCGGTCTCGGCTTGGCGCTGGGTCTGGGTAACGCGTTGCTCGTGCGTCGGGCCGTCGCCAAGGTCACCGCCAAGGACCACCCGCTGAAGATGCAGATGGCTGCCAACTCCGCGATGCGGCTGGTGGTCATCTCTGTGGTCGCCCTGCTGATCACCTATTTCTTCCGTCGTGACGGGGGTATCGGTGTGCTGTTCGGGGTGGCATTGTTCCAGGCAATCCTTGTCATGAGCACCGCATTGCCGGTGATGAAGAAGCTGCGTGCCGGTCAGCGTGACGGTGGAACCGGCGACGACCAACCTGACGTGCACGACGGATCAGTAGCAAAGGACTGACGACCCAAGTGATTCAACAATTGACCGCCACGGCTCCCATTGAGGTCGGCCACCACGAGAAGGTCCACTGGCTCGGGCTGACCTTCAACATCGACACGATCCAGGCGACTGCCATCGCGGCCGTCATCGTGATCGCTCTGGCGTTCTTCCTGAAGTCGAAGGTCACCTCCACCGGTGTTCCCGGTGGCGTGCAGCTGTTCTTCGAGGCCGTCACCATCCAGATGCGCCAGCAGATCGAGACCGCGATCGGTATGAAGATCGCGCCGTTCGTGCTGCCGCTGGCCGTCACGATCTTCACCTTCATCCTGATCTCCAACTGGCTGTCGGTGTTGCCGGTGCAGTACGGGGGACCGGAGGGTGCGGCCCACGAGTTGCTGGCTCCGCCGGCTGCGGACATCAACTACGTGCTCGCGCTCGCGCTGTTCGTGTTCCTCTGCTACCACGCAGCAGGCATCTGGCGTCGCGGCTTGTTCGGCCACTTGAAGAAGCTGGTGAAGGGCCACGTCGCGGTGCTGGCCCCGATCAACATCGTCGAGGAGATCGCCAAGCCGGTCTCGCTGTCCCTGCGACTCTTCGGCAACATGTTCGCCGGCGGCATCCTGGTCGCGCTGATCGCGATGTTCCCCTGGTACATCCAGTGGGCACCGAACGCCATCTGGAAGACCTTCGACCTCTTCGTCGGCCTGATCCAGGCGTTCATCTTCGCGCTGCTGACCATCCTGTACTTCAGCCAGTCGATGGAACTGGAAGACGAGCACCACTAGCACCCGCAATACCTGCAGGACCTGCAAGAACCACAACAAAGACCCTGGTAGCGCAGCTACCAGTTACCAAGGAGGAAAAAGAGAAATGGCCGACGCAGCAACGAACGCCACTATCATCCAGGGCGCCCTCATCGGCGGTG
>ERZ650309.959-NODE-959-length-13746-cov-4.179826_pt1 | contig 13746 bp, 9 predicted proteins | sample MGYA00376245_ERZ650309 | MGnify/ENA primary metagenome ERZ650309 (study PRJEB26733, sample SAMN07839294) | wastewater metagenome | biome: urban; feature: wastewater treatment plant; material: waste water | place: USA: North Carolina | collected 2016-04-26 ...
AGCGCCAGCTCGCGCGCCGCCTGCGGGCGCCCCTGCCACAGCTCGTAGATCGACAGCAGCGTCGAGGACCAGCCGTGCGTCAGGCGCTGGCCGAGCCCCTCGGCCTCGTGGCGGATCGCGCGCAGCAGGCGCGCCCCGGCCTCGAGCTCGCCGGTGAGCAGGTCGGTGCCGCCGCGCAGGAGGCCCACGGCCTGCCACGCCATCCGGTCCCCGACCTGGATCGCCGTCGCCATGCCCGCGTCGCTGCACCTTATGACCTCGTCCCAGCGCGTCATCCCCTGGTGCAGCGCGCACTCCGGGATCGCGATAGACGCCTCGACCGCGCGGTCGCCGCGGGCCCGGGCGTCCTGGCGCGCGCGCGCGAAGTACAGCGCCGAGAGCCGCTCGAGCCGGAAGAACCCGGCGGTGCAGCCGAGGATGGAGTACGGCAGCGCGCGCGGACCACGCGGCCCGGCGCGATCGGCGAGGTTGGCGGCCAGGAACGTCGCGGTCATCACCTGCAGCTGCGGGCGGTGACATGAGAAGTACGACGAGGACAGCCGCCCCGCGGCGAGCGCCAGCTCGAGCCTGCGCGCCTCGTCCGGCTGCGGCGCGGTCGGCCGCGGCTCGGGCAGGATGCGCGCGAGCTGCTCGACGAGCTGGCGCAGCAGCAGCAGCACCCAGCGGCCCGTCGTGCGGGGCATCGGCGCGCCCATCGCCCGCAGCGCCGCCTCGGCGTGCGCGACGCTGCCGTCGACGTCACCGACCCCGAACAGCGCGTCGGAGTAGAGCTTGTGCAGCCAGGCGCGCTCCGCGGTCGTGGCGCTGCAGCCCGGGGACGCGGCGTGCTCGAGCGCGCGCGCGAGGAGCGGCACCGCCTGCTGGTGCGCACCGGCGGCCAGCGCCTGCTCGCTCGCGGCGCGCAGGTAGTAGAGCGCCTTGTCCGGGACGTCGGCCTTCGAGAAGTGGTTCGCCAGCTCGGCGAAGTCGCCGGGCTTGACGCCGCGCCGCTCCAGCGCCTCGGCCGCGGCGCGGTGCAGGGTCCGCCGGCGCTCCTTGGCGAGCGACTCATACGCGGCCTCGCGCAGCTTGTCGTGCGTGAAGCGGTAGCGGCCGCCGCCCGCGGTCTCCAGGATCTGGCGGCGCAGCACCTCGTTCAGCGCGTCGGCGAGCGCGCGCTCGGGCTGCGGCCCGAGGTCGCCGACCAGCTCGCCGAGCAGCTCGGCATCGAACTCGCGCCCGAGCAGCGCGGCCACGGCCACCACGTCGCCGAGCGGCGCCTCCAGGCGGCGCAGCCGGAGCTCGACGATGGCGCGCAGCGTCCGCGGCAGCTCGAGCCGCGCGAGGCGCACGTGCCACGGCTGCGCGTCCGGTCCGCCCGGCGCCGCGGCCAGCTCCCAGCTGCCGCGCCGGCCCCGCTGCAGCAGCCCTTCCTCGACGATGTTGTGCAGGTACTCGCTGATGAAGAAGGGGTTGCCCTGCGCGTGCTCGGACACGAAGCCGACCAGCTCCGGCGGCGGTGACGGCAGCGCCAGCATGTCCGAGACCAGGCTGCCGACCGCGTCCTCGTCGAGCCGACCGAGCGTCACCTTGTGCACGCCGGGGCGCACGGCCAGCGCCGCCAGCGCCTCGCTGGTCTCCTCGCTGCGGAAGCCGCCGACGATCATCACCGGCGCCCGGCCCACCACCTCGCCGGCCAGGTACGCGAGCAGATCCAGCGTCAGATCGTCGGCCCACTGCAGGTCGTCGAACAGGAGCAGGATCGGCGCCCGCTGCGCCAGCACGACGAGGGTCTCGGCCGCGGCGGTGAGGACGCGGTGCTTCACCGCATCGACGCCGAGCGGCGCCTCGGCGAGCGACGCCACCCCCGGCAGGTCGGCGAGCGCGGGCTCGAACGGGGCGAGCGCCGCGAGGTGCCGCGGCTGCAGCCCCTGCAGGCGCAGCGGCCAGTCGGTGCGGCACAGGTCTGCGACCGCCTGCAACAGCGGCCGCAGCGGCACCAGCGGGCCGCGGTGGATGGCGGGCGCGCTGCCGGCCGTGACCTCGACGGGCGGGCACTCGCTGGCGATGACGGTGAGCTGCGCCGTCGCGGCGCCGCGCAAGAGCTCGCTGATCAGCCGCGTCTTGCCGCTGCCGCTCTCGCCGCTGATCAGGACCAGCTCGCCCTTGCCCAGGTACAGGCGGCGGACGCGCTGCCGGAGGTCGGCGAGCAGCTCGGAGCGCCCGGTGAAGCCGGCGCGATAGAGGTAGGTGCGCGACGGGAGGTTGGTCGCCTCCGGGCCCGCGGGCGCGGAGGTGGCCGAGCGGGCCAGCACCGCCGCCACGTCCGAGGCGTGCCCGAGCCGCGCCCGCCGATCCGCGGCCAGCATGTGCAGCACCAGGTCGTCGAGCCAGGGCGCGACCGCGGACGCGATCAGCGACGGCCGCGGCGGCGGCGAGAAGCCGCAGCGCGTGCGCGCCTCGAAGCTGCCCGGGAACGGCAGCTTGCCGGTCAGCCCCTCGTAGAGCATGCAGCCGAGCGCGAACAGATCGGCGCGCGCGTCCACCAGCTCGCCGCTGAGCTGCTCGGGCGCCATGTACGCGACGGTGCCGGCCAGCGACGAGTCGACCTGCAGGATCTCGCGGCCATCGGCGCCGATGTAGGCCAGCACCAGGCCGAAGTCGACGAGCACGGGCTGTCGCCCGTCGCGCAAAAAGACGTTGCTCGGCTTGCGGTCGGGGCGGCGGCGCGCCGTCGCTGTCTGCGAGCCGCGCGGGCCCTGCGGATCGATTCGGGCGGGTCCGCCGGCGGCTGCCTCAGGCGTGCGGCGGGAGCCCGCGGCGCAGCGCCTCGACGTCGAGCTCACCGCGCTCCAGGAGCCCGCTGTGCGCGTCGACGATGCGGTAGGCCATGGTGCGGCCCAACAGCGGCTGCGCCTCCAGGAAGATGCAGCGCAGCTCCCCGGGCTCGAAGCCGCACTGCGCCTGCACCGCGTGCAAGAGCGCCTCGTTGTGCAGGTGGCCGTCGCCGAAGTTCCAGCCCAGCACGATGCCGGCGACGAGCTCGCCCTCCATGTACTCGTGGTCCTGCAGGCGCTCGACGGCCTTGGGCAAGAGCTGGTACAGGGCCCGCCCCTGCAGGTGCATCAGGCGGAACGCCAGCACCCGGCTGATCAGCGCCACGACCGTCGGCGGCGCGAAGAAGCGCAGGAGCTGGTCGCGCGTCCACGGCGTGCTCTTGGTGAGGCGCGCCATCTTGCGCGAGCTGTCGCCGCGGTACAGCCAGATGCTGTAGGGCCAGTTGCCCGCGTAGTAGCGCATCGCCAAGAGGAACGAAACGCGGTGCGGCCAGAGGTTGCCGACGACGGGAACGACTACCAGCATGGCGACGAGGAACAGCGTCAGCACGAGCGGCTGCGGGGTCAGCGCGCTGAGCTCGGGGTGCGCATAGAACAGCGCGAAGGCGCCGTACACCATCATGAAGTTCCACTCGATGGGGACGCCCATGGGCACGTTGCTGGTGATGAAGCCGTGGAGCAAGAGCGCCATCACGATGCCAAGCTGCAGCGACCAGCCGCCCGGCGACAGCAGCATCACCACCGGGATCGACAGCTCCAGCGCGGTGCCGCAGTGGCTCATCACGACGGCCAGGCGCGACGGGTTCAGGTCGTCGGGGAAGCTTCGGTACATGCGGCGCCGCAGCCAGCCGAAGCGCGTGAACGGGCTGTTGCTGACCATGACCGCGACGACGCTGGGGAAGTGGTGGTTCAGCTTGGACACGCCGGCGAAGAACCACAGCGCGAGCTGCACCGCCTTGGCGCCCGCCAGCCACTGCGGCGAGAAGGCCAGCACCACGGCCGTCGTGAAGTAGTGCTCGGCGCGCAGCGCCAGGAACAGCGTGCGGTCGCACAGGCCCAGGATCGGCACCAGGATCACGATGGGCAGAAACAGGCCAGCGGGCAGGCCGCTTGCGCTGCCCGGCGCGGTGAGGGAGCGCAGCAGCACACCGAGCAGCGCCAGGTACAGCGCCACGTCGAGGAGCGTGCGGCGATGGCCGCCGAGCACCGGCAGGCGCGGGAACAGCGCCAGCTTCGTCGTCCCGGGCCGCAGGAAGTACAGCGCGCCGCCGATGGGCGGGAAGTAGCGCCCGGTCAGCGGGCCGCTGCCGCAGCCCAGGCCCAGCACCTCGAAGAGCATGCTCCACAGGATGGCCTTCTGGAACGCGACCGGAGCCAGCCACCACGCGCCGATCTCGCGCATCCCGCCCAGGCCCGGCGTGAAGCCGCAGAACAGCATCCACCCGCCGATGTAGACAAGCACTTTGAAGGCGTAGAACCCGAAGGCCGCGAGCGGCGCGCCGTAGCCCTGCAGCGCCCACGCCTCGCAGGCGAGCTTCGCGCGCGGCCCGAGCGGCAGCCGCTCCCACTCCAGCGGATCGTACGGTGTCGGCGTCGGCGTCAAGAACCCCATCACGCCATCGTACTAAAGCAGCCGACGTCGGCGAAAGCAGGCTGCGCGAGGTCCGGTGCCGAATTCGCGCAGGCCGGGCGGGTCGGCTCGCACGCGCGGCCGGCGAGTGCGCAGCCCGGCATCCGTTCCGCAGCGGGCCTCGTCGGACAGCGGGCGCGGCGCGGCCTCGCGGAACGAGGGCCGGCGGCGCCTCACTCGGTGGCCAAGGTACTCGGCTTGATGTCGCGGTGGACCACGCCCTCGCCGTGGATGTAGACCAGCGCGTCGCACAGCTTGCGCGTGACCGCGAGCAGCTCCGCGATCTCGGGCGCGTGCAGCGGCCGGCGCTCGGCGCGCACCGTGACCGCACGGCCCGCCGCCGCCTCGTCCGCACCGGCGGGAGAGTCGCCGTCGACGGTGTCGAGGTAGCCGGCCACTGGCGCGGTGAAGTCACCGCCCAGATCCGCGAGCCGGGGCGGCGGCAGGCTGCGCTGCTCCAGCTCCTGCTCGAGCGTGACGCCCGCGAGCAGCTCCATCGCGTACCAGGGCAGCCCGGCGTGCGTCCCGTCGTCGAGGATGCGGACCACGCCGGGGTGCGACAGGCGGCGCAGGCGCTGCACCTCGCGGCGGATGCTGCTCAAAAGGTGCGGCTTGGCCGTGAGCACCGTCTTCAGCGCCACCGGCTCGTCGGAGCCGCGGTGGCGCGCGCGGAATACGATCCCCATCCCGCCCCTCCCGAGCGGCTCCAGGAGCTCGTAGGGTCCGACGTGTGCACCCGGTTTGTAAGCGGAATCGTAAGCGGTCACAGAGCGGCTCACCGGCCCTAAGAGGCCTCGCTGTTGCGCAGCGATAAGGTCCCGCTGTCAAGGATCCCCTGATTCGCGGGCGCGGGTCAACTGGCGGCAGCGGGCGGATCCATCCGGCCGCTACGCCCGCGCCCACGCCCACCTGCGCGCCCGCCTCTGGCCCTCCCCCGCCGTTCCCCGAGCCGCGGAGCGCCCGCATTCTCGACGGAGCGCGCGCGGGCGTCCTGCTTCTCGAGCAGCAGCTGCTGCTGCACCTCCTCGGTGCGACGCCGCTCGGCCTCGGCCTTGCGCCGCGCCTCCGCGGCCAGCCGGCTCGACTCCTCGGCCTGCTTGTTCGCCTCCTCGGCCTGGCGGCCGAGCTCCTCGGCCTTCTTGTGCGCGGCGTCGGCGCGCTTGCGCGCCTGCTCGGCCATCGCCTGCTCCTCGGTGAGCTGCAGCTTGATCTGCTCGTTCTCGCGCTGCTTCTGGAGCAGCGCCTGGATGGTCTGGACGTGGCCGCGCGCCTCGTTGGCCAGCGGGTGCGTGGGCGCGATGGCGATGAAGCGCTCGTACAGCTCCAGCGCCTCGACGGGGTAGAGGCCCTTTCGGTAGGACTGGCCGGCGTTGAACAGGTAGATGGGCTTGGGGTTGCGCTCGTAGGCGCGGCGCAGGGCCGCGGCGGCGTCGGCGTACAGGCCGGCCAGGAACAGCTGGTTGGCATAGGCCACGTGCGCCTCGGCCGCGGCGTCGCTGGGCGGCGGCTCGATGGTGCTCGGCGGGACCGACTCGGCGGGCGCGGGGCTTGTGGCCGGAACTGGAGCGGCCGGCGCTGCGGGTGCGGCCGGCGCCGGGGTCACCGCCGGCGACGGGACCGCGGCGGCGGCAGGGGACTCGGGCGGCGCGGCCGCCGCGGTCGATCCCGAGAAGGCGGCAAGCACGAAGACAAGGACGAAGGCGAGCATCGATCCCCGCACCGGGCAGCCGGCCGCTGCTCCGCCGCGATCGTCCCTGGGTCGCCGCTCCCGCATCAGACCTCGTGCCATGGGCCTACTGCGCGACGAAGCCCGGCTTGGGCTCGATGTAGACCGCGGGCTGCCCGATCGGCGCCCCGGATGCGTCCTGCGCCTCGACGGTGATGCGCAGCGGGAAGAGGAACGCGAGGAGGTCGAGCATCGCCTCGGGGCTCTGCTCCGACAGGGCCGGCAGGAACGTCACCACGATCGACGCCTTGCCGATGGACTCGACGCGGTAGAAGCGGGCGTCGATCGGCCCGCCGGAGCGGTCCACCGCGCAGCTCGGGGCGCCGGCGCTCATCGTCAGGCTGCAGCGCTCGATCGAGACCTTGTTCTTCAGGCCGAAGCCCCAGCCGTTGACGAGCAGCTTCAGCGAGGACTCGTTCAGAGCGCCCGAGAGCTCGCGGCGCACGCCGAGGACGATCGGGCCCTGGCCGCCGCAGGCCTGCGCCGCGCTCGGGCTCTGCAGCTGCCCCGGCACCGGCGGCAAGAGCGGAACCACGATCTCGGCGTAGGTGGGGTTGTCGCTCTTCGCGTTGGCGTCGGCGCTGCCGCTGCGCTGGACGCACGGCTTGCCGTCGGTGTAGCTGACCGCGGCGACGCTGACGCGGGCGTTCTTGCTGACCGGCGCGAGCCCGGTGATGTCGAGCGGGAAGGTGAAGCGATCGGCGAAGTCGGCGCGCTGCGACGCCGAGAACCCCGACAGCTCGAGCGGGCCCGCACCGTCGGCGCGCCGGTCGCCGGAGTCGACCGAGACGAGCAGCGCGCTGACGCTCGGCTCGACCGGCATCCCGGTCACCGCGACCTTGAAGTCGACGCCGCAGCCTGCGCCCACCGCCCCGCACGCCCCGAGCATCACGAGCTCCATCGCCAGCGCGAGCGCCCGACGCCCGCTCGAGCGCGGCGCCGCAGGTGTGCAACTGTGCTGTGCCATCTGAGCCTCCGGCGGACTGGCTAGAACTTCACCGTGACCTGCGGGCCATCGGTGTGCAGGTAGACCCCGAGCACCACGCCGGTGGTGATCGCGGCCAGGCCGACGAGCGCGCCGGTGATCCCGACGACCGCGCCGAACCAGCCCCGCTTGTACACCGGCACCTTGCCCGCTTCCTTGAGCTTGCGCTCGGTCTCCTTGTTGATCTCTTTCTGCTGCGTGAGCTCGCTGAGGAGCTTGAGCTCCGTGTCCTTGGCCGAGCGCTGCTCGCTGATCAGCGCCTCGAGCGTCGCCATGTACGCGCGCGCCTCGTTGGCCAGCGGGTGCTCGGGAGCCACGCGCACGAAGCGGTCGTACATGGCCAGCGCCTGATCCGCGCGACCGCCCTTTCTATACGACTGCCCGGCGTTGAACAGATAGATCGGCTTGGGCGACAGCAGGTACGCGCGGTACAGGTTGTCCGCGGCCTCGACGTACTGGCCGTTCTGGAACGCCTGCGTGGCGCGCTCGACGAAGGTCTCGGGCCGCTCGCCCGCGGGCGGCGGCTCGGGCAGCTCGACGGCCTGCTGCGTCGCCGCGGTCGCGGTCGCGGCGCCCAGGCCCAGCACCAGCCCGAGCAAGAGACCCACCGCGCTCACGCGCACGCCCCGGAGCCACCGGGGCCGCCGGATCGTGCGCGCCACGGCCCCGCGCTCCGCTCCGCGCGCTCCGTGCGCCGCCCGCGCCTCCGGGGCGATGCCCCCTCCGCGGGCGGGATCCCGGTCGGCCGAGCGCAGCTGCCGCATGGTTCAGTACCAGGGCTTCTCGGCGTCGTCGCCGCGCTTGTCCGACTTGCCGGCCTTGTCGGCGTCGTCCTCATGGCCCGCGGCCGGCTTGCTGCCGCGCCCGCCCTTGCCGCGCTTCTTGCCCTTCTTGCCGTCCTCGCCGGCCTTGGGCTTGCCCTCTTCATCGAGCGCCGCGGCCGCAGCCGGGGCCGGAGCCGGCGCAGCAGCAGCAGCAGCCGGGGCCGTCGGCGGGGTCGGTACAGGAGGCGGAGCCGGTGCAGCCGGTGGCGCCGCGGCCGGCGTCGGGACCGAAGGACCCGCCACGTCGGCGACCGTGCTCGAGCGCGAGTGCAGCACCAGCGCGCCCGCCGCCACGAGCAGCAGCAGCACCCCGGCCACCACCACGAGCCGCCGCACCCAGAGCGCCGCGCCCGCGATCTTCGCCGTCGACGAGACGCCCTCGCCCGCGACCGGCGTGACCGCCATGCCGACCCCGGAGGAGGACGCCTGCGGCCGGCTGATGATGCCGCTCGAGCTGCCCGACTGCAGGCTCACGCGCGCCCCGTCGAGGGAGCGCATCGAAGGCCCGGTGTCGGACCCCAGGTTGCCGGCGCCGAGCGTGGACGCGAACGCGCTCGGCACGCTGTCCGCACCGCCCAGCGTCGCCGCGAACGGATCCGTCGACTCGCCCTCGGTCGGAACCTGCGTGCGGCGGGCGATGCGCGGCGCGTGCACGCCGCTCACCAGCGGCGAGGTGCGCCCGCTGACCTGCGGCAGCAGCGCCTCGAGCCGCGCCGCGATCTGCTCCATCGTCGGCCGCTCGCCCGGCTCCTTGGTCAGCATCTGTGCAACGAGCTCGTCGAGCTCCTTGGGCACGTCCGGCGCGATGTCGCGCAGCTTCGGCGGCTCCTTGAACATGTGCTGCCGCATCAGCGCCGCCGCAGTATCGGCATGGAACGGCAGCCGCCCGGAGAGCATCTCGAACAGCATCACGCCGAGCGCGTACACATCGACCTTGGCGTCCAGGTCCTCGCGGCCCTCGCACTGCTCCGGGGAAAGGATCCTCCCGAGGCAGAGCCGAGCCGGATCGGTCCCCGGGCGCTGCCGCGGCCTGCCCATCGAGGGGCCTTGCCGCGACCCAGGGGGAACGCTCGGCCGGCGGGCCCGGCTCACGCGTCCGTTGCAGCGAGGGCCCACAGGGCGGGTGCAGACAGGGCGCTGCCCGCGACCGGCTCAGGCCGCGTCGAGGGCCGTGCCCTCGGCGCCGAGGTCGTGGATCGCGGTCTCGATGCGCACCGGGATCCACTCGGCATCCGCGGTCGCGGGCAGAAGGACCAGCGGGCTGCCGTCGTAGCGGGTGCGCCGGCCCGGCCACAGATAGGTCTTGATCAGGTAGACGAAGAGCGAGCGCTGCTCGAGCGCCGGGTGGATGAACGGGTGGAGCTCGCGGCGGTGGGCCTCGGCCGCAAGGCTCCAGTGCAGGCCGGGGTGGTCGTGGTGGATGCCGTGGAAGCCGTTGTTGAACGTGAACCAGTTGAAGATCCGGCCGACGAAGTTGCGCGAGTGGTTGTAGCGGTCATCCTCGTCGCAGCCGTCGTGCTGGAACAGGTTCACGGTGGTGATGCCCCAGACTGCGAACAGGTGCGGCACGAAGATGTAGAGCAGCGCCTTGCGGAAGTCCACGGCCAGCAGCGCGAGCTTCTCGCCCCAGACGAACGCCACCTCGATCAGCAGCTGCCGGTACCAGCGCGGCATGCGCTGCTTCATCATCGCGACGTAGCGGTAGTTCTCGAACAGGATGTCGAACGCCACGCGCGGGAAGAATCCGAGCAGGTTGAGCACGTTCCAGCCGTGCCGCATCTTCGACGTCCGCATCAGGTCCGCGGGCTTCTGCGTGTGCCTGTGGTGGCTGAGGTTGTGGCCGGGTACGTACTCGCTGACCGGGAAGCCGTAGGCACACGAGAGCGCGACCTGGAACGCCTTGTTGGCGCGCCGCGAGGTGAAGACCGGACAGTGCAGCGTATTGTGCGTGATGACCGCGCAGATCCACGAGAGCGCGCACGCCACAAGGACCAGCGGAACCTCGAGATGGATCGGCCGCGCAGGCAGGAGCCACAGCGCCGCGACATAGACGTAATAGGAGCCGACGAAGGCGAGGGTACGGAGGTCGGCGCGGTTGCGAAGCATGGTCTCGGGTCTCCAGCGCGGCGAGTATCTCACAGCTAGGACCGACCGGGCGCGGCTGAGCCGTCCCCGATCGTCCGAGCGGCGCGCCTTGAGCGCAGGGCCCCGCGCGGCCTCTGATCGCACCGTCGGTAGCGAGCCCGCTGGCGGCAGGCGCCAGGCTGCGGACCCGCGCCGATCAGCGGCCGCCGTCTTCGATGTGCAAGAAGAGCTCGGGGATGGAGCGAGAGGAGTACTGGAGCACGGCGCGATACGGGCCCGCAATGACGGGCGTGAAGCGCACCTCGGCCGCGGTCCAGTTGAAGACATCTTCTTCGTAGGACAGCTCGGCGCCGTGGAAGACCTGCTCGAACGCGGCGGCGGTCTGTCCGTCCGGGCCGAGCACGGTGAGCCGGATCGCGACCTCGGGCAGCTCGTCGAGGTCCCGGGTCCGCTTGGTGGGACCGAACGTGATCACGTGCTCGACGCCCGCGCGGCGGACGTTGAACTGATCGGTGACCGGAGGGAGCACTTCGTTCGCGCTCGCGTCGCTGCCGCGGAGCGCCTTGTGGTAGATCGTCGCGCGGTCCCGCTGCCCTTCAAAGTAGGCCGGGATCGCGGCGGCGAGCGCACCGAACGCGAGCAGCCCCAGCCCGAACAGCCTGCTGACATACCAGTGCTTCGCGCCCCAGCGCGGTATGCTCACGATCAGGCTGAAGATCAGAAAGGGGGTCAGGACGCCCCAGAAGGTGTCTGTGTTCATGCCGCCCCGGCTCGATCTTATCCGAAGCGGCGGCGGCGCACGGACCGCGTAGAGACGACCGGCCTGCGGGCGGATCCCCGCCCCAATCGGTCCCCGGCCGCCGAGAGGGGCTCAGCTCCCGTCGCAGAGCGGGCGGGTGACATTCTCCGGGGACATGTACAGCGGCGTGCCGAGGATGATGCCGACCGTGGTCTTTCGCGTCTCGCCCTCGAGCACCTTGGCGATGCCGAAGTCGAGCAGCTTCACCCGCTCGCCCAGCGGCGCGACCTCGTCGGGGACGACGAAGATGTTCTCGGGCTTGAGGTCGCGGTGGACGATGTTCTTGCTGTGCGTGACCGCCAGCGCCGTCGCGATCTGGCGCCCCAGCTCGACGACGAGCTGCAGCCCCAGGCCGGTGCCGCGCGCCTGCGCGTTCTCGATGCGCGTGAGCAGCGGCTCGCCCTCGAGCATCTCCATCATGATGTAGGCGGTGCCGTCCTCGAGCTGCCCATAGTCGTATACCTGGACGATGCTCGAGTGCTGCGCGCGGCTGATGGCGTTGGCCTCGTTGAAGAAGCGCTTCACCAGCTTGGCGTCGGCCGACATCTCCTTGTGCAGGACCTTGATGGCGACGCGCTTGGCGACGATCTTGTCGTGGCGAGCCTGATAGACAACGCCCATGCCGCCGGAGCCGATGCGGCGCTCGATCTTGTAGCCGCCGATCTGGCGCCCGATCATGGAGTCCGCCGCGGCGGGGCTGCTAGCGGCTGCTGCGACCATAGTCGATGTTCCTAATTGACGAAGACTCGAGCGCCTCGGTTCCCCGCCGACCTGATAAGGGAATCGATAGGGGAGCAGGGACGAGCAAGATGGAGGCGCCTCAACGGATGATACAACGCGGAGCGACGCCGAGGGAAGCGGCGGCCTAGAGGGTCCTTGGGACGGGGCCTTACGGGCGGCGACCGGACAGCGGCCGCATGCCGGCAGCCACCGGCGCATCGCCACTAGGGCCGCGGCTGACCCAGGGCGGCCGGCGCGACGGCGGGCTGGTAGCCGGACGGTCCGGTGCGGCGCGCGGCCAGCCGCGGCCAGAGCGTCCCGCGCAGGAGCAGCGCGCACAGCGTCAGCGCGTACGGCATGAGCTGGGGCAAGAAGCTCGGCAGCGCGACGGCGCTGGCCTGCAGCTTGATACCGAGCGCCTCGGCGCTGGCGAAGAACACCGCGGCCAGCGCCGCGCCGACCGGGCGCCAGCCGCCGAAGATCATCGCCGCCAGCGCCAGGAAGCCGCGTCCGCCCGACATCAGCGCCACGAACTGCCGCTGCTCGAACACCAGGTAGATGCCGCCGACCGACGTCAGGAGCCCCGAGAGCAGCACCGCGTACAGGCGGACGCGCAGCACCGAGACGCCAAGCGAGCGCGCGGCCTGCGGCTTCTCACCGACGGCGCGCAGGCGCAGCCCGAGGACCGTGCGGGAGAGCAGGAGGTGCAGCACGACGACCAGCACGAACCCGACGGCGAGCAGCACGAGCGGCCCGCGCCCGACGAGCAGCGCCAGGCGCGGCGAGTTGCTGGTCGACCCGAAGACCACCTTGAGCAGGAAGCGCGACAGCCCATCGGCCAGGAGGAACAGCGCGACGCCGCAGACGATCTGATCGCCGCGGAACACGACGACCAGCAGCCCATAGAGCGCCGCCGTGGTCGAGAGCATCTCGCGCATGCCGGGTCCGCCCTTCGGGCCTTCGCCGCGGATAATGATCACGTGGCCCTTCTTCACCTTGCCGTTGAGAATGCCCTGGAGGGCGTCCTCTTCGCGTTCGAACACAATGGCTTTTCCGGAGAACTGGAGGCCTTCCTTGCCGCTGATTTTGCCGACGGCGCCATTTGGGCAGAGGTTGCCGCGGAACACCACGAGGTGGCTGGTGGGCTTGATGGGGTTCTTGAAGCTGCGCACCACGTCCTGGCCGGCGGGATACTTGGGCGCCTTGCGCAGGTTTTCGCGCATGGTTTTGCCGGTGACGGTGACCAGCACCGCACCGGATTCGTCGAGGACCTCGATATCGGCGTCGATCTCGGTCAGGTCTATCCGGTTGATCCGGAGCAGGCAGTAGCGGGCCGCCCGGGGGTCGGCGTGCACCTGCAGCCGCGCCACACCCAGTGGCAGCGCGAGCATCCCGGTGAGGTCGGCCTGCAGATCGGGGTGTGCGCCGGCGGCTTGGAAGCAGGCATCCAGCAAGGCGGGGTGGATAAGGTAGCCGCGCTGGGCCGATCGCAGCTTGACGGGCAGGCTGACCTCGGCGAGGACGGTCGGTCCGCCGCCGGTATAGGCGGCGGTCAGTCCGGTGAACGCCGGGCCGTAGTCGATCCCGCGCTCGGCGAACCAGGCCCGCAGTTCGTCCCCGCCCATGTGCTGGGGGTGCGTATCGCGCAGCACCGTGATGTCGCGGCGACCGGGACGCTCCTGCGATGCCGGAGCTAGTCGGGCCCCGGATCGGCGCACGGCGCCACCGTCACCGCCGGTCTCCACGACGAACGCGCTGCCGCCACCGACGGCCACGCTCGCCGTGCTGGACACGGTGGTGGAGGGATCGAGCAGCAGCAGCTGCTCGAAGGTGATATCGGTGGCGATCGCACCCGGTCCGTGCACGGCGCTTGCCGCGCTCAGCGCCATTTCGCAGTACGCCGCCGCGGGCAACGCTGCGGCGGTGTGCACCCGGTGGTCTGCCAGCCACGGCTGGACGTCGGTCCCCAGATCGGCCTGCCAGACGTGGCGTTCGGGTTCCTCGGCCAGCCGCACGTGGGCGCCCAGCAGTGGGTGCGCGGCAACGGTCGGGCCAGTCGGTCCGGCTTCGTCGCGGTCGACCATCAGGTGCTGGTGGGTCCAGCTGGGCAGCGGCGCGTCCACCATGGACCCGTCCGGCAGGATCGCTCCGAAATCCACCG
>ERZ650309.960-NODE-960-length-13743-cov-5.880845_pt1 | contig 13743 bp, 9 predicted proteins | sample MGYA00376245_ERZ650309 | MGnify/ENA primary metagenome ERZ650309 (study PRJEB26733, sample SAMN07839294) | wastewater metagenome | biome: urban; feature: wastewater treatment plant; material: waste water | place: USA: North Carolina | collected 2016-04-26 ...
TGATTTTGCTAATGATAATAGTATTTATTTTGGGGTGATTAAATCAGTACTTCTATTCATTTCTATTACTTCATTATAATATTTAGTACAAAATATTTTTTGCATTGTATTGTGAACTTGTTGAAAACATGGATGCACTCTGAAGAAAAAATCCAACCTGAGAATGCTTTAATAAAATGAATTTTCAATCGGTTATAGTTTTGCTATTAATAACAGAGAACATTTATAACAAGAATGTTTTAAAGTATCAAAAGCAAATGCAAAATACATGCTGCAATGCTTTAGTATGCAAAGATTGATCATACACAAAAAATATTACTACGAAAACTTGTTGTGTATTAAGTATTGAAGTGATAATTAGCTACTATTCAATATTTAGAGCGGGTTATCCAATAAAATTATAAAATCGTATTTCGTAAAAACGCAACAAGTGCATTACATACATTTGCCAGCTTAAAAAAATACACTGAGGTCGTTACCCATAAATATAGCACTTGTCGGCAATCCAAATAGCGGTAAGAGTTCTCTGTTTAATATACTTTCTGGTCTTAATCAGAAAGTAGGTAACTATCCTGGTGTAACGGTAGATAAAAAAACCGGAAGTATTTTATTACATCATCATGTGCAGGCTACACTGATTGATTTACCAGGCTCATACAGTATCTATCCCCGAAGATCTGATGAATGGGTGGCTTATAATGTTTTGCTGGGTAGAGATGCAGACCTTATTCCAGATATTGTAGTAATTGTAATTGATGCCAGTAACCTCAAAAGAAATCTCCTCTATTGCTCTCAAATCATTGATTTAAAATATCCGGTTGTGGTGGCCCTTACCATGATGGATCTGGCCCAAAAAAATGGGATATCTATAAATATTGAAGGCTTATCTGTTGAACTGGGCGTGCCAATCATTCCGGTTAATGCAAGAAAGGAAAAAGGAATTAAAGAACTTAAGCAGGTTTTATCTCAACTTGCTGAACATAAAAATATTGCCCCTCGGAGAGGCTTTATTGATATATACCAATTGGCTCCGGATGCAATAGAAACAATGCGTAAATCAAACCCGGAATTAAATGATTATGCCGCTATTCATAAACTTATGGACAAGCAGGATCATAAGAATGAAAAGGGATTTGATGATGCTGAAACTGCCAGTGGTAAAGTAATAAATGTAATAAAAGTACAGGGAGAGGAAGTAATACAACGCTATAAAAGAATCAGACAGATTTTGCAAAGCCAGGTGCGTATGCCTGACCCATTGCAACAAAGATTACTCACAGATCGTTTGGATGATGTACTCCTGCATAGGGTTTGGGGATATGCCATTTTATTGATCGTCTTATTTCTTTTATTTCAGTCAGTATTTTGGATAGCTCAATATCCGATGGATTTTATTGACCATATTTTTTTACAGATTAATACCTTTTCAAGTACTTTCTTACCCGATTCTTGGTGGAGTAGTTTACTTATGAATGGCTTATTGGCTGGGCTCAATGGTATTGTAGTATTCGTGCCTCAAATCATGATATTATTTGCACTCATTACCCTTTTGGAAGACAGTGGTTACATGGCTCGTATTAGTTTTTTGAGTGATAAACTGATGCGTAAATCTGGCCTGAATGGTAAGAGTGTGATGCCCATGATTAGTGGCTTTGCCTGTGCTGTGCCTGCTATAATGAGTGCACGCAATATTGAAAATAAGAAAGAAAGATTACTCACTATTCTCATTACGCCCTTTATGAGTTGTAGCGCCAGGTTACCCGTTTTTACAATACTCATAGCCTTGGTCATACCAAATACATTTTACTTTGGATTCATTAGTTTGCAAGGTCTTGTTATGATGGCATTGTATGTAGGTGGGGTTGTAATTGCTTTGTCTGTAAGCTATATTTTACATAAGATAATACGATCAGCAGAAAGGAGTTTTTTCATTTTGGAATTGCCATTATATCGCAGCCCAAGATGGAAGAATGTTTTTACTACAATGATTGAAAAGGCACGCATTTTTGTAATGGATGCTGGTAAAGTAATCATGATCATCAGTTTACTCCTTTGGTTTCTAAGTAGCTATGGCCCGGGTGATAGCATTAAATCATTGCACAAGCAATGTGATTTAGAAAAATCGAAAGCTATATCGGACACAGAAGCCTCGAATATTGAGAAAAAATACGCTACCGCATATTTAGAAAATAGTTATGCTGGTATCATTGGAAAATCAATGGAACCATTAATAACACCAATTGGATACGACTGGAAAATTGGTATTGCCTTAGTTACATCTTTTGCTGCCAGAGAAGTATTTGTAGGCACCATGGCTACACTTTATAGTGTGGAAGAAAATGAAACTTCTACGCTGCGCAATAAAATGGATGATGCTATAAGAGCAGATGGTAGTAAAGTATATACCTTGGCTACTGGGGTATCACTCATGATTTTTTATTTATTGGCTATGCAATGTATGAGTACCCTTGCAGTAGTAAAAAGAGAAACGAAAACATGGAAATGGCCCATCATACAGTTGATATTCATGACTGCATTGGCTTATTTGATGAGTTGGATTGCCTATTTTATTTTGAAGTAAATAAATTAGAAATTAGTAACAGCTATTCTAAATCATCCGGCATGATGTAATAGGCAGTATCATTTTTTATTTCAGTCATGATAAAGCTGCTTTGTACTTGGTGAATATTTGGTAGCCCCGCCAATTTATTCATCACAAAATCCTGATAGCTGTTCATATCCTTTACAACAATTTTCAGTAGATAATCATAAACGCCAGTCATATTATAACATTCCATCACCTCGGGAAATTCTTTTATTTGTGTTTCAAAAATCTGGAGCATATCCTGTGCATGTTCTTTTAGTTGTACATTGGTAATAGCAAGTAAAGTGCGCCCAATTTTATTTCTATCTAAAAGTGCTTTATAACCCTTGATATAACCTTCTCTTTCTAATCTTTTTATTCGTTCATACACTGGTGTTACGGATTTATGAATGGAATGAGCAATTTCTTTATTTGTAAGCCGGGCATTTTGCTGTAGCAGGGCCAATATTTGTATATCAGTTTTGTCTAAACCTGTCTTCATGATTCATGAAATAATTTTTAAAAACCAAGTAGAAAAATTTTCTGAATAATCCTAAATCAAACAATATTTATAGCAAGAATATCTAAATTAAAGCGTAATGGTAGATTTTTTTTCTAAATCTATAAAAACATTCAGAAAACATAACCTCAGGTGCATCTTTGCAAAGTTAATGCATCAATATATGAAGGCTACTTCATTATCACCAGAGAGTTTAATGATGAGTTATGGTTACAAACCAGAACTAAGTGAGGGAGCTATCAAATGTCCTATATTCCAAACTTCCACTTTTGTTTTTAAAACTGCTGAAGATGGAAAGGCTTTTTTCGAAGTAGCTTATGGCATGCGTGAGAAAAAAGTAAATGAAGAAATGGGACTCATTTACAGCAGGATTAATAACCCAGATTTAGAGATTTTAGAAGACAGGCTTACCCTTTGGGACAAAGCAGAAGCATGTGCCGTATTTGAAAGTGGAATGAGTGCTATATCCACAGTCTTATTTGAATTTTTACAACCCGGGGATGTATTGCTGTACAGCAGCCCCATCTATGGAGGTACCCATCATTTTATACATCATATCCTGAATCGATTTGGCATAAAAGCAATACCATTTAAAATTGGCCAATCAAAGGATGATATTATACAGTTACTCATTCATGAAGGTGTATCTGACAAGCTTGCACTTGTATATGTAGAAACACCTGCTAATCCAACGAATGATTTGGTTGATATACAAATGTGTTCAGCAATTGCAGCGGCTTTTACAAAAAATGGAAAGAAAATACCTGTAGTTGTGGACAATACCTACATGGGGCCAGTATGGCAGCATCCTCTACAGTGTGGTGCCGACATTGTCGTTTACAGTGCCACAAAATATATTGGTGGACATAGTGATGTAATAGCTGGTGCGGTATTGGGCAATGCGGAGGCTATAAAAAGAGTAAAAACACTGCGTACATTTTTGGGTAATATGTGCAGCCCGCATACAGGTTGGTTATTGTTGCGCAGTTTAGAAACCCTAAAAGTGCGAATGGACCAAATGACAAAAAATGCAGATGCGGTTGCAGATTGGCTATCAACGCATGCACTGTTAGATAGAATTTATTACCCAGGCTTATTGAAAACTACCGATCCTCAATATGTGATTTATAAAAAACAATGTTTGGCAAATGGTGCCATGCTAAGTTTTGACATAAAGGGTGGAGAGGCAGAAGCATTTATTTTTTTGAATAATCTTAAACTTATCAAGCTTGCAGTTAGTCTTGGTGGTACAGAAAGCCTGGCAGAACATCCGTACAGCATGACACATGTGGACATTCCGCAGGAAGAAAAAATTTATTTGAATATTACTGAAAAGATGATTAGGCTGAGTATTGGCTTAGAGAATCATAAAGATATTATCTGGGATATTGACCAGGCTTTGGAGGCGGTAAAATTGTTTTCTAAACATAACACCGCTTCAATGAAATAGTGTTTGAGTTTTTTGTTTTTTCATGGTGCATACAACCCTCGTTTCTACGGGGGTTTTTTTATATTTCAAAATAAGAAACAACAAATCAAGTTTGAAAATATGAGCGTCTATTTAAATGTTCAAAATGCTATAATCATTGAATTGCCGTGCTTTAAAAACCTATCATTGTGGTATCTTATCTGTCATTCATCAGAAAGAAAAAAATGATTTTGTTTGAAAAAAAAATGAATGTTAAAAGCTATAAATCCCATTCCTAAAAAATCATCATTTCGCAAACTAACACCCAATAGTTTTTAACCCTATTTTTGCTCTCCAAAAAACAATAAATATGCAGTTTCAACTCAGCGAAGAGCATTTGATGATTCAAAAAGCCGCCCGTGATTTTGTAAGACAGGAATGCCTGCCCGGGGTAATTGAAAGAGATGAAAAAATGCAATTTCCCAGAGAGCAATTGATGAAATTAGCCGATCTCGGATTTTTGGGGATGATGGTGGATCCAAAATATGGTGGTGGTGGTATGGATACCATTAGCTATGTACTTGCCATGGAAGAAATTTCAAAAATTGATGCTAGTGTTAGTGTTTGTATGAGTGTAAACAATAGTTTAGTTTGTTGGGGATTAGAAGAATATGGTACAGAAGAACAAAAACAACAATATTTAGTGCCTTTGGCAATGGGTAAAAAAGATGGCGAACTGCATACAGGTGCATTCTTGCTAAGTGAACCGGAGGCTGGTAGTGATGCTACCAGTCAAAGAACAACTGCCGAAGATATGGGCGATTACTACTTATTGAATGGAACAAAAAATTGGATTACAAATGGTGGCACAGCCAGCACATATTTGGTGATTGCACAAACCGATGTTTCAAAAGGACATAAAGGAATAAACGCTTTGATTGTAGAAAAGAGTTGGCCTGGAGTAACGGTGGCAGCTAAAGAAAATAAACTGGGCATTAGAGCCAGTGATACCCATACCATATTGTTTAATGATGTAAAAGTGCCAAAAGAAAATCGCATTGGTGCAGATGGTTTTGGATTCACTTTCGCTATGAAGGTATTGGCCGGAGGCCGCATAGGCATTGCTGCACAGGCACTCGGCATAGCCAGTGGGGCTTATGAACTTTCGCTTGACTACAGTAAACAGCGAAAAGCTTTTGGCAAAGAAATTATGCATCACCAGGCTATTCAGTTTAAGTTGGCAGATATGGCCACACGTATTGAAGCCAGCCGCCTACTTTGCATGAAAGCAGCATGGGATAAAGACCAGCACAATGATTATGCATTGAGTAGCAGTATGGCCAAAGTATTTAGCAGCGAAACAGCCATGTGGGTTACAGTAGAAGCCGTGCAAGTGCATGGTGGTTATGGCTATGTAAAAGAATACCATGTAGAACGATTGATGCGTGATGCTAAGATCACCCAAATATATGAAGGCACCAGTGAGGTACAACGCATTGTCATTGGAAGAACCATTTTGAAGTAATTGAGTTTTTGATAATGAGTAGCTTAAAGAAATACTTTTAAGATATTCCACTCTGATTCATTCCACCTTTATTCTTATAAAAAATGCTTGCAGTTTTTAGAGCAAGCATTTTTATGTATTGTATTTGCCACAATCAACTTATCGACATCCTTGAATGCAAAATCCGCCATTCATTTAAACAAAAGCTCAAAAACAATTCATTCATATTCTGTCATTCTTTGCTTACGCAAGAAAATAACAGATAATATTTTACAACAATTTGGCAATAATTGACAAATAATGCTGTCTCGGTAAGGAGACCTTTGCATCAAGCACATTGTGATTATTGCATAAACGCACATGAGAATTTTTTTTAAATGTTTATGCACCATGAATTTTGTAAATACAGGCAGAATGTTTTCGATGTATTGAAATATATATTTACTTTCTGCCTTTTTATCTCGATTGATTTCAAAATTATTTATGACAAAAAAAGTTGTCTGCTTGTGGAGCAGTCCTAGAAATATTTCTACAGCCCTCATGTACTCATTCAGACAGAGAATAGACACACAGGTAGTAGATGAACCGCTATATGCGCATTATTTAAAAACTTCGGGATTAAAGCATCCGGGTTATGCTGACATTTTAGCCAGTCAGGAAAATGATGGCAACAAAGTTTTTACTTCTTTTTTCACTGATCAATTTCAAGCTCCTGTATTATTTTGTAAGCAAATGACGCATCACTTAGATGGCATTCATTTGACATTATTACTACAATCAGAAAATATTTTATTTATTAGAAACCCTATCCAAATAATAGCTTCTTACACCAAGGTAATACCAGAAGTAAGGATGGAAGATATTGGTATAAAAAGACAATGGGAGCTCTATCAATGGCTGAAAGAAAATGGTAGTCATCCAATTGTATTAGATGCTGCAGATGTATTGGAAAATCCATCGGTGCAACTACAAAAAATTTGTGCAGCTATACATATACCATTTTATGAAACTATGCTAAGTTGGGACCCTGGTCCAAAACCAGAAGATGGTGTATGGGCTACATATTGGTATGAAAATGTACATAAAAGCACTGGTTTTCAAAAAGGCACCAATGCACCAGCAAGTATAGAAGATAAGCATAAAGCATTAGCAGATGAAGCCATGCATTACTATGAATTATTATCCAAAAACACATTAAAATAAACCCCATGTTACAAGCATATAATCCACAGAATAAAGACATACAGGTATTCATAAAAGACAGACTATATCACCGGAGTGAAGCAAAAGTTTCTGTATTTGACAGTAGTGTGCAAGGTGGTGATGCAGTATGGGAAGGTTTGCGTATTTATAATGGTAAGGCATTCGCATTTACTGATCATGTAAGTAGGATGCAAGCCAGTGCCAAAACGCTTGCCTTTACAGATATTCCCTCTTTTGAATTTATAAAAGAGGCCATCAAAAAAACACTTGAGGCAAATGGTATGTATCACAACGTACACATTAGGCTTACACTTACCCGTGGCGAAAAAATAACGAGTGGTATGGATCCTCGGCTCAATACAATGGGCAGCTGCTTGATTGTATTGGCAGAATTTAAGGCCCCCGTTTTTGACAATGAAAAAGGAACCACTTTAATCACTGCACACACCAGAAGAAATAATCCTGCTTTTCTTGATTCCAAAATTCATCACAATAATTTATTGAATAATATCTTAGCCAAAATAGAAGCAAACTATGCAGGAGCTGGAGAAGCACTTATGTTAGACATCAATGGATTTGTATCTGAAACAAATTCCTGCAATATTTTCATGATAAAAGACGATGCACTCTACACCCCACATGCAGATGCGTGCTTGCCGGGCATTACCAGAAAAAAAGTTTTAGCGTTAGCCGCAAATCTTCAAATACCTACCGTCATTAGAAATATAAGTTTGTCTGAAATGTATAATGCAGACATTGTTTTTACTACTGGCACAATGGGTGAACTTACTCCGGTAACAATGATTGATGGCAGGTCAATTACAAACAATGCTTCCACAAATATTTTTACAAGAATCAGCGAAGCCTATAAGATGCTAACCCTTACAGAAGGTGAAACGATTATTGAGCAGGTATAATTCAACCATTGCTTATAAAATGGTATAGCAAAAACTTGCGGCTACCCTTTACGCCTTAGTTGTAAATAATCGATGAAATAAATAAACTTAAATGATATTTCATTGCTGTGTGGAGAGCTAAACACCTGGCTGATATTATTACCCAGTTTTGTATTGGAAGCCCCATCAATAAACACATCAGGGCCAAGCGCATTTTTCCAGGCTACAATTAAACGACTACCCAATCTGAAATCCCAAGTAAAAAACATATCAAGATTAAATGCATTAAAGTTGTCATCTTGATTCTCTATAAATGGTCTATCAATCCAATATCCCTTTTCATCCACATCAAAGAAAGAGACATATTGAACCTTGCTCCAGTAATGACGCATACGCATCGTAAGATTCATTCTTGCTTTAAAATTATACACGCCAGATAAAAATGCATTATTCGTTGTTATATGCCTTCGGCCAATGACAGGCTCCCCGGTATATTCATCAAAAGTGGCAAATCCAAAATTGCCCACATCCTCAGTATATTCATTCTGCACATTTAAACTAAACTTTGGATTGAATCGATACCTCAATCCTAAAGACCCGGAATAATAAGGATCCGCTTTTATCGGACTTAAATCTGCAAAGCCAATATTATAATCTACAAATAATTTCTTCCTACTATCTGTACTACCATTCAATCCAAAAAATACAAATGGCATTTTGCGTACAAATCTTCCATCAGTTCTCAAATCAAAATAATCTCTACTCCAGGTAGGTATAGAAAAAATATTAAAGCTCACATCCCAGAAATTTTTAAATACATGTAGAAAGTTTGCCCTGATATTTGTTTCTGCATAATTAAAAGGCGTGAGTAAATAGGTTTGCTCTACGGACAAAGTATAATTTCTTAGGTTAAATGCCTTTGATGGCGTAAACTGATTGAAAGTAACAAATGCTTCTGTAGAAAACTCATTGGGCGATCTAAGAAAACCAAGATCATTCGGATTATAATATTTCGATTCAACATTGTTGCTCACACCCCATTGCCATTTTCCACTTACCTTTCTATACCCAATATTGTTTGCAAAACCATGTACATGATCGGCATCTGTAACATAGCTATACCGAAAACTATTAAAAAAGTTGTAGGTATTTTTTTTATCGAAGAATGAAATGTCTAATGCAGACACATTAGCATCTCTGGCTGAGCCACTCCTCAATACATTTGTATTTGTAAAACTGATATATGATCTGTTTTTCAGTGCCTGATCCAATACTAAGATGTTATAATTTGCCAATGGCTCAGTTTCTACTGATATCTTTTTACCGGCTTTATCTTCCAACTCTGCATTCATGGGTGCTGTAACGGCGTTGAAAATACCAATACCCAAATTATTTTTTGTACGACCGGATATTTTTGTTGCATTATACAACTGAGTAAGCGTTGGATTTTTTATGATGCTGTAGTTACTATCAGCAGCCAATTGTAACGCATTGTAATAACCTCCCGGTGTTCTTCCAATTCTCCTGCTATAAAAAATGCCTGCTTTATTAAACAGTTCTGTACCCTCCGTAAAAAAAGGTCTGTTTTCATTAAACCTTTGTTCAAATGCAGATAGGTTTAAAATAACATTATCACTAACCACTTGACCAAAATCCGGTATCAACGTCATATCCATTGTAAAGCTTTCGTTGATACCATATTTTACATCCATTCCGCCGTTATGAATTGTATTATTTACCGTACCACTGCTTGTGGGCACAGTTTGATATCCTCCGGAAATGTAGGGCAGAAAAAACAATCGTAGTGGTGGCTCCAGGTTTTGCAATCCTTCCAAAATACCAAATTGATTTACAAATCCATCAATATTTGGGCTAATAGGATTCCAGTAGCTCTGTTCATTTTCTTTTCTAATAAATCTTGAAAAATTAATGCCCCAGTTTTGAATATCCTCTTTGGAAAATCGTATGGCTGAAAAAGGTATTTTTATTTCAGCTATCCATCCTTCGTTTGTAATAGCAGTGCGGCTATCCCACACAGCATCCCAATTTTCATCAAATCCTCCACCATTGGATGCGGCTGATATGCGCACATCAGACTGCACATTCATAGTGGTTACAATAAATTGAAATGCATTTTGCTTATCCAAATATGTGTCGAAGCTTACACCAAAATTATCTGCATCTTGAAATTGGTGCTGATCTCTGGAAGTAAGTTGCTTCCTGATATTTCCAATGGTATCATACAAAAAAGCACCTACATAAATAGCCTCATCATCATACACCACTTTTACAGAGGTCTTTCTGGAAGAAGCATTGCCAAAATCAGGAAAGTTCTTTATAAAATCTATTGCTTCGGGTACATTTTGCCAAGATTCATCCTGAAGATTAGCATCCAACTTTGGCGGCATAGATACCTTAATGGCCTTTATGGATTTAGGCTGGGTATTTGCCGACAGGCATACAAAAAGAAAAAAAACTATGGATAAAAACCTATACATGCAGACTCGATTGGCTGCAATATTATTTTAATAATAAAAAAATTAAATCAGAAATATGATTAACGGATAAAACAAACCCCCAATTAATTCATTTGTTTCTTTAATGTGCTTACCTGCTCCTGCAAATTATTTACCATACTGGCCAGTTGATTTACATTCCAGCGTTGTTGCATATTCGCTTTTGTAAGTATCATCTGGGCCTGCCATATTTCAATAATTTCAGTCGTTTCTATATTGTATGGTTCGTACAATGGATTATCGCTAATGAGGGTAACTTTATTTTTTAATCGGTTATTTTTCATGATGCGTTTATATACAATACCATCATTTCTTGATACCAATATATACGTGTTATTCGATTTGATATCGTCAGATTTCTCAACCTTTTGACCTACGATTACACTTCCGCTTGGTGTGGGTAGCATACTATCTCCCACAATTTCAAATGCTCTATAGTAGCCGGGTGCAAGCATGGGCAGTGTAAAAGTGTTTAGCTCATCTACAAAATCAGGATCTGCATAGCCAGCTAAATATCCGGCAGCTGCTTTTACAGGCACAAATGCAATTTCCTGACTTTCCTTATCCATTTTCATTTGTCGGCGTTTATCCAAATAGGTTGTTGCTTTTGTGCCGGCTAAATCCTGTAGCAATAACTCTTCTAAACTGAGTTTAAATATTTTACATACTTTTTCAATCGTCTCTAAGCGAGGCTCAGCACGGTTTTCCTCATAAGCGCCCACCAAACTTCGTTTAATATTTAATTTGTCTGCAAATACATCTTGTGTCCATCCACGTAGCTTACGCAGATACTTAAAATTTGATCCTGCAAAACTCATAACTCATTATTTTAGCTGCAAGATACTAATTTAATTAGTTTCACAAAATATTTTTTTTAATGCCTACTTCCTTGCCGGGTTTAAAAGTTCTTCGGCATGCTGTAGGGCGGCTGTGGTTATGTTGTCTCCCGATACCATTCTGGCTATGGTTTCCAATCTTTCTGTATTAGCTAAAGCCCTTATGGCTGTGCGCAGTGCACCATTTTTATTTTCTTTGAATATAAGCAGATGGGTATCCGCTTTACCCGCTATTTGTGGCTGATGTGTGATGGCAATTACTTGTCTTTCCGCAGCCAGTTGCTGCATGATGATGCCTGTTTTTTGCGCAGCTTCGCCAGATATTCCACTATCTATTTCATCAAAAATTAGTGTGGGCATATCCATTTTTTCTGCCACCATCGATTTTAAGCAAAGCATCAACCTACTCAGCTCTCCACCACTTGCCACTTTCTCCAATGATTCAAAACGATTGTTGCCATTGGCATCAAACAATATTTGTATGGCATTTTTTCCATTGGCTTGTAAGGCGGTTTCCGCAACTGTTATTTGCAATGCAGCGTGTGGCATTCCCACTTGCTTCAGCAATTGACTACATGCTTTTTCAAAACCCGGCTTAGCATTCAGTCTATTTTTTTCCAATAAAGTAGCTAAGCTATATGCAGTCGCATAATGCTCAGCACAATCTTTTTCTGAAGCCAGCAAATCAGCATCCATATTTTCTACATGTAGCATTTTTTGCTGGAGCGATGCTTGTATCTCTATCAAGGCCGCTGTTGTATTTACCTGATGTTTTTTTTGCAATCTATAGCCCTCATTCAGGCGTTCATTGATAAATTGATGACGGGCATCATCCACATCCATATTGCTTTCGCTTCTACTTATTTCCGAAGCAATATCCAGCAATTCTACATAGCTGCTTTGCAAACGCACCACCAGCTCTTCCAAGGCCGAGTAGTGCTGTGCTGCCCCCGACAGTTTTTGTATGATTTGCTTAAGAATGGGTATAACAGGACTATCACTCTGCTGCATCAGCATTAAGGACTCTTGCAGACCTGATTTTATATCTTCACTATGACTCAGTAGCTCCGCTTCTTTCGACAAATTTTCCAACTCATCCGGTTGAAGCCCCAAGCTTTGCAATTCCTCCATCAAGTAAAGGTTATAGTCCGCCTCTTTCAGAAAAATTTCTTTTTGTGCAGCTAATTTTTTACAGAGCAGCTCAGATTTTTTCCAGTTATCAAAATGCGTAGTATAGTCTTTTAGCAATTGAATATTTCCTGCATACGCATCCAATACTTTTTGTTGAAATCCTGTATCCACTAACTCCAACGTATCAAATTGTCTGTGCAGGTTTACCATCATTGCGGTAAGCTGTTTTAGTTGAACCAAAGAAGCAGGTATATCATTTATAAAAGCACGACTCTTTCCTGCAGGCGAAAGTTCCCTACGTATTAATATTTCATCCGTATCATCACCTATCAAATCATGTTCCGTAAGGAACTGTTTAATATCAGAACTAAGTACTTGTACAAACAATGCTTCCACCACAGTTTTTTGTTTTTTGTCAAACAATACAGTAGTATCTGCACGGTCTCCAAGTACAAGGCCAAGTGCACCCATAATGATACTTTTACCGGCACCCGTTTCGCCAGTAAGCACGGTAAATCCCTTTGTCAATGGCAGCACCACTTTTTCAATCAGTGCATAATTTTGTATTCTTAATTCTGACAACATAGTTTGTGGGCGTGAAATTAAAAGGATTGTATGTCATTGAAAAATATTGAGCGCATACAGTCCAATAATTTTCTATAATCGACTTTCCTTTAGTTATAGCTTCAAGAGCAAATGCAGCATAGCCCAAGCAAGTATTTTTTTATTCGCCCTTCGGGCAATGATGATGCGGGTACAATTTAAATGAGCTGTTGTTTTGGGTTTGAGGTTTGGGGTTTAAAGTTTAAGGTGCAGAGGGTGTTTTTGATTTCCAATTCCAGTCAGCGGGGGCTATTATGAAACTTTGGCCGGGTCGGAGATTATATGCTTAGGCCATAAGTGGATACTGGCGATTTTTTGGAGTAATTTTTAATGCGTCTGTTTCTTCTACCGATAAAATTTTCATGATATTCATTTTATTTTTCTACTGCATATAATACAAAAAATAAGTAAAGTGGTACAGCAAGGGTACAGTAAGGTATAGATAAGGTACAGTTGGTTACTGTTTAAGGTTTCGAATTTAAAGTCTGTAGTTTGGAGTTTATTTGTTTCGCCCTTCGGGCAATGATTATGCACGGACCAAA
>ERZ650309.962-NODE-962-length-13726-cov-7.659571_pt1 | contig 13726 bp, 12 predicted proteins | sample MGYA00376245_ERZ650309 | MGnify/ENA primary metagenome ERZ650309 (study PRJEB26733, sample SAMN07839294) | wastewater metagenome | biome: urban; feature: wastewater treatment plant; material: waste water | place: USA: North Carolina | collected 2016-04-26 ...
GGTTATATTTTGATAGTCAATTAAACGAAAGAGTATCAAAAATGCCTAATTTATTTCCCAATAAAATAGAAAAAAACTATGCCATTTCCGTACTAGGAAGAGGTGAGTCTAAAGGTTTTTCTGTACTCGTAACATCAACTATCACTGAGTACAAAACACTCTATAACAGCCAAGCATTCCCCCTATACCTCTACGAAGCCAACACCACACCCACCCAAACTAATTCACAAGGCGGCCTTTTTGACGAACCAAGCACAGCCACAACAACAGGTTACACGCGCCGCGATGCCATCACCGATGCAGGATTAAAACACTTTATCGACTTTTATCAAGAACAAAGCATCACCAAAGAAGACGTATTTTATTACATCTACGGCCTACTCCACAGTGAAGAATATAAAAGCAAATATGCCGACAACCTCACCAAAGAACTACCACGCATACCGCGTGTAAAACAACTTGCTGACTTTTGGGCATTTAGTAAAGCAGGCCGTCAACTGGCAGAGTTGCACATCAACTACGAAACCGTTACACCTTATGCTGTTAAGTTTAACTGTGACCTAAACACCCTCAAAGCCGATGATTTTTATGTCACGCAAATGAAATTTGCCAAAGGCAAAAATGGCGAAAAACACGACAAAACCAGTGTTGTCTATAACAGCAAAATCACACTAACAGGCATACCACTACAAGCCTATGACTATGTGGTGAATGGCAAACCTGCCCTAGAATGGGTGATTGAACGTCAAGCCGTTACCACCCATAAAGATAGCGGCATAGTCAACGATGCAAATGACTGGGCAATCGAAACCATGAACAACCCACGTTACCCATTAGAGCTATTTTTGCGAGTGATTACCGTTAGCCTAGAAACAATGGAAATTGTGAATGGACTACCTAAGTTGGAGATTGAGTGATGTACCGTTAAGCCTGTTTTTGGGGTAATGCCTAAAAATCTGACGAATCAATGCGTTTAATTGATAGAATACGCGACATTAACTCTCATAGTGAAATCACATGAAAACCCTTTCCCTTAAAAAATATGAAGACCGCCGTTTACGCGAAGGTCATTTATGGATTTACTCCAACGAAATTGATACCGCAAAAACACCCCTCAAAACACTCACCGCAGGTGAACAAGTCGTTATTGAGGATTTTTCAGGTAAAAAATTAGGTATTGCCACCGTTAGTCCACAATCCTTAATTTGTGCGCGTTTAATTAGTCGTGATGTTAAACATCCTTTAGATAAATCGTTATTGGTGCATCGTATCAATCAAGCTTTAAGTTTACGCGAACGTTTTTATCCTGAACCGTATTATCGTTTAGTGTATGGCGATAGTGACCAATTAGCTGGTTTAGTGGTTGATCGTTTTGGTGATTATTGTGTGGTACAAACCACCACCGCAGGCATGGAATTGGTGAAAGATGAGATTGTTCAAGCCTTAGTAAAAGTGCTTAATCCACAAGGTATTTTGTTTAAAAATGATAGCAAAGCGCGTGCTTTAGAAGGCTTGGCTAGTTATATCGAAGTGGCTTATGGAGAAGTACCTGATTTAGTGCCTTTGGTTGAAAATGGCGTTAAATTTTTTGCGCCTGTGCATGAAGGACAAAAAACGGGTTGGTTTTATGACCACCGTGAATCACGCGCCCAATTACAACGTGTGGTGAAAGGCAAACGTGTGTTAGATGTATTTTCTTATGCAGGCAGTTGGGGTGTGCAAGCAGCCGCTTTTGGTGCAGCTGAAGTCACTTGTGTGGATGCCTCTGAATTTGCCTTAGATATTGTACAAAAGAATGCCCAAGCTAATGGCTTAGACAATGTAAAAACCTTACAAGGTGATGCATTTACGATGTTAACTCAGCTTAAACAACAAGGCGAACAGTTTGACGTTATTGTGTTAGACCCACCTGCGTTTATGCAAAAACGTAAAGACCACGCCAATGGTTTACAAGCCTATAGACGCATTAATGAATTGGCGATGCGTTTGTTGGTTAAAGATGGGGTGTTGGTGTCTGGCTCTTGTTCGATGCATTTAAAAACTGAAGAGTTGGTCGATGTGATTCGTGGAGCAAGTCGTCATTTAGATAAAACAGCCCAAGTGGTATTTATTGGCGGGCAGGGGGCTGATCATCCTGTTCATCCAGCCATTCCTGAAACATCCTACTTAAAATGTGTGATGGCAAGGGTGTTAAGCGCGTAATAAAAAAGGCATCAGAAGATGCCTTTTTTATTGGAGTGATATTTTTAATTAATAATAACTTGGTTTGTAGCGTAATCATACTTTATCGTAGCATCACTTGGACAACTTGCAGCACCTGTATAGCTCCAAGAAATACTGCCAGAAACACCGGGTACGTTAATGTTGCTTGCATAACCGCTAAGTACGGAATTACTTGCACCACAAACCGTGTTGGCGGGGAAGTTGAGATAACAGTATTTTACACTTTGATTAACAGGAAAGCCCTCTACGACCAAATTGTAGTTGGCACTGGCTACGCAAATAGTACCATTTGTCGTGCCACCGCCACCACCACCATTGGTAATCGTAATAGTAATTGTGCCTTCTGTGACTGCAAAACTATTTAAAATGGCAGAGGTATAAATAGTATTGATTTGTGCGGCATTTGCATAAGCCGCAATATAGGCTTGTAGTGCGTCAGTAATATCAGCAGTTTCGCCTGTAGAGTAATCTATGTCTGTTGTTCCTTTCATACCGTCTAACTTATTGTCACTAAGGTCATCAGAAAGTTTTTGTAATACGTCTAAAACAGGTGTGTTACCCGCACCCATTTGGGCTAAACCTGCCAATTTTAAAGCATAGTCATTAGCCGCATTACGTGCGGTAATTACATTTTTAACAATAGTCTCTTTGCCAATAATGGTGGGTGGCGTTAGAAGGGAAGCAGAGCCTAGCTCTTTGGCTAATAATGTTTTAACTTGATCGTTTGCTGTAGTGGCAATTTGTGTGGTGATTTTAGACAAATCACCAGCGGCTTTGATGGCAGCCTGTGTGGCCACTTCGGTTAGCGCAGTCACACCAACATTCGCATTATCCGCGAGCGTGGGAACAATAGCTCGAATTTTTTGTGTGGCAGGTAATGGAATATTGGCATTTTTGGCTTCATCAAAGTATGTTGCACCTTGCGCACCATCAACGCCTTGAACTTCAACGACAACAGGGTCAGATGTTTTAGTTGCCGTAAATGTAGCAATACCTGTACTGCCTGTATTACCATTACCTAAAGTCGCGCCAGTTTTAGCGTTTTTTAATACCACTTTGGCATTTAAAATTTTGCCTAAAGAGGGAGTAACTGTCACTTGTGTAGTTTGTACTACGGCAGGTATAGCAGCATTATCATCATCATTACTATTACAGGCAGCTAACATTAAACTCGCTAATAAAGTTAAACCACCACCTAATAAGTGAGATTTATTCATATTTTATCTCCATGTTATCTTAAGTTATTGTTATATAAGATTAAAAACTAAATCTATATAAAAAATAGCTTTCTTAGGACTTACACGGCTGTCGCTTATTTGTTCGCTAAACAATCGTTTTAAACGATTTTTAACTCACAAAACGCGCTAATTTCGATGAAATGTGTAAGTCTTTTTTCTGTTGAAAATCTAAGCTATTTTTTGAGTATATCTATGCTTATTATTGAAAACAATATCAGAAGTAAAATTACAAAAAATATTTAATTATTGTGAAATGTTGTTGATACTCATTATTTTTAGGACTTACTCCATGTAGCAGTGAGTCCTAATTAAGCGTTGTTGTTAGGCAGAAATAATTTCTGGAGTAGATTTGGGCTGTTGAGTGCTTGTTTGAGACCGCTTATTGGTACTCACCGATTTTTGACGTGGCATAGAGCTATTGCCAACCATCACATCAACGGTTTTCTTTAAACGCACCCACACCGATTCTTGCACATAAGGAATACCATATTTTTCACACAAAGCTTTGACTTGTGGCTGCAAACGTTGGTATTCGCTCATGGGTAAATCAGGCCATAAATGATGTTCAATTTGGTAGTTTAACCAGCCATGCAACATATCATTTAAGTCTCCACCTGTTTTAAAGTTGGTCGAGCCAGTAATTTGGCGTAAGAAGAACTCACTTTTGTTATTGGCAACATCTTCAAATAACAAAATATCATTACCCACATGGTTGGGCACAATCACTAAGAAGGCATGGAGGTTGCTAATAATTTCGGCCAATAACGTATTAATCCAGACATTAATTACCGCAATTGGGCCTAATGGTGTAAATGCTAAGGGAATTAAAACAAATTTAACAAAGATATAAGGCAACAAACACTTCGACCACAAATCACGAGCAGCAGGATTTAAGGGATTCCATAATGCTAATTGGGTTAGGGTAGCGGAGTCACGCTCTTCACCTAAAACATTATTTTTGGTGCTTGTTAAGTGCTTTAAGGTATTTGGAGCGTAGTATAACGGCTTCCATGTTGCCGCAAATAAGGCAACAACCGCATAACGCAATGGCATAGGCAGTTTAGAGTCACGTAACCATTCTAAGTTTAACTCTACCTGATCAGGGTCAGCCGCTTCGCCTAAGTTATAATGATGGAGTTTGTTGTGTTCGTTACTCCATGCTTCGGGCAACATCCAATCATTCCAATCTAAAAAACGACGCCAGCCTTTGGCAAAGCCTTTACTGGTATAACGCTCTGGAATGCCTTCAATTTTATCAAAGCCTTTGTGTAATACATGATGAGCAATGGTTGTCCAACGTGTGACGTTGCCTTGACTCATTAAAAATGCAGAAATGGGATTAGGTGCGATCCATGCAGTGCCATAACCGGCCAATGTTGATAATTTACCCCAACGCTCAATTTTTTTTAGATGTTTAAAATCATCTATACTCATTCTTTCATTAGCAGCTCGGCGCAGTGCCATGATTTCTTGGGTAAAATTTTCGACATCTTTGTCTGTCAGGGTAAATGGCACTGTCTGCATGGTAAAAAACCTAAATCCACATAAAAGACGCGGATTTTACAGGTTTTTTACCATTTGTCAGCGGCTTATAAAAAATAAATAAATTATTTTTGTTGCAAAAATTTGGCTAACCAATAATCAACACTCACATAACGGCCGCCGCCTGTAAAAAATAGGCATAACAGCATAATTAAATAAGTAGTGGCAAACTCAATGCCGTTATTAAGCACGACAAAATTACCACTGGATGTTAACCAATCATAATTGCCATGCTCTTGTAATAACTCTCGTGCTTTGGCCAGTTTTTCGGTCGAGTCAATCACTTGTTGATTGGCAAAAGGCGCATTTGGATCAGCTATTGCTTGCCAACCATTAGGTAAATGAACGGTAATAATGGCGACAATCATGGTGACCATTAATGGCAAGCTAATCCAGCGAGTCGCTAAACCAAGCGTTAATAACACTGCACCTGCCAGTTCAGCACTGGTTGCTAAAAATGCCATTAACCACGGAAAGGGCAAACCTAAACCATAATCAGGATTACCAAACCAATCAACAGTATCAGCAAAGCTTTGGTATTTATGAAAGCCTGCCATCCAAAAAATCGGCACTAAATAAAGTCTTAAAGCAAGTGGGGCAAGACCATCAAGATGTTTTAGGTAGTTAAATAGAGTATTGTGAAATTGGTTATAAAGGGTGATTAGCTTCATTTGTAAAATCCTCTGAATGTTACATTAGATGACTATTCAGCCACTTTGTTACAGATGACAATTGCTGGTACTAAGTTTTTCACTTAATGTTTTACAGCAGCGAGGTCAACGATGGATTTTATAACCATACTATTATTAATAGCAGGCTTAGTGATACTGACGTTTGGTGCAGATTTTTTAGTGAAAGGCGCATCAAGTTTGGCAGGCTCTTTAGGCATTAGCCCTTTAGTGATTGGTTTAACCGTGGTTGCTTTTGGGACTAGCGCACCAGAAATGTCAGTGAGTGTATCGTCGGCGTTCAAAGGCTCGGCAGAGATTGCTGTCGGTAACGTCGTGGGTAGCAATATTTGTAATGTGTTATTGATTTTAGGTTTATCGGCAATTGCAGCTTCTTTAGTAGTGCAAAAACAATTAGTTAAATTTGATATTCCTATTATGATTTATGCCTCATTAATTGTGTTGCTAATGTCGATTGATGGTCAGATTAGCCGTATAGATGGAGTCTTATTATTTGCAGGGATTGTGGCTTATACCGTCTTTTTAATCAGAGAAGCACGGAGAGAGGGCGTTGCAGTGGTTGAAGGCGCAGACGATATTGAGCCACCACAACCTTTATGGAAAAACGCTATTTTAATTATTGTGGGTTTGGCAATGTTGGTATTAGGCTCTCAATGGTTGGTTGATGGCGCTGTGGCGATTGCCAAATATTTTGGTTTGAGTGAATTAGTCATTGGTTTAACCATTGTTGCTGTGGGTACCTCTTTGCCTGAATTGGCAACCAGTGTCATGGCGAGCTTAAAAGGTGAGCGTGACATTGCCGTTGGTAACATTTTAGGCAGTAATATTTTTAATATTGGGGCAGTATTAGGCTTGTCTGGTATGGTTGCGCCACAAGGCTTACCTGTTGCACACACTTCGCTACTCGTTGATATTCCCGTGATGATTTTGGTGGCCTTAGCTTGTTTACCTGTCTTTTTGGCTAACTATACAGTTACACGTTTGGATGGTGTGGCATTTTTAGTATGTTATGTCGTTTATGTGGTGTATGTGGTATTGGCTGCACAACAAAGCGCGTTATTAGCAACGATAATCCCGTTTTTATTGCTGATTGTTGCCTTGTGTATTACATGGTGGATGTTGGAGGCAGTGAAGTACTTACGCCGTCAGGTATCTGCTTAATGGATGACATAGGTATCTACACATCTTTTAAAAAGGCTAACATTGAGACTATAACGATGAAATTCCCCTCCTTGGAGGGGCTAGGGGTGGGTTAAAATAGATAATAAAGTACTGATTTTAGACCTACACACCCCTAAATCCCCTCTCAAGAGGGGACTTGCTCTTAACCTGCTAAGATTTTTTTCAATAAATCATTCACTTGTGCAGGGTTGGCTTTGCCTTTGGAGCGTTTCATCACTTCACCGACAAAGAAACCAAACAATTTGTCTTTACCGCTACGATAATCGGCTAATTGTTGTGGGTTAGCTGCAACAACTTCGTTAATTACCGCCTCGATAGCACCTGTATCGGTTTCTTGTTTTAAGCCTTTTTCGGCAATAATCTCATCAGCAGATTTGCCTTGAGAGTCAAACATAAAACCAAATACTTGTTTGGCAATTTTGCCCGAAATCGTGTTGTCATTAATACGATTAATCAAACCACCTAATTGCTCAGCACTAATTGGCGATTCGGTGATGTCTTTTTCGGCACGGTTTAATGCGCCTAATAACTCTACCATCACCCAGTTAGAAGCTTGTTTGGCTTGATTGTTGGCGGCTTTAACTACTGTTTCAAAATAGTCGGCTAATTCGCGTTGAGCAACCAATACTCCTGCATCATAGTCAGGTAAGGCGTAATCACTGATAAAACGGGCTTTTTTAGCAGTGGGCAATTCGGGCAAGGTTGCTCGAACGGTGTTAATCATCTCTTCGCTTACCACCACAGGCAACAAATCGGGGTCAGGGAAGTAGCGGTAATCATTCGCTTCTTCTTTGCTACGCATGGCGCGGGTTTTGTTGGTGTTTGGATCATAAAGTACGGTGGCTTGTTGAATGGCACGACCAGACTCTAATTCGTCCATTTGCCATTCAATTTCGCTGTTAATCGCTTTTTCAATAAACTTAAAGGAGTTAACGTTTTTGATTTCACGGCGTGTGCCAAACTTTTCTTCGCCTTTATAACGCAAAGACACGTTACAGTCACAACGCATCGAGCCTTCAGCCATGTTACCATCAGAAATACCCAAATAACGGATAATTGAGTGAATGGCTTTGACATAGGCAACGGCTTCTTTAGCCGAGCGCATATCGGGTTCAGAGACGATTTCTAATAACGGTGTACCTGCACGATTTAAGTCAATGCCTGTCATTCCTGCAAAATCTTCATGCAAAGATTTACCCGCATCTTCTTCTAAGTGAGCGCGAGTAATGCCAATACGCTTGGTGCTACCATCTTCTAAAACAATATCCAAATGACCTTTGCCAACAATAGGGTGTTCAAATTGTGAAATTTGATAACCTTTGGGTAGGTCAGGATAAAAGTAGTTTTTACGGGCAAAAATACTGGTGCGGCCAATTTGTGCATCAACGCCTAAACCAAAACGAATCGCCATATTCACGGCTTCTTGGTTAAGGACAGGCAATACACCAGGCATACCTAAATCAATTAAGCTGGCTTGGGTGTTGGCTTCTGCACCAAAACTTGTGTCACTGCCCGAAAAAATTTTACTATTGGTTGCTAACTGTACGTGTATTTCTAAACCAATCACAGTTTCCCATGACATAGGATGTTCCTCTTAAGCAAATTGTTCAGGCAATTCTTTATGCCATGTGGTCACTTGTTGATAACGATGGGCAACATTTAATAATTGTGCTTCTTGCCAGTAATTACCAATTAATTGCAAACCAACAGGTAATTTTTGGCTAAAGCCTGCAGGAATGCTCATCGCAGGTAAGCCAGCTAAGTTGGTGGCGATGGTGTAAATGTCGGATAAATACATAGCAATCGGGTTGGCATTCTTTTCACCAAAACCAAAAGCAACAGACGGTGAGGTTGGGCCAGCAATCACATCACATTGAGCAAAAGCATTAGCAAAGTCTTGTTGAATTAAACGACGAACTTTTTGGGCTTGTAAATAATAAGCATCATAGTAGCCAGCCGATAAAGCATAAGTCCCAATCATAATACGGCGTTTGACTTCACTACCAAAACCTTCACCACGAGAACGTTTGTATAAATCGGTTAAATCGACAGGATTTTCACAACGATAACCAAAACGTACACCATCAAAACGCGATAAGTTGCTAGAGGCTTCGGCAGGTGCAATCACATAATAAGCAGGTACAGATAAACCTGTGTTTGGTAAATCAATATCCACCAAAATTGCCCCAAGTTTTTCTAACTCTTTTAAGGCATCTCTGACCACTTGTTCAACTTGGCCATCTAAACCTTCACCAAAATACTGTTTGGGAAGTCCAATGCGTAAACCTTTTAAGTCGTTATTTAAGTTTGCGGTATAGTCTGGTACAGGGGTGTTAATGCTGGTTGAGTCTTTAGCATCATGGCCAGACATGACATTCATTAATAAAGCGGCATCTTCTGCGGTTTGGGTCATTGGGCCAGCTTGGTCTAAGCTAGAGGCGAAGGCAATCATGCCCCAACGGGAAATACGGCCATAAGTTGGTTTTAGACCTGTTAAGTTACACAATGCCGCAGGTTGACGAATAGAACCGCCTGTATCTGTGCCTGTGGCTGCAGGGGCTAAACGTGCTGCAACGGCTGCGGCAGAGCCACCCGATGAACCACCCGGAACTTTGCTTAAATCCCAAGGATTTTTAACGCCACCGTAATAACTGGTTTCGTTAGAAGAGCCCATTGCAAATTCATCCATATTGGTTTTACCCAACATCACTAAGCCAGCAGCCTCACTTTTACTAATCACCGTGGCATTATAAGGACTAATAAAGTTATCGAGCATTTTTGAAGCACAAGTGGTTTTTACGCCTTGGGTACAAAAAATGTCTTTTTGTGCAATCGGAATGCCTGCTAAGGCATGAGCTGTGCCTTGAGCACGAGCGGCATCGGCGGCATCAGCTTGACGGAGGGCTTGGTCGGCACAAACAGTAATAAAGCTATTGAGCGAGCTATCGTATTGGGCAATACGTTGTAAAAAATGTTGCGTTAGCTCACGGCTAGAAAAATCGCCACGGGCTAAGCCGTCACGCAGAGCGGCTAAGGTATAGGTGTGTAACATGGTAAACCTTAATTGGGGTTGCCAAAATATGAAGTTCCCTGTCTTGTTAAGACGGTGAGGGAGCTAATTCCTGATAAAACTATGTTGTTTATTCAATGACCTTAGGTACTAAATACAAACCGTCTTGTACCGCAGGTGCAATTTTTTGATAAGCATCACGTTGATTGGTTTCGGTGACAACATCTGGGCGTAAAGGTTGTGTCACATCAACGGCATGTGCCAAAGGCTCAATGCCTTGCGTATTTACTGCTTGTAGGTCGTCAATTAAGCCTAAAATATTATTTAAGCTATCGGTATAGCGCGATTTTTCCTCATCACTTAAGCCTAAACGCGCTAAGTGAGCAATTTTGTTAATATCGTTAAGAGTTACAGCCATGATTTTTTCTATCGTCAATAAATAAAGCTTTAAAGGTCTGCAAATTATCACAGACTATGAAAATACAAAACAAGCTTTTATTTTAGCTTAGTTAGCTTGTTCAAAATAGCACATTCCGTTACAGTTTATAGGCTAAAAGGGTATTTGGAATATTTTATGCTAAAGCGTTTGTTAAATCTGTTTTCGGTGGATGTCGCCATTGATTTAGGAACAGCCAATACAGCTATTTTTGTCCCCAAACGTGGTGTTGTGTTACAGCAGCCTACTGTAGTGGCTATTCGTCATGGTGAGCATGGTCGTAGTGTCGCGGCAGTGGGTAATGATGCCAAAGATATGTTGGGACGTACACCCATTGGTTTAAATGCAATTCGACCACTCAAGGATGGGGTGATTGCTGACCTCGAAATGACCGAAGTGTTATTGCAATATTTTTTACGCCAAGCAAACGTCAAAACTCAAGTTAAAAAGAATATGCGTGTTTTGGTTAGTGTACCTGCCAAAGCCACTTTATTAGAGCATCGTGCTGTGCGTGAAGCCGTAGACGGTGCTGGTGCTAATGACATCCGTTTAATTCATCAGGCGATGGCTGCTGCTATTGGTGCAGGATTACCCATCGACCAAGCCTGTGGTTCGATGGTGGTCAATATTGGCGCAGGAACGACCGAAATTGCCGTGATCTCCTTATTAGGTTCGGTTTATACCGACTCTTTGCGTGTCGGTGGTGATATGATGAATGAACGTATTACTACCTATATTCGTCGTAAATATGGTTGTTTGATTGGCGAAGCGACAGCCGAACATATTAAGCAAGAAATAGGGATGGCTTTAGTTAATCCCGAACAGCAACAAAATACGATGGAAGTCAGAGGGCGTCATTTGTCGGCAGGTGTACCAACGGCAATAAAAGTCAGTGCCTCAGAAATTGCTGAAGTGTTACAAGAGCCGTTGCGCAATATTATTAACGCCATTAAAAATGCTTTAGAAGATATGCCTGCCGAATTATCGGGTGATATTGCTGAGCGTGGTATTGTGCTAACAGGTGGTGTGGCTAAATTAGCACAAATTGATAAATTATTTAGTCAAGAAGTAGGTTTGCCAATGATTTTGGCAGAAGAACCCGAAAGTTGTGTCATTCGTGGTATGGGGCAGGCTTTAGCCTTTTTAGATAATCCTGCTTACGACAGTTTATTTGTTTATTCCTAAACAGGCGATATGGCTAATCCTTTTGATCGACAAAAACGCCGATTTAATCAATTTCCTACGCATGGTTATCGACTATTAATGATAGGCGTGATTGGTGGTAGTGTATTTTGGTTAAATACCCGTTATCCCACCGTTGTCGAGCCAGTCCATCATTATGGGCAGCAATTGGTTGAGCCTTTTATTCGTTTATTAAGTTATCCGCAACGTGTCATTGATGCGATAGATCAAACCCTACGTACCCCTCAACATTTACGCCAAGAAAATAAATTATTATCACGAGTGATTGTCCAGCAATCGGTTGAGTTACAACAGCTTGCCGAGCTAAAAGCAGAAAATGACCGTCTGCGTGCTTTAGTTAATATGCAGTCGCGCTTAGATGAAAATTTGGTTAATGCGGAGGTTGTGTCTTCCGTTGTGCAGTTAGAGCAACAAGTATTGATGCTCAATAAAGGTTTAAGAGAAGGTTTACAGGTTGGTTATCCCGTTTTAGATGCAAAAGGCATTATGGGACGTGTGATTGAGTCCAGTAGTCGTTTAGCGAAAGTGATGTTGTTAACCGATAGTCGCCATGCAATTCCTGTTCGAGTAAAACGTACTCAGGAACACGCGATTTTAAAAGGTACAGGAGATCATAGTCGTTTGCGTTTAGAATATGCACCAGACTCGATGGATATTAAACAAGGAGACATTTTAGAAAGCTCAGGCATGGGGCAGTATTATCCAGCTGGTTATCCTGTTGCTGTGGTGATAGATGTACAAAAAATAGGTGGAACTCATTTTGCCAATGTCATTGCACAAGCACTTGCTGATATCAATCACAGCAAACAAGTGATTGTATTGTTTAAACAAGCACCAATGATTGATGATGCCCCAAAAATAGAAGCTTTATTGCCGAAAAATACGAGTGATGTGCCATGAGTCGTTGGACAGTACAGCGAGTCATGATGCTAAGTTTTCTTATGGGCTTGTTGTTATCGTTGTTCCCCTTGCCGTTGCATATTCGACAATGGTGGCCGGAATGGTTGTTGTTAATGGCTATTTTTTGGGGAATTCATCAGCCACAACTGTTTAGTGTCGGGAAAGCTTTTATATTAGGTTTAGTGGTTGATGCAATCACAGGTAGCACATTAGCGATGCACGCCATTCCCTATGCGATGGTTGTCTATTTAACAAGGCTTTGGGGACAAAACTTTCCATTATGGACGATGATAGAACAATTATTATTCATTAGTTTCTTGTTAGTAGTAGCTACATTAAATCATCTGTTTTTATTGTTGTTTTCGCCACTCATGTTTAGTCCATTAGTGGTGTATATACAAATCTTGATGTCAAGTTTAGTGGCTTGGTTTGTTATTAATCGTAGTTTGGTGCATTGGCACAGACAATTTTAAGAGTCAGTATATGCTTTATTTAGCATCCACATCCCCACGACGTAAAGAGTTACTGCAACAAATTGGCTTACAATTTGGCATTCTAAGAATTGATATTGATGAAACACCTCTTGATGATGAATCTCCCCAAAATTATGTGGCTCGTCTTTCTGCTGCCAAAGCACAAGCAGGTTTAGAGCAATGTGAAAATAACGATGATTTAGTGATTGCAGCGGATACAACCGTGGTATTTGACCAGCAAATTATTGGGAAACCAGAAACGGAGCAGCAAGCTTTACATATTTGGCAACAACTCAGTGGAAAAATTCATCAGGTATTAACGGGATTTACGGTTGCTAATCGACAGAAAACTAGAACAATGGTCGTTGTGACAGAAGTCTATTTCAGAGTATTGAGTCATCAAGAAATGTTAGCATATTGGCAAACGGGTGAGCCAAAAGATAAAGCAGGCGGATATGGTATTCAAGGTAAAGGCTGTTTGTTTGTTGAAAAAATAAACGGCAGTTATAGTAATGTTGTGGGTTTGCCCCTAACGGAAACGGCAATTGTATTACGCGAGTTTGGCTATCAGATCTAATTTTGTATAAAGAGATAAAATAAACGTTAATTGATTCAAACCAGTGAAGTTTTTTTGGTGTTAGACTTCACACTTAGCAAACAATAAATTACCTAATGCAGTAGCAAAATTATATGCTATTATCGACCCAATTTTTTAACTTTAACCATTAATTAGACCGTAGAAGCAAAGCTCCACGTCTAAATTTACAATTACAAACTTTGACTGCTAGAACAAGATAAAAACTAGCTGCTTAAAAGTGCAAGGAGATATA
>ERZ650309.963-NODE-963-length-13714-cov-3.288821_pt1 | contig 13714 bp, 12 predicted proteins | sample MGYA00376245_ERZ650309 | MGnify/ENA primary metagenome ERZ650309 (study PRJEB26733, sample SAMN07839294) | wastewater metagenome | biome: urban; feature: wastewater treatment plant; material: waste water | place: USA: North Carolina | collected 2016-04-26 ...
GACGAACATGGCGCGGGCGGCCGCGGCGACGCGGGCCTCGCGGACGCTGCGGCGGGTCGCCAGGTGGGCCAGCATGGCTTCGCTGCGGCGCACGGCGTTTACCTCGTGCAGCGCGGTATTTTGTTTCTTTTTGTTCTGAGCGCTCTTCTTTATATCCTGCGCCGCTGGAACTTTTACGATATGCTGTACTTTGCCCTGAGCGCGCTCGTCGTGCTGTTTCCCGTGCAGCACCCGTGGTATTACTTTTTGCTGTTCCCTTTCATTCTGCTATCGCGGCAATGGCGTCCGCTTTTTATGCTCATGTGTATCGCAGCGCCGCTGTCATACCTCGGCTATGTCCCTGACTATAAATCCGCGGGTTTTTTGGTGACTTCTGCCCTGTGGCTTGGCGGATGCATAATTCATTTTACCCGCCGTTCTCAATATCGGCTGAGGTGATATCCATGCACCGTCGGTTCTGGTTTGTCATCGGTCTCTTCATTGCTGGTTCAGCACTTGCTGCGGACGAACCGCGGTATTTTTTCTACCGCGCGGTCAAGGGCGATGTCACGCTCTATCTGCTTGGCTCGATGCACATGGGGCGTCCCGGCGATGCAGACTACCCGGAAAAAGTCTATGGCGCGTTAAGACAAAGTCGCCTGCTGATACTCGAAGGTGAAGTGCGCAAAGATAAAATCCGCACGCCCGATATGTCGCTCACCTACCTGCCGGCAGGTAAGACAATCACGGGGCTTTTGACCCCAGGCGAAAAGAGCCAGTTAGAAAAAGTCTGTGAAAAACTCGGCGTCAGGCTCGAAACATTTGAACGCTTCGAACCGTGGTTCCTCGAATTCATGTTTGGCTACCGTATGGCGTTTAACCAGGGTTTTGTGCTCGAATACGGCACAGAGCACCGGCTGCTCAGGTACATCGAGAAGAAAATGCCTGCGGCTTCGCGCCCGGGAGTTTTTGCGCTCGAGGCTTCAGACGAAGTCTTGCGCATAATGCATACGCTTCCGCTGGCCGCGCAGTTAAAGCGTTTCAGAACATTTTTGGCGTATTCTGACAAGGCGGGTGGCAGCACCGCGCCAGAAATGCAGGAGTCATGGCGCAACGGCGACGACGAGCAGGTGCTGAAAATTTTTAACTATTACTACAACGAAACGGCAGCTGAGTCCAGCCTGTTTGTGCAGAAAATACTCTATGACCGCAATGCGCGCATGGCAGAACGGCTGGGATTGATTTCCCGTTATGCAGGGCAATATTTTTTCGTCACCGGCGCGATGCACCTGATTGGCGAAAAGAGTATACTCACACACCTCAGAAAAGCCGGCTTTAAAATAGAACGCTTATGAAAAAATGGGGATGTGAAAAGTGTGACGGTCTGGGTTACCGTACTGTGCCGCAGCTCACGCGGCGCAGGGCAACGCATGTGCTCGATATCTGCGACTGCGTGAGCTCGCTCTGTGCCGTTTGTCCCGGTGACGGGGTGAATCCTTACCTGTACCTTGATACCACGCAGGGCAAAATTCGGCCGTGCGACTGCAAAGAGGCTCGCGACCGTTTCTCGCGTGTGCAGGATCTTTTCAACCAGTCGAATATTCCGCTCAAATACCGCTACCAGCGCCTGAAAGATTTTAACCTGCAGCCGCAATATCCCAATCCGACAAGGGCGCCCGAGCTCGAGGGCGCGAAAAGACAGGCTGCGATCGCACTCACGGCGGCCTTTGACCGCGCGCGGCTCTTCATCGAAGCGCAGAAGAAAATTCTCACCGCGCCGCAGAGCGTCAACCCGACCGACCTCAAGGGATTGTTTTTCATCGGCCCGCCGGGAACAGGGAAGTCGCTCCTTGCGGCGATGATTCTCAACGAACTGATTCTGACCACAGGGCTCAGCTGCCGGTATGTGAAAATTTCGCGCGACTTTTTCCAGATGCTGCGCGCCACATTCAGCAACGACTCAGGCAGTTATGGCAAAACCGATTCGGTGTTCAACGACATTGCGCGGCAAGACATACTCGTGATAGACGACTTTGGCATCCAGTCCGATTCAGAATGGGAGCAGCGGCAGCTCTACGACCTGATCGATGCGCGCTACGAAAGCGATCTGCCGACGATTGTGACCTCGAATATCGATCTGGAATCCGTAAAGAACCTGTTTAAGGGCCGCATCTATTCGCGCTTCACCGAGATGCTGCACACCGTCGAATTTTTCCAGGTGCGCGACTACCGGCAGGATATTCACACGAATGTCTGATGTGGGTAAAAAGACTTCGCGCCTTTTTGAATCCTCCCGATTGTATCTCTGGGCAACTGTAGTCTTCTCGATTGCCATCACCCTTGCCGGGGCGTCACAGAAACGGGTTTCTCCTGTCGATGCGAGCATGCGGGCGTCGATGGCTCGCACGATTGTGGAGACGGGGAAATTGTTTCCTCCTTACTATGATGGGGAAGCGCTGCTTGACCATCCACCGGGGTATATCTGGTCGATAGCCGCGAGTTTTAAAGTCTTTGGTGTTAACGACTTTGCCGCGCAACTGCCGGGGCGCCTGTCGGCATTTTTGTCGCTGTTGCTGACCTGGCTGATCGCCAGGCGCATCGGTCTCGGGGAGCTTGCTGCATTTTTTAGTGTGCTCGTGCTTGGCACAACCCGCGATTTTATTCTCATAGCCATGCAGGGCGGTATCGAGCCGCTTCTCAACCTGTGGAGCTGGCTCGGTTTTTATTTCGTTTTGCCAGAGAGCGGGCAGACGCGTTTAAAGACTGACAGGAAAGCCCTTTTGCGCACGGGACTCGCCGCGGCTTGCGTCGTGCTGGCGGCATTTACGAAAGGACCACCTGCAGCCTGGCCATTGCTATTCTTCCTTGCGGTTCTGTCTTTTTATGGTGAAAACCTCCGGGGTCGTTTTTTTCACGGATCGGTTTTTTTAATCGCTTTGGCCGGTGCGGCGCTTCCGTGGATCTGGTATATTTTCGCTTCCGGTGACCTGTGGTACTGGAAATGGTACTGGCAGGACCAGGTGCTTGGCAGCGCGCTGCGCGGCCGCAATATGCAACAGGGTTTCGAGCCGCTGTATTTTATCAAGGTGCTGGCAAAAGACTATTGGCCGTGGCTGCCATTACTGCTGATTTCTATCGGCCTGCAGGCGAAGACCCTTTTCCGGTGGGCGCTTCCCGGTGCGGGATTTCTTGCGCTAATGTTCGCTGGGGGCTTTTTTGCCGGGTTTTCTATTGTAAAATGGAAATTCTGGTATTACATTGCCCCGGCTTTTCCTGGGGTTGCCATATTCATAGCATTCGCGATGGAGCAGCAGGCTGTGTTCACTCGTATTGCACAAAAACTCCATCTGGAAAAAGCGGTGCTGGCGATTTCGGTACTTTGGATTCTTGCTGTTAGTATTTTTCCAATCAACCTGAGCAGCAGCAGGCTGTTGGAGTTGCAGGTTTTTAAAGAGACCCTCCGCAACTCACCCGCCACTATGCCTGTCTGGTTTGTGAACCATCCGGGTGACCATAACATGTACGCAACTTCCGGAAACTGGTATTTCAACCGCATCGTCAGAAAGGTGACAGATATCGCAAGCTGGGAAAAGAACCTTCGCGGGCCTGCCTGGATTATCACCGGGCTAGAGGAATTCAAATCCTGTAAAAAGGACTGGTGTTTAAACGCTGCTTTCACACAAAGCGCCGGTTCAAGTACCCTAATTTATCTGGCTGCTACTTTTTCCAGATCATCTGTGCGTTGATGAAATAATTCCACAGCGAAGCGATGATAATTCCGATCGCGTTGGCCGCGTAGATATTGAGTTTCAGGTATCCGTTCAGGTGCAGGGCAATGGCATAATTAATGTACGCCCCTACGAGGCATATGACCTGAAAAATCAGGAACCCGCGGATGAGTTCCGGTATCTTGCGAAGTTTTTCTTTTGCAAAGGTAAATTCATTGTTCACGAAAAAATTAAAAATCAGCGTGAGCTCAATCGCAGGAATTAGCGCAATTTCATTCGGCAGATCAAACTGCTTCTTCTGTATTAATAACAGGACCTGGTTCAGCAGCAAGCCTATAAATCCGACGAGCGAAAACTTCAGATAACGCAGCGGAATCAGCTTGCCGAAGCGCAGATCATAGAGCGCTACGAGATAGTTGAATATGGTCTGCGAAGAAAGCTTACTTTCGCCATGCGTGCGCGGCCGGAAAATATATCCTATTTCAGAAATTTCGGCTCCTTCTGAATGGGCCAGGATTTCGAGTAGGATTTTAAATCCCCTTGGGTTGACCTGGTCGGCAATGCGGCGAAAGAGTTTTGCGCTGATGCCAAAATAGCCGCTCATCGGATCACCGGGCAGGTTTTTCACCATGACCCTGGCGATCAGCGAGGCGACTGCCGAAATAAAGCGCCGTGACCACGACCAGCCTTCGATACCGCCGCCCTCGGTTTTCCTGCTGCCGATAATAATTTCTGCTCCGTGCTGAAAGCGGTTCAGGAAAAACGGCAGGATCTTTTCATCGTGCTGCAGATCGGCATCCATCACAACAAACAAATCTCCGTTAGCGACGGCAAAGCCGTCGATAACCGCGGGAGACAGGCCGCGGTTATGCGTGCGGCAAATTGCCCTGACCTGAGGAAAGCGGCGTGAGAGTTGGCGTGCCTGCTGGTAAGTGCCGTCAGGTGAATTATCGTCGGCGATAATAATTTCATGGCGAATATCTTTCAGTGCCGCCGCAATGCGCGGAACCAGAATCGGAAGATTCATCGCCTCGTTATACGTGGGGATAATAACCGAAATTTCAGGTTTGATTTTTACTGGCATTTTTGGAAAAGAAACTGCCTAACATGTGCATACAGAGTCAGAATTCTCAATCCACCTCGGGCACGCGGCGACAAGCCAGTTATGGTTGCATGCTCGACAGAATGCGCTGCAATGGAAAACGCCGGCGTGCGTACTAGTCTGGGTATGCTAAGTCGCCGGCTGCGACGCCAGCCTTACTGCCATTCAAGGCGAAAGTGGTGGCCGTTGTCGCAGGATTCAAAGCGAAACTCCGAATTTCCCTCGGCGCTGTCTTTGACTGGCGGCGTGACGAGAATTTCGTAAGCTTTTGCGGTATCTTCACCCAGCTTGCTCGCGGTATTGACTTCATGGCCGAAGACGTCGACGTCGCCGATGCGCAGCACCTTGCCATAACCGATGCCGACACAAAGCAAAACTTTTTCTTCTTCGGCCTTGTCTTTGTTGTAGATCAGCAGCGCGCGCTGCATCGCAATCGCGCCGCTCATAGCCTTCGAGACATTACGGAATATTACCAGCAGACTGTCGCCTTCGGCTTTCAGCAGAATGCCGTCATGGTCTTCGATGATCGGAATCAGCAAGCGTTCTGATTCATAGATTGTCTGCAGAAAGTGGATGATGCCGAATTTGGCGACGTTGCGCGAAGAACCCGAAAGGTCTGTGAACATAATCGCCCACGACTCGCCGAATAGATCCCAGATGCGGCTGTCGATTTTATCTTTGTCGGCGCCGGGTTTAAGCCGGTCTTCGATGAGTTTTTCCAGACGATCTTCGCTCGCGCTTGCGCCGATCATGCCACGGTATGCCATGGCTTAGAACTGATTCGGCGCTCTGTGCAGCAACCAGTTTCCGCTGAAGTGCCGCACGCACCTCCGGCCGGGAAGAATCCCGGCCGGAGGTACAAAATTATTTTGCCTTCCGCGTTGAGAGGCCCAAGGGCAGATAGAGCGGGCAAAAGCTGATGAGGCTTGTCAGCAGAAACACCACCGCGAGCGCACCCAGAATGATGGCAGCCGTGCCCGTAATCTGGTGCGTAAAATAAAGTACGGCGATCAGGCCTGCGACGAGCGCGCGAATGATCCGATCGACTGTTCCCATATTTGTTTTCATAAAATCTCCCTGATTCGGCTTAAATCCGCCTGAATCTAAATAAACAATTTGGCCAGAAATACCACCGCAGTGATAATTCCGATGCATAAAATGCAAACCACGAGTAATTTCAGAATCTTCACCCGCGTTTCCATTTTCAAAGAATAGCATATCCCGGGGCGTTTGTCTGTGATAAAGTCACCCAAGGGCGGCGTTTTTAATCGCGCGTTTTTGCCAGCAAAGTGGGATCGATAACCGTAATGAAACCGCGGCCGATAGAAATGGCTGATGCGTCTTCAAGGCGGCGTAAAACCCTTGTGACGACTTCGCGCGCCGTACCGAGTTCGTTGGCGATATCCTGATGAGTCAGGTGCAGTTCGTTCTGGCCTGTTTCTTTCAGGCGCTGCGCAAGGTATTGCGCCACTCGCTCGTCCATGCGTGCGAAGGCAATATCTGAAAGCACCGAAATGACGGAAATGAGGCGATTCGCCGCCGCATCGAAGATATATTTCTGCCAGAAAGGGTATTTTTCGCGCCAGCGCTGCATTGCTTTGGCTTCGACCATCAGCGCTTCGGTATATTCTTCTGCGCGCGCCCAGGCCGGAAAACGCTGGTGCAGCATAATGCAGTTCATGGAGAGAAAACAGCTTTCGCCGCGCCCGATGTGGTAGAGCGTGACTTCACGGCCAGATGTGTGCGTGCGGTAAACCCTCAGGTTGCCCGAAAGCACAATAGGCAGGTAGCTGCACTGGTCTTCGGCGTGCAAAATCTGCTGTCCCTTGCTAAACGCGAGCTTGACGGAATGCTCTTTCAGATCCCGCATGAATTCTTCGCCGGCATCCATGCAGAACGGCAGCGCCAGCTTTATTTCACCCAGGGCGGTTTCGTCGAGCATACACTGCGAAACGAGGTCAGACTTATCGCCGGCAAGCGTTTTCGGGTATTGGGCGCTGTAAAAGCTTTACGGCCTGACGCGTCGATGGATATCGACGCGTTATGGCAATAGATACCAGTCTGTTAGACTTCAATATCACCCCGGAACTCCAGGAAATGGCGGATTTACTGCATGAAATCTGCCAGAAAGAAGTGGTGCCGCGCCGCGCCGAAATGGACGAGCACGAAAAATACCCCTTCGAAGTATTCGCGAAATTCAAAGAAGCCGGTCTGCCGGCGATTATGTATCCCGAAGAATACGGTGGGGCAGGTCTGGGCCTGTTTGCCTCTATCATGTTCGCTGAAATCGTCAGTGAATACTGCCTCGGTGTCAACACTGCGATTTCAGCCACCAAGCTCGGTGCGCTGCCCATCGAACACGGCGGAACCGAAGAACAAAAGAAGAAATATCTTTCTGCATTCGCCTCAGGCGAAAAAATTGGCGCCTTCGGTCTGACAGAGCCTAACGCGGGCTCAGACGTACCTAACCTCTCCACCACCGCAGTCAAAAAAGGTGATCGCTATGTGCTCAACGGCACAAAACAGTGGATTTCCAACTCAGGCGTAGCTGACGTCTATACGATCTTTGCGCTGACCGACAAGAGCAAAGGCCCGCGTGGTATGTCTTGCTTTATCGTAGAGAAGGATACCAAGGGCCTGTCATACGGAAAACTCGAACAGAAAATGGGCATCCGCTGCTCGCATACCCGCCAGGTAATTCTCGAAGACTGCGAAGTGCCAGAAGAAAACCTCGTGGGATTAAAGCCAAACCGCGGATTCATTCACGCCTTCCAGACTCTGAGCTCTTCTCGCCCGGCAGTGGCTGCATCAGCGGTCGGTCTCGCTGTAGGCGCTTATAAAGAAGCTGTAAAATATGCCCGCCAGCGTGAGCAGTTCGGCAAGAATATCATTAACTTTCAGGCTGTGCAGCACATGCTGGCCGATATGGCTACACGCATCGAGCAGGCGCGCCTCATTACTTACCGTGCGGCGAAATATGCAATGGCAGGTCACCCCGAAGCGGCAAAGTATTCTGCGATGGCAAAATACGCTGCGTCTGAAACTGCTGTTGCGGTGGCTAACGATGCGCTGCAATTACACGGCGGTTATGGTTTTACCAAAGACTATCCGGTCGAGAAAATGTACCGCGACGCAAAGATTCTGACGATCTACGAAGGCACAAGCCAGATCCAAAAGAACGAGATCGGCGCGTACATTATCAAAGAATCGGCGAACCTTAAGTAATATAAACAACATGCGGGCAAAGCCCGCATGTTGTTTAAAGTTCTATATTCTGCACCGCGGCAGATTGGCCGAGGTTCTTCAGAAAATCCTGCATGCCGACAAGGTCTGTGGTCGTAAAGAATACCTGGCCGACACCCCCGAGAAAATCAATAAAACTGGCACGGCGGCCGAGATCGAGCTCGTTTAATACATCGTCGATCAGCAAGACCGGCCGGCGACCGAGTTTGCCCTGCATATAATTAAATTGCGCCATTTTGAGCGCCAACGCGGCGGTGCGCTTCTGTCCCTGCGAACCCACGGTTCTGATTTCGTAGGCATCATTGGTGCTCTCGCCCGCCAGGTTACCGGCCAGAAAAAATACCCGATCGCGGTGAATACCGCTGGTGGTTTGCCTCAGCCGCAAGTCGTTTGCCCGATGGTCTTTGAGCATCTGCATATAGTCATCGACCGTATTCACCTGCTTCGTGTCGCCGTGGTATGTGATTTGCCAGGCGTCTTTTCCTGCAGAAATTTTTTCCACGTTAGCTGCGAAGGGTGCGGTAAATTCAGGAATAAATTGGCGCCTTTTTTCGAGAATCTGCACTCCTGCGGCCGCCAGTTCGCGGTCGACCGCGGATAATACCGACTCGTCGGGCCGCGTTTTTAAGAGCTGGCTGCGCATCTTGAGCGCGCGGTGGTAATGCTGCAGCGCCGAGAAATATGCGGGGTAGAGCATCGACAGCAACAGGTCAAGAAAGCGGCGGCGCTCCGAATGGTCGCCGGCGATGATGCGCATGTCGTCGGGTGAAAGCACGACTGCAGGAATGCGGCCGATGATATTTGCCGCTTTTTCATTCGCGCGACCGTCGAGGCTGTAGCGCTTTGCAATAACTGCCTTGGGATCATCAGGATTTTTGCCATAGGCCATCGCGATCGTATGCTTTTCACCGGCGACAGAAAACGCAACTTCCAGGCGATAGAAACTTGCATTAAAGCGCACCATCTCGCGGTCGAGCGCGAAGCGGAATGATTTAAGAAACGACGCTAATCCCAAGGCTTCGAGAATTGTTGTCTTGCCAGCGCCATTATTACCAGTAATAAAAATCAATCCGTCAGAAAAAGTGTACTGTGCATTTTCCGCATTGCGGAAGTTAGAAAGCTTCAGGCCATGAATCGTGACCGGCTGGGGATTCACAAGGGGATACGCAGTATCCCCTTGTCAAATTTTCATGGGCATCACGAGCGCAATGAAATCCGGATCGTCAACATCCTGCACGACAAGAGGTTTGTTCGCATCATTCATGCCGAGGCGAACGCGCGGGCAGGTGAGCGCTTTCAGAATTTCGATGAGGTAAGTGATGTTAAAACCGATCTCGAGGCGTTCGCCCGAATAGTCGGCGTCGATCGCCACTTCGGCGCGGCTGCCCTGGCCCGATGACTGGCCGGTGATATGCAGCTTTTTGCCTTCGAGCACGACGCGGCACTGGTGCGAAGGTGGCTCTGTCACCGGGCGAATCTGTTGCAGCGCTTCGATCAGCTTGTCGCGGCTTAGTTCGAGCTGCACAGAAATGTCTTGCGGCAGCACACGTTTGTAGTCGGGGAATTTGCCTTCGAGCAGGCGGCTGGAAAGCTGTGCGTCGCCGACGCGCACAAAGAGGTCGCGTTGTTCGACGCCGATCAACACTTCGTCGGCAACATCGATCAGTTTCTGCATTTCGCGTATTGCCTTTGCGTGCACCACGACATCCGTACCCTGCGGCAGGTTTGCGGGCGCTGCGAGTTTGCGCGTGATCGCTGCAAGGCGACGGCCGTCGGTGCCCACCAGCGTCAGTTCATTGCCGTTGGCCTGGAAGCAGACACCGTTGTAAATATAGCGGTTATCTTCCTGGGAAATCGCGTATTGCGTTTTGCGGATCATCTCTTCTAATATAGACGAAGAAACCGCAAAGAGTTTGTTGTCGCTCAGACGGTTCAGCGTCGGGAAGTGTTTCGCCGAGTTGCCGGGCATGACATAGGCCGCCGATGCATCGCTGGTGCCGCGCAGGTTGACACGGAACGCTGCGGCGCCGTCTTCAGGGTTTTCTTCGCTCTCTACTTCGACGATCAGGTCTTTGGATACGAGCGAACCCACGTATTCCTGGAACTGTTTAGCGGGAATGATGAATTCCCCTGTCTTACTGCTCTCGACTGGCACGGTGATGCGCGCAGTGGTTTCCATGTCAGAGGCTGTGATCGAGACCTGTTTGGCCTCAACCGCTATCAGCAGATTCGAGAGCATGGTGCCCATGTCGCGGTGCGGAATGATAGCGTCGATGCGGCGGACTGCCTTGTCGATTGAGTCTTTATGCGTCTGGAATTTCATAGCGAGGGCTGCATAATGAGAAAGCATTGATACGACATAAAGCAAAATATGTATGTTTGCAATCGCTGCAGAGCAGCAACTGCCAACATGATCAACACTGCGATGACCATCGAATACGACGGGGCCGCCTACTACGGTTTCCAGCGGCAGAGCAAGCAAGTCTCTGTGCAGGGTGAGTTGGAACGGGTTTTGACCACCATCTTGCGGCGCCCGACCAGGGTTTATTGCGCCGGTCGCACCGATACTGGCGTGAACGCACTCGGGCAGGTGGTGCACTTTGCGGGTAGCCACCCCAAGAGCATTGAGCTGCTGGTTTATGCGATGAATAGCCTGCTGCCTAAAGACATTGCCGTTCGCCATGCGGCCGAGGTACCCGACCGCTTCCATGCCCGTTTTTCCTGTCTGCAGCGCGAATATGTTTACATCATTTACAATGCCCCCTATCGCCCGGGTATTCTGGGGTATAAAGCGTTGTGGATACGCGATGAGCTCAACTGGAATGCTGTGCGTGAGGCTATCCCGCATATTCTGGGGGAGAACGACTTTGCAGCTTTCACCAAGGCAAAGTTAGTAAAGAGGGGTGAAACGACCTTTCGTCGCATCGACGACCTCAGGGTCATTGAAGACGGGCAATATACCTACCTGCATATTCAGGGCTCCGGTTTTCTGCATAACATGATACGTATTCTCACTGGTACCCTGTTGGATGTAGCACGCGGAAATATAAAACCCGAAGACATGGCAGGCATTCTGGCGAAACAAGACCGCCTCGCCGCCGGTGTGACATTGAAACCGCACGCGCTCTACTTTCTGCACGCGCATTACGCAGATTATGACCAGACGCATGTTCAGCACTGGCTGCGCAGACGCCTGTTGGGCTTATGAATCCGTGAATAGTTTGCATTGACAATGGCTATCGTAAATGATGTAAGATTTTCCCGGCGAATATTTGCCGAAATTTAGACCACACCGGAGAAAAATGAAAAAAAAATATCGTGCCGCCATTTTCTGTTTTGCCATTGTGTCATTGCCATGCCAGCTCTTTGCAAGGCGCGGGGCGCCAGAAAGTCCTGCAAAACCAAAAGAGACGCTGGCTGTTGTGGCAATTCCTGCGTATATCGATACAACAGGTTCGCAGAACTACGGCTACCTCAGCGGATCTCTGACCGATGCCGTCGATGCATCGATGCAGCAAAAGTTCGACTATTCGCGCGCGAAGCAGAATACCGTTGAGGCAGAGACCAAAAGACTATGGCAGCCGAAAAAAATTCCTTCCGACCAGGAAATCCGCCAGATCGCGACGGCAACGCAGAGCGACTATGTCGTGGTTGGTTCTTATTCTCTAAGTCCGAACAAAAAGCAGATTATTTTTAATACGCGTATTTTCATTGCACCCGACAAATTTATCGACACTCCGCCACTGACAAACAATGCTGATGCAACCCTGTTTGATGCGACTAACAGAGTCGCGACAGAGATTGTGCAGGCTATCGAAACGGAAGCGTTAGCGCGGGCGACGGCTGCAAATCAGGCAAAAGCCAAAGAGGGTGAGAAAATCACTCTCGCGAAGGTTGTAGAACCGACAGCATCGACGACCGAGGAAAATCATTCGCGCTACCGCTCTCGTTATTTTGGTGTTGGTGTGGGGTATGGTACCAATGCTGTCGAACGCCACACGCAATTTTACCAGTATGCAAGTTCATCGATGATGATCAATGCTGATCTGAGAGTATCGGATAATTTTATGATTTATGGCAAATTCGCCCTGCCGCAGACTCCCTCGGGCGGGCAAATACCGACCAACTACAAAAACAACGGAAACCAAACTGTCGGGTTTGAAGTGGGCGACCGCGTCGGTGACTATGTCTTTGGCATGAATTACCGCAATTTTTCGGATGTGAATCCCGCGGGAGTTTATGTGCGCGATCTGCTCGGTTGGAGCGCCTCAGCCTACGTGAAGAGCCATTTCAATTTGTTCACAGTTGCGGGTATTTACTTTGGTCTTGATCTCGATAGTTATGCCGACATCTACTCGACGAAGGTAACAGGGGTCACGACCAATGGCACGAAGGCCCTCTGGAACCTCGAAGGCGCTGTGAATGTTTCGTACTTCTTGCCGGTCGTCAATGCGTCACTGACAGGCATTGTCGGCGGTGCTTATTCCATTATTGATACTACGGGACAGGCCCTGACAACCACATCAGGGGTGCTCGCGTGGGATACCACCAACCGGAATGGAATTTTCACAGGGATACGTTATGGTCTTGAACTCGCAAAATGGTTCAACGGCATTGAGTTGCGGGGCGAGGTCTACACGACTCCCAGCGTTGCCGCTAAATTCCAGCCGCTCGACGAACAAAATGCAAGACGCACTTCGTACGTTTTTGCCACTGTTTCAGCGGGCTACCGTTTTGGTTTTTAGTTTATAGCCCTCAGACGCCGGACCTGCGTTCGCTGCAGAGCCTAGCTGTATGCGCCGCGCATTGCGGCCGGCAGCATTGCGGCGACGCGGCGGCCCATTTCATCCATGACACTTTGTTTGCGTGTGTCTTTCGGATACGCCGAAGCATCGAGCGCAGCGATTCCCGCCGGTGCATCGGCCGGGGTGCCGATAAAGACCGGCTCGCCGATGCGCATTGCACCCTCGGTGAAACCAAATGCAAAGCTGTCCGCGTGCAGAATTTTTTCCGGCCCTTCGACAGCCACCGGTAGTACGACCGTGCCATCGAGATAACTGAACAGCGGTCCGTGGAACGGCAGCATGGTATTGTTGCGGCTGCGCGTGCCTTCGGGATACAGCACAAGCGCTTCGCCGTCCTTTTGCCGCGCTTTGGCTTCTTTGTATGAACGCAGGTTGAGCCGCATCAGCTCACGCCTGATCGATTCGTTTTCTGCCATGTCGCGCGGCGAGGCGACCAGCATCGTGCGAAAAGCGCGGCCAGCCACACGCGTAAAATCAGAAGTAAACACGAGCCGGCCTGTAATAAAAAAGAATTGCTCTGCGTAATTTCTGAATTCCGCCTCACGCCCGAGCAGCATCTGGGTCACAGTCGCATCGAACAGGCTCAGGTGGTTGGAAACAATGGTGACGCCCGGGCCCTTGAGCGCGGGAATGACACGCGCAAAATTTTCTTTTCCCTCGAGCGTGAAGCGGCTGAGCAAGGGCTCAAATAGTGCATACATCAGTGCATGTATATCTTTGTCGGGTTCAAGAAATGGCGAGCCTTCGAGCAGTTCAGGGTGGTGTTCAAAGTCGAGAATCGCCGGTAATTTTGTCAGGTGCGAAAGGCGGATGTATTCTTTAAGGAGATTTTCGGCCTCATACGCAGCCATGCCTGC
>ERZ650309.966-NODE-966-length-13691-cov-7.704165_pt1 | contig 13691 bp, 10 predicted proteins | sample MGYA00376245_ERZ650309 | MGnify/ENA primary metagenome ERZ650309 (study PRJEB26733, sample SAMN07839294) | wastewater metagenome | biome: urban; feature: wastewater treatment plant; material: waste water | place: USA: North Carolina | collected 2016-04-26 ...
CCATTAAATACTTGGCTTTCTGTTAGTTTACCTTGCTTGATGTCAGGGCTAGTGACTTTAAAGTTTTGTGCATAACTGATGCTGCTTGCTAATAAACAGCTGGTTAAGACTATTTGCTGGAAACGTTTCATAATTACATCTTCTTTATGGTGCAGGGGGGATGGTTGTAGTGTCAACAACGGGTTGAGGTGCAATCGTTGGTGCGGCTGCTAAGGCATCTTGTGCGGTGCTTAGTTGTTGTTTGGCTTCTTTTAAGGCTTGGCTGAGTTGAAAAACGGCCATTGCATACAAATGGCTACGATTGTAGGTAGTAATGACATAAAAGTTATTAAAAGTCAGCCAAAACTCTGCACCATTATCACCTTGTAATCGTAAGGCAGAAACTGGCGTGTTTTCTGCAAAACTACCTTCTTTGACATCTAAGCCTTTTGCCTTTAATTCAGCTAGGGTGGTTAAGGTTTTTAATTCTTTGGTATTAATTAACTCATCATAGTTGTCGCCAATAATTTTGGCACGAGTGGCAATAGCTTCGTCTTTTTTCCAACCATTAGCAGCAAAATAGTTGCCAATCGAACCAATAGCATCAATAGGATTATTAATTAAATCGGCTTTGTTATCACCATCAAAGTCAATACCTAAATTACGCCAACTCGAAGGCATAAACTGCGGAAAGCCCATTGCACCTGCATAAGAGCCAAGTTGCTCAGTTGGGTTTAAGCCTTGTTGTTTGCATAAAATCAAATAGCTTTTTAGTTCTTGTCTAAAAAAAGTGCTGCGACGCGGAAAATCAAAAGCCATCGTGGTTAAGGTGTCTAAGACTTTAAAGCCGCCTTTGTTGCCACCAAATTTAGTTTCTACACCTAAAATAGCTAAAATGATTTCTGGTGGCACTCCAAATTGTTGTTCAGCGACCTCTAATGCCTCGTGGTATTTATCCCAAAAGTCTAAACCCCGATTAATGCGCTCATTGCTTAAAAAAGAAGGGCGATAATCTTTCCATTCTTTTGTGCCTTCGGCTGGGCGCATCATGGCTTCAAGGGCTTTATTTTGACGTTTAACTTGACTAAAAACGGTATTCAATTCGCCGCGCGGATAAATAGCTTCACGTTCTAAACTGGCAATAAGGGCTTGCAGCTCTTCATATTGGTCAAAATCGCCTGCATGACTAAAGTTAGCAGTGCTGAGTCCAAGTAACAGGCTAAATAAAGTTTTAAACGACATTATCCACTAATCCAAATTTTGTTGATGTGTATGAATGGCCATTAAAATACCAAAGCCAGACATCAGAGTTAACATGGCTGTGCCGCCGTAACTAATAAAAGGCAGTGGCACACCAACAACGGGCAATATACCACTAACCATTCCAGCATTAACAAAGACATAAACAAAAAAAGATAGGCTAATTGCGCCAGCTAATAATCGACGATAGGTGTCATTGGCATGGCTAGCTATATATAAACAACGACCAATAATTAAGCTATAAAGTGTTAATAAGACTATAATCCCCATCCAGCCAAATTCTTCGGAATAGGTAGCAATAATAAAGTCCGTATGACCTTCGGGTAAAAACTCCAAATGAGCTTGTGTGCCATTTAGCCAACCTTTGCCTGTAAGTCCGCCTGAGCCAATGGCTGTTTTTGACTGAATGATATTCCAACCTGTTCCTAAAGGGTCAGACTGTGGATCAATTAGAGTCAAAATACGTTGGCGTTGATAATCATGTAAAAAATGCCATGCAATGGGAGCAATTGCAGCTAAGCCTGCTGCGCTTAGGCCAAGAAACCACCACGGAAGTCCTGCTAAAAATAAGACAAAAAAACCGCTACTTGCCACAAGTAATGCTGTGCCTAAATCGGGTTGACGAGCAATGAGAGCTGCAGGAATGGCAATTAATAAAATAGTTACAATAATATGTTTTAAACGAGGCGGTAAAATTTGTTGTGCCAAAAACCATGCAATCATCATTGGCATGGCAAGTTTCATAAATTCGGAAGGTTGAAAACGAGTGACATGGGGAATGGTTAACCAACGCCTTGCACCCATTGCCACAGTACCAAATAAAGCAACCATAATTAATAGCACTACAACGGCACAATATAACCACGGTGAAATAGCTTGATAAATGCGTGGAGGAATTTGCGCTAAAATCGCCATTGCGAGTAGTCCTAAACCTAAGCTAGAACATTGCTTTATTACTAAGGCCAAATTACGTCCTGAAGCACTGTATAATTCTAATAAACCAACAATACAGACTAATAACAATAACGCTAATAATGGGAAATCAATATGCCAACGTAACCACCATGAACGTTTATGCGGTTGAGTGACGTCATCAGGCAGACGGCGTAAAAATTGATAGTGTTGACGTTGATTCATAAGTTTTATCAGTTTTTTAAAAAGACTTTTGAGGTAATAAATCCTAACTTACCTTGAACGGTGATGAATCACAAGTGCAGGTATTTTTTCATACGACGATAAATTTTGACAAAACGTTAAAAATGACATAATATCAAAAATAGAGGTATTCAACAATGACAGCAAATGTAATGATGGCTAAAAAGCGTGATCGCACTCGTGATAAGTTATTAATTGCGGTACAAGAATTATTATTAGAAAAACCTGTGGCAAATTTGTCAATTAAAGATATTGCTCATCAAGCAGAGATGGTACACGGCTCTTTTTATAATTATTTTGAGTCGGTGCATGAAGTTATACAAGGTGTTGCAGAGTTATTTTTGCGTACACATGCTTGTTTGGCCGACAAAATCACTCAGGGGATTGATGATAAAGCACTGGTTTTTGCATTAAAAACACGCCAAACCTTATTGTTGATTAGCCAAGAGCCAAAGTATGGTCATTTATTATTTGATGCTGGCTTGCCTGTCGATCAATTTGTCATGGGTTTAAGATTGGGTTTACGGATAGATATAGAACAAGGTATTAAACAGGGACGTTTTGTATGTGCCGATTTAGAGCTGACGTTGAGCCTTTTGGCAGGTGGGATTTTGGGCTTAGCTTTAGATTTACATCGACATATTTTATCTGTTGAGCGTATTGAAGCGGCAACCGCTAAATTATTAGAGCAATTAGGTGTTGATAATAAAGAGGCACAACAACTTGCTCATTATCCAACACAGTTTATTACGCCAGTAACATTACCTTTATCAAATGCAAAATTAACTGAGTTTATTAGGGGCTGTTGATGTTTTGATTGTGTTTATAAAGCCCCTAGTTTTTGGCCATTGCTAAAATCATATTTTGGCACGCTGTTAATAACGCCTGTTGTTGCTCGCCAGCAGGCAAAGCACGCGCCAAATTGACAGCACCCACCGTCATCGCGATGGTTGCCCATGCCATTTGTGGATTAGCAAGTTGTGTGTTTAAAATTTGATGAATTTGTCCTAAGCCTTCCGAGAAAGCTTGTTTAACTTCATCATCAGCACGTCCTACTTCTGTGGTTAGGGTGGGTAATGCACAGCCTAAAGCGGGAAAGTTAAGATGTAATTGGCTTAAGTACAAATTCAAAAAAGGCTCAAGGCTGTTTGTGGCGGCATTTTTTTCTAAGAGATCATATGATTTTTGGAGTTCTTGACGAATAATCTCTAATAGCAGCTCATTTTTAGATGAAAAATGACTATAAAAAGCCCCACCTGTTAAACCTACCGTTGACATTAAGCCATCAACACCTGTTGTCGCAAAGCCTTCTTGCTTAGCTAATGCACCTGCTTTTTCAATCAATTTTTGCCGAGTTTCAGCTTTATGTTTAGCAGAATAACGCATGATCGCTCTCGATAATTTAGGACTGACACGGTTAGCGTTTATCTATTCGGTAAATCGGTAGTGTAAACGATAGTCCTGAAAGTCTATTATTTTAGCTGACGATCGTTTACTAATAAACCATGTGTTGACTGTTAATGCCGTTGTTTTGTTATTTTCAGCCAATTGACAAGCTGTATTTTATAAATTAACGTCCGTTTAGTAAACGGTCGTTTAGTTTAATAGCATAAAATAAAGGTGTCATCATGGCTTTTGTGGTGTTAGAAGAGTGTATTCAATGCAAACACACCGATTGTGTAGCAGTCTGTCCTGTCGATTGTTTTTATGAAGGGCCAAATTTTTTGGTGATTAATCCTGATGAGTGTATTGATTGTGCCTTATGCGAGCCTGAATGTCCTGTTGATGCAATTCGTGCCGAAGAAGAAGTGCCTGATGAGCAAAAACATTTTATTGCCTTAAATGCTGAGTTGGCTAAACATCCGAATTGGACACAAATTACTCAGCAAAAAGCTGCTTTACCAGAGCACGAGCAATGGACAGGTGTTAAAGGAAAATTAGCACAATTAAATAGAAATGGTGCTTAACTTTCTGTATCTATCAAATTAAATAAAAAAGAGAGGCTATCATGCACACACAACAAGCAGAATGGAAAAAAACGGCCTGTATTTTATGTTCGATTAATTGCGGCTTAGAGGTGCAAACTGGTGGCGAAGATGGCCGACAGATTTTAAAAATTCGTGGTGATGATGATCACCCTTTATCTAAAGGTTATGTCTGTGAAAAGTCACAACGTCTCAATTATTATCAACAAGGGGCAGATCGCTTAACCTCACCGATGCGCCGTAAAGCCGATGGCACATATGAAGCCGTTGATTGGGAGACAGCGATTCGTGAAGTGGCACAAAATCTTAAAGCGATTAAACAAAAATATGGTGGTGAGAGTTTTTTATATTATGGTGGTGGTGGCCAAGGCAATCATTTAGGCGGTGGTTATGGTGATGCCACGCTCAAAGCATTAGGCGTTAAATACCGTTCTAATGCCCTAGCTCAAGAAAAAACAGGCGAATTTTGGGTACAAGGCAAAATGTTTGGCACAGGTGCACACGGTGATTTTCATCATTGTGAAGTTGCCGTGTTTTTAGGAAAAAATCCGTGGCAATCACACGGTTTTGCTCAATCGCGGGTGTTGTTAAAAGAAATTCAAAAAGACCCTAAACGCGCAATGATTGTTATTGACCCACGTGTCAGTGAAACGGCAGCAATGGCCGAATACCACTTACAAGTGAAACCTGCCACTGACGCATGGTGTTTGGCGGCATTAATTGCCATTGTTGTGCAAAATAATTGGCACAAGGCCGATTGGTTAACACAACACACCACCAATTTTGCCAAAATTGCCCCGTTATTTGCCAAGATAAATATTGCCGAATATGCCCAAATTTGTGGGGTAGAGCTAAGTTTATTACAAGCGGCTGCTCAACGGATTGCTCAAGCCAACAGTGTGTCGATTTTTGAAGATCTCGGCACACAAATGAATCAACATTCAACTTTAAATAGTTATTTGCAACGTATTTTAGCAGTAGTGACAGGCAATTATGGCAAAGAAGGCACAGCCAATGCTTTTGTGCCGTTTTTCTCCTTAGCCAAAGCCAGTAAAGGCGAAACAGGTGGCAGCAGCAAAAAAACTCCACCATCACCCAGTAATAAAGGCCGTTTGAGTCCTGTCACTCAATCTAAAATTATTATTGGTCTCATTCCGTGTAATGTCATTCCTGATGAAATTTTAACCGATCATCCTCAACGTTTTAGAGCGATGATTGTTGAAAGTGGTAATCCTGTGCATTCTTTAGCCGATAGTCAAAGAATGCGTGAAGCCATGCGCGCTCTGGAATTTAGTTTAGTGATTGATGTCGCGATGACCGAAACGGCACGTCAAGCCAGTTATGTGTTACCTGCATCAAGTCAGTTTGAAAAAGCCGAAGCCACTTTTTTTAATATTGAATTTCCTAAAAATGCCTTTCATGTCCGTCAACCTTTGTTTGAGCCATTAGCAGGCACATTGCCCGAAGCCGAAATTCATGCACGTTTATTAGAAGCGATGGGCGAATTATCCGAACAAGATTATTTACCGTTACGCATGGCACTTAAACTTGATCAGCTTAAATTAGGTCAACGCAAATTAGGTGAGTTACAACTATTAAAAGAGCCATTAGCGCGTAAAGCCTTTATGGCGGCATTTGTGAGCCAAGCAGCACTATCGAAAAAGTTTGTACCTTATGCACCTGTGATTTTATACCGTACTTTAGGCCAAACCTTGCCTAAAGGCATGGAAACAGCGGCTTTAGTGTGGGCATTGTCGTTATTTCATGTCATGGATAATCCCAAAACCGCCGCACGAGTGGGTTTTGCAGGGCTTGCACCATTAGCTGGCGACCGTTTATTTCAAGCGATTATAGATAATCCGTCGGGTGTGGTGTATGCCGACCGTACTCATGCCGAAAGTTGGCAAGCGATTAAACGACCTGAAAATCGTATTGAGTTATATATTTATGAGTTAGTTGGTGAAATAGAAAAACTCGCCACTGACAAACCCGAAGCAGTTAATCCTGATTATCCTTTTGTGTTGTCCGCAGGTGAACGGCGTAATGATACCGCGAATACCGCCATTCGTGATGCCAGTTGGCATAAACGTGGTCGTTTTGGTACTTTGCGTATTAATGGCCAAGATGCCGAAAATTTAGGCTGTGTTGATGGTGACTTAGTGCAATTAAGTACTGCCAGAGGCTCTGTGCAAGTGCCACTAGAAGTATCAAAAATGATGCAACGAGGTCATGTGTCTTTACCTAATGGCCAAGGTTTGCATTATACCAATAGCAATGGTGAAGTAATTCAGCAGGGTATTGCTCCAAACGAGTTAACCGACAATCAACGCCGTGACTTTTTTGCGGGCACACCGTGGCATAAATCTGTGCCTGCTCGTATAGAAAAAGTCAATGTGATACAGATTCAAGAGTAAAACCACTGGGGGGAGTCATGTACATAATCAATTTTGGGAGAAAAATATGACCGCAGCTCAGGTTTTTAATGGCGCAGTCAATGTGCCAACAAATGCAAGCAATTTAGCAACCGCTTGTGCCTTGTGTTCACATAATTGTGGCTTACGTGTCGATGTGGCTGATAACAAAATTGTTGAAGTTCGCGCCGATGATGACCATCCCTCAACCAAAGGTTATTCTTGTAATAAAGCCTATGCCATTGCCAACTATGTCAACCATGCCCAACGCGTGACACAACCGCTAAAAAAATTAGCCGATGGCAGTTTTAAGGCGATTAGTTGGGATACAGCGATTAGCGAAATTGCCGAAAAATTGAATCATATTCGTAAAAATCATGCACCACGCAGCATTGCTTTTGCAGGGTTGGGTGGGCAGGGTAATCATTCCAGTGGTTTGGCGGCCATTCCCTTAATGTATGGCATTGGCACACCCATGGTGTTTACCGCTTTAGCCCAAGAAAAAACCCAACATTGGCTCAATGATAGACGCATGATTCGTGGTACAAATGATATTTATCTCACCGCAGATAAACATCATGCCAAATTTATGCTGTTACTGGGCACAAATCCGCATATTAGTAATCAAGGGGCTAATCCTAAAGAAGCTTTAAAACAATTATTTAGAGATTCTGAACGGCGTATGGTGGCGGTTGACCCACGCATTACTGAAACCACACGTTTAGCCGACCGTCATTTACGCATCAAACCTGCCAAAGATATTTATTTGCTCTTAGCCATTGCAGCGGTTTTAGTGCAAGAAAACTTAGTGGATAAACCCTTTATTGAGCAACACAGTGTTGATTATCAGCGACTTGCACAATTATTTAGCACGGTGAATGTGGCAGAAATGGCACAACGTTGTGGCTTAAACGAAGAAGATATTCGTTTAACTGCACGAGAATTTGGCCAAACCAAACCTGCTTGTATTGCCTTAGACTTAGGCATCGAGCATTCATCACATAACACCTTAACATCTTATTTAGTGCGCGTGTTATTGGTGATGACAGGTAATTATGGCCGAAAAGGGGGTAATATTTTTGTGCAATTATTTGGCCCAAATATGCCCTATTGGTCAACGATGACTAAAGCTTTAGAGTCTTCTATCGAGTCAATTCCTGCTTTATTACCGATTCCACAATTACCACCCGCCATTATTCCCGAAGAAATTTTATCGCAGCATCCTGACCGTATCCGTGCCTTGATTTGTGATGGAGCCAATCCAATCGCCAGTTATCCTGATACCAAACGTTTTAAAGAAGCCTTTGCTCAGTTAGATTTATTGGTGGTGATTGACCCAGCCATGAGCGAAACCGCACAAATGGCCGATTATGTTTTGCCCAGTTGTACAGGTTATGAAAAATGGGAATTTTCGATTTTTCCTAAGGATATTATTGCGCCACAAGTACGCCCACCTGTGGTTAATCCTATCGGTGAAGCCTTACCTGAAGTAGAAATTTATTATCGTTTGGCACGAGCTATGGGGTTAGTGGGGGCTGCACCGAAATTTTTACATCGTTTAGCCAAACAAGCGCGCAAACCGTTAATGACACCTGCTTATTTAGCCGCAGTAAATAGTTACGCCTTAGCCAGTAGCAAATTGCAAGGTGTAGGTGCGATTGTTGCTCGTTCGGCTTTTTTAATGTACGAAACCTTAGGTAAAACCTTACCTAATCCGATGTTGGCGTATATTTGGTTATTGACTTTAGGTTATGCAACCACACGTCGTGACCAAGTCATTCGTGCTTTGCCTGAAGCCAAAGCGATGCTTAATCCTTTTGCTTTAACAGAGTATTTATTTGCCAAAATTTTGGCTAATCCACAGGGCGTTTTATTAGGTCATTATGAAATAGAGCATAATTTTGAATATTACTCCAAACATCAAGATGGCAAAATTCGTCTGTATTTTGCTGATTATGCTCAGGATTTAAGTCGTTTGATTGCTCAAGATGTAGAGCCTGACGAAAAAGAGTATCCTTTTGTCTTAAATGGGGGATTAAGAACAGGCTTTACCGCCAATACCATTATGCGCGATCCTAGTTGGCGTAAAGGACGTGCTATTCATGCCTCGTTATATATGTCGGAAGCAGATGCCGCCGCTCTAAATGCCAAAGAAGGCGATTTAGTCAAAATTAGCTCCAAACGTTCTTCGGTGATTGCACCTGTTAAAGTCGATAAAAATACCTTAACAGGCCATTTGCATTTACCTAATATTTTAGGGCAGTATTATCCCGATTCAGTCACAGGCGAATTAAAAGCCAACGGTATTGCCATTAATGAATTAGTTGATTTAACAGATAGAGACCCTTATACAGGTTGTCCGCATACCAAACGGATTCGTTGTAAAGTGGAATTGGTCAATTAAAACAAAAACGAGGAACCCTATGCGTTATTTAAGAACTCCAGATAGCTGTTTTGCTAACTTACCTGAGTATCCGTTTGTGCCACATTATGTCATGGTCGATGATACCGAAGGTGGCCAATTGCGTATGCATTATCTTGATGAAGGTGAGCGTCAAGCGCCTGTAGTGTTAATGCTCCATGGTGAGCCTAGTTGGAGTTTTTTATATCGTAAAATGATTCCTTTGGTAGTTGCGGCGGGCTATCGGGTGATTGTGCCAGATTTAATTGGTTTTGGTCGTTCTGATAAGCCTACTGAACAAAGCGATTATAGTCATAGTCGGCATATTTTTTGGGTGGATAGTTTATTAAAACAATTACAACTTAAAGATATGGTGTTGGTGTGCCAAGATTGGGGTGGGTTGATTGGTTTACGCTTAGTGGCAGAGCAGCCTGAATTATTTGCAGGGGTGGTGGCAGCCAATACCATGTTGCCAGCATTTCCGCTAAAACATCCCAATTTACGAGCTGCATTTAGCAAATGGCAACAACTTAGAGCAACCGTGGGTTTTGGCAGTTGGTTTAGTTTTTCCCAATTATATCCATCATGGACAGCCGCCTTTGTGATTAATTTAGGTACGGCTTTGCGTTTATCACCAGAAATTAAAGCCGCTTATAATGCACCATATCCTGACCAAACGTATATGGCAGGGGCGCGAGTTTTTCCACGTTTAGTGCCCAGCGAAATGAAGCAAAATAGCCAAGCATGGAAAAAGCTGATCAATTTTAATAAACCTTTTTTATGTGCTTTTAGTGATAAAGACCCAATTATGTCATCAATGGCGGGAGTTTTCCCTGCATTAGTGGCAGGCTGTCACGGCCAATCGCATACTACCATTTATAATGGCGGCCACTTTTTGCAAGAAGACCAAGGTGAACAATTGGCGGAGGTAGTAGTCAAGTTTTGTCAAAAAATCAGGTCTAGTTAACGCTTCATCTGATGAATGACGTAATCAAACACGGCTTTGGCAATAGGCCCAGCGGCACTGTTGCCATGTTTGCCGTTTTCTACTAACACAGCAACAGCAACTTGTGGATTATCAGCAGGGGCAAACCCCATAAACCATGCATGATCCCAATGACGTTCGTCTAATTCTTTTTCGTTGTAGCGTGCGCCTTGTTTAATACCTTTGACTTGTGCTGTGCCTGTTTTCCCTGCGATTTCATAACCTTCTAAATCTTTGCGTAAGTTGCCAGCCGTGCCGCGACCATGCACAACTGCTTTCATGGCTTGATGCATTTTGTCCCAATTATCTGCTTGGCCAGCAAAAGGAACTTGACCATCAGGTTGATTAATCACTTGATAAGGATATATACCTGTGGTTGATTTTAATAAATGTGGGGTTAAATGTTGGCCTTTATTGGCCATAATAGCGGTAGCCATCGCTAACTGTAATGGTGTGGTGGTAAAATAGCCTTGGCCAATACCCACCGAAATCATCTCACCTGTGTACCAAGGCGCTTTAAGAACACGTTTTTTCCATGCCGTCGAAGGAAGAACCCCAGTTTTTTCACCTGCTAAATCAATACCCGTTGGTTTGCCAAAACCAAAGTTTTGCATCCAATCATAAAAGCGATCAACACCAATTTTATAAGCCAATTGATAAAAATAAGTATCACAAGAAATTTCTACTGCACGATGTAAATCTACTGTGCCATGACCAGACTTTTTCCAATCTCTAAATACATGCCAGTCACCGGGAATACTATAACGACCTCTATCTTGAATTTTATAATCCCAGTCGACTAAACCATAATGTAAACCTGCCATACCAAAAATAGGTTTAATGGTTGAGGCGGGGGGATAAATACCTTGTAAGGCACGATTATATAAAGGTACGTCAGGATGGTCTCGCCAGAAGTTATATAAATTATTAGGAACACCTGCGACAAAAGGATTGGGATCAAAACTTGGTGTACTGACAAATGCTAAAACACCACCTGTTTTGGGGTCAATGGCAACAACAGCAGCACGTTTGCCAGCTAGCTTTTCGCTAAGCATTTTTTGCAAACCATAATCTAAATGGAGCACCAAATCATTGCCGCGAGTTGGCTCTGTGCGCTCCAATAGCCTTAATACTTGGCCATGAGCATTAGCTTCAATTTGTTGATAACCTGCTTTGCCTTGCAAAATAGACTCATAATATTTTTCTAAGCCTGTCTTGCCAATCAAGTCTGTACCAGCATAGCGTTCAGCATTAAGAGTTGCAGCTTCTTTGTCGGAAATCCTGCCCACATACCCTAAAACATGGGCAAATAACTCCCCATAAGGATAATAACGTGCTAATTTAACCTCGATATTTACGCCTTTAAATAAAAAAGCGACTTCTGAAAAACGAGCAATATCAGATTCGCGTAAATTTAATTTAATGGCAACCGATTCATAGCGTGGTGCATTTTTGACTCTATTTTTAAAACGCTGAATATCTTCAGATGTTAGCTGAAAAATAGGCGTTAAACGTTCAATAGTTTGATCTAAATTATCAATTTCTTGACGATTGACCATTGCGGTAAAAATAGGGCGATTATCGGCTAATAAAATACCATTACGGTCATAAATATAACCACGTGGAGGCGCAATCGCTTGTAGTTTAATACGGTTACTGTCGGCAAGCGTTTTATAATTTTGGTGTTCTAAGATTTGTAAGTAGCCATAACGTATTAAAAGGGTACTAAATGCCAGTGCAATAAAAAAGGCAGTCACCCAAATACGATTACGAAAAATACGGCTTTCGAGAGCACTATTTTTAAGTGGGTCTGGATTGGTTGGGCTAGGACGTGATTTGAGGCGCAAAGTACAAAATCCTAATCGTGTATGGGCAGTTTATCATATCTAATCACCGTAACTTTTGTTAGCCTAAATTGACAATTATCAAAGTCATGGCTAATTTGATAGAAGCTTTTTAGTATAAATAGAGTTAATAGCACTGAGGTATAAATAATGATTGATGAAACGATTAAAAATTTACCTGTTTTAGTGACAGGTGCATCAGGATATATTGCAAGTTGGATTGTAAAATACTTGTTAGAAGAAGGTTATACCGTTCATGCTACTGTACGTGATCCGTCAAAACAATCCAGTGTTGGGCATTTATTAAAAATTGCACAACAGGCTAAAGGAACTTTAAAGTTATTTAAAGCAGATTTATTAACTGAAGGAAGTTATGCCGAAGCGATGCAAGGTTGTGGTGTTGTTATGCATACCGCATCACCTTTTGTTTTAGATGGTTTTACCGATGCCAATGAAGCTTTGGTTCGTCCTGCTCTAGAAGGCACACGAAATGTTTTAAATTCTGTTAATCAATGTGAAACGGTAAAACGTGTTGTATTAACCAGCAGTGTTGCTGCGATATATGGCGATAATGAAGATATTTTAAGAGTTCCTAGTGGTATTTTTACCGAAGATCATTGGAATGTGACCAGTAGTGTTTCTCATAATCCGTATCAATATTCTAAAGTAGTTGCTGAGCGTGAAGCATGGAAAATGCAAGGCAATCAATCACGTTGGGATTTAGTGACGATCAATCCAAGTATGGTATTTGGCCCTTCATTAACATCAGGTAGTCAATCAGCCAGTATTGATACCTTAGTGCAAATGGGTGATGGTCGTTTGCGTATGGGTGTACCTAAGCTGATTTTAGGGATTGTAGATGTCCGAGAAGTGGCAAAGGCGCATATTTTAGCGGCATTTACGCCACAAGCTAAAGGTAGACATATTTTAAGTAATACTGAATTAACCATGCTGCAAATCAGTAAAATCTTACGCAAACAATATGGCAACAAATATCCTTTTCCATTTATGGAAGCACCAAAGTTTGTTGTATGGGCGGTAGGACCTTTAATGGGGCCAGTGACACGTGACTTTATTAAACGTAATGTCGGTTTGCCTTTAAAGTTTGATAATCGCCGTAGCCGAGAATTAGGTGTTAAATATCGGCCTGCTGAAGAAACCTTTATTGAACATTTTCAGCAAGTGATTGATGATGGATTGTTGAAGAAAAAATAATAACAGGACTTATATCTATACACATCCCTAAATCCTCTCACAAGCAAGTTTATCCCGTATTCCGCTTCGCTGTATACGGGATAATTATTTGAAGAAATACCTGTTTTGTTGTTTTGCCTTCAATCGCTTGTGGCGTTGCACTGCACATGGGATGCGATACTTATCAATAAAATAGTGTTAGATACATCACCAATCTAACACATAAGACGTTATAAGAAACAAGTAAAACACCTACAAAAAATGATGATTAATAAACAAATTAAGTCTATCACATATGAAAAATTACATTTGTTATTGTCTAAGTTATTGAAAATATTAATTTAAAAATTTGGCATGTTTTGTGTCTTAGTAAAAACGTTTTAAGTATAAAGAAAAAGATAGAAAGTTACCTTTGTGTTCTTTGTATTGTGATGTGTAGTCATTTTTTAAAATATTAAATAAGGTCATTATTATGAT
>ERZ650309.967-NODE-967-length-13678-cov-4.671071_pt1 | contig 13678 bp, 5 predicted proteins | sample MGYA00376245_ERZ650309 | MGnify/ENA primary metagenome ERZ650309 (study PRJEB26733, sample SAMN07839294) | wastewater metagenome | biome: urban; feature: wastewater treatment plant; material: waste water | place: USA: North Carolina | collected 2016-04-26 ...
TGTTGGCGCGCATCAATCTGTGGACGTTCCGGTTGCCGAGTTTGAAAGATCGCGCCGAAGATATTGAGCCAAACCTAGAATTTGAGCTTGAAGAATATGCCGCCCGGCATGGCGCACGCGTCACGTTCAGCCGCGAAGCTCGCGCAAAGTTTTTGAAATTCGCGGTTTCGGGCGAAGCGCATTGGCAGGGCAATTTTCGAGACTTGAACAGTTCGATCACACGAATGGCGACGCTGGCTCCGGGCGGCAGAATTTCGGATGAGGAAGTCGCCGAAGAAATCGAACGGCTGCGCGAAATGTGGGCAGAGCCGGAAACGAGCGACAGAGGTTTGTTGGAAGCTTTGCTTGATGCCGACAAGCTGGAAGCGATTGATCTGTTTGACCGCATGCAACTCCACGCCGTCATCAAAATTTGCCGCGAATCGGGGACGCTGTCAGAAGCCGGACGGAAGCTGTTCGCCACTTCGCGCGAGAAAAAGAAAACCGCGAATGACGCCGACCGGCTGAGAAAGTATTTGGCTCGGTTTGGTCTGAGTTGGCAGGATTTGCAGGATAAACGCTGATGACAAATTAAAGTCAGTCGGTGCAGTAAACGTGTCTTGACAAGATCGGTCTCACCGAAGAGAGTAATCGCCACTGGGTACGCAGGCACTCATTTCGGATCCCCTTTTGTCTGCAAAAATCATCAATCAAACTGGCAAATTGAACTTGTGAATCGCCGGATGAAGACCGGCGCAAATGCTATTTAGACGAACATTGATAGCTGTTCGGAGAATTTTATGGCTCGAAGCTTTTTCACTTCCGCGACGAATGCCGCAACTGAACATCCCACGTCCTGGCGTAAGCGCGCGCTTTCTTCCCCAATCTTTCGCGCCTTCATCGTGTTGACAGTCTTGATTGCCAGTCTGATGGCTGGCCTGAGTTCTGGCTTGCTCTCCAACTGGCCGGAACGCGTGAGCTTTGCTGCGACGCTACCCAACGGATTTGCCGAAACGCTGGTTGCCACTGGAATGACCAGCCCGACGGCGTTTGCAATTGCGCCGGATGGGCGAATCTTTGTTTGCCAGCAAGGCGGCAGTTTGCGCGTGATTCAAGGAGGAACTTTGCTGGCAACGCCGTTTATGACTTTGTCGGTGAATTCTTCGGGGGAACGCGGTTTGTTGGGCGTGGCATTCGATCCGAACTTTGCGTCGAACAATTTTCTGTACGTTTACTACACGACTTCTTCGTCGCCGATTCACAATCGCATCAGCCGCTTCACGGCCAACGGCAACGTAGTCACTGCGGGCAGCGAAATTATCCTGCTCGATCTGGACAATCTGAGCGCCGCGACCAATCACAACGGAGGCGCGTTGCATTTCGGGCCGGACGGCAAGTTGTATGCGGCAGTTGGGGAAAACGCGAACTCGGCCAATTCGCAAACACTCGGCAATCTGTTGGGCAAAATGCTGCGGTTGAATTCCGACGGTTCGATTCCCAGCGGCAATCCTTTCTTCAACACAGCTACCGGCAACAATCGAGCAATCTGGTCGCTTGGTTTGAGAAATCCATTCACCTTCGGCTTTCAGACAAATGCTGGGCAGCCTGGCACAGGCCGAATGTTCATCAACGACGTTGGCCAAAATACGTGGGAAGAAATCAACGACGGTATTGCCGGATCGAATTACGGCTGGCCGAATTGCGAAAGTCCCTGTTCGCCAACGAATCCGAACTTCCGCGATCCGATTTATTACTATTCAAACGACGCCAGCACTTGCGCCATCACCGGCGGAACTTTCTACAATCCGACGAATGCGACCTTTCCGCCGCAATACGCGGGCAAATACTTTCTGGCGGATTACTGTGCGGGTTGGATCAAATATATTGATCCGGCATCGCCGCCCGGAGTGGGCGCGGCGACAGGATTTGCCACCGGCTTATCTTCGCCAGTGGATTTGCAAGTTGGCAGCGATGGCAGTTTGTATTACTTGCAACGCGGCAACGGCGGCCAATTGTGGAAGATTCAATACACGGCCAATCAAGCGCCGACGATCACTCAGGAACCAGCAAATCAAACCGTGGGCGAAGGCCAGACAGCGACGTTTATGGTTTCGGCTTCGGGAACCGCGCCGCTCAGTTATCAATGGCGAAAAAACAACATGGATATTGGCGGAGCGAACTCCAGCAGTTACACCACGCCGCCAACAACTCTTGCCGACAGCGGCGCGTTGTTCACGTGTTTTGTCAATAATTCGTTTGGCGATGACACCAGCAACGCCGCGACGCTGACCGTGACAATGAATCAACCGCCGACAGCGACAATTACTCAGCCAACGGTTGGCACGCTTTACAGCGGAGGCCAGACGATCAATTACGCCGGAACCGGAACTGATCCGAACCAGGGCACTCTGCCCGCAAGCGCGTTCACCTGGCAAGTAGATTTCCATCACGACACACACGTGCATCCGTTTATTGCCGCATTTAGCGGAGTCACCAGCGGATCATTCATCATACCGACCACCGGCGAAACTGCCGCCAATGTCTGGTATCGGATTCATCTGACCGTGACGGATGCGGGCGGATTGACGCATTCGGTTTTTCGCGACGTGTTGCCGCGAACGGTGACGATGACGCTGAATTCCAGTCCAACGGGATTGCAACTGACGCTGGATGGCCAGCCGATTGTTTCGCCGCAAGCGGTGACTTCCGTCGTCGGCATTGAGCGTTCTATCGGCGTTGTTTCTCCGCAAACCGTCGGAGCGACGACGTACACCTTCAACAACTGGTCGGATGGTGGAGCGCCGACTCACACGATTTCAACACCGGCGGCTGATACGACGTACGCGGCGACTTTCAGCGGAGGCGGGCTGATGTTTTATCCGTTGCCGCAGCCCATCCGTTTGCTGGATACGCGCGCTGGGCAAACCGGTTGCGACACACCCGGAGCGCCTATCGTCGCAGGCGTGGATCGTACGCAACTGGCGCGGCGGACTTGTGGCAGCGTGACGATTCCATCCAATGCATTAGCCATCACCGGGAATGTCACACCTGTTCCGACCAGTCAGGGATTCATGACGCTGTACCCCAGCGACGCTGCATTGCCGTCAGTTGCCAATTCAAATTTTGTAGCCAATCAGATCGTTAACAACGTCTTCACTGTAGGATTGGGTGTTGACGGTTCGTTCAAGGTTCACACTTCGGCGACGACCGACGTGGTGATTGACGTTTCCGGTTATTATGCGCCGTCTGGAGTTGCCAACTCTGTTGGCTTGTATTTCCATCCGTTGCCAACGCCAATTCGTTTGCTGGAAACACGGCAAGGGCAAACCGGATGTGACACGCCCGGAGCGCCAATCAACGGCGGGTTTACGCGTTCGGAGCAGGGCAGGGTGATTTGTGGCAGCGTGACAATTCCGAATGCCGCGCAGGCTTTGGTAGGAAATGCAACGGTCGTCAGACCAGCGGCGCGTGGATTCATCACGCTTTTTCCCAGCAACGCCAGCCAGCCGGTTGTATCCAGCGGCAATTACGCTGGGAACGACGTCATCAATACACCGTTCACAGTCGGGCTGGGGACGGATGGCGCGTTCAATATTTTCACCTCGCAAACGACGGACATTGTGGTGGATGTGCTGGGTTATTACAGTCCGGAAGTCAGCGATGCGAATGGCGCAGGATTGCTGTTTTATCCGCTGGGTGCGCCAGTCAGGTTATTGGATTCTCGCGCGGCGGCGTCTGCCTGTTTTACACCCGGAGCGCCCTTTACCGGAGGCGCCGAATATTCCCAACAAGCTCGCGGGTTGTGCGGCGGACAAACCGTCGCGGCGAATGCGTTGGCAGTTGTCGGCAATGTGACAACGGTCAATCCCGTGGGCGGGTTTTTGACCTTGTGGCCGAGTAATGTCACTCGGCCATTTGTGGCGACCTCAAACTTCACGGCGGGACAAACCGCAAATCGCCACTTCACCGTCGGGCTTGGGCCGGATGGCGCATTCAAACTCTATGCGGCTGCAAATACCGATCTGGTGATTGACTTGTCTGGATACTTTGCGCCTTGAGCAAGTAGAATCAGTGCCGCAACCGGCAAGGAGCCCGTTTTAACGCCTGTTTTCACGAGTGAAGAATTGTGAAACAGACGCTTCTTACCGGGCGCGATACTGACTCAAACTCCGCCGGTTACAATCAATAGGACTTACGCAAAACAAGAGAACGATTGCCACAGAGGCACTGAGCCACAGAGATGCTCACCGTATTTCCGTGAAAACTCTTTCCTAACTCCGTGCCTCTGCGACTCTGTGGCTGCCCTTTGCGTATGTCCTAATCAAAAAATTATTGGAGCACTTAATGATCTTTCAGCATCGTTCTTCTTTTTCTCTGTTCGCCGCCGCGCTGTTCCTTCTTCTGGCGGCAGGGTCTTTTATCGTCGGCTGGCGATTGGCGGAACCTTCGGTCAGCGCCGCGGCTGCCTGGCAGGCTAAAGTCGCCGATTGGGTCATGGTCAACACTGCCGACGGAAAAGAAGCGGAGTTTCTAGTAATTCTGGAAGATCAAGCCAATCTTTCTCAGGCTCAGAATCTGACACAGAAGCATGAAAAAAGTCGCTTCGTGCGCGACACTTTGCTGGCAAAGGCTGAAACCAGTCAGGCTCCAATCATTGACCTGCTGAAGTTCATCAAAAAGCAGCATCATTCGTTTTACATCGTCAACTCGATTTTGGTGACGGGTGGACGCGATGTGGTGGAATTGCTGGCTGCGCGGTCCGATGTCGCGCGCATCGAAGGCAATCCGGTCATCAAAAACAATCTGGTGGTTGAACCGACTGCTGAAGAATTGAATGCCGCGATTCGCAATCTGACTTCGCCGAATTCTCCGGAGGCCATCGAATTGGGAGTCACTTCCATACGCGCGCCGGAAGTGTGGGCGACGGGGTTTACCGGGCAGGGCATAGTCATTGCCGGAGCCGACACAGGTATCAAGTGGGATCACAATGCGCTGAAAGGGAAATATCGCGGTTGGAACGGCAGTGCCGCCGATCACAATTACAACTGGCATGACAGCATTCATAGCGGCGGAGGCAGTTGCGGGGCAAACACGACTGCGCCGTGCGACGACCAGGGACACGGCACGCATACTGTTGGAACTGTGCTTGGTGATGATGGCGGAACCAATCAGGTTGGCGTCGCTCCCGGAGCCAAGTTCATCGGTTGCCGAAACATGGATCAAGGCAATGGCACGCCGGCGACGTACATTGAATGCATGGAATGGTTTCTGGCTCCATATCCGATTGGGGGAACTCCTGCGCAAGGCGATCCCAGCAAAGCGCCGGACATCACGACCAATTCCTGGGGCTGTCCGACTTCGGAAGGATGCAGCGCGGGCACGTTGCAAGCCGCCGTCGAAGCGCAACGCGCCGCCGGAATCATGATGGTTGTTGCGGCGGGCAACAGCGGTTCGGCATGTTCGACGGTCAGCGATCCGCCTTCGTTTTACGCCGCGTCGTACACAATCGGAGCAATCAGCGCCAGCACGGGAACCATTGCCAGTTTCAGCAGTCGCGGCCCCGCCACTGCCGATGGCAGCAACCGGTTGAAACCGGAAATTACCGCGCCGGGCGTCAGCGTTCGTTCCGCAACCAACAGCGGGGTTGGCAGTTACACAACCTTGAGCGGGACTTCGATGGCGACGCCTCACGTTGTCGGAGCAATCGCGCTGTTGTGGTCGGCTCGGCCCGCGTTGAAAGGCCAGATTCAGCAAACGATTGATTTGCTCAACCAGGCTGCCGTTGATGTTTCGTCCACCAGTTGCAGCAGCAGCGGAGTCCCGAACAATGTTTATGGTTGGGGCCGACTGGACATCAAAGCGGCGGTTGATGCCGCAGGCAGTTGCAGCTACACGTTGAATCCGACCAGCGCAAATTTCACCTCTGCGGCAAATAGCAGTTCGGTTGGAGTGACGGCAGGAGCAGGTTGCAACTGGTCTGCGACCAGCAACAACAGCTGGATTCAAATCTCCAGCGGCAACACTGGCACAAGTAATGGCACGGTCAATTACAACGTGCTGGCCAACAGCGGTCCGGCGCGAAATGGTTCAATGACCATTGCCGGGATGAACTTCCCAGTGACTCAAGCCAGCGGTTGCACGGCGGTCATCGTTAATCCGTCCACGCTGCCAACCGGTTATGTCGGATCGCTTTACAACCAGCCGCTTTCAGCGACGGGCGGAACTTCAGGCTACACGTTTTCTGTCAGCGGAACGCTTCCGCCCGGAATGAATCTGGTTGGCGCTACGCTAACGGGCACGCCGAACACCGCGGGAACATTCGGTTTCATGATTCAGGTGACGGATAGTCTGGGTTGTACCGGAGCGCAAAGTTATTCGGTGACAATCACCAACGCGTTGCAGTTTTATCCTTTGGCGAAACCGATTCGCTTGGTGGACACGCGAGCAGGGCAGACGGGGTGTGATACTCCGGGAGCGCCGATTACTGGTGGAACGGCTCGGACACAACTTGCGCGCAGGACTTGCGATGGGGTGACGATTCCTGCCAATGCGATGGCGATTACCGGCAACATTACGCCGGTGCCTGGGACGACGGGATTCTTGACTTTGTATCCAAGCAACGCGACTCGCCCGAATGCGGCCAGTTCGAATTTTGCAGCCGGGAAGATCGTCAACAACGTCTACACGGTCGGGCTGGGAACCGATGGTGCATTCAATATTTATGCTTCGGCGACGACCGAAGTGGTGGTGGATGTCAGCGGCTATTTTGCTCCGCCCGGCGCTGGAGGACTGTATTTTCATCCGCTGCCGTCGCCGATTCGCTTGCTGGAAACTCGTGCCGGAGAAACGGGTTGCGACACGCCCGGTGCTCAACTGGCCGGAGGAAGCACGCGAACTCAGTCCGGGCGAGTGATGTGCAATGGCGTGACGATTCCGACTGCCGCGCAGGCGCTGGTCGGCAACGCAACGGTGGTCAATTCGGCAGGCCAGGGATTCATCACACTGTTTCCCAGCGACGCGGTTCAGCCAACTGTGGCCAATGGAAATTACACGACAGGCAATGTGGTTAACACTCCGTTTACAGCCGGCCTGGGCGCGGACGGCGCGTTCAAAATCTTCACAACACAAACGACTGATTTGGTGGTGGATGTGCTGGGTTATTACAGCTCCGAAGCCACGGACGTAAACGGAGCCGGGCATTTGTTTTACTCACTGGGAACGCCGGTTCGTTTGCTGGATTCGCGCGCAGGGCAAACCGCCTGCTTCACACCCGGAGCGCCATTCACAGGCGGAACCGAATACACGCAATTGGCAACCGGAGCTTGTTTCAGCCAGACGATTCCCGCAGCCGCTGTGGCTGTCTTGGGGAATGTGACGACGGTCAATCCTGTGGGAGGCTTTTTGACTCTGTGGCCGAGCAATGTCACGCGTCCGTTTGTGGCGACGTCAAACTTCACAACAGGCCAAACGGCGAACCGCCACTTCATCACGGGTTTGGGACCGGACGGGGCATTCAAACTTTACGCATCAGGAACGACGGACTTGGTGATTGATCTGTCAGGATATTTCGCGCCGTAGTGGCAGGCTCAAGGCGTCAGACCCACGCGGCGCATTAAATCAGCGAAGCGTGGGTCTGGCCGGAGATTATCGAACAGCGGGTCGGTTTTCAGTCCTCGAATGATAGGGGCGCTTTCCTGGAACGCTTTTTCCATCCACTCAAACGCCTGGTCCAATTCTCCTAACGAAGCGTGAATGATGGCGAAACTGGCTGAGGAAACATAATGATCCTTGGCCATTTCCTGAAGCTCGGCCAGACACTGTCTGGCTTGCTCAGGCTTGCCCATTTCCGCGTAAGTTGAACCGCGCAAGACTAAAATTTCCGAACTGTTCGGCGTCAGCAACTTTCCCTTTTGATACTCGGCCAACGCTTCATCAAACCGTTTTTGTTTCTGGTAACAAATCCCCAAATAAAATCTGGCTGCCAGAAAATTAGGCTCCAATTCCAACGCTTCCTTCAGCGAAACAATGGCTTCGTCGTAACGTCGCGCTCGATACAGAATGTTGCCGACATGCGTGTTGGTGGCGGGAGAGAGGAAATCCAGACCTTGCGCGCGCTTTACTTCGCGGATTGCTTCATCGAACCGCCCTTCGGTTGCCAGCAAGGTCGAATACCAGTGATGCGCGTTGGCGTAATTGGGCTTCAGCGAAATTGCCAGCTTGAATTCCGATTCGGCGTGCGCCCAATCCCAATCGGAATCCGTCAGGATTTTGCCCAGTGACGCGTGGGCTTCGGCGAGTTGACCGTCCAGCTTGAGCGCCTGTTCGGCTGCCTGGCGAGCGATCGGATACGCTTCACGCGGAGACTTTTGGCGATAACTTCCCATCGTCGAATACGCGTCAGCCAGGCCGACGTATGCCAGCGCATAGTTGTTGTCCAGGGCGATCGCCTGTTGAAACTTCTCAATGGCTTTGAGCGTGCTGTCGCTGGTGCGTTTCAGCCACAGCGTCCGCCCGATTGTGTACAGTTTGTACGCTTCGCTGTTTTGCGTCTGCCGTTTGGCGGTTTGCGCACGCAGATCGTCGTCGGTTTGTTGGCGAAGCTTGTTGGTTAGTTCCTCTGAAATTTCCTGTTGAACGGCCAGAACCCCGTCCAATTTCCCTTCGTATTTTTGCCCCCAGAACAGCGCCCCGTCTTCTGTTCGGATCAATTCAAGATGAACGATGAATCGTTCGGCTTGGCGCTTCACTTCACCAACGATCACTGCGTCCACCTTCAAGTCTTTGCCCGCTTGGCGCGGATCAATCTGGCGTCCTTTATAGGCCAGCACCATGCTGGTAGGCCTGACGGTCAAATCCTGTACTTGAGACAAACTGTCAATCAGAGTTTCCGTGAGACCGTCGGGCAGGTAATCGAATTGCGAATCGCCAATCTGATTGATCAGCGGCAGAACGGCGACCGAGTTGATCGGTTTTCCCACAGGCTTGAATTTCCACCAGCCGAGCGCCGCGATCAGCGCCAGCAACACAACCGCCGCCGCCAATTTGCCAAAGCGGTTGCCGGTAAACTGTTTCAAGAGCGAGTTCGGAGATGTTTTACGCTTTTGGGGGTGAGTGGGAGAAACCTGTGTGGTCAGATTATGCGCAGCGCGAGTGGCAAAAGTCGTTTGCTGGCTGGCGTCTTTGATGGCTCCGACGGTCATCGCCAGAACGCCGTCACTGCCTGCCGACAGACCTTTCAACCGGGCGGAAAATTCCAGTTCGTCTTTCAATTGTTTTAGCGCGTCGCTAACTTCGCGCGCGGACTGGTATCGCTCCTCGACCGATTTGGACAAACAACGATTGATAATATCCTGCAACGCGGCGGGCAGTTTGGGCGAAAACTTGTTCAGCGGGCGCGGTTCTCCCAACAACAAAGCGGCCAGCACATCGGCGGTGGTTTCGCCCGTGAACGGCGCCTGTCCGGTCAACAGTTCGTACATCACTACGCCCAGGCTGAACAGATCGCTGCGGGCATCCACGTCCATGCCGCGCGCTTGTTCGGGCGACATATAGCTGGCGGTTCCCATTACAACGCCGGGTTGAGTCGTCAGCCGGGCATCGTAATGTTCTTTGTCGGAACGTGGCGCCTGTTCGATCAATTTGGCCAATCCGAAATCCAAAACTTTCACGATTCCATCCGGGCGCAACATGATGTTTTCCGGTTTGATGTCGCGATGGATGATTCCGGCTTCGTGCGCCGAAGTGAGCGCCGCACAGGTTTGCATCAACACATCCAGCGCCTGGCTCAAAGCCAGACCGCCGCTTTTGCATTTTTCGCGCAACGTTTGCCCGTCCACGAATTCCGCCGCGATGAAATGTTCGCCGCCCGATTCTGTCGTTTGGCCGACTTCGTAAATGGTAATGATGTTGGGATGGTTGAGCGCGGAAACGGCGCGCGCTTCGCGTTGAAAGCGGCGAACGCGGTTGGCGTCTTTGGTCAGTTTTTCCAGCAGCAATTTCAGCGCAACTTGCCGACCCAACCGCGTGTCGTTGGCCAGGTAAACGACGCCCATGCCTCCGCGCCCAAGTTCCCTGACTAGCTGGTAATGGCCGAGTGTGGAATCAGACCGGCTGTCTTCTTTCTGAAGCCAATCCGCAGCGATTTCCGCCGGAGGGGATTCGATGAAACTTTCCGACTGGCCGTGAAAGTTCAGCAGCGATTCGACTTCGCGGCGCAACTCGGCATCGCCGTTTGCCGCTTCGGCAAGAAAGGCAAGGCGGTCGGCTGGCGGGCGCTCCAAAACTTCATTCAACAACCGATCAATTTGTTGCCAGCGTTCGGGAGTCATTTGGTTTGTTCTGTGGAATCTTGTGAAGACCCGTTTCCTACCGGTCGCGGTACTGATTCTTTTCGGCTGAGTTCTCGCAGCAACCAGGCTTTGGCAGTTTCCCAGTCGCGCGAAACGGTGGCGGTGGAAATGCCGAGCGCTTCTGAAACCTCTTCGCCGGTGAGTCCGCCGAAATATCGCATCTCGACGATCTGGCTTTTGCGCGGATCGAGTTTGGCGAGTTCCTGCAAGGCGTCATCCAAGGCAATCAATTCCGTCGCGCGGTCTTCCGCCAAAGTCGCGGCCTCATCCAGCGAAACCTGCTGCGCCGCTCCGCCGCGTTTCTGGTAATTCCGGCTGCGCGCGTGGTCCACCAAAATGCGGCGCATCGCCTGTGCTGCCAGCCCGAAAAAATGCGACCGGTTTTGCCACTCAATGTTTTCGTGATCCACCAGCCGCAGATAGGCTTCGTTGACCAGCGCAGAAGTTTGCAGCGTATGGCCTTTGCGTTCGTTGCGCATGTAGTAATTGGCCATTCGCCGCAACTCTTCATACACCAAAGGCATCAGCCGATCTAAGGCTGCCTGGTCGCCATTACGCCAGTCAATCAACAACCTGGTAATGTTTTGAGAAGAAGAATTCATCTGTTCGCATCTTGCCCGCTGAAACTCAGATTCAAACCGCGCGGATTATAGCCTTAACCCAAGCCCGAAAAAAAATTTCCGCTCCGTGATGAAAATGGCAAAACTTTCCCGCCTGTCCTGGTGAGCGACATTGACACCAATCCTGATTTCAAGGATGCGAATCAGCGTTTGCTTCAAACGGACAGGAATCAAGAAACAAGAACACGCTCTCTTATAAGAGCGGTTCAAGAACGAAAAGGAGAAGGACATGAAAACTCGAAATATATCCAGATACCGTCTGGTTTTATCTGCGTTGGTGCTGATCGCACTGGCGTTCGGCTTAAAACTCAGCTTGAGCCTGAATGCTTCGGCTCAACAAGAGGATGGAAACCGAATGGCGGCAAAAACGCCAACGGCGTCCACCCAGCCCATGAAAACCCTGGACGACATGTTTGCGGATGTCGCCCGGTTGGTCCCGGCATTTGGCGGATTTTTCATCGGTGATGATGGCCGGCTGTATGTTTACTTGCAGGACAAAGCGTATTTGCCCGCCGCGATGCAAGCCATCGTCGCAGTTTTCGGCAGAGATCAATTACCGATTGATAATGCGGTGGCTTTGCAGGGACGCTACAACTTTACGCAGCTCAAAACCTGGCACGATGCGCATCAGCGCACGACGCTGGCCATTCCAGGAGTTTCATACGTAGACATTGATGAAACAGACAACCGCCTGGAAATCGGCGTAACCAATTTTAACGCGAAAGTGGAAGTGCAGCAGGCGCTCGCCCGGCTGGGGATTCCGACAGAAGTCGCCAGCATTTCCGAAGTGGAAGGAATTAGCATGACGCAATCGCTGCAAAGCAAATGGCGTCCCATCGCAGGCGGCATTCAAATTGGAAATCTGAACGGCAATTGCACGTTGAGCTTTCTGGCAACGGCAAATAAGAACGCAGGGTTCGTGACCTGTTCGCATTGCACCAGCAATTTTGGCGTTAACAGCAACGATGTCATCAAACAACCAAATAACAGCTATTCCAATCGCATCGGCGTGGAATTGAACGATCCTGCGCTCTTCACCGGTGGCGTTTGTCCCGGAGGCAGAAAGTGCCGGTACAGCGACGCGGCGTTCATTTCGCGTGATGCCGGAAACGATCCGCCCAATCCCCTGATTACAGGAGATTTCGGATATTTGATGCTTGCCAGCGATCCACAAAACGACGTCCCTGTGAAGTATCACATCAGCAGTCGCGCGAATTTTTCTGTCGCCGGTTCGGATGTCGAAAAGGTTGGCCGCTCCACGGGGCGCACCAAAGGCAAAATTACTTCGACGTGCGCAAACATCAACCAGCTTGACCAAAATTTTAACGACACTGGACGCACAATGCTTTGCCAGAATTTTGTCTCGGCAGCTTCCGCGCCGGGTGACAGCGGTTCTCCTGTTTTCAGTCTGGAAACATTTCCGGGTGGTTCCACTGGGGCCAGGTTGCACGGCGTTTTGTGGGGAGGAAACAATCAGGTCTTTGTGTACGCGCCGCTTTCGCAAGTGGACAGCGAACTGCAATCCGCTGGGGCCGGAAAGCTCAAAGTTTATGACGGCGATTTTTCCAGCAGCTTCCCAATGGTCAAAATCCGCCAGCCGTTGAACAACACCACTGTCAAACTGGGTGGCAACAACAGCGTCAGTTTGGAAGCGGAAGCCGTTGATTATGAAGACGACAATCTGCAATTCGTCTGGAATTCCAGTGGTCCGGAAGGATTCCTGGGTGTCGGCAAGAAAGTGCCCTTTACATTCACGACTTCCGGCCCACGCACGATTACCGTGACGGTTACGGATGCCGATGGGATGAGCAAGACAGATTCGGTGACCATCACTGTCGAACCAAATACACCGCCGACGATGAAAATTCTGGTTCCGACGGTGAACCAACAGCTTTACACAGGTGTCACCTATAACTTCCAGGGCAGTTCATACGATCCGAACGAACCCGGCGAAGTGTTGCCGTGTGCGAATCTTGCCTGGTCGTCGAAGAAAGCCGGTGCTGTGAATCCGGTGGCCATTGGCAACGGTTGCAGCGTTCCGGCGAAATTCCTGAACACAGGCGATTACACGATTACGCTGAAAGGAACCGATTCCAACGGTGGCACAGGCACGACTTCGGTCAATGTCAAACTGGTTGCTCCGCCAGCCAGTGGCCCGCCGGTTGTGACGTTGATCAATCCTGTGGATCAAAGCCTGTGGTACGGCGATGAAATCGTTACTCTGAAAGGCATCGCCTATGATCCGGATGGGAAAAGCCCGCTGACATACAAATGGGCTGTGAATGACAACGGCAATTACAAGGTGATTGCAACGGGAACCGCGAACAACAATCAGCAGTTCAGCACGCCCTGGAAGCCGATTCAGTTGTTCCCGCATTCTTGCAAAACGTATCAGATGACCTTGATCCTGACCGTGACGGACGCCGATGGACAATCGTCAATGGTCCAAAGAACCATCTTCATCAACTACGGTCCATGCTAGAGAGCATCGAGGCAGAAAGAGCAAACCGCCTTTTCTGACCTGGAGATGCACTTGAATACCGCGAACGAGCCGGAAGCAATCCGCTTCCGGCTCGTTCGCGGTTGTTTTTTACCTGCTGGATATTTTATTGACGCATTCTCTCAGGCTTCAGTACACTCCGCGCCGTTTTACTCACTAACTGACGTTACGCGATTGGAATGTTGAAAACTCAATTGACAGGTTTTCGCGCTGGAAGCGCGGCGGAGATT
>ERZ650309.968-NODE-968-length-13654-cov-4.660857_pt1 | contig 13654 bp, 13 predicted proteins | sample MGYA00376245_ERZ650309 | MGnify/ENA primary metagenome ERZ650309 (study PRJEB26733, sample SAMN07839294) | wastewater metagenome | biome: urban; feature: wastewater treatment plant; material: waste water | place: USA: North Carolina | collected 2016-04-26 ...
CCGTGATCACCGAGGCGTCGATGAAGCCGGTGAGGATGTTCTCGGGCGCGCCGAAGGTCACGGCGTCGGCGCTGCGCCAGATCGCGGGCACGCCGTAGCTGCCGCCGCCGCCGGTCGCCGTCACGACCAGGCCGCCGTCGCGCGCCGGCACCGCCTGCGGGCCGTAGGCGTCGACGGCCCACGACGGCGTGATGTCCTGCGCCGGGTCCCAGGCGCCGCCGGGCGGCTTGCCCAGGACCCAGACGTGGCGGGGGCTGCCGGTCATCTTGGGCGCGGCGTAGGTGATGACGATGCGGTCGTCGCGCGTCGCGGCCAGGTCGACGTCGGTCCAGCTGAGCGACGGCAGCGGCACGGGCGTGCCGGAGTCCCAGCCGCTCTTCGCATCGCCGCTGAACAGGCGCGTGCCGCTGAGGTAGTGGTAGCGCCCGTCGCGGGTGCGCGCGCACGGGAGGGCGCCGCCCGAGGGCAGCTTGAGCGGATCGCGGAGGGCGACGCCGTCGAAGCTCACCAGCCAGTAGCTGCTGCCCTCGACCGCCATGAACAGCGCGCGGCCGTCGGGCAGCTCCTTGATGCCGCGGTAGTTGCAGCTGTGCAGGCGCAGCGCACGCGTGCTGCCGTCGGGGTTCTTGGCGATCTCGGGGGGCCACGGGATCGGCGACTCGCTCCAGCCGGTGCCCGTCCAGGTGCTCCAGGTCGAGGCGAAGCTCAGCGCGCTGTAGACCGAGCTGCCGACGGCGAACACATAGGGCTCGTCCGGGTCCGGGATGTTGTGGGTGGTGGTCGTGGTCGTCGTGTGGGCCGGCGACCTGGCGGTCGAGCACATGGCCGGCGGGCCGAGGTCGGTGCCGCTGCCGGCGAGGTCGCCGAGGCCATCGAGATCCGAGCGCTCGCCGCGCAGGTCGCGGATCGAATCGATGGACTGGTCCTTGGCCTCGCTGCGCAGGTCGTCGAAGGCGCCGGCCAGGTCGCTGCGACCGCGGCCGTCCGGGCCGTCGCCGGAGCCGCCGCGTGAGCAGCCGAGCGGCGCGAGCGCGGACAGCAGCAGGACGGCCAGCGGCGAGCGCGGGAAGTAATAAAGGTCCGAGCGGCGTCTCATGGCGGGCCTCGTCTCGTCGGGATGTCGGGGGGGAGGGTCGGGGAGCGCGGCGGTGCGGCGCGGGCGTCCGCTCGGGCCGGCGGGCGGCCATGCTAGCACGCACGTCGCCGCGGTCACGCAGGTCGCCGGAGCTCTCGCAGGTCGCCGGAGCTCTCGCAGGTCGCCGGAGCTCTCGCAGGTCGGGCGATCGCTGCTCGAGAAAGACCGGCAGAGCGGGTCGCCGCCGCGGCGGCGCCGGATCATACTTGCCAGACGTGATCACCGACACAGACGCAGACGCTGTCCTGGGTGCAGAAGAGGTCGCGCTGACCCCTGCGCAGCACGAGGCCGTGCGCGACAACGGCCGCATCGAGCTGCCCAGCGTGCGCTTCGACATCGACGGCCCGCTGGTGCGGACCGAGTACCACGGCCCCGTCGAGCGCTGGGAGCTGCTCTGCCAGTTCCGGATCTGGGAGGAGGTGCTGCGGCTGCATCAGCGGCTGCATGTGCTGGCGATCGATCGGTCCGGGACCGGCCCGATGCCGCCGGAGCGGCGGCGCCTGATGGCGGAGTGGGATCGCCGCTTCGGCGCGGACGTGGTGGCCATCGTCAACGACGGCAACCGCGTCACCAATACGATGATCGGCCTGCTCATCCGCGCCATGGGCATGCTGCGCCCCAAGCCGCTGAAGGTGGCGCTGTTCACCGACGAGGCCGCGGCGCGCGAGTGGCTGGACGGGGCGGTGCGCGAGGCCCTGCGCGAGGCCGTACACCCGGGCTGAGCGCCTCTTGGCGGGGGCGCTCTGTCGGGCGATCGGCTTCAGCGCTTGCGCGCGCGGGTCGCAGGACCGCGCTTGCGGGCGGCGGCGCGGCGGGCGCGCGGCGGGGTCGGGGCGGGCTCGCCGATGGGGTCGGGGCAGACGTCGCGCAGCTTGCAGGTCGCGCACTCGGCGCCGGACCAGACGGACTGGAACAGCGCGGTCGTGCGGTCGATGACGTCGAAGTCCTCGGTGACGAAGCCGAGCTCGAAGTTGCGGCGGTCGTCCTGCTTGGCGCCCAGGCCCGCCCCGGTCAGGTTGGCGCTGCCGAGGTAGACCCAGGCGCCGTCGACGATCACCGCCTTAAAGTGCACGCGCGGGCAGATCTTCAGGTGCAGCCCGCCCGACCACAGCGCCTGGATCCGATCGAACGAGGCGCGGAAGGGACGCGACGGCAGCTCGGCGTGCAACAGGCGCAGCTCGACGCCGCGGCGGCACAGCTCCGCGAACAGCTCGAGGATCGAGCGGTACTCGCCGTCCTGCTCGACGTACATCTCCTTGACGTTGGCGGTGCTGATCCAGACCGACTCGCGCGCCGACGCCAGGCGCCGCAGGATGACCTCGCGGTACAGCTCGGAGCCGCACAGGAGCGCGGCCCGCAGCGACGGCGTCTCCTCGGTCTTGAGGCCGGCTCCGGTGGCCACGTCGCTCGCTCCGCGCTCAGCGCTTCTGGCACTGCAGCAGCTGCAGGTACGGCAGGGCCGCCGACACCTCGTCGCTCTGGGCCGAGTAGGCGTGGCTGCCGTCCTGCGCGTAGCCGCCGGCGCCGCCGCCGCTGAGCAGCGCGATGCCGTGCGACGAGGTCTTGATCGTGCCCTGGAGGCCGTGGCGGTGCAGCCGCTTCTCGCCCGGACCGAGCGGCCGGCCGCCGAAGGTCTGCCCCGGCGTCCCGGTGTCCGGCAGCCCGACGAGGAAGCGGCCCTGCGACACGCCCGCCTGGGCCCAGCCCTCGGGGCAGCCGGGCAAGAGGAAGAACAGCAGCATTCCCGTCGGCGCCGGGCGCTGCGACGGATCCGGCTCGGCGGTCTTCTGGCACACCAGCAGCTGGACGTACGGCAGGCCCGCGGACACCGCGGTGGTGGTGACGGTCATCGCGGTCGCACCGGCGCGGCCGACGCCGTGGTTGGCCTCGCCGGCGATGCCGACGTAGCTCACCGATGGCAGGTTGAGCGACGCGCTGACGCCGTGGCTGTGCTGCCGGTCCTCGCCGTCGGTCAGCGGCTCGCCGACGCGGGTGTCGCTGCCGGCCGGATCGGCGCCGGAGCTCGGCACCAGGCTGCGGCCCTGCGCCATCGCCAGCGGCTCCCAGCCGCTCGGACAGACCGTGCGGTTGTAGAACGAGACCGCGCCGCGCGGCAGCGAGTCGCCGGGCGCCGTCAGATCGGGCGGCGACGGCGGCACGGCCATGTCGCGCGGCTCGCGGCTCGGATCGCTCGCGGTGTTGGTGATGGCCTCCGGGGTCGAGCACGCGGCCAGCGAGAGCAGCGCGGCCGCGGTCAGCAGGCGGACGGGCGGGCGCGCGCTCATTGCTTCACACACGCGACGAGCTGCACGAACGGCAGGCCCGAGGGCGCCGCCTCGCTGACGCCGCTGTCCTGGTACTTCTGCGCCGAGGCGCCCTGGCGGTTGCCGCCGTCCGCCGCCGAGATCGACTTGTAGGGCAGCTCGACCGCCGCCGAGAAGGCGTGCGCGTGGGTGCGATCCTCCTGGCTGGCGAGCGGCTGGCCGACCAGCTTGCCGACGAAGTCGCCGTGGGCGACGCCGACGATCAGGCGGCCGCTGGCCTCGGTCGCGGCGCGCCAGCCCGCCGGGCAGCTGCGCACGTCCGGGCCGAAGAAGGCGACCGCGCCGGACGGCACGTCCAGGTCGGTGCGGGCCGGCGGATCGTCGGCCGCCGCCGAGCGCAGGGAGACCGCCAGGCCGACGCCGCACACCGGCCCGAGCAGCCAGATCCAACTCTTGTGAAGACGCATCGAGACCTCCGTCGGCGCCGCCGGCCACCGGGCCAGACCGACGCCGTGCGCGGCTTTACCGCGGCGCGCCGGGGCGGTCAAGCAGAGCTGGCCCCGCCCGAGCCCCCTGCCCTGCCGGCGCCGCCGCGAGCCGGGCGCGGTGCTATCGTGCCGGCCACGCAGAGGACAAAAGCGATGACCCAGGCGACGACGAACGACCCCTCCCAGAGCCCTTCTACGCCACCCTCCCTCGTCCAGTACCGCGTCGAGCACGGCGTGGCGGTGCTGACGCTCTCGAACCCGCCGGCCAACACCTACTCGTACGAGATGATGCAGGCGCTGGATCAGGCCATCCTGCGCGCCCGCTTCGACGACGAGGCGCACGTCCTGCTCGTGACCGGCGGCGGCGAGCGCTTCTTCTGCGCCGGCGCCGACATCGCCATGCTCGACCGCATGGGTCCCTCGTATAAGTACAACTTCTGCCTGCATGCCAACGAGACGCTGCTGCGCCTGGAGCAGACGCCGAAGCTGGTGATCGCCGCGATCAACGGCCACTGCGTCGGCGGCGGGCTCGAGGTGGCGATGGCCGCGGACCTGCGCGTGGCGCCGGCGGAGGCGACGTTCAAGCTCGGCCTGCCCGAGGTGGCCCTGGGCGTGCTGCCCGGCACCGGCGGCACGCAGCGGCTGGCGCGGCTCGTCGGCAAGGCGCGCGCGCTGGCGCTCATGGCCAAGGGCCAGAACGTCGGCGTGGCCGAGGCCGCGGCGCTGGGCCTTGTCACCGACCTCTTGCCGGTCCCAAGGGAGCAGCGCTTCCTCGACGCGGCGCTGGCCTACGCGCGGACCTTCTGCCCGCCGGAGCGCGCCGCCATGGCGGTCGGCCGCATCAAGCGCGCGGTGCAGACCGGCGCCGAGCTCCCGTTGGAGGCCGGCCTCGCGCTGGAGCGCGAGCTGCAGCAGCAGCTCTTCCAGTCCGCCGACGCGCGCGAGGGGATCCGCGCCTACGTCGAGAAGCGCAAGCCGCAGTTCCAGGGCCGGTAGTGCGACCGCAGGGCTGGGCGCACGTCCACAGCGCCGCCAACCGCGGTTAACGCCGGCCCGCCCGCGCGCTCCCGCCTGCGGCCCGCGCTCCGTCGCAGATCCGGCGCCGGTGCGGGCGCGCGGCGGACCGGGCGCGGCGCGGAACACCTCCTGCATCGCTCGCCGCACGCGCCGCGCTCACCGCGGCGCATTAACTGCTCGCTTAGGAGGCTGCCGATGAGACGCCTGTCGATCGTGAAGCTCGCCCCGCTCGCCCTCGCTCCGCTGCTTTTCGCCGGAACCTTGGCCGGGACCTTGACCGGGACCGGCTGCGGCCTGCTCGGCTCCGTCGACGACCAGGAGTACCGCGCCGTCCCCCCGAGCGATCCGCAGGTCACCATCGGCTTCCCCGGCTCCAGCACCACCGCCACCACCAAGTCCCTGGGCCTCGACCGCAGCATCGAGGGCGATGTCGACAGCCGCGCCTCGGCCCTGGTCGGCCAGGTCTCCGAGTACTACCAGCTGACCTACGGCATCTCCTCCTTCGTCAACAATAGCGCCGTCGAGCTCCTCGGCCTGGTCCGCGTCATCACCCTGTTCCCCTCGACCAGCCGCACCGCCACCAGCCGCACCTGGGGGCCGCACACGCCGGGCGGCCTCGACCCGCTGACCTACCGCGTCGTCATCAAGAAGCTGGAGCCCGAGCTCTACTCCTTCGCCATCGAGGCGCGCGGCAAGGACTCGCAGAAGGACACCGACTTCGTGCCGCTGCTCGACGGCGAGATCACGCCGGGCCCGGGCACGGGGCGCGGCAAGGGCACGATGAACCTGCGCTTCGACAACCGCCGCAAGCTGCGCAGCGAGACCTGCGAGCAGGGCACCGTGCACTACGCCTTCAACAACACCGCCGAGCCCGCGACCCTGGACGTCAGCTTCCAGCAGGTCGGCACCACCAATGCGCAGAACACGCTGTGCAAGCAGGAGCCGCCGCGCGACGCGATGTACCACTACGACCGCCTGGCCGACGGCTCGGGCAGCTTCGTCTATGACATCAAGACGAACGCGCACAAGGCCGCGGACAACAAGCCCCTGCTCGAGCAGATCGTGATGCGCAGCCGCTGGAAGTCCACCGGCACCGGCCGCTCCGACGTCAAGATCAGCGGCGGCGAGGTCGACGCCGATCTGCGCGCCGCCGGCCAGACGCAGACCTACGTCAGCGCGTCGCAGTGCTGGGACAACCAGTTCAAGACCACGTACCAGGGCTCCTCGCCCGCCGCCCTGAACCTGGTCCCCGCCGACGGCCAGGAGACGAGCTGCGCCTTCAGCACGGCGATGCTGCGGTCCAGCGCCTCGAACACATCGAGGTCGGGCGCCGAGGGCGTGATGCTGAAGCGGCGCGATGCGCCCTATCTGCCGGGCCGGCCCAAGGGGCAGCGCTGAGAGAAGGCTTGAACAGCGTGCGGACCCACACCAACCGCCAGTTGGCGGCCTTCGATTTCGATGGTTTTGGCTTCGGTGGTCGGCTCGGTCAGACGAGTCTCGATCCAGCCGAATGCAACGCAGTTAACGTTGACCTTCAGTCTCCCCCATTCTTTAGATAGGGTTTTCGTCAGGCCAATGACGCCGGCTTTTGCGGCACTGTAATTGGTTTGGCCCGGGTTACCATTGATGCCTGAACTGGAGGAAATATTTACGACCTTGCGGAATACCTCGCGGTTTTCAGCAGCCTCTTTTTTCGCGGCTGCACTGATCACCGGGTACGCTGCTCGCAGGATACGAAATGGAGCAGTCAGGTGTACATCCAGGATTGCATGCCACTGTTCGTCCGTCATCTTCTGAATAACAGCATCCCAAGTGTAGCCGGCATTATTGACAATGATATCAATGCCTCTGAAATTATCCATGGCCGTTCTAATGAAACGATCGGCAAAATCAGGTGCGGTGACGCTGCCCACGCAGGCGACAGCTTCTCCACCTTTAGACTTGATGGCGGCCACGGTCTCATTTGCCGGCTCTGCATCGAGATCATTGATGACGAGTCGCGCCCCTTCATTGGCCAGTTGAAAAGCCAAACTTTGGCCAATACCACGACCTGATCCGGTAATCAATGCTACTTTACCGTCAAGTTTTCCCATTGTTAGCTCCTTCAGTATCGATCGATTTCTCAAATTGCCAGGACGGCGTCACCCAATATCTTGATTTCGCCGTACTGGTTTGCGGAATTAAGTTCAAGCTTCACGAAATTCTTGCCATCGACTTCGTACTTTTTAACAACCCTGCCGGTGCAGGTGATTTGATTTCCGAGGTGGGTGATGCCGGAAAAACGCACGCTGAAAGAGCGAATCTGTCTCTGATCGACCCACTGTGTGAGCAGGCGGCCGAGATACGCCATGCCCAACATGCCATGCGCAAAAACGTCCGGCATACCGCTCTTGCGGGCAAAATCGATGTCGATGTGGATCGGGTTGTAGTCCCCGGAAGCGCCACCAAACAAGAACAACGTGGTTCGATTGATAGGGGGGAATGTGAGCGCAGGCAGGATGTCGCCCACCTCGATCGTGCTGAATTGTGGTTTGGTCATAGGAAGCTCCGCTGGCATCAACGGTTGCGATGCACCATGGATTTGCGAACGTCGGCAATATGCTCGCCGTGCTGATTGGTGACTTTGGACGCCAGAACTACGAAGGTCAATGCGCCGTCCTTCTTGTCATAGGCATCGACCACCTTCGTAACGTAATGCAGCGTGTCGCCGGCATACGCCATTCGGTGAAAGGTGAACGATTGCTCGCCGTGAAGCAGGCGTTGAAGGGTGATTCCAGCTTTTTCGCGCCATTCGCCATGACTTGCTGGGCGATACATTTCCGCCGAGAAAAAATAGGTGGGGGGCAGCGGCAGACCGGGGTGCCCAGCTTCTTTGGCGGCAGATTCTTCGGAATAAATGGGGTCGGTCTCGCCAATAGACTTGGCGAAGAAGCGCAGCTGGTTCGCGTCCGGCGTGTGAGCGAAAGGCGGCAGCTCGAGTCCAATAATGCTCTTGTCGATCATGAGTAGATTTGGCAAAAAGTTATCATCAGTTTTTCTGATACACCGTGACGACGCATGCGCCGCCAAGCCCAAGGTTGTGCTGCAGCGCAATCCTTGCGCCATTGACCTGGCGCTCCCTGGCCTGGCCGCGCAGTTGCAACGTGAGTTCGTAGCATTGGGCCAGCCCGGTGGCGCCGAGGGGGTGGCCTTTGGAGAGCAAGCCGCCGGAAGGATTGGTGACGTACTTGCCGCCATAGGTGTTGTCGCCGTCCAGAACGAATTTTTCCCCTTCACCTTCCCCGCACAATCCGAGGGCCTCATACGAAATTAGCTCATTGTGTGCAAAGCAATCGTGCAATTCGACGACATCGATATCCTGTGGGCCAATGCCGGCTTGCTCATAAGCTTGCTGGGCAGCTGCCCTCGCCATATCCCAGCCAACCAATTGAATGGGGTTCTTGCTTTCAATGACGCCCGCCGGATCGGTGGTAATAGCTTGGCCGGCGATCTTGACGTCATTGCGCAGCCCATTCTTTTTGGCGAATGCTTCCGAGACCACAATGGCGGCGGCCGCGCCGCAGGTCGGGGGGCAGGCCATCGAGCGCGTCATGACGCCCGGCCACATGACTTTCTCGTTCATCACGTCTTCCACGCTGACGACGCTCTTGAACACAGCCTTTGGGTTGTTCGCGGCATGGCGGCTGGCCTTCGCCCGGATGGCTGCGAAGGTCTCCATCCTTGTGCCGTACTTTTTCATGTGGGTAAGTCCGGCTGCACCAAACAACCGCAGTGCTGGCGGGATGTCGATCGTCCCCAGCACCTCTTCGATGGTCGCGTTAAAGTCCTCCAGCGGCACCGGTCGGTCGGTCCAGGGCGTCGAAATGGCACCCGGCGTCATCTGCTCGAAGCCAACGGCCAGGGCCACCTCGCAAACGCCGCTGGCGACGGCTTGGCGAGCGAGAAAGAGCGCTGTCGATCCGGTCGCGCAGTTGTTGTTGACATTGAAAATGGGGATTCCGGTCATACCTACTCTGTAAATGGCCTTTTGACCGCAGGTGGAGTTGCCCGATACGTAACCGGCGAAGGCTTGCTGGACTTTTTCGTAGGCCAGTCCTGCGTCTTCTAGTGCCTCGGTGATAGCTTGGGCGGCCATAACGTGGTAGTGAGGTGACGTGCCGGGTTTCATGAAGGGAATCATGCCTACGCCAGCGATAAAAACTTTGTCACTCATAAATCTTCCTAATCTTATGTTCAGGGTAATTACAGTTTTCGCGCAATGAGTTCGCGCATCACCTCGTTGCTGCCCCCGTAGATTCGATTCACACGCATATCGATGAATGCGCGGGCAATGGGGTACTCAAGCATGTAGCCATAACCACCATGCAACTGCACCATATCGTCCAGGCACTTCCATAGGATTTCGGTTGCGTGCAGCTTGGCAATAGCCGATTCTTCCAGTGTGAGTTTGCGCGACATATGCTGGGCAAGGTAATAGTCCACCATCGTTCGTAGCCCAACGGCTTGGGCTTTCACATCGGCCAGTTTGAATTTGGTGTTTTGAAAGTCCCAAACTGTTTGGCCAAATGCTTTGCGCTCTTTCACATAATCCAGAGTCAAGCTGAGGAGGCGTTCGAGCTTAGCTGCCGCAGCCACGGCAATCACGAAGCGCTCCTGTGGAAGCTCCTCCATGAGGTAGGCAAAACCCTTGCCTTCTTCACCTAGCAAGTTAGTGACGGGCACGCGTACGTTGTCGAAGAACAGTTCTGCGGTGTCTTGAGCTCGCAGGCCTACCTTCTCCAGCTTGCGACCGCGTCGAAAGCCTTCGCGATCGGTCTCCACGACCAGCAGACTCACGCCTTTCGAGCCGGCTGCCGGATCGGTCTTCACAACGACTACCATCAGGTCGGCCAGGTAACCATTGCTGATGAAGGTTTTACTGCCGTTGATGACGTACTCGTCGCCGTCGCGCTCGGCTGTCGTGCGAATAGCCTTGACGTCGGAGCCGCCACCGGGCTCAGTCATCGCAACGGCAAGGATTTTTTCGCCACGACATATGGACGGCAACCAACGTCGTTTTTGCTCCTCGGTCCCTAATCGGTTGATGTAAGGCGCCACGATGTCGGAATGCAGGCCGAGCGAAAAACCGGTTACTCCGGCGCGTGCCAATTCTTCCGCGATGACGGCGCTGTGACCGAAATCGCCGTCACCCCCTCCGTATTCGCTCGGCAGCATGGGACACAGAAGGCCTTCTCGACCCGCCTTGCGCCACACCTCGCGCGAGGCCATGCCATCGCGGTCCCATTGGTCCTGGTGCGGCATGCATTCGCGCTCTAGGAAGCGCCGGACGGTGTTTCGAAAAATTTCGTGGTCTTCGCGGTAAACGCTTCGCTCTATTTGCACGGCTTAACTTTCTTGGTGTACTGTTTGAACATCTGCGGGGATGTCATTGCGTTGCATTCAGAAGGGCGAGGCGGCGATGGCGGCCGGGTTCTCTCTGGTCGGCATCGGGTGGCCATCTGCCGAGCGCCGGGTAGGCGTGTCACGCAATAAGCGCGCGGCTTGGGCGTTTGCTGTTGGCTGCCGCCCTTGCATCTCCGCGGAGCGAAATAGCCGGCGGGCTTCCTGGCTCATGGGGGGTTTAGCCGAGCCGTGCTTCGAGGCCTGCATGCGATCTTGTCTCCGTTCGTCTTCTGTGTGGAGGAAGCATGACGGATAAACTCGCGGCTGAACCCCCTCGCGATGAGGGGGGGGCGGGGTCAGATGATCAACAGCAGGTCGCGGGCTCGAGTGACCGCTTCGTCACGTCCAGACACACCCAGCTTCCGATATATGTTTCGCAGATGCCATTTAATGGTCTCAAGGGATAAACCCATGGTGCGCGCGATGCGTTTGTTGGGCAAAGCGAGCATTAGCATTCGCAGCACGTCCAACTCGCGTTGACTCAAGGGCTCTATCCGGTTCCTGTCGCCAGGGCCAGTGGGCGACTCATCCAGAGACGTGTCGGCCGCCAACAGGCGATCCATGTAGAAGGTGAGCAGCAGATCGGGCTGAGGCCGCTGTCGCAGCGCGTGAATGAGACGAGGCGCCTCTGGTGCGGCATCAAGGAGGGTGCGCACTAATCCCAGCCCGTGGCCAAGGTCCAGGACGTTCAACGCGAGCTTCGCGGCCAGCTCCTTTTCTTGTAGGCGGTCATGGATGGCTGCGCCCAGCATCCTAAAATGGGCAACGCGACGCCAGTGGCCCAGTGCTTCACACTGTTCACTGAGAGTGCAAACCTGTGCGGCGGCCGACGCAAGTTCTCCCCCTGCAAATGTCCGATGTGCACGGGCAGTTGCCACGATCACCCGAATCTCCGCTTGCGCGCCGGATGATTTCGCGTGAAGGCACTCCAGTCGCTCCATTCTGCGGAACACCGTATCAGCCGCCCGCAGATCCAGTTTTCGCAGCTGAAGCATTAGTTTTTCCAGGAGCGATGACGCAATCAAGCGATCGAGGCGATGGCGTGTGGCGTACTCCTCCAGCTGTTCCAACAGGGCCGAACCTTCAGCCTCGCGACCCAGCAGGAATTGACAGCGCGCGGCACTGAGAAGTGCACGCAGTGCTGTGTCTGGAATCGCTATCCGCTGCAACAAATCGAGCCTTGGCAGCAACAACGCCAAAGCCGCGTGCGGCTCATTGCGCTCGTGTAGGACTTCACCCAACAATGCCGCGGCCATGCAAGCGGGCTCGCTGGTGTCCTCGTGAAGGTTGCTGCTGGTGACTCGGAGCACGGCTCGATATTGCCTCTCCGCCAGTTTGATGTTGCCTTCCTGGACATGACTGAGTCCGGTGAAGCAACGCCCGAACAGAAGGCCCGCCGGATCTTTCTCAAGAGGCACCCGGTCTGTTAGGAGGTCTGCGTTTTGTTCCAACAGGTTTCGTGCTTCCTCAAACCTTCCCGCGTGGAGGTACACCAATGAAAGTTGGTTTCTCAGCCGGCCCTCGAAGCGGGCGTCTGCGGTGTAGGTTAGGGGTTTGAGCGGCTCGAGTTGAAGCCGAGCAGCTTCGGTGTCGTCCCGCTGGATGTGGTATGCAGCGCGTGCCTGCGCGAGCTGGAAGCGACCGAAATCATCGATCGGCGGCGTGTCGCGCTCCAGATCGTCAAGAATCTCTGCATAGGCATCGAGGTGTCCGGCGCGCCATTGCAGCTGGCCGTGCAGCAGACGCAACTGAAGGCTGCGGGACAGGGCCTGCGGAGGCAATCGACGAAGGACGGCCGCGATAGTCTGGAAGTCGCCGCGTACGTGCATTTCTTGCGCGTAGCGCTCGACCAATGCCACTGCATGCTCCACTTGATCGGCATCGATTCGGTGTCGCACGGCTTCGTCCATCAGGCCCGCAGATTCGAACCAGTCCGCTGCGCGAGCATTCAAACGCTGCCGCTCTGCCGGCGGCAAGGCCTGATATCGGCTCAGCAACAACTCACGCAGCAGCGGATGCAGGCGAAACCATCGCTCCAGGTTTTGGCCGTCAACCGGATAGATGAAGAGATCCTGGTGAACCAGATGAGCGATCAGCCGCGCCGAATTTCTGGGGCTGGTAAGCTCACCCAGCACGGCCGACGCGAGGGGGACACAAAAGCTCGAACATATCGATAGCTGCACGAGCCGTTCAATGTCGGCGGGGTGCAGGAGTGACATCACCTCGCGCTCGAAATAGTGCGCGACAAGGGTGGAGTCCTGATGAGCCAGGCGATGTCTGTGTCGCCTCTGCTCAGGAGAACTTTGCTGGAAAGCCAGCATCTGGATGCCTGCTGGCCAGCCTTCTGCGGCGTTGTGTAGCCGGTGGGCGTCGCGTGGCTCTGCCGAGCCGAGCCGCTGACGCAGGAAGGATTCGGTTTCATGGCGGGTAAACGCCAAATCGTCGACACCCAGCTCTAGTAACTGCCCGTCGGCGTGCAGGTGCTCAAGGCTCAAGGGGAGTAGTCCGCGCGCACTCATGACGAAATGCAGATTGGGCGGCGCATGCTCGATCAGGAACTGGATCCCATATTCAAGTAGGAACGGGTCTTTCACCAGATGCAGATCGTCGATCATCAGAGTGACTTCACGCTCGTAGCGGCTCAGGCCTTGAATGAGGCCAATCGTTGTTCGTTCGATCGCCTCCTTGGCAATTCCTCCCTGCAGCCAAGGTCTAGCTTGGTCTGTGATCGTGGGGTGAATCTGCTCAAAGCTGGCGAGCAAGTGATAAAGCAAGCCCGCCGTGCAGTCGACGTCTGCCGACAAGCTCAGCCAAGCCACTTCGAAACCCAGCGGCGTAAGGGCCTGTTGAAAGGCCGTCATCAGGGACGTTTTGCCGGTCCCCGCCGGCGCTCGCACGACCATGCAGCGCAAGCGCCGTGCTTTTAGCATGCGTGACAATAAGGGTTCCCGCTGGAGCAGGCCCCCGGTGTGTCGTGGTGGCGTCACCTTGGCGCGACTCAAGGCGTGCTGTGGATAGATAGCGTTCATGTCCGTGCTTTTGCGCTGAGGTCGCCCGAATGCCCGATCCAGTCAGTGGCCTGAGCCCTTTGGCGGGCCAGCGCCTATAGTCCCCTCGATTTCCTGAGCTAGTCACAACTAGAGGTTGGCAAACAGTTTGACACGGTACTCGACAGCGCTGAATTTGCGGAATCAGCAGCTCGTCGCGCAGAGTACGAGCGCAGCGTTTGTAGGCCTCGCGCCGCAGCGCAGCATGTCTTCGATAAGCCGATGGGGCAATCTACAAGACCTTGCAGAGCGGCTCGACCC
>ERZ650309.969-NODE-969-length-13652-cov-4.039862_pt1 | contig 13652 bp, 11 predicted proteins | sample MGYA00376245_ERZ650309 | MGnify/ENA primary metagenome ERZ650309 (study PRJEB26733, sample SAMN07839294) | wastewater metagenome | biome: urban; feature: wastewater treatment plant; material: waste water | place: USA: North Carolina | collected 2016-04-26 ...
TGATTGTCACGGGTTTCACCGATAACGAAGAAGACGCGCGCAACATCACCAATCTGGCGCAAGCCGCAATTCTTGTCGCCCGCTTTAAAAAATCCAGCGACCAAGGCGCGATGCTGATGCTCAACAACCTGAAAGTCCGCCGCGACGGCCAACGCATCCAAGCCATCATCAGTATGCCGCGCGAAAAAGCCACTGAGTCGCTGACCAAGACCATGGAAAAGGGCCAAGGCTAACTCCTTTCAACTCGCGGCGAGTTCTTCTTCCAGCAACTGCCGCTCGTACAAATCAGCATACATTCCATCCAGTCTCATTAGTTCTTCATGCGTGCCGCGTTCGGTGATCCGTCCTTGATCCAAGACACAAATCAAGTCGGCGTCTTTTACCGTCGAAATCCGATGCGCGACGATCAAGGCCGTTCTGCCCTGCATCACTTCGCGCAAATGAGAAAGGATTTTTTCTTCGGTGTACGTGTCAACAGCCGAAAGCGAATCGTCCAAAATCAGAATCTTTGGGCGACGAATGACTGCGCGAGCAATTGCCGTTCGCTGTTTTTGCCCGCCGGAAAGCGTGATGCCTCGTTCGCCCAAAACGGTTTCGTACTTGGCCGGAAAATCGCGCACATCTTCGGCCAGGCTGGCGGCGTCGGCTGCCCATTCGACATCGCTCTCGTTCGACCCGTTGACGCCGAACCGGATGTTTTCAGCCAGGGTTTCACTAAACAGAAAGGTTTCTTGCGGCACGTAACCGATGTTTTCGCGCAAGGTTTTGAGCGGAATTTCGCGAATCGGACGATCATCAATCAACACCATTCCCGGTTTGGCATCCAGCAGCCGCGGAACCAGATTCATCAAAGTGGATTTGCCGGAACCGGTTCGCCCGATAAATGCGATTGCCTGCCCGGCTTCGATGACCAAGTTGATGTCCTGCAAAACAGGAGGCGTAGTTTCGGAATATCGAAACGTCAAATTCCGAAACTCGATCTTGCCCTCAATCCCTCTTTCCCTCCGCCTCTCTTTCCCTCCATCTTCACGCAGGTCGGCAATCGCGGGTTCGATGGCCATGATTTCGTGCATTCGTTTCAGGCTGGCGGTGCCGCGCTGAATCAAATTGGTTACGAATCCCATGGCAATCAGCGGCCAGATCAGTTGTTCCAGATACAAATTGAAGGCGGCGAATTCGCCCAACGTCATTCGCCCCTGAGCTGTTTCGCGTCCGCCCACCAAAATGATCGCCGCGAACCCTAAACCAATGAAAAACTGCATCAACGGGCGAAACACCGCTGACAGTTTGACCAAACTGAGATTGCGATCCACGTATTCCTGATTCAGCCGCCCAAACTGGCGTTTTTCGGATTCTTCCTGTGCATAGGCACGAATGACTCTAACGCCCGTCAGATTTTCCTGCGCGCGAGCCGTCATATCAGAAAAGAACTCCTGAATCTTTTCGAAGCGAATGTGAATCTGATGCCCGAAGTATTTCACCGTCAACGAAACCAGCGGCATCGTCAGCAGCAGGATAATCGTCAGTTTGACGCTGATGCCGAACATAATCGGTAAAATGATCAGCACACGAAACAACGTTTGTTCGCTGTACATAATGGCCGGGCCGACAATCTGACGAACCGCGCTGAGGTCATTGGTTGCGCGCGCCATCAAATCGCCGGTTCGCTGTTGCTGGAAGAATTCCAGAGGGAGTTTTTGCAGGTGGCCGTAAAAATCCTGCCGCAAGTCGTACTCGATGAAACGAGACATATTGATCAGCGCTCGCCGCTGAAAATACAAAAAGACACCGCTGATGATGCTGGTGCCGACAATGATGGCCACGGATTGCCATAGCTTGTCATAACTCAAATCGCCCGCTTTTAATCCGTCAATTGCCAAGCCGACATAACGCGGAACAAAGACGCCAAACGTCACCGAACACAGCACAAAGAAGGTTCCGGCCATTAATTGCCAGCGATATTTTTTCAGGTAAAACACCAGCCAGGCGCGGCCAGTGGCAAATTGAATTTGATCGTTCACTCTTCTCTTCCCGAGTTAACTCTTCCGGAATGCGACCGCAAAGATCGCGCTACCAGTCCAATTCCTCCGGCCAGCAGCACCAGCATCAGAATCGTGTTGAACAAACTGGTTTCGCGGAAATAAATGTTCAGATTCGTAATGATGCCCGCAAAGATGATGACCGTTCCGGCCACCGTCAGCAGCCAACCGACGATGGATCGTCCGTTGAAAAACAGCATGCCGATTCCGATGATCAACGGCACCAGCGACAACCCAAACGCGTTGTACCCACCGAGTTGCCAAAATCCGCTGGTGACCGACACCTGATTGGTCAGCAAATAGCCTCCGGCAACGGCCATTGCCAGTCCAGCCAGAAACTCTCCCAAGCCTCCGGGAGTGCCGCCCGCGTTACGAAACCTTGGTTCACTTTCCATTCGCAATCCTTTGGTTATGAATTGATTCTTGAAAACCGAATCGGCATTCTACGTTTGCTCACAATTCACTACAACTATCGTATTGTCTCTCATATAGCGCTTACGCAGAGAGAACAACTTCAACGCAAAGGCGCAAAGTTGGTTTCAGCAAGAAAGCCGCGAAAGTTTCCCAAAGTTGTTTTCAGGTAACTGCTCAGCCTCTTCGCCGCGTTAGCGGCGGTTGAGTTTAGCCGTGGGTGTTCAACCCACGGTAAGGATGCCATTTCCCTTCTTCGTCGCGTCAGCGACGACTGAATTCAGCCGTCGCTGACGCGACGGGAAATCTTTTATCGGGCTACCCGGCGTTGAAAACGCCGGGCTAAATTCATCCGCCGCTTTGCGGCGAAGAATATGTGGCGGTTCGTGAAGCGCAGCATGCTTCCTAAGAGGTCACGAAATGTATTGTTCATCTTGTGGAGCGGCACTGGCGAAGCGGTTGAAGTTTTGCAATCGCTGTGGCGCGCAGTTGCAGGCCAGCAACTCAGACCTCGCGCTGGAATCGTCAGAAAAACGGGCCAAGGAACAGCGGCTGGATGAATATCTGGACGGGTTGTTCTGGATTACGGTATTCGGGTTGGGATTTGTGCTGGGAGGAACGGTCGTCTTGAAAAAGATGGATCTCAGCAATTGGGTAATCGTGGCATATCTGGTCATCAGTTCATCCGCATTCTTGATCAACATGGCCATCAGTTTGTGGCAAGTGTATCTGATGACTCGAAAGCCGGAGCCTGCGAAACTTGCACAACTGGAAACACTCGATACCAATGAACTCGCTCCTGCTACTGCGCAACCGGTTCTTGAACCCGCCTTGAGCATCACGGAAAACACGACGCATCGTCTGGAAAGCGTTAGGAAAGAGATAGGCTCATAAAATTCTGTTGAGTTTTGGAAATCGGTTTATAGCGAGAAACACTATGCCAAGAAGCCATAGAGAAGGACACAAAACGGATCGAATTGGATGGTTGAGGGCTGCGGTGTTGGGCGCGAACGATGGAATTGTTTCGACGGCAAGCTTGGTTGTCGGAATTGCGGCTTCGCAGGCATCCCGCGGCGCAGTCTTGGTCGCCGGAGTTGCCGGTCTGGTTGCGGGGGCGATGTCCATGGCTGCTGGAGAATATGTTTCGGTCAGTTCGCAAGCCGACGCGGAAGAGGCGGACCTCAATCGTGAGCGTAAAGAGTTGGCGACGGATAAAGAGTTTGAACATGACGAACTTGCCTTGATTTATGTCGCCCGTGGACTGGAACCAGCGCTGGCCCAGCAAGTTGCAACACAATTGATGGCGCATGACGCCTTGGCGGCGCATGCGCGAGACGAACTCGGCATCACGGAACATTCAACGGCACGACCGATTCAGGCAGCGTTCGCTTCTGCGGGAGCGTTTGCCGTCGGTGCGTTGCTTCCGCTTTTAACAGTGGTGATCGCTCCTGAAACGAAATTAGTGGTCGCCGTATCAGTCTTGTCCCTAGTTTTTCTTGCTGTGTTGGGGGTCATTGCTGCGCGGGCTGGAGGAGCGCCAGTTTTGAAAGCAACCATTCGTGTTACGTTCTGGGGAGCGTTGGCAATGGGATTGACTGCCGCAGTGGGAGCCTTGTTTGGCACATCCGTATAACCTAGCGACGGAATGCGAAACGGGTTTAAGAAGGGAACGCCGCCGTATGTGCGCGATTGATGCAGGAACTGATCGCGAAAAAAGGCGAACGAAAATCCTGACGGAGCAGAACGATGTCAGATAAAGCTGTAGCCGCAAGACAACTGCTGAATCATCAAAGCGTTGGTGTGCTTTCCACGCAGTCGGTGGATGTCGAAGGCTATCCGTTCGGCTCTATTGCGCCGTATGTGCTGGATTACGATGGCCAGCCGGTGATGTTAATCAGCGACATTGCCCAGCACACGCGCAACATCAAACAGAACAACAAAGTCTCGCTGACGATTTTTGACCGGTACTCAAATGACCCTCACGCTTCCGGGCGGTTGACCTGGATCGGAGACGCTGAGCCTGTCAATCCAGGCGACACGGAAATCAGCCGCCGGTATTTGCGCTATTTCCCGTCGTCGGAATCGTACTTTCAGGCGCACGACTTTTCTTTGTACTGCATTCATCTGCGCCGATCGCGCTTCATCGGGGGATTCGGGCAAATCTTCTGGGTGGAAGCGGATGAGATGCTGCTGGCAAATCCGTTTCGCCAAGCCGAAATCGGCATCGTCAAACACATGAATGAAGACCACCAAAAGGCTCTGCGGCATTACTGCCAGATGTTAAAAGGCGTTGACGTGCCAGCGGTGGCCATGACCGGAATTGATGCCGAAGGATTCGACCTGCTGGCGGATGGCCAGAAACTGCGAATGGATTTCGATTCGCCAATCAGCACTGTTGAAGAAGCGCGGGCGACCTTGGCGAAATTAGCCAGAGCGTAAAACAAATCAGATGTTCAACCGTTCAAAGAGGGTTCTGATGAAGATTCAAATGAAGCGTAGTTTGTTGATCGTAGCGGGCGTTGCAATTGGCCTTTCGCTTTTGTTGGTGCGTTCCGGCCACACGGCGGCGGCGGAAACCAAATTCGAGATTTCGTTTCCGGCTTCGCTCAATGGCGAACCCATAACGGGACGAATGTTCGTGATGATTTCCAAGAACAATCGCGTCGAGCCTCGGTTGCAAGCCGGTTCGTATCAAGCTTCGGTGCCGTTTTATGGCGTGGATGTCAACGCGCTAAAGCCGGGTGAGAACGCGGTGATTGACAGCTCAACGTTGGGCTATCAGGTGGATAGCCTGAGCCAGCTTCCGGCGGGTGAGTATTACGTTCAGGCCTTGCTGAATGTGTACACGCAAGTTCATCGCAAAGACGGTCACAAGATTTGGGTGCATTGGGATCAATGGGAAGGCCAGCAGTGGAATCGTTCCCCGGGCAATCTGGTCAGCGAAGTGCAGCGCGTCCGACTTGATCCTAGCGCTGGGTTCAACATCAAACTCAGCTTGATGAAGAAACTGCCGCCGATTGAAGCGCCGCCCGATACCGAATGGGTCAAGCGCGTCAAAATCCAGAGCAAGATGCTCAGCGAATTTTGGGGGCGGCCTGTGTATTTGGGCGCGACGCTGCTGCTGCCGAAAGGCTTCGATCAAAATCCGAATCAGAAATATCCGGCGATTTATATTCAGGGGCATTTCGGACTCAACGCGCCGTTTGGATTTACGACGCAACAAGCTCCGCCTGAAACCGATGCGCAGCGAAAAACGCGCCTGGCGCGCAGCGCGCGCGAACCCGGGCCGGAGTTTTCCAAAGCCTGGATGTCCGATGACTTTCCGCGCATGGTTGCGGTCACGTTTCAACATCCGACGCCCTATTATGACGATTCGTACGCGGTGAATTCGGCGAACAACGGGCCTTACGGCGATGCGCTGACGCAGGAACTGATTCCGTATCTGGAAGAAAAATTCCGGCTGGTTGCCAAGCCCGAAGCGCGCGTGCTGACGGGAGGGTCAACCGGCGGTTGGGAGTCGCTGGCATTGCAGGTGCTGCATCCGAAGTTTTTCAACGGCGTATGGTCGCTGTATCCGGATCCTGTGGATTTTCGCTCTTACCAGATGTCCAATGTGTACGAAGACGACAATGCGTTTGAAGTGCCGAACGGAGACTGGAGCAAGATGGTTCGCCCGCTGTCTCGCAATGCGGATGGGCAAGTGACGCTGACAATGCGGGAAATGAGCCGGTTGGAAGCGGTGCTCGGCAGCAACAATCGGTCAGGGCAACAAATTGCAGCCTGGGATGCCGCGTATGGGCCGGTCGGCAAAGATGGGTATCCGCGACCGATTTGGGATCGGCTAACCGGCAAGATTGATAAAGAGGTCGCACTTTACATGCGCGACAACGGCTACGATCTGCGTTACAACCTGGAAAAGAATTGGGCGAAGATTGGGAACGATCTGGTCGGTAAGATTCATGTCTACTGCGGCGACATGGACAATTACTACTTAAATTTGGCGGTGTATCAGCTTGAAGACTTCTTGAAAGTTGCTGACAATCCGAAAGCCGAAGCCGTGTTTGAATACGGGCGACCGATGAAACCGCATGGCTGGCAACCATTCACAAATGCGGAACTGGTCAGGATGATGGCGGCGCGGATCAACAAAACTGCCAGCGGTTTGGTGGTGATGAAATAGGAATTGGTATCACAAGGAGGTTTTATGAATTGGGAAGATCAGGAAGACAACACAATTTACAAGGTGGTTGTGAACCACGAAGAGCAGTATTCTATCTGGCCAGAGCATAGAGAACTGCCTTTGGGTTGGACGTATGCTGGAAAAACAGGCCCTAAAGCCGAGTGCCTGAAATACATCGAAGAGGTGTGGACGGACATGCGGCCTTTGAGTTTGCGAAAAAAGATGGAAGAAGAGGAGCGGAAGCGCCAACAGGGTGGTTAGCATGACACTGCCAGGGTTTGAAGAATTCCGCGTTGTTGAATTTTCAACGCACAAACACAAAGCGTTGTTTACGACCAGAACCTATGCGGCAGGAGAAGAAATCTATCCTTTCGATTACTGGTCGCAGGAAGTGATGCCGATGCATCTGACCAATCATTCCTGCGATCCGAACGGCCGGTTCAATGAGGCCGGAATGCTGGTGGCGGTTCGAGACATCGCTGCTGACGAAGAACTCACATTCGATTATCTGGCGCATCCATTGCCCGCGTCGCCGTGGAATTTTGAATGCCTTTGTGGTGCGAGCAATTGCAGAGGCTGGATAAAAGCAGCCGAAAACCAATCAGGAGAATTTTGATGGCAGACAAAATAGATCAGGCGATCCAAACAATGATTCAGAACTTGAAGGAAAAGACCGGCAAGTCGCTGGATGAATGGGTGAAGATTGCTAAAGGCTCCAAACTGGAAAAGCACAGCGAAATCATCAAGTTCCTGAAATCTGAGCATGGACTTGGCCACGGATACGCCAATTTGGTGGCGCACACCTTGAAGGGCCAAAGTGAAGAAGGAAAAGCAGCGGCGGACGATCCGGTGGCAGCGCAATACGCAGGCGAAAAGGCTGGCTTGAAACCGATTTATGATGCGTTGGTGAACGCCATCGGCAAGTTTGGCAAGGATGTCGAAATTTCTCCGAAGAAAACCTATGTCAGTGTGCGCCGCAACAAACAGTTCGCGTTAATTCAGCCAACCACCAAAACGCGAGTGGACGTAGGCATCAATTTGAAAGGAATTGCACCGGCGGGAAAACTTGAAGCTTCCGGCAGTTTCAACGCCATGGTCAGCCACCGCGTTCGCGTCGAAAGCGCCAAAGACGTAGACAAAGAGCTGATTGGTTGGTTAAAGCAAGCGTACGAACAAGCCTGAACTTAGAAGCGCGACGGGGATTCATCAGGTTTGAAGAGATTTTTCTCGATAATTTGTGATTCACCAATTGACCGCTCATCCTCTCGATTGGTATAAGACCAACCGAACAGAACGTAGCAGTTGATTCTGTTTGGCTTGGTAATGACACCTGATTTTCAGTTACCAACGCCATCACCAGTACCATCTCTAAAAAGAACGCGGTCGCATCGAACCGCGCAATCAGACCTCCTCAATATCAACCGACAATTTGCGGCAAGCCATTGATGGCGAAGCTGTCTTTCGAGTTATGCGCGTAGCCTGAAAAACAGCCGGGCGTTTGTGCCCGCGCCAAGCCTTTTTCAATACGTTTGTCTGGAACTTCTTCTTTCCCCATTTCAAGGAGTTTTTATGCAACGTAACGAATCAATCTCCCTTTCCGGAATTGCGCTTTTTGTCTCTTGTCTGTTGTTGATGTGCGGCCAGGCGGCGCTGGCGCAAACACAACCTGCAGATGGCAAGGTCAATAACAGCCCTCGGCTGGAAGCGCATTCGAACTTCTTCAAACCAACGGTTTACAACCTGCAACAAGACCCGAAATCGAAGGATCATTTTCCAGCGAACTTGGGTTATCTGGCGTTTAGCGCCGTCGGATACGATTTGGCCAACAGCATCATGCTGGTTGATTTGAGCGATGGCGGAATCGTCATTGTTGACACTTTGGGCGACCAGGAAACGGCGGCCAATGTCATCAACAATCAATTTCGTCCCGTGCTAAATGCGATCAGCCAAAAGTACGGGTTCAAGTACGGCAACAAGTTGCCGTTCAAGGCGCTGATTTACACGCACAATCACATTGACCATACAGGCGGCGTCGAGGGGTATTTGAAAGCTGCAGACCGCCCACCCTGCCCACCCGTCACCTCCAAAACCCAAGGCCAGGATGGGTCGCTGACGACTACAAACAAATGCGTTGAAGTCATCGGTCAGGAGAACATCGTTGAAAGCGTCGTCATTACCGGAACTGTCGCGGGCAACATCATCAATCCGCGTTCGGCGTACATGTACGGCAGCATTTTGCCGAACGGCCCGGTCAACGACGGCATCGGCCCGCAAGTCAACAAAGGAAATCCGGGGCCGGGATTCCACATGCCTTCGCGCACGTTCACGAATGAATTGCTGGTGACGGCGGGCAAAATCAAAATGAAGTTGATTTACGTGCCCAGCGAAACCAACGATGAACTGGCGGTTTTTTTGCCGAACGCACAAAACAAAAAGGGCGCAGCATCCAACAAAGAAAATGGGGGCAAAGACTGGGGCGGTGAAGGATTGCTGCTTTCCGCCGAAGTCATTCAAGGACCATCCTTCCCGAATTTGTACAGCTTGCGCGGAACCAGCTACCGCAATCCAGCGACCTGGTTTCGCAGCGTAGACCAGCTTCGCAAGTTCAATTCGTATTGCATGGTTCCGTCGCACGGGGTTCCGCTGTGCGGCAACGACAACGTTCAACTGCTGCTGAAAAATTTCCGCGACGCCATTCAGTTCACGCACGATCAATCTGTGCGCCGCATGAATCAAGGCCACACGCCGCCGGAAATGGCGGACATGATCAAGTTGCCGGATTACCTGATTAACGACCTGGAAAAACTGCAACCTGCAATGCCTTCGCCCGATATGAATCCGCTGGATTACCTGACGCCGTTTTACGGTTCGGTTCCACAAGCCGTGCGCGAATTGTATTTCGGTTACGTCGGTTGGTACGAAGCAGACCCAACTGGGTTGATGCCGAATGCCCCAAAAGACCTGGCGGCGCGCACCGTCAAAATGATGGGCGGGCGGGACAAGATTCTGTCGGCGGCGAAAGAAGCCATTCAGCTTGGCGACAGCAAACAGGACAAAGCCGAATGGCAATGGGCTGCGGAATTGTTGACCAACCTGATTCGCATTAACCACGACGACCGCGAAGCTCGCCAGTTGAAAGCCGCAGCCTTGGCGAAAATGGGGCAACCCACCACAACCAATCCGGCGGAATATCACGATTACGGCATCACCTCGACCGATCCGAACTGGCGCAACTGGTTTCTGACTTCGGCAATGGAATTGAGTTTGCCCACTGGAAAACATTTTCCGGCGATTCTGGGCGGGCTGACTTCGCCTGACATTCAAGCCGCTCTGCCGCCCGGAGCCTGGGTCAATTCGTGGACGATGCGACTGAATACGGACAAGAGCCAGACTTCGCCGCTCATGTCCATGGGGTTTGAATTTCCGCCTACGCTTGGTTACGAAAGCGAAGGCACGCAACGGTACGTTCTCAATCTGCGAAAAGCTGTTTCCCAGTTTTGGGTCATCAGTCCCTGGTCGGAAAGCGATCATCTGGCGTCCAAAGACCCAAAACAGGATTGGAACGACGCGCAAGTCGTTATTCAGATGACTCGCACGGCGTTGCGGAATTTACTGACCGCCGAAAACGCGCACCTGAAAATCAAATTCGAGCAAGAACAAAAGGGTGAAAAACCAGTGGGCGATCCGCCCTTCCTGGCGGCGCTGAAACAGGCCATCGAACGAGGTGAGATCAAACTGCAAAAAGGCACGTTGGATCAAGCCGTTGCTTTTTTCAGCAATTTCGATGAGCGCATGTATTTCGCGCCATACCTGACTGTCCGATAACCGAAATCACAAGGCACAAATTGTGCAACAGTATTGATTCATAAACTTCAACCGTCATTAAGGAGAAAACGATGTCAACAAGACGAACTGCGAATATCTATCTCAAGAACAACATGGGAGGGTCTGGCTTCTTCCAGTTGTCGCATAGATATTCCGGCAATAAACCTGAGGTCGCCAACTGGTTTATTGTCAATGGACAGACGACGACTGAGCCTTTGATCGTTAACTACGAAACCGGTTTGGGCACCGGCTTTGATTACTGGTATTGCAGCGCGACGATCATGAACGGACATAATGCCGGCATCTATGTAACTTCCGGCTCGCTGCTAAACCCTTCAAAGGAATGCATGTTGGAAGATAGTGATGCCAGCCAGGATATTACCCTAATTATTGACACCGGCACCTTTCACATCAACTTGCCTTCCGGCGGTTGCAGCACCAGCGTGACCAAACTACAAACCCTTCTTCCCACGCCCGACACTCCACTGATTACGAATGTCTTTATGCTCATGCTGGAGAATCATTCTTTCGATCATCTGTTCGGTTACAGCAGTTACAATTCCGCCAACACCAACAAGCTGACCGGGAATGAATCGAATACATATGAGGGGACGACATACCATGTAAGTGAAAACGCAGTTGATCCAATGCCGCTTGGTCCAGGGCATGAATTCCTGAACACGCTGACACAATTGTGCGGCCAGAATACACACAACCCTTTTCCGGCGGGGCCATATCCGGCAATCAACAATTCAGGATTTGTGGCGGATTATGCTGCGGAAGGGGCAAGTTCTTCCGCTTTGGGAGACGTGATGTATTGCTGTAACCCAGCGCAGAAGATTCCAAACCTGTACACCCTGGCGCAGAATTTCGTGCTTTGCGACAACTGGTTTTCTTCTATGCCGGGGCCAACCTGGCCCAACCGCCTTTTCGCGATGGGTGGGTCTTCGGCAGGTCTGGATGACAGCCCGTCAACCAGTCAGATTGTCGAATGGGAAACGGTCAGTGGATTCACTTATGAAAACGGTTCGATTTTTGATCTTTTGAAAAACAATGGCCATAACTATCGTTTGTATAACGATTTCGATAATACTTTCGTGCCTGGCCATCCGCACGTTACCGGGAAATTCCCGATCGTCGCCGGGTTACATAATATCCAGATTACAGATATAAATGACTTTTACCACGTAGACAGCGGAAGCGGCACACCGATCGTGACGGGACTGGCGGCGGATTTACAGCGAGCCTACCCGTATCATTTCACGTGGATCGAGCCGAATTACGGTGACGCGGACGGTGATTTCAGCGGAGGTTCTTCGCAACATCCCACGGATTCATTGACAGCCGGAGATAAGTTGATTGCTGCCACTTATGATGCGATTCGCACTTCGCCTTACTGGTGGACCAGCGTATTGATCATCACGTACGACGAACATGGCGGATATTACGATCACGTTGCGCCCCCAGCGGCGCCTACTCCCGGTGATACTCAAACAGCCGGTTTGAACACGAACGGCTTCGATTTCTCGCAATACGGAGTGCGCGTGCCTGCCGTCGTAATTTCTCCTCTTACCGTCGGGGGAGTCATCTCCAAACAGTTGTATGACCACACATCGGCTCTGGCAACTTTGGAACACATTTTTGGGATGGGGTCACTGACGGGCAGAGATAGGAGGGCAAGCAATTTTGTGAGCCTTTTCGAAACCCTCAGTTCGCCTAGAACAAACACGCCGATTGCTCTGACACCAAACACGATTTCCGGCTCTTCGATCACCGGCGACGTCGCCGCTGAATCGCTGATTGCCACGCCTGCGGCGGCGGAAACGGCTGCGCCCACCGGCCCGCGTAAAACCCATCCGGATTCTGAACCGTTGCCGGAACGTGGAAACATCATCGGTTTCCTGCATGTGGCGCTCAAAGCGGAGATCGAAATGTCCGATGGGAGCGCCGCAACCAAGCAAGCGCTGATAGACAAGTTCAAAGCGACCGTGCATACCTACGGGGATGCAAACGCTTACTTTGAAAAAGTGGCGAACGAGGTGGAGGCCGCCAGAGCTGCAAAACGAGCTTTATCGCAGCCGTAAACCGATACCGCTCTTTTGTGGTGACCTTGCTTCGTTCCTGCGTCTGCAAGATCGGTAATGGAAAAGCCGCAGATTCAACACTTGTCTGAGCGTTGAACCTGCGGCTTTTGTTGTTTCGGTTTTCGCGAGTCCGGTTGGGTTACGGAGCGAAATACCCCGACACATCCACCACCAGATCGGTGCCGCTGCTGGCGTACATTCCAAACTTGCCGTCTCCTCCCAGGCTGACCATGAAAAATCGGTTGAAGACTTTGTTGGCAACCCAGTTTGAAGAAGCAACCAGCGGGCGTGTCGCATCGCTGGGCCACAGCGTCAGGAAGCCGTTCGACGGATTGTTGACGACGGTTGCGTTGCCAACGATGGCCTGCGCGGAAGCTCCGATGGTGCAGGTTCCGCGAGCAAGCTGTGATTGTTCAACACCGGCTTGCAGCGGAGCGCCTGGCGTAACGCAGCCCGAAGCTCCGGTCGCACGTGTATCCAGCAACCGCACCGGAGCCGCCAGAGGCGTGAACAGCAAACCCTGGCCGTTCACGTCATTTGCTTCGCTGCTGAAATATCCATGCACGTCCAACACCAGATTGGTTTGTGCCACGGTGTAAATCTTGAACTGGCCAGCAGGCGATAGGCCAACAATGAACGGTGAGTTCAGCGTTTGTCCGGATTGGTAGTTTCCGCTGGCGGTTCCCGGCCTTGTTGCATTGGCAGGGAAGAAGGTCAGGAATCCATTTGCGGTTGGCCCGACAGTGGTGGCATTGCCGTACAAGGCCACAGCCGAACCGGGAATGGTCACGCCGCCGCAACTCGTTGTGCCCTGTTGCAGGGTTTCCGAATTGGCGGCAAGCGGCGTTCCCGGTGTAAAGCATCCGGGTTGTCCTTGCCGAGTTTCCAGCAGCCGAATCGGACTTGGCAGTTTGTGGTAATACAGGCCGCCTGCGCCCGGCGGCGCGTAATACCCCGTGATGTCCACGACAATGTCGGTGTCGGTCGAGGCAAAAATCTTGAACGCGCCGTCGTTGGTTCCGAGCCGGACGGTAAACAAGCTGTTCAAAATCTGGTTTGCCGCGAAGTTGGAGTTCGCCGAATTGGGCTTAGCGATGTCGCTTGGGTAAAGCG
>ERZ650309.970-NODE-970-length-13651-cov-8.490806_pt1 | contig 13651 bp, 10 predicted proteins | sample MGYA00376245_ERZ650309 | MGnify/ENA primary metagenome ERZ650309 (study PRJEB26733, sample SAMN07839294) | wastewater metagenome | biome: urban; feature: wastewater treatment plant; material: waste water | place: USA: North Carolina | collected 2016-04-26 ...
AACCGCTGACCTCTACAATGCCATTGTAGCGCTCTCCCAGCTGAGCTATAGCCCCAATATGCGTCGTGTCGAGGCGCGTATCTTATTCATCAAGCATAAAATTGTCAAATAGTTATCAGCAAAAAAATACTTTTTTCATGGTGTTTGCTCGTTTTGTGGTCAAACGTCTAGGTTGACTAATTCGGTATTTGCACCAATTGCTGTGATATTGTCACTCACCACACGCTCCGTGCAAAAACGCAGTAGATAATGACGCCCTCCTGCTTTAAAGCCTGTCCCTGATAAGCCTTCGCCACCAAATGGCTGGCAAGCAACCTGTGCGCCAATTTGATTACGATTGATATAGATGTTACCAACACGAGCATGACGCTGCACATAATCAATGTGTGATTGAATACGGCTATGAATAGCTAAGGTTAAACCATAACCATCACGGTTAATATGCTCAATGACCTCAGCCAATTTACCTTGTTGCCATAAACAGATATGTAAAATTGGGCCAAAAATTTCATGTTTGGGTAAATTAGCCGCGCTAACAACAAAGGCATGAGGCGCAAGATAATGTCCTTTGTTACTATCAATAGATAAGGTAGCATGAGCCGACCAACTGGCATCTTGTTGTATTTGTTGGCAATAGTAGAGTAGATGTTGTTGGCTATGACCATCAATAAGTGCACTCATATCATTACTCAAATGTTGGCTGTGACCAACTTGCCAAAGTGCTAATTGACCTGCTAAACGTTTTAGTACTGTATCGGCAATTTCTTCTTGTAACCATAATACACGCAAGGCAGAGCAGCGCTGGCCAGCACTATTAAATGCTGATTGCATCACATCATAGACTAATTGTTCGGCAAGGGCAGAGCTGTCAGCAATCATTGCATTTAAGCCGCCAGTTTCAGCAATAAAGGGAATAATTGCGCCTCGACGTTGTGCTAAAGCCAGTTGTATGTGTTGAGCCGTTTCTGTTGAGCCAGTAAAAACGACACCTGCTAAATAAGGATGTTTAAATAAATAGTCACCCAATTCACTACTGCGCGCAAAAATAATATTCACAACACCTTCTGGTAAACCTGTTTGTTGCAACAGTTGAGCAATTTTGCTGGCAATTAATGAAGTTTGGTTGGCAGGTTTGGCAATGACTGTATTGCCTGTAACAATGGCAGCAGCAATTTGTCCTAAAAAAATGGCTAAAGGAAAATTCCACGGACTAATACAGACAAAGACACCCCGTGCCGCCCAAGATAAATGATTATGTTCGCCAGTAATGTGGGGGAGTTCATGAGAAGTTTGTAGCTTTTCTGCCTCTTGAGCATAAAAACGACATAAATCAATGGCTTCGCGCCATTCACCTAAAGCATCAGGCAAGGTTTTGCCTGCTTCCATGGTTAATAAATATAAGATTTCGGCTTGAGCCTCTTCGATTAATACGGTTAAAGCACGCAAATAACCTGCGCGTTGATGGACAGGTGTTTGTTGCCAAGCATCAAAGCGTTGTTGTGCTTGAGTAAATAAAATTTCTATATCAGGGAGATGGTGATAATAAATAGTGCCTAATAAACGATGTTTATCAACAGGGCTATGAACGGTGCTAACAATTTGTTCGTCAGTATTTTGGGTAACTCCTGCTTCCCATGTGTGATGTTGAAATTTAATGAGGCTCTCACGTAATTGCGAAAGTTTGGGAATATCTGTCCAACTAAAGCCCTGACTATTTTCACGGGGTAAAAATAAATCTTTGGGTTTAGCTAATTTGGGGTGTGGAGCAATTTGTTGTGCTGTTAGGGCTAAAACAGGATCTTGGCATAAATTTTCACTGTTAATGTGTGGATTTGCCAATTGATTAACAAAGGATTGTGAACTGCCATTTTCAAGTAAACGCCTGACTAAATAGGGTAATAAGGTATTAAATTCGCCTATAGGGGCATATAAACGGGTTGGGCGAGGACATTGGCGATGAAAAGAATCATGTACGGCTTCACCCATGCCCACTAAACGTTGAATTTCATAACGTTGATTTAAATCGGTAGCGACAGTTTCTAGCCATGCAAGGGTGTGCGCATTGTGGGTAGCAAATTGAGGCCAAAATTGATCAGGGTGTTTAAGCAATAAATAAGCACAACTTAAATAACAGACATCGGTATGTAGTTTTCGGGTAAAAACGGGATAATCACTTAAGCCTAATTGTTGGGCGCGTTTAATTTCACTATCCCAATAAGCGCCTTTGACTAACCGAATCGGGATTTTTTTGCCTTGTTTTTGTGCAAGTCGTTGTAGCCAACTAATCACCGCAGGTGCACGTTTTTGGTAGGCTTGTACCGCCAAACCTAAACCGTGATAATCCTTAAAGTCTTCATGACAAAAAACTTCAGCAAAAATAGCTAAGCTCAGTTCTAAACGTTCAGACTCTTCAGCATCAAAAGTCACAGGAATATTGGCTTCAGCGGCAAAACGAATTAAGTGAATCAGTTTAGGCACAAGCTCTTGTTGTAGTTGCGTCCAACAACGAGCTTCATAACGTGGATGCAAGGCAGATAATTTAATCGAAATACTGTCACGATTAAAAATATCATCACCATGTTCATGATTAGACAAATGTTCTAAGGCTTGTTGATAGCTACGCAAATAATGTTGTGCTTCATCCATAGTTTGTGCTGCTTCGCCCAAGCAATCAAATGAATATAAAAATTGGTTTTGGCGTTGAGCTAAGGCGGCTGGAATCGTTTCGGCCATCACAAATTGTTTAGCCAATAAATGAATACCGGTACTTAAGGCAGGGCGTAACATCCCATCGCCCATTTTTAGTAATAATTGATGCCATTTGTCGGGTGCATTCTCGGCTTCAATAAATTTTTTGGCCTGATGGAGAGCTTTACTTGCCCATGCCATTGCAGCAGAGTGTTTGTTTGCTGAAATTTGCCAATTTGCTTGGGGTAATAAACAGTTAATCAGCTCATTGCGTGATTGTGCATCAGGAATACGTAATAAGGCTTCGGCAAGGCTTAATAAAATTCGACCTTCTTGGCTGTCTAAACGATATTGCTGTAAAAACTCACTAAATAAAGGATGATGACTATGTCGAGCAGATTCAATTAAACGAGTCGCTAAGCCTTTAACTTGTTCTCTTTGCTCTTGGGTAAGGCTTGCTTGGGCAAAAATAGCTGATATGACTAAGGCTTCGTCAGCCAAATAACTATCACGTAAGGCCGAAAAGTCATGAGAAAATTCGGGTAAATCGTTTAAAGGCAACATAATCATCACTCCTGATTGAAAAAATTACCATCTGTCACTAACTATAGCAGGGCTTAGTCATTGCTTTGCAATGAGTGGATAAAAACATTAAAAATGAATGTATACACACAAATAAGCAATAGCCGCCTAAGACGCAAAAAGCTAAAATGTATCTATTCACAACTCAAACATGTTATTTAGGATATTCATTTGATGAATAATTTAATTGATAATGCCGCTAAACAATTAGTTAAACAACATTTAGACCATTTGCATATCCCTGAAGAAGCAAGCTTGAGTCCTGAGCGTAAGGCAGAATTAATTGCCAAAATTAAACGCTTATTAAAAGAAAAAGATGCTGTGTTAGTCGCACATTATTACACTAGCAATGATTTACAAGCACTTGCCGAAGAAACGGGTGGCTGTGTTTCTGACTCTTTAGAAATGGCACGTTTTGGCAACCAACATCCAGCAAAAACCTTAGTGGTCGCGGGTGTAAAATTTATGGGCGAAACGGCAAAAATTCTTAACCCCGAAAAACGGGTATTAATGCCAACCTTAGAAGCAACGTGCTCTTTGGATTTAGGTTGTCCTGTCGAAGAGTTTAGTGCTTTTTGTGATGCCAATCCTGACTATACCGTCGTTGTTTATGCCAATACTTCGGCGGCAGTTAAAGCGCGTGCGGATTGGGTAGTCACTTCTAGTATTGCCGTTGATGTTGCCGAGCATTTAGCCGCACAAGGCAAAAAAATTATTTGGGCACCCGATAAACATTTAGGTAGTTATGTGCAAAAGGTAACAGGCGCAGACATGTTGTTGTGGGATGGTGCTTGTATTGTCCATGAAGAGTTTAAAGCCCGTGGGGTATTAGACTTAAAAGCGGTATATCCAGATGCAGGCGTATTAGTACATCCAGAATCACCCGAAGCGGTGGTCGACATTGCTGATGCGGTTGGTTCAACATCACAATTGATTAAAGCCTCGCAAACCTTGCCAAACCCACGTTTTATTGTGGCCACAGATCGTGGTATTTTTTATAAAATGAAGCAGGCGAGTCCTGACAAAGAATTTATCGAAGCACCCACCGCAGGCAATGGTGCAACCTGTCGTTCGTGCGCGCATTGTCCGTGGATGGCGATGAATGAATTAGAAAATTTAGCCCATGTTTTAGAAACAGGCGAACAAGAAGTGTTTGTAGATTCGGCATTAATTCCGCAAGCATTAGTGCCTTTGCAACGAATGTTAGATTTTGCCAAGTTAAAACGCTGATAAAATAAGCAGTCAATCAAAGAGTTGAAAAAAAAAGTTGACGAGAGGGACTGATATTTATAATATACAGCCCTCGCTGATGCAGACAAAATCAAGTCGGTGAGTCAAGTAGTCGGGGCGTAGCGCAGTCTGGTAGCGCATCTGTTTTGGGAGCAGAGGGTCGTAGGTTCAAATCCTACCGTCCCGACCATTTTAAGTCAAATGAGCCTCGCGCTCGTAGCTCAGTTGGATAGAGCATCGGCCTTCTAAGCCGAGGGTCGCAGGTTCGAATCCTGCCGGGCGCGCCATGTGTCCAGCCAAAAAAATCTCTCTATGGTGGTTGTAGCTCAGTTGGTAGAGCCCCGGATTGTGATTCCGGTTGTCGTGGGTTCGAGCCCCATCATCCACCCCAATCCTCTTGTTAAATTCTTAAAAATATTACCTTCCGTCAGTTTTTTTGATTTTTCTATTTACTTTTCTAAAATATTTTAGTATATAGCCGCTCCTTGTATTGATGGCTTAACTTGTATTGTGAGCTGTTTTACGAAGATGCATAAAGATTAAGAGGTGACTATGTCTAGTGGCAAATCAGAAGACTTTGAGTTAGATGATGCTTTTGATGAAGAGTCGAGTGGTGACTTTGACAATGACGATGTCAGTAAAAGTAATAACGTAAAAAACTCTTTAACTAAGCGTCGTGTCATTGATGATATTTTAGAAGAGCGTCGTTTGCAGCGTAAAATTAAAGATTATGATTACGATTTAGACGATGATGATGACAAATAAAGAAAACCCGTGAAAACGGGTTTTTTTGTGCAAAAAATTAAGGTTTGACCTCACTAATCACTGTAAATTCATCAATAATCTGTTGGTTGATATTTTTAAAGTAAAATTTGGCTTTATTGGCCTGTTTATCAACATTAAACGTGGCAAATAAAGCACCTGATGTTGAATTTGGCACACAGACAGGATCTAAAGCCAAACAAGTTTTGGCATAAATTTTTGCCCAATGTTGGCCTGATTGACGTTGAATACGCTCATCAATACCACCTAAGCCTGATACAAACACAAAGCTTTTACTTTTGCTGAGCTTTAAGGTGTTTTCTTTATTCTCAATCGTTTGCTGCTGCATATTATTGAGTAAATAGCTCCGTGAATAAGAGTGTTCGTGACCCGTTGCAATGATTGCTCCCTGTAAACGTGCTGTTTCATAAACTTGCCAGCCTGTTTCGTCAATCTTGCCACCTGCTTGCATGGCTTGTTGGTTTTTATGCCATGCAGCGACACGCCAAATTGCGTTGCTTTGTTGTAATTGTTGCGCCAAATATTGATTATGCGTATCCGCGTCGCCTTTGGTGCCAATGCCAATCATAACCACAGTTAAACCTTTATAGACAATCGTTGATTGTTCGCCTAATTCTCCTTGCCATGACAGGCCGATACGTGCCATCCGTTGTTTAAGCAGTTGTTGATATTCTGGCCATTTGTCTAAATCATGGTTGCCAATCACGGCAAAATAGGGAAAGTTTTTGCCTAAAATTTGATTAATTTGCTCATCCCATGCTTGTGGTTGGTTGTAGTAATCAAAATCACCTAAATGAATAACCGCTTGTGCGCCTTCTTGTTTTATCAATTGCAAAACTTGTTGAGATTTCAGGCCTAAACCTTGATCACCAATAAACGCCACCTTGAAGTTGGGAGGAGTGGTGATTGTTGATAATTTTTTAGCTTGTCCATAAGCAAAGCTAATGTTTAAACAGACAAACAGAAGTAGGCTATGACGCAAAAATTGAGCTGATAACATGGTTGTGATCAAATAGTTGTTGTTGTCGAGTTTTAATATAGGACTTAGGTTTTTCACCGAAATTAGTGCGTAAGTCCTAAATAATAGTCACAAAAATTGTCTGATTGATGATTTTCGCGTACTATTTAGAGCTTACGCGGTTATTGCTTATTTGCTTGCTAAAGAATCGTTTTTAACGATTTTTAGCTCACAAAACGCAATAATTTCGATGAAATGCGTAAGCTTTGTATTTTGACCTTAGAAAATAATACCGTACTTTATTAATTTGCGCTGATTCTTTCTAATAGATGATTCATTAATTTAATAATTTTAGCATTCGCATTTTTCATACCGAGACCTCCTTTATGAGCTTTGTCCATTTGCGCTTACACAGTGAATTTTCCTTGGTAGATTCTATCGTACGCATTGGTGATGCCGTCAAAGCGTGTCAAAAAGCCAATATGCCCGCTTTGGCGTTGACGGATTTAAGTAATTTTTATGGTTTGGTAAAGTTTTATAAAGCGGCACAAGGTAAGGGTGTCAAGCCGATTTTTGGTGCAGATTTATGGGTGGCCGAAGACAATGGTAATCATTATCTCGTCACTGTCTTGGCGATGAATGAAAAAGGCTATTTTAATTTAATTGAAGTGATTTCCCAAAGTTTTATTCAGGGGCAGCAATTAGGCAAAGCGATTGTGCAACGGGAATGGCTTGAGCAAAACCAAGTAGGCTTAATTGTTTTATTAGGCAAACAAAGTTATGTCGGTTCGTTGTTGTTAGGTGCAGATGCCAGTTCGGCTATTCCTGTGTTGCAGCAGTGGCAAAGCATTTTTACCGATCGATTATACTTAGAATTACAACGTACAGGTCGTACAGGTGACGAAGCCTTTGTCCATGCGGCGGTTGATTTAGCAACAAAAACCGATTGTCCTGTGGTGGCAACCAATGATGTACGCTTTTTAACGCCTGATGATTTTGAGGCGCATGAAGTACGGGTGTGTATTGCTCAAGGTTATGTGTTGGGTGATCCCAAACGCCCGCGTGATTATAGTGTAGAGCAGTATCTCAAAACGCCCGAACAAATGATTGAGCTGTTTAGTGATATTCCCGAAGCGATTGCAAATACCCTAGAAATTGCCAAACGTTGCTCGGTGGGTTTACGTTTGGGTAAAAGTTTTTTGCCCAATTATCCTATCCCTGAAGGCATGACGATGGATGAGTTTTTCATCCAAATTTCGCGTGAAGGTTTAGAAGAGCGTTTACTTTCCTTATTAGATAAAAATCAGCCTGACTACGAGCAACAATACAAACTTTATCATGATCGTTTAGATTTTGAGTTAAAAATCATTAATCAAATGGGCTTTCCGGGTTACTTTTTGATTGTGATGGACTTTATTGCATGGGCAAAAAATAATGGTGTACCTGTTGGGCCGGGTCGTGGTTCGGGGGCTGGTTCTTTGGTGGCCTATTCGCTCAAAATTACCGACTTAGACCCGTTAAAATATGATTTGCTCTTTGAGCGTTTTTTGAATCCAGAACGGGTATCGATGCCTGACTTTGATATCGACTTTTGTATGGATGGTCGAGACCGCGTGATTGATTATGTGGCCAATCACTATGGTCGTGAGGCGGTTTCGCAAATTATCACCTTTGGTACGATGGCCGCCAAAGCGGTGGTGCGAGATGTGGCGAGAGTGCAAAGTAAATCGTATGGTTTGGCCGATAGAATTTCTAAATTAATTCCTAAAACACCAGGGATTTCACTCGAAGAGGCGCGTAAAGAAGAAGCCTTGCTCAATGATTTGTTAAGTAATCCTAGCGAGCGTGATTATGAAGATGCCAACGAAATTTGGGAAATGGCATTAAAGCTAGAAGGCATTACGCGCGGAGTGGGTAAACACGCGGGTGGTGTATTGATTGCACCTGGGAAGTTGACCGATTTTACCGCCGTTTATTGTGATGAAGAAGGAAAGTGGGTTAGTCAGTTTGATAAAGATGACGTTGAACAGGTTGGCTTAGTCAAGTTCGACTTTTTGGGTTTGCGTACTTTAACGATTATTGATTGGGCGTTGGTAAATATTAATGCCAAACGCCAAGCCCTTGGCCAAGAGCCATTGGATATTAATAATATTCCCTTAGACGACTATAAAACCTATCAATTATTACAAGAGGGGCGTACCACCGCTGTGTTCCAGTTGGAATCGCGCGGTATGAAAGAGCTGTTAAAAAAGCTTAAACCGTCTTGTTTTGAAGATATTATCGCCTTGGTGGCTTTGTATCGCCCTGGCCCATTGGAATCGGGCATGGTTGATGACTTCTGTAACCGTAAACATGGCCGCGCTAAGGTGGCGTACCCTGACGAAACCTATCAACATGACTGTTTAGAGCCAATCTTAAAACCCACTTATGGCGTTATTGTTTATCAAGAACAGGTCATGCAAATTGCTCAGGAAATGGCAGGATACTCGCTCGGTGGCGCGGATATGTTGCGTCGAGCGATGGGTAAAAAGAAACCTGAAGAAATGGCCAAAGAGCGCGTTAAATTTATGGCAGGGGCAACAGGCAAAGGCATTGATGCCGACCTTGCTGGTCATATCTTTGATTTGATGGAAAAATTTGCGGGTTATGGTTTTAACAAATCACACTCGGCGGCTTATGCTTTAGTGTCTTATCAAACGGCATGGTTAAAACAACATTATCCTGCCGAATTTATGGCCGCGGTACTTTCTGCTGAGATGCACAACACCGACAATGTCGTGACCTTTATTGAAGAATGCCGCACCATGGGGCTGCCGATTGTCTCGCCTGATGTTAATCATTCTAATTATAAATTTGTGCCACTTAACGAAACCATTGTTTATGGTTTAGGGGCAATTAAAGGTGTGGGTGAAGGGCCAATTGAGTCGATTATTGCCGCTCGTAAAGAGGGCGACTTTAAGGACTTATTTGATTTTTGCCGGCGTATTGATTTGCGTAAAGCCAATAAGCGTACCCTTGAAGCGTTGATTAAAGCAGGGGCAATGGACAACATGAGTGGTGTTCATCGTGCCTCAATTATGGCCACCTTGAGTGAAGCAGTTAAAGCGGCGGAACAGCAAAATCGTAATCAAAATGCAGGTATGATGGACCTGTTTGGCGAAGTCGTTGAAGCAACTCCGAATAATCAATATCTCTCGGCTTTAGTATGGACAGATGACGAACGTTTACAAGGTGAAAAAGACACCCTTGGCTTATATTTAACAGGTCATCCGATTGACCAATATTATGATGAGTTAAAACGCCATGTTGCCTGTAAATTGTGTGATTTGCAGCCAACCCGTCGTGGTCAAAGTATCACCATCACAGGCTTGATTATGGATGTACGCATCTTTAAAGGGCCGCGTGGTACTCGAGCCATTTTATTATTAGATGACCGTAGTGGTCGGGTGGAAGCCAGTGTCTTTGGTGAATTATACGAACAAGTTAAACAGTTGTTAGTCGTTGATAATGTCATTATTTTAGATGCCGAAGTTAGCCCTGATGAATTTAAAGGCGGTTTACGAGTCACAGGCAAAAAAGTTTATTCTTTGTTAGACGCTCGTTTAAATAGTATTCGTAGTCTTGAATTAGCATTAGCGATAAATAATTTATCAGGAGCTGCTGTCCAAGAATTAAAACAGTTATTATTACGCTTTTTACCCAATGGCGAACAAAAAGGCATAAACTTGAGTTTACGTTGTCAGCATAGCAGTGCGACGGCTGTGTTACAGTGTGGCTCAAATTGGCGTATTTATCCGCACGATGACTTGTTAAAACGCTTAAAACAAGTTTATGGTACGCAAGCAGTGCGTTTAGTGTATTAATTGGAACATTTACATGAACCCAAATTATTTGGATTTTGAGCAACCGATTGCCGAATTAGAAGGGCAGATTCAAGGTTTACAAGCCTTAGCTAACAGCAATAGCTCTTTGCAATTAGGCGATGAGATTCGACGTTTAGAACAAAAAAGCTTGTCAATGACCGAGCAAATCTTTGCTAATTTAAATGCTGCCCAAGTGACTCAATTAGCACGTCATCCAAAACGCCCTTATACCTTAGATTATATTGAGCATTTGTTTACCGATTTTGATGAGTTGCATGGTGATCGTACCTTTGCTGATGATGCGGCAATTGTTGGTGGTTTAGCCCGTTTTCAAGGTGAACCTGTCATGGTAATTGGCCATCAAAAAGGACGTGATGTGCGTGAACGCAGCAAGCGTAATTTTGGTATGCCTAACCCTGAAGGCTATCGTAAAGCCTTGCGTTTAATGGAAATGGCCGAACGTTTTAAATTACCGATTTTTACTTTTATTGATACACCAGGTGCTTATCCAGGTATTCAAGCCGAAGAGCGTGGCCAAAGTGAAGCGATTGCTAAAAATTTAGCTGTGATGTCACGTTTAAAAGTACCGATTATTTGTACCGTCATTGGTGAAGGTGGTTCAGGTGGTGCATTGGCGATTGGTGTTGGTGATGCTTTAGTGATGTTGCAATATAGCGTCTATTCGGTAATTTCACCCGAAGGATGCGCTGCCATTTTATGGAAAACCCCCGACAAAGCCGCTGCTGCTGCCGAAGCAATGGGCTTAACCGCACCACGTTTACAACAATTAGGTTTTGTTGACGAATTGGTATCTGAGCCCTTGGGTGGCGCACATCGTGACCCTATTTTAATGGCCGATACCTTGCGTAAAACCTTAGTAAAACAACTTAAACGTTTACGCAGTATGGACGAAAAAACCTTATGTGAGCGTCGCTTAGAACGTATTATGAGTTATGGAATTTTGTAGAGGAGAACGTAAATGTTAGCTTTATCATTATCTCAAGCCAAACTACATTTGTCGCAAGCGATTGCTGAAGCAGAACGTCAGCATCAGCCTGTATTTATTTCTAGTCATGGCAAAGTTAAAGCTGTGTTATTGTCAATACATGATTATCAACAGACACAAAATCAAATAAATTTTGCTGAACGCTTGCAGGCATGGCGTGATAGTTATGCTCAAGATCTGCTAATAGATGACGATATATTTACCCAAACTCGTAGTCCTGAGCAAGGTCGAGACTTTTCATGGTGACAGCGATAAAATGGTTACTGGATACCAATATTATTTCTGAGGCTATTAAACCAATTCCTGATAGCAACGTGATAAATAATTTAACATTGTATAGTTATCAAATAGCGATAGCTGCACCAGTATGGCATGAACTTAATTATGGATTGTTGCGTTTGCCTGATGGGAAGCGCAAAGAAATGGTTAAAAAGTATTTAGAAAATGTGGTGAGTACCTTAACTATTTTGCCTTATGATGATGTTGCAGCAAAATGTCACGCCGAGTTACGCAGTATAGCTCAGGCTAAAGGCCAAATTATACCCTTTGTTGATGGGCAAATAGCAGCAATTGCCATAAGCCACAACCTAACATTGGTTACGCGTAATCTGCAAGATTATCGAATGATTGAAGATTTAAAAATTAGCAACTGGTTTAGTACCTAAATGCTATCTACGGTTACAAAATTTCTCGCTCAACACCTAAACCCAAACATCCAACGTTTAGTCATCGCTTATAGTGGTGGTGTTGATTCGCACGTTTTATTAGATATGTTTGTGCAAGTACAACAACTTCATCAACGTCCGATTAAAATTATTCATGTGCATCATGGTTTAAGCCAATATGCCAACGATTGGGCGAATCATGTTGAGCAAATTGCTCAAGCTTATAACATTGATTATGTCATTAAACGAGTCAGTGTTAATCAACAACAAGCTAGCCTAGAAGATGCTGCTCGCCAAGCACGTTATCAAGCCATTAACCAAGAGTTAGTGATAGGGGATGTATTGTTATTAGCGCATCATCAACAAGACCAAGCCGAAACCTTTTTATTACGTTTGCTGCGTGGCTCAGGGGTTAAAGGTTTGGGTGGAATGGCTGTGATAGGTTCTGTGCCATTTAATCAACTCAATATTCCAGCATGGCGACCATTATTAACGGTGAATAAAAACCAAATTTTGGATTATGCTCAACAACGTCATTTAAACTGGATTGAAGATGACTCTAATACCGATGAACGTTTAAATCGTAATTATTTACGTCATCAGGTGATTTCTGTTTTGCAACAGCGTTGGCCACACGCCGTTGAGCGGGTGAGTGCAGCTAGTCAACGTTTGCAAGAAGCCGAGCAATTATTACAAGATTTAGCGGCTATAGACTATCAACAAGTAAAAGATAAAAGTAATTCACTGAATATCTCTCGACTGGCAGAACTATCCGAAGCTAGACGACATAATGTATTGCGTTATTGGCTGCAACAATTAGGCTTTAATTTGCCCGAGTATCAGCAGTTAAGCAAATTATGGACAGAAGTGTGTTTGGCTAAAGAAGATGCACAACCGATGTACTATTGGCCTCATGTCGAAGTACGGCGTTATCGACAACAATTGTTTGCCATGTCACCATTAACCAACTTTAATCGTGATGAGCAAAAATGGATTAACAAACAGCAAGCCATACAATTAGCAACAGGCGAGCTTATTGAGCCTCAACAAATACAGGCTTTGATTAAAGCGGAGTATTGGCAAACAGGGCAAATTAGTATTCGTTATCGGCAGGGTGGTGAAAAAATTCAACCTGTAGGACGACAACATCACCATGATTTAAAAAAACTGTTACAAGCCGAAGGTGTTCCCACATGGCAACGGGAACGTATTCCGTTAATCTATATCAATCAGCAATTAGCCATTGTTTGGGGCTATTGGGTCGCTGCTGAGTTTGCTAAGTAAGAAATTTAAAGGAAATTATTGTGTTTTTAAAAGTTATTGTCAGTACAGTGTTGTTCACTTTAGCAGCATGTAGCACTACACCCACGCCTGATCCGCGCTTTACCAAACCAACACCCGAACCCATCATTCCTGCACAGGTTATTTTGACCGACAAGCAAATAGTTGGCTTGGAAGATACTATGTGGCAATTAACGGCTTTAACCAAAAGTTTAAATGCCAATCAAATTCAAGATGGTGCATTTTTAAATTTGCAATCTGCTAGTAAACGCATTAAGGGTAATAGTGGTTGTAACCGTTTGATGGGTAATTATCGCCTACAAGATAGTTTTTTAAAATTTAGTGAAATTAGTAGTACCAAGATTTTTTGTCCAAGTGGTGGTATTGTCCAAGAAGCATTATTTATTGAAGCCTTAACCGATACCCGTACTTGGCGAATTAAAGATAAACATTTGTATTTGTTAGATGAGAAAAGCGATACGGTGGCGGTATTTGAGTTGAGGTAAGATGATTGCAATGAATTTCCCTCTCCTTGTAGGAGAGGGCTAGGGTGAGGTTTATGTCAACTTCTTAAATACTAAACTGGCATTTGTGC
>ERZ650309.971-NODE-971-length-13648-cov-6.594497_pt1 | contig 13648 bp, 31 predicted proteins | sample MGYA00376245_ERZ650309 | MGnify/ENA primary metagenome ERZ650309 (study PRJEB26733, sample SAMN07839294) | wastewater metagenome | biome: urban; feature: wastewater treatment plant; material: waste water | place: USA: North Carolina | collected 2016-04-26 ...
CCACGCAACTGGTTGTCAATGCGGCGAGATTCGTGGCGTTCGGTGCCGACAATGCGCAAGCCGCCGGAGGCGAGCACCTCTTCGTGGCGCTTCTTCCACTCGGCCTCGACGGTGTCCATCTTCGCCTTGCGCGCTTCCGGTGTCAGCGATTCGTCCTCACGGATGGCGCGCAACTCGGGTTCGAGCGCGCCACCGAGCACGATGTCGGTGCCTCGACCGGCCATGTTGGTGGCGATGGTGATCATCTTCGGCTGACCGGCCTGCGCCACGATGTGCGCCTCGCGCTCGTGCTGCTTGGCGTTGAGCACCTGGTGCTCGAGGCCTTCCTTCTTCAGCAGCGCCGACACCTTCTCGGTCCGCGCCAAGGGCATCACCGCCAGCGGCTACACCGGGGCCAGCGCCGCCTACCCGTGCCCGGCCACCAGCGATGTGGTGACGGGCGACATCCTGCTGCCCTGCAACAGCAGCCAGGTCATCCAGTACAAGTGGACGACGGGGACCAGCACCGACGGACGAGTTTTCGTGGCCGGGTTCCGGTGGTGATGCGCCGCCTGGTCTTCGCGCTGTTACTGCTGGTCTCGGGCTGCGGGCGCGAGGCCATCGATCTGGACCGGACCATTACCCTGCGCATCGCCGGCCTAGCCGGCATTGCGCCGTGGGCTGACACGGTGGCCACGGGCACGATGGTGGCGGCGGTGGCGGCGCTGGGTGGACACACTGGCGAGGGTGCCGAGCAGGTCGTCTTCGTCTGGCCGGGCGCCGCAGAGGCGTGCGTGGCCCGCGGCGAGTCCGTCGGCTTCGCGGTGCCTGAGCACTACTCGTTGTTCGTCTGTCCGCCGGCTGGCCGCGAGCCGGCGTGGCTCCGCTCCGTGCTGCGGCACGAGCTGGGGCACCTACTGGGCGCGAGTCACCTGCCCTGCGCGACCGGGGCGGTGATGGCGCCGCAGGTGGAGTGCATCGCGAGCGACGGCTACACCACCGCCGACCTCCGCGCCATCTGCTACAGCGGCCTCGCCGTGGGCGGCATCTGCAACAGCAGGGCGTCGCTGTCTCCGTAATACCTCCACCGCCGCCCCACCACCTGCATGCCCAGCCCTGTGTACAGCGCCAGCGCAGGCGCGTTGTCCGTGCGCACCTCCAGGATGGCGCCGGCCACCAGCACGCCGCGCAGCAGCGCCGCCGCAAGTCCCTTCCTGCGCGCGCTGGGGTCCGTGGCTACCCGCAGGACGCACAGCTCATCCCCGATGACGCGCGCAGCAGTAGGCCAGCACCTGCCCCGGCGTCCCCACCAGCCGCAGGGCGCCTAAGTCGGCCTCCTCTTGCAGCTGCAATGCACCCCAGGGGTTGGGGAAGTACAGGCGCTCCAGCCGCAGCAGTTCGCCCAGGTAGGGCGCCAGTTCGTTACCCTGTGGGCTGATCGGGTCCATAGGCCAGCCAACCAGGGTCCACGCCCAGCGCGGTGGCGATCTGCTCCACCGTGTCCAGGGCGGGCGCGCTGGCGGCGCGCTCGATCCGCTGGATGGTAGCCAGCGCTACACCCGATGCACGCGCCAGCCCCCGCTGCGTCAGGCCGCGGTGCTCCCTCTCGGAGCGAAGGCGATCGGCGATGGCTGGCCAGCGGGGCACCCCTTGGTTGTACCAGAGACAGGCCCGCGATAAGACTTGCTTCCGCGGTATTCTGTTGACCCGAAAAAGGGTCACAGGCCAATCTATTGCCAGGACGGGGCAAATCGTTACCCCGCAAGGCAGGAGGGACCATGGCCAAGTCTGCGGGCAAGACGGGCAGCGTGCGCCGCGAGGCGCGCATCTTCGACTGGCGCACCGGGCGCCGCATCGCCGCCAAGGTGGTGCTGCGCTGCGATGACGCGGGGTGCTTGGGACAGGTGTTTGTCGGCACCTCGCTGCTGACCGACCGCGAGTTCCGCAGCCGCCGCCAGGGCCTCGCGTGGCTGAACGGGTTTGCGTCGTGAAGGCCACGCGCTACGGCGTTCGTGTGGAGCCCCGGCCAGCGCAGGACGCAGAGGTGCTGCTGCACCCGCGCTGCCGCCTGCCGCGGTGCGCCGTGCGGACCTGCCGCGCCTGGGGATGCCAGCGCCGCCGCGCCCCGGATGGTGGCTGGTGGCACTGGTGCATCGCCCACGACCCTGGCCGCGCGCTGCCGCCCGCTGAGTTGCCGCTGGTGCGCAGTTGGGGTGTGCGATGAGGACGAAGCTGCGACCCTACGTGCTGCTCGGCGCCGAGGTGCAGCGGCTGCGTGAGGCGCTGGGGCTGACCAAGCAGACGTTGGCTGTGCGCTGCGCCGCCTCGCTGGCGTTCATCCACGGCATCGAGATCGGGCGGGCGCTGCCCTCGCACGCCGCGCTGGTGCGCCTAGCCGCGGCGCTGGGCGCCGACCCGGCGGTGCTGACCAAGCTGGGCGACCAAGACGCCGCCGAGGCACACGCGCTCGGCCTGCGGAGCCACGCAGTAGTGCGCCGGGTGGTGAGCCGCCCCGAGCCCGAGCCCGAGCCGCCCGCGGTGGTCGAGGTGAGTGCGCAGCAGGTCCATGACCGGCTGATGGCCGAAGACCCTATCTACGCAGAACTCGCCGAGTTGAGCGGAATCAGTTGACCTAACAAGCTAGGCTGTATAGCCTGAGATTGCACAACGCGCTGTGGCGCTTGGAGGACGCATGAACCCATTGAAGTACGTAGTTGTGACCACGAAGGACCGGGGCGTGTTTGGCGGCTACTTGGCCGACGCCAGCAAGGCCCCCGATCAGGTAACGCTGCTCCAGTGCCGCAACTGCGTCCACTGGTCGGCGAACGTGCGCGGCTTCCTGGGCCTCGCGGTGACGGGTCCGCTGGAGGGTAGCCGCGTCGGCCCCGCGGCGCCCGAGGTGGCGCTGTACGACCTGACTTCGGTCTCGGTCTGCAGCCCGGAGGCGGTAGAAGCGTGGGAGCGGGCGCCGTGGGCGTAGCCGACGCCGCCGACGGGGTTGTGCTGACGGCGGCTGCCCTCAAGCGGGCCGGGGCGTGCGAAGCGGGGCGGCGGCTGTTTGCTGCCCACGCCAAGGCTGGCAAGCTGACCTACGGACCCGTCGAGGACGCCGCCTTGTTAAGCCTGCAGCCAGACTTTCGGGTGTGGTTACGCAAGACGCTGGCACCTGCGTTTATCGTGTGCGTGGGGCTGGCGTCCGGCTCCGGCTACGGCTCCGGCTCCGGCTCCGGCTCCGGCTCCGGCTCCGGCTACGGCTACGGCTACGGCGACGGCGACGGCGACGGCGACGGCGACGGCTCCGGCTCCGGCTCCGGCTCCGGCTCCGGCTAGATAGCCCCCGAAGGGCGCCCGGTTGGCGCCCGCACCGCGACAGCGCGGCCCCCCGCTGCAGGGATGCGGGATGCCTCAGGGGATGAGGCCGGAGGAATCGATGCAAACCATGATCGCAAAGGGACCGAGCGCCGGGGACAGCAGCAACCGCTTCTACTTGCCGGAGATCCCGAGCGTTCCGAAGCCGCCCAAGACGAACGAGAGTGCCCCCGGCGTGGCGGAGGCAGTGGCGGCGCTGTGCGGCCCGGCGCCCATCGAGGCGCTGCCGGACGCGCCCACGCTGCGGCACGACTTCAGCAGCGCGCAGACCTTGCGCCCGACCGGCGACGAGGAGGGGCTGTGAGGCGCCTCGTGTGGATCGCGCTGGCGGGCCTGCTGGCGCTGTCTCTGGTGGCGCAGGCCGACGCACCGGCCAGCCCGACGCCGCGGTGGCCAGTGCCCAAGGAGGCGCTGTGAGGCTCATCCGCGACATGACCGAGGACGAACTGCGCGCGCTGGTGGCCGCTGGCGTGCGCGAAGCGCTGGCTGAGGGGCAGGGCTTGCTGACCCTGCCGGAGGCGGCGCGGCGGCTGGGCATGACCAGCGCGCGGGGCGACCTCGGCCTGCGCAAGGCCCTCAGCGAGCGGGCGCTGCGCGACCCGGCGCTGGCCGCGTGCTTCGTGCAGGCCAAACCTGGCGCGGCGCGGCGGGTGGACCCGGCGAAGTTGAGCAGCTACATCCACAAGCGCACGGCGCCGGAGGTGAGCGATGGCGGTTGATCTGCCGCGCAACCACAGGCTTGCAGAGCGGGACCTGATTCGGGCAGTGAATGAAGAAGTCCTGCTTATTGACTCCGACGGCGCGGTCTGGCGGACTGCCATTCGCAGGGCTGGCGACCGCACGGTGAGCGTCAAGCCCAGGCGGGCAGAGAAAGCGACGCCGCAGGGCTACCTGATGGTGCGGGTGATGCGCGACGGGAAGCGCGTCTGCGGGCTGGCGCATCGGCTGGTGTGGCAGGCGGCGCACGGGGACATCCCGGCGGGCATGTGTATCAACCACAAGAACGGCGACAAGGCCGATAACCGCCTCTCAAACCTGGAGGTGGTGAGCTACAGCGAGAACAGCAAGCACGCGCGCCGAACGGGCCTGCTGGACCAGAACGGCGAGAGCAACCCGGCGCACAAGCTAACCGACGAGGCCGTTGTCAAGATTCGGCAGATCTACGCGGGCGGAGAGACGACGCAGGCGCAGCTCGGCGAGATGTTTGGGGTCCGCGAGGGCACGATCTCCAAGATCATCAAGGGCCAGCGGCGGAAGCGCCAGGGTGGGGCTGTTGACCCCAAGGATCACCGTCATATCTCGACGGGGCGAGACCCCAAGTCGGGGCGGTTCTTGCCCAGTCCCGCAGACCTGCGCGTGCAGGAGTGGCCGCGGTGAAGATCGGCCTATCCCCTGAGGAGCGCGCGGTGCTCCAAGCCGTGCGCGACACCGGCGACGAGGTGCGCTCGGCGAAGGCGGGCGTGGTCCACGGGCTCGTGCGGCGCCAGCTTCTGTGCGCGCTGGACGACGAGCCGTGGGCCCTGACGGCGGCGGGGCTCTGGGCCCTGCAGGGGCGCGAGTTGCCGCTACGCACGGGGCGCCGCATCCCAGGCATTGCGCCCGAAGTGGCCGCGGTGTGGCGCATCAACGGGCTGCGCTGGTGCAGCGGGTGCCGGCGGTGGCACCCAGCGGCGATGATGGTGGGCCGGAAGCCCTACTGCCGGGAGGCGGTGCGGGCCATCCACCGGGCGAGCTACGCCAGGCGGGCAGAGCGGATCAACGCGGCTCGCAGAAAGACGGAGGGACGATGACCAAGGCAGATCAGGCGCTCGCACGGCGGGCGCGGCGGGCGCGCGACAAGGCGCGAGTTCTGGTGGGTCAGGGCGACCGCCTGCGGGCGTTGGCCCAGGCGCTGGCCACGCTGGAGACGGCGCCGGAGCGCGGGCGGGTGCTGATGATGCGCCTCGGCTGGCTGCCGCAGCGCCGGGCGGTGGCGGCGCGCGACCTGTTTGAGGCAGCCAACGCGGTGCGCCAGCGCGTGCGAAAGCGGTGGCGGGCTTCGACCCACTACGTGCGGCGGGCCTTCGGCGAGGGATTTGCTGCGAGCCCGGCCAAGCCCACGGCCGTGGAGGCGCTGGCCCGCATGGTGCTGCAGGGGGCGAAGGACTACCCGGAGAGCGCCCGCAAGGCTGGGGTAGGGGCGCCGACCCTGCGCCGCATCAAACGCCTGCTGGACGCGCTGGTGGCCATCACCAACCAGCGGGCAAAGCTGCTGGCGGAGCGGCGGGCCCTGCGCGAGGAGGTAGCCGCCGCGGTGGCGCTGGTGGAGGGCTGCGGTGGATAGGCCCCGGACCCGCGGCGACTGCAAGGACGGGCCGCGCCCCTGCCCCTGGGTCTCGTGCGCGCACCACATGGCGCACATCGTGCCCTCGAACGCCTCGCGGTGGACCACCAAGTCTATCGTGCGCGACGACGAGATTGACCCCGAGGACGTGGCGGAGCTGATCGCCGCCATGGAGCACTCGTGCGCGCTCGACATCGCCGACCGCGGCGAGCACACGCTGGAGCAGATCGGCGAGTTGTTGGGCGTCACCCGGGAGCGCGTGCGCCAGGTGCTGGCCGGGATCATGACCAAGGGTCGGCGCAAGGCGAAGCTGCTCAACGTCCTGCCGAGCGACCTGCCATGAAGGTGCTGGTCTGCGGCGGACGGGACTATGCCGACTGGCAGCGGGTCCTGGGCGTGCTGGACCGGCTGCACGCCGAGCGGGGTATCACCTGCGTCATTCACGGCGCGGCGAGCGGCGCCGACCTGGATGCCGAGCGCTGGGCCAAGGCTGCCGAGGTGCCCTACCGAGGCTATCCTGCGCAGTGGCGTCGGTTTGGCCAGGGCGCTGGGCCTCGGCGAAACTGCCTGATGCTGGCAGAGCACGTCAACTGCCCCGCCAAGGTTGGGCTGGTGGTGGCCTTTCCTGGTGGCACCGGCACGGCGCACATGGTCAGGCTGGCCAAGGCGGCTGGCATCGAGGTGCTTGAAGTGGGGCGCGGATAGGTGTAACTTCCTAGCTAGGTTACGGCGCCCGGTACGCCGCACATGGTGTGCGACTGTGCCACGGTAGGGCGCCACTTTTGGAGCGAAGATGGACGACGACAAGATCCTGGAGGTGCTGGCCGCTGAGCCGATGAAGCCCGGCGAGATCTGCCGGGCGCTGGGGTTGGACCCTAAGAAGGGTGGTGACCCGCCCCACGTGGGGCGGGTCAGCGAGCGCCTGCAAAAGCTGAAGGCGGCGGGCAAGGTCGTGCTGAAGGCGGGCCGCTGGAGCACGACTGGCACCCAGGTGATGCGCGTCCAGTTGCCGCTGGGCGAGGTGCCCTCGCTGCGCGTGTGGCTGATGCAGATCGGCGGCAAGGAGTTGTCGTGAAAGTCCAGTTGGATGGCCGCGAGTACGAGCTGACGGAGCGCGCTGGAGAGCGCGGGCCGCAGTTGATCGTGACCTCCGGGATCTACGACAACCGCCCCCTGACGGGGTTCGTCGAGCGCCTGATGCTGGCGGTGCTGCGGCAGGCTGAGGACTTGGCCGGGCGCAGCAAGACGCAGCGCAGCTTTGACGCCGCCACCGCCGAGGTCCGCGAGTTCAACCGCTACCCGGTGGGCACGCGGGTGAAGTTCTGGCCGAGCGCGCGCGAGGGCGAGGGCCGCACCGGCACGACCAGTAGCACGGCATGGGTGACGGATGCTGGTAAAGCGGTCGTGCTCATCGCTGGGCAGGTGGGCTGGACCGCGCTCTCGCATGTGGAGGTGGTGCAGTGACGCCCGCGCAGATCTGGAGCGTGGCACAGTCGCAGCCCGCACAGCGACGGCTGGGGATGGCGCCGCCGCCCGCGCAGGATGGCCTCGTGCTGCTGGTGGGCGTGCTGGCGCTGGTCTTCGCCGCGCTGCTGGTGCGGTGTAGCCCGGCGCCCAGTCCCGCGCAGCCTGTGGCGCGGGTGAAGCGCTGCCCGCCGGGCCAGCGTATGATCGGCTGGCGCTGCGTGGTGACGTGCGCTTGGCCCGACTTCGGTGGAGACCCGCCGTCGCCGTCAGGGGTTGTTACCGTGGCCCGCCTATTGGCCGGGGCGGAGGTGCCGTGACCCGCGAGGAGTTGCACCGCCTGCGCGACCTCGCCGCCGCCGCGGGGGACCCCGAACGCACGCAAGCGTACCGTGACACCGCGCTGTGCGCCCTGCAGGATGCGCTGGCCGCGGAGATCCGCAAGCGCGGCGGCGGCACTGGGCCCAAGACCGCACGCGCGAAGGCGCGCTGCCCCAAGTGCGACGCGCCGAACGCCACCGCCGCGCACATCATTGCTTGCCCCGGCCTGCGCTGCGAGGACTGCGGCGCCCCTGGCACCGACCGGGCGCACCGCGACGCCTGTCAGGCCCGCGTCTGCCCCCACTGCGGGCTGAAGGGTGCATCGCAGAACCACATCGCGTGGACGTGCGACAAGAACCCCAAGTGGCAGCGCCACGCCACGCCGCCCAAGCCAGCGACCCCACAGACCCCCTGGGCCGTGCTGGGCCTGCCACTGACGGCTGACCGCGCCGCGGTCAAGTTTGCCCGCCGTGCCGCCGCGCAGGAGCACCACCCCGCCCGGGGCGGCGACCTTGCCAAGATGCAGGCTGCCAACGCTGCCGCAGACGCCCTGGAGCGCCTGATCCCGCTGGGGCACGCATGGGCGCACAGCGCCGGCGCCGTGGTCTGTGGGCGCTGCCGGACGCGCTGGGAGCAGGCCGACCAGGACCGCGTGGGGCGGAGGTGCCCGTGAGCGCCCGCCGCGCTGCGCCCGAGCCGCCCGGGCAGGGCCTTGACCACGGCGCCCCGGAGAACGTCGGCGAGGCCCGCTGGCGCGCGTGGGGAGGCTGCTGGAACTGCCGCCGCCGCGCCCCGGATGGCAGCCCGCGCATCCCCTGCGGCTGCCGCCAGCCCACGCCGCCCTTCCGCTGCGAGCTGGACCCCTACGAAGCCGACTACCAGACCTACGTCGCCTACTGCACGAGGCCCCAGCGATGACCGACGACGAGCGCACCGCCCTGCTTGCCGAAGCTGCCCGCCTGCGCGCCCAGGCCGATCGCCTGGAGCGCCTGGCCGCGCCGAAGCAGCGCCCGCCCGCGGACCCAGCAGCTACCCAGCGCGCGGCTGAGCTGGCCCGCGCCGACGCCAAAAGAGCAGGACTCACGAGGGGTTGATATGCGCCTCTTTTTGGTTGACGCCAATTAACAGGCTAGCTAGTATAGAGACATGAGCAACCTGTTTTTCGTGCGCTACTCCTCGGTGATTGCTACTGCCTGCCGCGCAGGCTACCGCCACACGGCGACCAAGGCGCATGTGACCGGCGCTTTCGCTCCGCCCAAGAACGGTCACCGCGTCGCCACGACCCTGTGCGGGCGCCGGTACTCCGACATGGAGGCATTCACTGGCAACGGCGTGATTGAGCCGTTCTCGACTCAGCGCGTGACCTGCGCCAACTGCGCTCGCAAGATCGCCCAGATGCGGCGGGATGCCGCGCAGGCCGCGCCCCAGCAGGCCAGCAAGTAGGAGCTACCATGAGCGACACAACGCGCCCCATTTGGACTTGCCGCCGATGTACCGCCAAGGTCGCGCACACGCGCGACGGCAATCCGGGCGAATACCGAGAACACCGCTCGCTGTACGGCGGCATAACGTCCAGCCCGATCCAGGGCGCTGGCAGCGTCCGTTATGTCGCCGACGCCCACAAGGCACCCTGCGGATGCCGCTGCACCGTGGAGGGTTGCACTCACAACCCGCGCCCCGCTGACGGCTGGGCCAAAGGCGGAGCGTGGCATGCTGCGCGAGGGTGACATGGTGGAGGTCTACGACCCGACGCGGCCCGAGGGCTACCGCGTGCGCGACATCCGGCAGGTGCTGCGCATCACCCCGACCGGGCTGGTGCGCATCGCTGGCGACCCCGGCACCCGCTGGGTGACAACCTGGGTGCTGGGCGACCCTGCGATCGTCGCCCGGCCTCGCAACCCCCACGGTCCTGCCGGCGTGCTGCGCCTGCGCCTGCCCACGCGGGTGGCGCACTTTCGCGAGCTGGCGCGGATGATCCACGCCGAGGCGCTGGCGATGGGCGAGGCCGGGGCAGTCTGCCGCGACATCACGCAGCGCCCGGTAGCCTACCTACCGCGCTGGCGCGGGTGGCGGCGCGGGGCGCCCCGGCTGGTGCTGGCCCGCCGCCCGTTCCGCGCCCCGGTGAGCAACTGGGAGCGCCTTGGCTGGGCTGACCGGCTGGACCGCGCCCGCTGCGAAGCGGCGCTGGCCGAGCGCCACCGCCAGGGTGAGACCGAGCGCCTGCACGCGCTGGCCACGCGGCTGGGGAGGATGTGTGGCTAAGGGCACCATCCGCCAGAAGCCCGACGGCAAGTGGCTGGCTCGCCTCGCGCGCAGCGTGGCGGGGGGCGAGCAGCGCCCGAGCCGCACCTTCGCCACCCAGGCCGAGGCCGAGACCTGGCTGGACGTGATGAACAAGGAGGTGGCGCGGGCGCGGCGCGGCCAGCCTGGCGACACCCTGCGCGCGTGGGGCGAGGCGTGGCTGGACCAGCGCGAGGGCCGGGGGCTGAGCTATCCCGAGGGGGACCGCGGGCGCTGGCAGCGGTTCATCGCGCAGGGGCCGCTGGGGCAACTCACCCTGCGCGCCATCACCCCGCCGCGGGTGGCTGCCTGGGCGGAGTGGTTGGCCCAGCAGCCCCGCCTGCGCCAGGCCGAAGGCGGCGGCTACACCCCCGACCCGACCCGCAAGGTCAGCCGCCAGACCCAGGTGCATGCGCGGAACCTTCTGCGCAGCGCTCTGGACGCCGCGGTGCTGGCCGGGCGCATCCCCGCGAACCCCGCCGCCCGGATCAAGGTGGTGCCGCAGGACGCGGGCGTGGATGACGAGGCGTGGACCTGGCTGACCCTTGAGGAGATCGCGCAGCTCCTGGGCTGCTGGAACGTGCCCGAGCCTGCGCGGTTGCTCTTCACGGTGGCGATCTACACCGGCCTGCGGGCCGGCGAGCTGTGGGCGCTGCGCTGGGAGCGCATCCGCCTGCACGGCTCCGCCCCGCAGATCGTGGTGGCCAAGTCGAACCGGCGGAAGTCCACCAAGAGCGGCAAGGTCCGCGCCGTGCCGCTGCTGGAACAGGCGCAGGAGGCGCTACGGGAGTGGCACGGGCTGCGGGGCGAGCCGATCGAGGGGCTGGTGTTCCCAGGGACAGACGAGCGCCAGCGGCCCTGTGGCGATGACCACGGGTGGGCCGACCGCTCACGCGGCAAGCAGGGCGTCCAGCGGGGCCACCGCTCGATCGCTGGCATCCGCGAGGGGGTGCGCTTCCACGACCTCAGGCACACCTGCGCCAGCCACCTGCTGCAGGGGTCCTGGGGGCGCCGGTGGACGCTGGAGGAGGTCCGCGACTTCCTGGGGCACAGCAGCATCACCGTCACCCAGAAGTACGCCCACCTGGGGGCGCAGCGCCTGCACGAGGCAGCCGCGGCGACGCGGCAGGAGGAGCACGATCAACGAAGCATTAGAACTGTGAATGAATTGGTCGGACTAATTCCGACTTTAAAAATGTTCAGGGTGGACAGGAAAGAGACTTGACTTTACCTTGACGAGTGGTAAGAATTTCTTACCACTGGTTAGAGAAGGATATGCTATGCCTAGAGAAGAAATTCGCCAGCTCGTGATCAATGGTGTGCGCGGACTGATGAACGGACGCAGCTCGGACAAAGCCCTCAACGATGACGTCAGCCCAATCCTAGACCTTGGGCTCGAAAGCATTGACGGCGTTGACTTCGCCTGTGAGCTCGGTACGCCGCTCGGCGTCCGCATCCCTGATAGCGTCAACCCATTTGTGCTTGACCAACCCCGCAGAGCCCGCACGATCAGCGAGATCGTCGAGCTCTTGGCCTCGCTTCAGGCGTCAGCGTCGCAAAAAGGATAGCAATGGCGGAGACAGATTCAACTCGGGAGGCGATCGCGAGGCGGCTCAGGGCGGCCCGTGAACAAGCCGGCCTCTCGCAAGGTCAGGTAGCCCGACTCCTCGACTATCAACGGCCGACAATTTCTGAGATCGAGGCCGGCCGCCGAAAGGTCTCGGCTGAGGAGCTCGCTCGCTTCGCTGACCTGTACAAGGTCAGCGTGTCGTGGCTGACCCTCAGCAAGTCTGAGATCCCTGAGCCCAACGTCGAACTAGCGGCGCGGGAACTCGCCAAGCTGAAGAAGGAAGATCTGGATCGCATCCTGCAATTGCTGCGGACATTGCGTAAAGCCTCGGATGAGGTCGGTGCGCGGTGAGGCGCATCCAGCCGCGTGACCGGGTGGCGATCGTCGCCATGGCCCAGGCAGGGCGCCTCTACCGCGAGATCGCCGCGCAGACCGGCTGGAGCGAGCCCGCCGTGCGCAAGGTGCTGCGGCAGGCGGGCATCAGGCGCTACGGCCTGTCCAAGCCCGAGGTAGCTGCCGCCCACGCCGAGGGGCTGACCGTGGCCCAGATCGCCAAGCGGCTGGGCAACACCCACAAGGCCATCTACCAGGCGCTGCGCAAGCTGGGCCTGCGCCCGCACGATGGGCGCAACGGCAACCCCGGCAGGGCCAAGCGCACCCACGCGCCCCACGCGACCCCGCTGGGTCGGCGCCTGCGCGAGCTGCGCGGCCAGGTCACAGCGCGGCGCCTGGCCCTGCTGGTGGGCATGGAGCGCACCGCCTACCACGGGCTGGAGGAGGGCCACCGGCGCCCCCGCCCTGAGTGGCTGGCCCGGCTGGAGAAGCACCACCGCCTGCGCAGCGGCGCCCTCGCCGCGCTGGTGCCTGCGGATGGCTGGGCGGGGCCCGCCCGCCGCTATAAGATGCCCGCGGTGGACCCGCTGGAAGAGGCGCTACGTGGCTGACTGCTCCCATCCCAAGTTGCATTCGGAGTTCTTCGACCAGACGCTCGGCGTCGCCTGTCCTGACTGCCCGTTCTGCGCCTACTGCTGGGGCGATAGGCACTGCTCCGAGGCGCTGTGGAACCGTGCCGCGGCCAACGACCCCGAGGTCGTGCCATGCGAGCAGAACCGCGACACGCACTGCTTCCTGTGCGGCGAGGAAATGAGCAGCGACGCGCCCCACGTCGGAGACCGGGCACCCACCGGGCACCAGAGCACTTAACCATGCGAAACAACCTAGCTACGTCAGAGCCTTTTAAGCCATTGGTCGTGGGTTCGAATCCCACCGGGCCCACCGACGACAATGGAAACCCAGCGGCAGAAACCCGGTGCCCGGAACGGTGCCCGGTGAGTCGCCCCCCAAACGCCCAGCGCGATGCGGCCTACGCCGACCTGCGCGCGGGCGCTACCCCTGACCAGATTGTCAGCAAGTACGGCGTCTCGCTGGGGACCGCGCGCAGGTGGAGCGCAGCCGCCAGCGGGCGCAGCCAGGGCCAGCGCGGCGCCGATCGCCAGCCTCGCGCCATGCACGCCGATGGCAAGACCCCCCAGATCCTCCAGTTGATCGGCCAGGACCTGAGCGACGCTCAGATCGCCGAGGAAGTCGGCGTCTCCCGCCAAGCCGTCCAGCAGGTCCGCAAGCGCATCGCTAAGCCATAACCGCCCGACGGTGGCGATTGTGCGCGTTTTTGTGCTTGCGTAAAATCTACAACCTAGCTAGGTTATAGATATCAACGACGGCACGGAGCCGTCAGAACCAGGAGCGATCCGATGAGCAAGAACCTAATCTCCGCCGACGCCGACTTCATCGTCCACCTGTCCACCGCGTTCGAGACCGCGGGCTACGACGCGGCCAAGTCCCTGAACCTGATCGAGCAGTCCGGGATCTACATCGTGGACGGGCGCGAGATCGCCGCCAAGACCGCTGAGGGCGCCGTCGTGTCCCGTCCCGATGGCGTGCCCCAGGGCGCGACCGTGCTCCTGTGGGTGCCCGCGCCCGCGCGCCTGCTGGGCCGCGCGCCCTGGGCGACCTTCGTTCAGGGGCCTCGCGCGATCTTGACCGCAGCGCTGGCTGAGGCGCAGCTCGCGCCGTTCAAGCGCTAGCCCATCCCGCCCCAAGGCTCGGCCCGTAGCTGCATTAGCGGCACGGGCCTTGGGGTGTTAGGAGGAGGACATCATGACCAGAAACCAGCGCCGCCGCGCCGTCCGCGCGGCTCGCCGCCTGCAGGCGGCTCCCCCAGTGACCCTGGGGGTTGTCTTTGATTATATTGAGTGGGGGCGTACCGTCCCCCGCGGGGACTGGGTGGCCTGGAGCGAGTCCGCTCCGGCCCCCAACGGCTACGATCTCAGGATCACAGTCGG
>ERZ650309.972-NODE-972-length-13627-cov-5.321618_pt1 | contig 13627 bp, 11 predicted proteins | sample MGYA00376245_ERZ650309 | MGnify/ENA primary metagenome ERZ650309 (study PRJEB26733, sample SAMN07839294) | wastewater metagenome | biome: urban; feature: wastewater treatment plant; material: waste water | place: USA: North Carolina | collected 2016-04-26 ...
CGGCGATATGAAAGCCGTCATTCGCGCCATTCTGACCGATTACGAAGCGCGCAGTTTGGACATGCTGACGAATCAAGGCTTCGGCAAAATGCGCGAACCGATTGTCCGCTTTGCGCATTTGATGCGCGTTGGCAACTTTACCTGCACGTGCGGAACCTTCCCGATTTATTGGATGGACAGCCCCGAAGACGCGCTGGGACAAAACCCGTTGCGCTCGCAGACGGTGTTTAACTTCTTCGAACCGACGTACAGCCATCCGGGCCATCTGGCTTCCGCTGGATTGCATTCGCCGGAATTCCAGATCACGAATGAAACTTCAGTCATCGGCATTTCGGACTTTTTCCATTACGTCACGCGCGACGGATTTCGCTGGGAACCGACCAAGCCGTTGATCCCGAACTATGCGGAAATGACTGCGCTGGCGGCGACGCCTCGGCAATTGATTGATTATCTGGATTTGGTCATGACCAACGGTGCGATGTCATCAACGTTGAAAGCACAGTTGCTGACTTCGCTGACTGCAATGAATGCAAATGAACCCGTGAAGCGTGTGACGATGGCGCTGCATTTGGTGCTGACTTCGCCGGATTACGTGATTCAGAAGTAAGGAGATGGGAAACCGAATGAAACGAAGAAACTTTTTGCAAACCGGTTTGTGCGCCACGCTTGGCGCAGCCAGCGCATCAACCATGCTTGGCAGTTTGAATCGAATTGCCGCCGCGACTTCGCCGACGGCGATGCAAACGGATTACAAAGCTTTGGTCTGCATTTTTCTGTACGGCGGCAACGACGGAGACAACACGCTGATTCCGCGCAGCCAGTCGCATTACAACGCCTACGCCGCCACGCGCGGAGTGCTGGCGATTCCGCGCGATCAATTGCTGCCGATTACACCCGCGACCACGGACGGACGCGATTGGGGATTTCATCCCAGTTGGCCGGGAATGCAAACGCTGTTTGCGCAAAAGAAACTGGCAGTGGTCGCCAATACGGGAATCCTGTTGGCTCCGACCACGCGCGATCAGTTTTTGCAGGAATCGGTTCCGCTGCCGCCGCAATTGTTTTCGCACGCCGACCAACAAGCGCACTGGCACACATCCTGGGCGGATCAGGTTCCGCGAACCGGCTGGGGAGGCAGGCTGGCTGACGCCGTCAACGCGCAAAATCCCAACGCACAGGTTTCGATGTCCATTTCGCTTGCTGGCAGCAATCTGTTTGAAGTCGGCAATCAGGTTTTCCCGTACATGATTTCGCCGTCGGGCGCGATTTCGCTGTGGTATTACAACGAAGCCTGGGGCAATCCTGAAACCATCGTCACCAAGGCGATGCTCGACGCTCAATATTCCAACCTGTTCGAAAAGACGTATAGCGAAACCTTCAAACGAGCGATTGAAAACGAAAAGAAACTGACAGGGATTCTGCAACGCGCTCCGCAACTGACGACGGTGTTTCCTGCGGAAAACGATCTGGCGGCTCAGTTGAAAATGATCGCCAAACTGATTTCCGTTCGCGCGGATTTGGGCGTGAAGCGGCAAATTTTCTTTTGCGATATGCAAGGTTTCGACACGCACGGCGAACAATTGACGACTCAAGCCACTTTGTTGCAACAGCTCAGCCAGGCGTTGAAAGCCTTTTACGACGCGACGGTCGAACTCGGCGTCAGTGACAAGGTGACGACCTTTACGCAATCGGATTTTGGCCGCACGTACAAAACCAACGGCAAAGGCTCTGACCACGGATGGGGCAATCACCAGTTTGTGATGGGCGGAGCGGTCAAAGGCGGAGCCATTTACGGCCAGGTTCCCGTTCAGCAAATCGGCGGCCCAAACGATACCAGCGACGGGCGCTGGATTCCTACCATCGCCAGCGAAGAATACGCCGCGACCATGGCATCGTGGTTTGGCGTCGGTGCCAGCGAATTACCGACTGTGTTGCCGAACATCAACCGATTCAATCGCCTCAATTTGGGGTTCTTACAATAAAAAATAATGACATTCGATGGGTTTTCGCCGCAGTGCGGCGGCTGACTTTAGCCCGGGGTTTTATGGTCTTTGAAAAATAAATGCACTGAGAAGAATCAACCTTGATTCCTGCGGCTTTGCCGCCCGATGTGCGGAAAGGCTATGCCTTTCCGCGAGGCTGCATCGGATTTTGGGGCTACGCCCCAACCAGTCAGGGCGTAGCCCTCCATCTTCAATAAAGCCTTGTTCCGATAAGGCATAGCCTTATCGGACATCACTGCGGCGTAGCCGCAAAGGCAGGTGCATTTATTACTCAAAGACCAGCCAACACCGGGTAGTAGTAGCGTGAAGAGGGTATTCACGTCGCGTTAGCGACGTATGAATTCAGTCGTCGCTGACGCGACAAGGAAACAATCTCGCATTTACCGTGGGTTGAAAACCCACGGCTAAGCTCAAATGCCGCTAACGCGGCAGGACTAAGTTGTCACAACATGAAAAAAGGCGGATTGTGAGTCCGCCCTTTTGTGTGGTGTGTTAGGTGACAGGAGGTAAATCGTTATTTCAGAATTTTGGTTGTCAGGACAAGAATCAACGCCTTGTCGCGCAAGCTGGCCGTGCCGACGACGACTTTTTCGCCGTCTTTCAGTTTTAAGCTGGTGTTCAAGCGAGCGCTGCCGGGGCTTTGTCCCTCCGCCGTATTCTGGCCGACAAAGGAGAGGTTCAGGTTGTTCAGAACCAGCGGCGACACCTCGCCACCTTCATTCTCGGAACTGACTTTGCTCACTAAAAACTCGTAGTTCGCCGTGATTGATTTGTCCGACAATACGGCAGTTCCCGCACTGGTTACGCTTCCCCCCAACCTTGTCCGCTGAACAATTGAGGTCAGCAACCGATAGTTTTTGAATGCCAGATTGGATTGAAGCTGTTTGACGACGTCTTCAATCGCCTTCGGGTAATCACTTCCCGCCGCATCGCCGGGAGATGCGATCAAAACATAGCCATAAATTTCCACATCCGGTTTCGGAGCTTCTGCCGCCTTGGACGGCATTGGCACGTCCAGCCGCTTGAGCGCTTCTTCAATGGTGGCGATGTTTTCTGGAAAGTCGCGGACGGTGATGGTCTTGAACTCTGAATTCGCGTTCAACACTGCGCCTTTATAGCCGCTGCCCAGCGGAGTCAGAAGCGATACCAGGGAACGCGGATCGCGGTTTTTGACTTCCAGCACTTTGCCTTTGAAACCGCTGAAATCCACGTATTGCGGTTGCGGCTGGTTGGTGGTGTTGGCAGCCTGCTGATTTCCTTGCTGTTGAGCCAGCGAAAGCTGGCCAGACAGGCAAATCAAAAACAAAACAGATAAAAGCTTGATGGTTTTGGTAAACATAATCTTCTCCAGTCAGGTGTTCACTTCTCGATGGAATTCGTGTGGCTGTCCGCTTTCGGCGTCAGCCAGATGATTCGGATGTTCGGGTCTGCGGTTTGGATTTCGATCCGCAGCGTTTCTGTTTCTCCCTCTTTTATTTCCGGCTGCGCTGGCGCGACGGATTCCGCGACGGCGGATTCTTCCGGGATTACCGGCGGTTCCAGCGCGTTGGAAAAGCCGCCGTTGGTAAACGCTTCGGGCGGCAACAGCGGTGACGCCGTCTTCAGATGTTTTGACTGAGATGCGGTGCGGTGAGCGGTCACGGCTTGATTGTTTTCCAGGCCTGATCGCTCTCTGCCGGTCGCGGTACTGATCGTTCCGGCTCTCCCTTGTCTGGCATCGGCAATGTTTTCGCCGCCGAGTTTAACAGGATCTGTTTTTTGCCGGTAAACCATAGCAATCAAGCCGGTTGTGATCGCCAGCGCGATGGTTGCCGAAGCCAGCATTAATCCGTTCCCCCAGCCTTGGCGCGGATTCCATTTCGGCAGCAGCCAGTTAATCCAACTCCCTCTCTTCTCCTGCCGCTGGATTTCGCTGAGCACCGAAGTGCGCAGATTGGCAAAGGACGCTTCATCAAACTTAGGCACGGCGAAGCCAGTCAGCCAGTTTTGGCTGGCCTGGAACTCTTCGTGAAGCTGACGGCAATGCGCGCAACTGTTGAGGTGCTGGCGCAATTCGTCCGCTTCCGGCGGTTCCAGGTCTCCGCCGACGTGCAACGGAATCAATTCTTCAAAAAGTTCGCATCTCATAATGGGGCCTCACTTACGGCCAGCTGATCGTTACCGGTTCCGGTGTTGATCAGGCTTTTTCAGCCAGCGGTCGCGGAAGAGTTTGATCTTGGCACGCGCCGAACTGACCTGGGACCTTACAGTTGTGGGGGTTGATCCTAAAATTTTGGCGACCTCTTCGGTCGTCAACCCTTCCATATCGCGCAGGACAATCGCCGCGCGCTCTTTTTCGGACAAAGTTTTCAGAGCGCGGGCGACTATCCTTCCTTCCTGCGCGAACATCGCCGAACTCTCAGTATTGTGAGGGCTGGGTTCGACGAAGCGGCCGGCTTCGATCTCGGCGTCCAGCGATACCGGATTGCCGCGCCCGCGCTTGCGAGCCAGATCGTGACAGACATTGACGGCAATTCGGTATAGCCAGCCTGAAAAATCCTGTGTCGGATCGAATTTGCCGATAAATTTGTAAACCCGCAGAAAAGTATCCTGCGCTGCATCCAGCGCGTCGTCCTGATTGCCCAGCATGCGCCAGGCAATGCCGACCACACGTTGCTGGTGAGCAGTGATGATCTGATCAAATGCCGCTAAATCTCCCTGCCGGGCGCGCGCGATCAATGCTCCCATCGGGGAATCAAAAGGCCGCGCTTCGGTGGCGTGCATCACCGTTCGATCATTAAATCGCAGTTCATCAGCCATCAGCGCAACATTGTTCCATTCCATAATCTCGCCCGATTCCAGATTGCTTCTCGCTTGCTTCGTAACCCTCTACCGCAAGGGAAGATGAAGCGTTGAAAAGATTTTCAATAATTGTTGCGAGGTTCCTGGTTGCGATAACCGCCTCGCGCAATGACAGGCGAAAAACAGGATAGAAATTGATCATCGCCGCGAAGATTTTTGGGCGATTCGCTTTGCCTATGCCTATAACGATCACAGTTTAGAGAAACTCAGTCTGGTTGAGTTCTGCCCGGAGTATCGTTCGGTAATCACGCTTTTGCACCTCAAAAGTTCAGACATTGACCAGAACAGGCGGGCATCCGGCAACGCAGAACCCGGTTTCGTTCGGTGGGCCCGATGAAGCACGGTTGTGACGGGTTGGCGTCAAAAGTAGAATGCCGCTTCGTTTTTCGATCACTAACTTATAACCGAAGGAATGCGAGATGGATGAACAGAGGCTTCGTAATGCAGGCGGTACTCCGGGCGGCTTAGGAGAGTTTCTGGCCGGATTGGCGATGGCTGTCGCTGGAGGTTATCTGCTGACCAACCAGGTTTCCGTGACCAGCGGCTTTTGGCGTTTGGGTGGACACAACGCTTTCGGATTGTCGCTGGTCCCGCTGATCATTGGCATCGGAATCTTGTTCTTCAACGGGCGATCCATCATCGGTTGGCTGCTGACGCTGGCCGGAACGGTGATTATCTTTGCCGGGATCATTTCGAACCTGGACATTTATTTCCGCGAAACCAGCCTGTTCAACACCATTGTGATGCTGGTGCTGCTGGCTGGAGGAATCGGCTTGGTGGCGCGGGCTTTGCGGTCGCATTCGGCAAGTCAACATTCAGGACGTGACACTTGAACGATCAAATATCCTTTCCCACTGGCCGCGCCTGGCTGGTGTTTTATCTGAAAAAATATCGCGGGCAATTGCTGGCCGGGAGCGTGTTCGTGTTTTGTTCGGTAACGTTCGGAGTATTCGTGCCGCGTTACGTGGGGTTGGCGATTGATGATTTGAAAGCCGGGCATGTCAGCTACGAAAAGCTGTGGCAATCCGTCGCCATCATTGTCGGCAGCAGCGTGATCAGCGGAGTCTTTCTCTATTTTCAACGCCGAACGCTGATCAACATGTCGCGGTTCATCGAATATGATCTGCGGCAGGATTTTTACAGCCATCTGCAAACACTTCCGCTGTCTTTTTTTCAGCAACAACGAACCGGGGATTTGATGGCGCGCGCGACGAACGATCTCGGCGCGGTTCGCCAAATTGTAGGCCCGGCAATTATGTACAGCGAACAAACTCTGTTTCGCGTGTTGATCATTTTGCCGTTGATGTTCAGCATCAGCGTGAAGCTGACGGTCATTTTGTTGCTGACCATGCCGCTGGTTTCGGTGACGGTGAAATACTTTGGCCATCAGATTCATGTGCGGTTTGAAAAGATTCAGCAGTTTTTTTCCGACCTGACGGCTCGCGCGCAGGAAAACCTGACCGGCGTTCGCGTGATCCGCGCCTATGCACAGGAAGAATCCGAAAAGCGGCAATTTGCTCGATTGAACCAGGATTATGTGGAACGCAATATCAGTCTGGTCAAACTGTCGGCGGTGTTTCGCCCGTTGATGCAATTTTTCATTGGCTTGGGGTTTGCGGCGATCATTTTGGTGGGCGGGCGCGAAACGGCTCAGGGACGAATGACGCTGGGCGAATTCGCCGCGTTCAATCTGTATCTGGAACAATTGATCTGGCCGCTGATTGCAATGGGATACGTGACCAATCTGGTGCAACGCGGCACCGCCAGCTTAAAACGCATGCACGAAATCATGGCTGTCGAACCTTCCATTCGGGACAGTGAGTCAGAAGGATGGCGGGGGCAGGAGATTCAAGGAAAGATTGAGTTTCGGAATTTGTCGTTTCGCTATTCGCCGGATGGGCCAGAAGTTTTGCATGGAATCAATTTGAATATTGAAGCCGGTCAAACGGTTGCGTTCATCGGGCGAACCGGTTCCGGCAAATCCACGCTGATGAATCTGGTTCCGCGCTTGCTCGACGCTGAACCGGGAATGGTGTTGATTGACGGAAAACCGATCCGCGAAATCCCGCTGAAACCCTTGCGCGAAAACATTGGCTACGTGCCGCAGGAAACCTTTCTGTTTAGCGAAACGCTGGCCGAAAACATCAAATTCGGCGTCAACGGCTCAAACGACAACGAAGTCGAATGGGCTGCCGATGCTGCAGGTTTGGCCGACGACGTGCGTGATTTTCCCAACAAGTACGAAACTGTTTTGGGCGAGCGCGGCATCACGCTTTCAGGCGGACAAAAGCAGCGAACTGCGATTGCTCGCGCCGTCATTCGCCGCCCGAAGATTCTGATTCTGGACGATTCGCTGTCAGCGGTGGACACTTACACCGAAGAGAAAATCCTGTCTCACTTGCGCGAAGTGATGCGCGGCAGAACGGCGTTGATCGTGGCGCATCGCATCTCTACAGTAAAAGACGCGGATTTGATTTGTGTGCTGGGTCACGGTCGGATTATCGAACGCGGCACACACGAAGAACTGATGCGGTTGGACGGAGAATATGCCGACTTGTACGAACGCCAGTTGCTGGAAGAAGAGTTGGCGGCAAGTTAAAAAAATTAGGAGACAATATGAGTAGCGAAAGTAGCTCACATTCAGTTCCCAGGATTGAATATCTGAGGGTGCAAAACTACCGAGCCTTGCGCGATTTGGAGTTGCGAGACTTAAGACCGTTGACGGTTTTTCTCGGACCTAATGGCAGCGGTAAATCAACCGTTTTCGATGTTTTCGCTTTTCTCTCTGAATGTTTTTCTGTCGGCCTTAGAAAGGCCTGGGACAAGCGCGGGCGTTTCAAAGAGCTGAGAACTCGGGGGTCGGATGGGCCTATTCTGATCGAATTGAAATATCGTGAAAAACCGAAATCGCCGATTATCACCTATCACCTATCTATTGACGAAAACAGCCGCGGACCTTTTGTAAAAGAAGAATGGTTGAAGTGGAGAAGGAGTGGCAGGTATGGTCAACCTTTTAGTTTTCTCAATTTTAGCGAGGGAAAAGGACAGGTAATTTCTGGCGAAAGCCCAGACGAACAGGACGAGCGAATTGAAGAGCAACTTGATTCGCCGGAGATGATTGCGGTCAACACTCTTGGGCAGTTCGCGAAACATCCGCGAGTCAGCGCGCTCCGGCGATTTATTACTGGTTGGTATCTTTCTTACCTCACTGCGGATAACACACGAGGAATTCCAGAAGCCGGTCCACAAGAAAGACTCTCAGCGACCGGTGACAATTTACCCAATGTCATTCAGTACTTGAAAGAGCAGCACCCTGAACGGTTGAATCAGATTTTGGATATTTTGCGTTCTCGTGTTCCCAAACTAGATTCAGTTGAAGCGCAAATGATGGCAGATGGGCGGTTGTTGTTGCGCATCAAAGATGCCCCCTTTGCTGAGCCGATTCTGGCTAGGTTTGCTTCTGATGGGACTCTCAAAATGCTGGCTTATCTGACAGTGTTGCATGATCCCAATCCGCCTCAGCTTATTGGAATCGAAGAACCAGAAAATCATCTTCACCCTCGTTTGTTACCTGAGCTTGCAGAAGAATGCAGAAACGTTTCTGGTAATACTCAGCTAATGGTAACTACACATTCACCTTTTTTTGTCAGTGGGTTGAGATCAAATGAATTGTGGGTTTTATACAGGGACGAACGGGGATTTACACAGTCTGTGCGTGCCAGTGATATTCAAGGTGTTCCTGAAATGATGGAAGAAGGTGGAAAACTTGGGCAATTGTGGATGGAAGGTTTTTTTGGAGTTGGTGACCCACTGGTTAACTCCGGCGGACCAAGAAACAGTCATCTAAAGCTGATTGGGAATGGGAAGAGGTAGGTTATGCGAATAGAGTTTCTGGTTGAAGAGCCGTCAATTGAAGCGGCGCTGGAAAACTTGTTGCCCAAAGTGCTTGAGCCTCAGATCGAAACCGCAATTCATAATTTTCATGACAAACTCAACCTGCTCGACAAGCTACCTGCGAGGTTGAAAGGGTACAGTAAATGGCTACCATCGGATTGGCGAATAGTGGTGTTGATGGATGAGGATAGGCAGGATTGTGAAAAGCTCAAATCCAAACTCGAAGCAGCTGCAATCGAAGCTAACCTCGTAACTAAAACTGCTACGCGAAGTGGTCGCCATTTTCAAATCCTTAATCGTATTGTAGTCGAAGAGCTTGAGGCTTGGTTCTTTGGTGATGTTGAGGCGCTTGTCAAAGCATATCCACGAATTTCCTCAACATTAGCTGAAAAAGAAAAGTATCGAGACCCGGATGCTATTATCGGAGGAACTTGGGAAGCTCTTGAACGAGTATTACAACATGAGGGGTATTACCTTGGTGGATTGCCCAAAATTGAGGTTGCGCGACAAATTTCGCAATACATGAATCCGACTCGAAATCGCTCTAAAAGCTTCAACCACTTTATTACTGGGCTTCAGGCTTTAATCAAAGAATAAATTATGGTTATCATCCCTGACCTTTTTCCATTGTCTTAGTCAGGGATTGCGTGGCTTTTTCGCGCGGCATGCTGATGATGGCTTGGACGCGTTGGCCGTCGCGGCGAACTTTCAAATTGTTGAGCATCAGCATTGCGCCTTCATCGTTCGATTTTTTGAAGCGCGCCACCAATAAAGCGGCTTGCGCCAGATTGGTGATGTTGCGCGCGTCTTCTTCGGTTTCCGTGAAGCCTGTGACGATCAATTGCGCTTGTTCGTCGATGTCCAAAATCATGCTCAGCGAAGTCAGTTGATGCAGCGGCCCCATCGCTTTGCTTTCGCTGACGGCAGCCAGAATCGCCAGCGCCGCGTCGTCAATTTCCTTAATGCCGGACGAATGCGTGATTTTGTAATCCACCAGTGTGCCATCCGGTTTGACGGTGCCAGTGACGCCAATTTTCAATCGGCCTTCAGGCAACACCAGCTTGCCGTCTTTTTTCGCTTCGTAAAGCTGTTTGACCTGATCTTTGATCGGAGCCGTGTTGATTCTGCCAAACGCGCCGTAAGTTTCTGGTTTGTCGGCGGGCTTTTCGTCCGGCTTTTCAGATCCGGTTGAAGCGTGCGCCAGTGCATTGGCTTTTTCTTTTTCCTCCGCTTCACGTTTGGAGATTTCTTGCTGTTGGCGGCGTTCTTCGTCCAGGCGTTCCTGTTCGCGTCGGCGCGCGGCTTCGAGCTTGGCACGGCGAGCTTTTTCCTTTTCCATTTCTTCCAGAGATTTGACCTTGCCAGGAGCGCGGAATCCCAGATAGCCGGTGGGGTATTCCAGCTTTTTCGAGAAATCAATCAGGATGGCATGGTTGTAATCTTCTTCGACGAATTCCACGCCGCGCAACTTCATCGCCAAACCGAAAATCGGCGCGTAATAAACGGCGACACACAACGCGACGTGAACGACGATGGATGCCGCTGCCGCGATCATGAAGCCCTTTTTCCGTTTTGGATGGCGAATTAAAGTAATCATTATTGCTCTCACAAAGAACGATACGATTATAGTCCTTTGCGAGGTGCGGAAAAACTTGCGGATCGGAGAAACCAGAATGCTGACTGAACTCTTTTCGACGCCAAAACCAATTATTGGAATGATTCACATTGGAGCTTTGCCGGGAACTCCCGCCAATTGCCAAAGCGTAGCCGAAATCATCACGCAAGCCGTGCGCGAAGCTGCGCTTTATCGCGACGCTGGAATTGACGGCATTGCCATCGAAAACATGCACGATGTGCCGTATTTGCGCGGCGAAGTCGGCCCGGAAATTGTCGCGGCCATGACCCTGGCTGGCCAGGCCGTCAAAGCCGAAAGCCGATTGCCCGTCGGCATTCAAATTCTGGCCGGAGCCAATATCGAAGCGATGGCTGTCGCCCACGCCGCCAATCTGGATTTCGTGCGCGCTGAAAGTTTTGTCTTCGCGCACGTTGCCGATGAAGGTTTGATTGAATCTTCGGCGGCCAAACTGTTGCGCTATCGCAAAATGATCGGAGCCGACCGCGTGCAGGTTTGGGCGGACGTGAAGAAAAAACATTCTTCGCATGCCATCACCGCCGACATCAGCCTGGGCGTGATGGCCGAAACCGTAGAGTTCATGCGTGGCGATGTCGTTATCATCACCGGCAGCGCGACGGGCGATCCGCCGAAGCTGGCCGATGTTTCAGAAGCCAAAACTCATTGCCGATTGTCGGTGATTCTGGGTTCCGGCGTGGACGACAAAAACATCGCGGAGTTTTGGCCGAACGCCGACGGCTTTATCATTGGGTCGTATTTCAAACGGGAAGGGAAATGGCAAAACGAAGTGGATGCTCGGCGAGTGGCGCGGCTGCTGGAAGCAGTGAGTCAGTACCGCGACCGGTAGGGAGCGAGCCTCGCTTGATGTGCTAATTGCGAATGCGGCGCTCCCTACCGGTCGCGGTACTGACTCGGATTATGGTTTTTCCGGCGGAAAATTTTTGCCGATGAACCAGTCGTACACCAACGCGCCAAGCGGGCCGCCAATCAGTGGCCCGACGATGGGAACCCAGAAATAATAATGATTCGCTGTGAAGACCTGGCTTCCCCAGCCAGCGACCAGGGTGAATAGTCTCGGTCCTAAATCACGAGCCGGGTTGATTGCGTATCCGGCGTTCAAGCCAAACGCCATACCAATCGCCATCACCAAAAAGCCTACCGCCAATGGAGCGACGTTTCCCGGAATGCTGTTGCGAGCATCACCGATGGCGGAAATCACCAGCATCAACAATGCCGTGCCGATGATTTGATCAATCAGCGCGCCGGAAGTTGACAGGTAACTAGCCGGATAGGTCGCAAAAATTCCCGCTGTGTTCATCTGTCGAACTCCGCCGTCAAAGGCGTGGAAGGCTTCGCGGTAAACAAAGAAGGCAGTCGCCGCTCCACAAAAAGCTCCGGCGGTTTGCGCCGCAAAATAGGGCAGGAATTTCGACCAGGGCATTTGGCCGCGAACTACGGCAGCCATCGTCACTGCCGGATTCAGGTGCGCGCCGGAAACTCCGCCCGCGACGTAAATTCCCATCGTCACGGCAAAGCCCCACGCCAGGTTGATTGAAAGATATTCGCCGTTCTCATGTTTGCCCAGCACGACTTGAGCTACGACAGCCGCGCCGAACGCGATTAAAACGAAGGTGCCTAGAAATTCAGCGAGCAATTCACGTTTCAGATTATTTGAGTTCATAGTTTGTTTTTTGCCCACGAAGCCACACGAAGAAATCACGAAGAAGAATTTTTAGACAGGATTTACAGAATGAGGAATTGAGATTGACGTGATTGAACAGAGACGACGCCAAAATCCCTTCTATTCCATTTCTGATTTTTCTTTCTTCGTGTCCTCTTCGTGCGACTTCGTGGGAGGAAGAGGATTATTTTGTGCCGCTGCTGGCGGCTTTCACTTCGACGGGTTTGTCGCGTTTGATGCCCAGGTGGGAATCGAACCATTCCAATTGTCGGGCGGTCAGATCAATGATGTGATTCGGTTCCTGAATGCCGTGGCCTTCGCGCGGGAAGCGGTAAAAGACGGTTTCGACGCCGCGTTTTTTCAGCGAGCGGTAATACTGTTCGCCCTGTTGAATGTTGACGCGAAAGTCGCGTTCGCCGTGGGTAATCATCAGCGGCGTTTTGACTTTTGCCACGTACGTCATCGGCGACCAGCGGCGATAATTTTCCGGCGCTTCCCAGGGTTTGCCTTTGAAACCGTATTCCATCAACCCTGGAATGTCGCTCTGGCCGTGGAAGCTGTACCAATCGCTGATGGCGGCGTGGCCGATGGCGGCTTTGAACCGGTCGGTTTGCGACACCGTCCAGAAGGTCATAAAACCTCCATAACTGCCGCCCATCACGACGCATTTGTCTGCGTCGGCGATGCCTTTGGCAATCACGGCATCCACTCCGGCCATAATGTCCTGAAAGTCCTTGCCGCCCCAATCGCCGATGTTGGTTTGCGTGAATTTCTCACCGTAGCCCGTGGACCCACGCGGGTTCGGCATCAACACGGCATAACCATTCGCCGTCCAAATCTGATTTCGGGAGTTGAAGCTGTCGCCAAATTTGCCGTACGGGCCGCCGTGGATTTGCAGGATCAACGGATATTTCTTTCCGGCTTCATACCCTAGCGGTTTCAGCAGCAAGCCTTCGATGTCGAAATTGTCCGGGCCTTTCCATTTGATGACTTCGGCGTCGGCGATGGCGAAGTCTTTGAGTTGAGGATTGACCGTCGTCAGTTGGCGAGCGCCGTCAGCGTTCGATCCGGCAACCCAAATGTCGTCAGAAGTGCGACTGTCGTTGACCGTGTAAGCCATCATCTTTCCATCGGCGGAAAGATCGAATTGGCCGTAGTTGCGATTGCCTTTGGTGACTTGTGCGACTTTGCCGCCAGCAACCGGAACCGAGTAAACATGCGAATACATCCCAACGCCGCTGCTGAAGTAAATCGTTTTGCCGTCAGGCGACCAATTGATGCCCTGAGCCGATTCAATGAATTCAGCGGTCAGGGTTTTCGGCTCGCCTGCTTCAGCGGAAACAATCATCACGTTTGTTTTCGCCGCCCAGTTGGAAGTGCTGGATGTAAACGCGATCCACTTCCCGTCGGGCGACCATTGCGGATTCGCATCCGGGCCGGGATTTGTCGTCAGTTTGCGGACAATTCCGCCCGCCACAGGCACAACCATCACATCGCTGTTGCTGAAATCCGAAATGTCTGTCCAGGCGCTTTCCTGCGACGAAGTCTTTGATACGGTATACGCAATGTATTTAC
>ERZ650309.973-NODE-973-length-13626-cov-4.136173_pt1 | contig 13626 bp, 13 predicted proteins | sample MGYA00376245_ERZ650309 | MGnify/ENA primary metagenome ERZ650309 (study PRJEB26733, sample SAMN07839294) | wastewater metagenome | biome: urban; feature: wastewater treatment plant; material: waste water | place: USA: North Carolina | collected 2016-04-26 ...
CGAGAAGGCTCCGTCCCTCGTTACGAAGCGTGCGAGCGACTGTTGCCCGATGCGACCAACGAGGACCCCTCTTGATTCCCTCACTCGTCGTCGACGACCTCCGGTCCTCACTGGTCGAATACCTGTCGTCCAGCTTCGCCCTGGCGGACGACGACGTTCGCGACGCCCTGTCGCAGTTCTTGACTGATGAATCGGATGGAATCTTCCGCGGTCCGTTCCTGCGGGTGCGCACACCGTTCGTCGCGGTCGACGACGAGTGGACATCGCCACTCGACTGGCTCCCCGACAACTTCCGACCCTTCGACCACCAGGCGCGAGCATTCGAACGCCTCTCCACCAACGACCATGACGCGCAACCGACCCTCGTCACGACAGGCACCGGGTCGGGCAAGACCGAGTGCTTCCTCATGCCGCTCTTGGATCACTGCGCCCGAGAGAAGGCAGCGAACCGCCCCGGCATCAAAGCGCTCATCCTCTACCCCATGAACGCGCTCGCGTCGGATCAAGCCGGTCGAATCGCCCGCCTGCTGGCGGAAGACAAGAAGCTGAAGATCGTCTATCGCGAATTGCCGATCCTGGGTCCGCAAAGCCTTGATGCCGCGCTTGCGAGCCTCGCCGTTGCCGAACAGGGCAATTATGGGGCTTTCCATCGGGCACTCTACAAGGCCGGGCGTTTGACGCCGCAGATCATTCGCGAAGCCATGCAGCAGGCCGGCGTCGACATGAACCGCGCCAAGGCCGCCCAGAATTCGGCTGCGGTGAAGGAAGAAATCGCGACGAACATCGAACTGCAGCGCGCGTTGCAACTGACCGGCACACCAAGCTGGGTCGTGGGAGACACGCTGCTCAATGGTGCCGTCGGCTATGACCAGCTCAAGGCGGCGATTGCGGCAGCCCGGGCAAAGCGCTGACGCCATAGCGTCGCCCCTGCGCAGGGGCGACGAATATTGTGTCGGTGCACTTTGTTCCTCAGCTGCGGCCAGCTCTTCTGCCCGAGCGGGAGAGGGAATTATCCGGCCAGCTTTGTCAGCATGTCATGCCAATGGTCGAGATTCTCGTTGAAGCTCTTGATCGGAATGCGTTCGTCTCGCCCGTGGGCGCGTTCGTCATCGGGGATGACAATCCATGTGCCGTCCACGCCATAAACGGGCATGCCCGTCGCGCGGAAATAAAGTCCGTCGGTCGCGCCCGCAGACATTTGCGGGATGATGAGCGAGCCCGGGTGGCGCGCACGGATGCTGTCGGTATAGGCTTTCACCACGTCGGGCCGTAGCGGAGAGGCGGGCGACGGGTGGCTCGACAGGGTGGGGGCGACTTCGACGCCAGCACCCACGGCAGCCTGCAATTCAGCCTGCACGTCCTTGGCCGGAATGCCGGGCAGGATACGGCAATTGACCGTTGCCTGCGCCATCTGGGGAAGCGCGTTATCAGCATGTCCGCCGAGCAGCCGGGTGGCAACGCAGCGGGTCCGCGTGCCGCCCACTTCGGTCGGATCGGCTTCGATCAGATCGGCCGCTTCGCTGTCATTTTCGTTCTTGAGCCAGCGGCGCATCGCGTCGCCCAATGCGCCCTTTTCCTGTGTCGCCCGCGCCGTGAAATAGGCGCGGGTAGTTTCATTGAGCGCAGGCGTGAAGCGATACGTCTCCAGCTTTTTCAACGCGCTCGCCAGTTCATAGATTGCATTGTCGGGCCGTGGCCGTGAACTGTGCCCCCCCGGATTGCGCACCGTGAAGGTGAAGCTCTGGTACATTTTCTCCGACGTCTGGAGCCCGAAGCCAAGCGGCGTTCCGTCCTTCAGAAAGGCGCCACCCCCCGCATCGGCATTGAGCGCATATTCCGCGTCGGTCAGCTTGCGCCATTCGGTCGCCGCCAGTTCCGCGCCGCGCCCGCCATTTTCCTCATCGCCGGTAAACAGGACAATGATGTCGCGCTTCGGTTTGAAGCCTTCGGCCTTCAGGCGGAGCAGAGCCACGGTGATCGCGGTGATCCCGTTCTTCATGTCAGTCGTGCCGCGGCCGTAGAGATAGCCGTCTTCCTCGACCAGCTTGAACGGGTCATGCGCCTGCGGCCAATCCTCGCGCTTGGCTTCGACCACGTCCATATGGCCCAGAAGCAGGATCGGCTTTGCCTTGGCCTTGCCGGCCGCTGGCCAACGCACGATCATGGCCTGGGTGTTGAGATAGGGCTTGATCACGATATCCGTGATGCCGGCCGCTTCGAACTTGCCTTTGAGGTAGCTCGTCAGTTCGCCCAGACGGGGATCGGCGCGTTCCTGCACGGTCGGAACAGAAATCGCCTTTTCCAGAATCGCGCGGCCTTCCGCGTGCCAGTCAGTGGCGGCAAGAGCGGGGGTGGGAATAAGGGCGGCACACAAAAGCAAGCGGGAAAGGCGCATTGGTCACTCCATCGGATTCCTGATGCGCCTTGCCTAGACCAGCATTGCCGGAATGGAAACCGTTCTCCTGCGAAAGCAGGAGTCCGCACGACAAACGGCGTTTCGCATCGAAAATGCGCTCCTGCTTTCGCAGGAGCGCATTCGGCTACCGCGCGTCGACCAGCACCAGTTCGCTGTCCTCGACATCTGTCACGCCGAACCGTTCCAGACGCGGATCGCGCCCCAGCCCATGCGAGCCGGATGATGATAATTGGCAAAGCTGAAATGATGGCGTGCGTTGAGCCAGCCATGGTCCGCATGGCCGAGCCCGCCAAAGTGGCGGCCCGCTGCATCCAAACGCTCCCGCGGACCGTTAGGAAGCAAGAGCAGTCAGGAGTCGAGACGATGGCAGGCCAACCGCAGGACTTGCAGTTCGAAAGCGAAGCGACGCTGCTGGCCGCGCGCCTTTACCGCCCGGAGGGCACGGGCCCGGTGCCTGTCATCGTGATGGCGCACGGCTTTTCCGCGGTCATGGAGCAACTGGCACCGCAAGCAGAGGCCTTGCGGGCTGCTGGCTTTGCCGTGCTGTCATTCGACCACCCCTGCTTCGGCCTTTCAGCGGGCGAACCGCGCGGCGAAGTCGATCCACCGCGCCAGCTGCGGGCATGGCGCGATGCCGTGTCATTTGCGCGGACGCTCGACGGCGTGGACCGGGACCGCATCGGTCTTTGGGGTTCGAGCTTTTCCGGCGGTCATGTCATTCAGGCTGGCGCGCTCGATCCGCGCGTCCGCTGCGTCGTGTCCCAGGTGCCGTTCGTGGCCGGGTGGGACTTGATCGCCAGCCGCAACGACGCTGATGCGTTTGTTGCACTGCTGGTCAGCGAACGCGAACGACGCTTTGCGGGTGGGGAGCCGACGATGCTCGCAGTCACGTCAGCCGATCCAGACATACCCTGTGCTTTTCCGGGCAGCACGGCACGGCGCTTTTTCGATGAGGTGCGATTGAAGAGCTGGACCAATGCCGTGACCCTCAGTTCATTCGAACATGTGCGCGGTTATGAGCCGGGGCTTTGGGCTCACCGCCTCGCACCGCGCGGCTTGCTGGTCATCGTCGCCGAGGATGATCGGGTTACGCCCGTGCCACCGGTTCTCGAAGCCTTTGCACGCGCTGGCGAGCCCAAGCGCCTTGTCCGCGTGCCGGGCGATCATTTCGAAGTCTATGAAGGTCCGGGTTTCGATCAGGCAATGGCTGCCGCGATTGGCTGGTATCGCGAACATCTGGCCTGAAGCCGTCAAACCTGGCCATGCCCCTCCGCCAGATATTCCTGGCTCTGCATCTCGATGAGGCGGCTCTCGGTTCGCTCGAATTCGAAGCGGCCGTCACCCTGGGCATACAGGTCGACTGGCGTTGCATCTGCCGTGGCGATCAGCTTCACCTTATGTTCGTAAAGCGCGTCGATCAGCGTCACGAAGCGTGCCGCCTCGTTCCGGTTTTCCGGGCCAAGCCTCGGAATCCCGACAATGATCACGGAATGATAGCGTCGGGCAATGGCCAGGTAGTCGGATGCGCCCCGGGCTTCGGCGCACAGTCGCTTGAATGAAAAGACGGCCACGCCCTTGAGGCTCTTGGGCACATGCATCATCCGCCCTCCGCCGACATCGATATCGTCGGCGGGCACATGGGCCGCATCTTCCGGCGGATAGTCGGTCAGCTTGAAAAAGGCCTCGCGCACGGCCGCAGTCGATTGGGGGCCATTCGGGACATGCCAGGTGGTAACGCCGGCCAGCCGTTCCATCCGGTAATCGGTCGGTCCGTTGAGCGTCAGAACGTCCAGCCTGTCCTGGATCAGGGCAATGAAGGGCAGGAAATGTTCCCGGTTGAGCCCGTCCTTGTAAAGCTGGTCAGGGGCGCGGTTGGACGTCGTCACAAGCGTGACTCCCGCGTCGATCAGCCCCGTGAAAAGGCGGGACATGATCATTGCGTCCGCCGAATTGTTGACCACCATTTCATCAAAGCAGAGGCAGCGTGTCTCTTCGGCGATGGCGGCAACGACCGGCTGGATCGGATCGCCACGCTCCTTCATGCGCTCGATCCGGAGCCGGTCATGCACCTCGAGCATGAATTCGTGAAAATGGACCCGGCGCTTGCGATCGATCTGCAGGAATTCGTGAAACAGGTCCATCAGCATGGATTTGCCGCGGCCAACGCCGCCCCAAAGGTAAAGGCCCTTCGGAGCCGGGGCCTTGGCGCGCCCCAGCCGCCAAATCAGGCTGCCACGCGGCGGAATCGCTTCAAGTTGCTCCTGAAGCTGGTTGAGGCGCACAGCAGCCGCGTGCTGCTCAGGGTCGGGGCGAAGTTCGCCTGCTGCAATCAGTCCTTCATAACGCTCCAGGACATGGGTCACTGTGCAGTGGCTTTTCGGATCGTGGCGGAAAATGCCGCCACCCGGTTTTCGCCCTGCAGGACCATTCCGCGCAGGAACACAAGGCGGCGGGTTTCGCGCAGCAATTCCACTTCGGCATCGAGCGGAACATCCATTTGTCCGGCCCCGATGAACTGGGCGGAAAGATCGAGAGTGACGGCCGTTCCGGCATTGATCAGGTCAAAGATCCTGCAAGCGCCGAACAGAGCAACATCGATGAAGCCAAGGACGGTGCCGCCGTGGAGATTGTCCGCAAAGTTGGAATGGCGGCGTTCGGGAAACATGCGCACCCAGGCCTTGCCCGCGTCACCGGGACGGATCAGCAGTCTGCCCAGAATCTGGTGGTTGTAGCGGCTCGTGTCGCTCAATTCCCAGGTCAGCCAGCCTGGATGCTCCGGATCGGGCTGGCTGTCGAAAACTTCGATATCCATGGGATTAGAGATGCCGCTCCACCACCATCTTCTTCACTTCGGCAATCGCCTTGCCGGGTGAAAGGCCCTTGGGGCAGGCGTTTGAGCAGTTCATGATCGTGTGGCAGCGATAGAGGCGGAAGGGATCTTCAAGTTCGTCGAGCCGTTCGCCGGTCATCTCGTCGCGGCTGTCGGCAAGCCAGCGATAGGCCTGCAGCAGGATCGCCGGGCCAAGGAACTTGTCAGAATTCCACCAATAGCTGGGGCATGAGGTCGAGCAGCAGGCGCACAGGATGCATTCGTAAAGCCCGTCGAGCTTCGCACGATCTTCCGGGCTCTGGAGCCGTTCCTTGCCCGAAGGCGTTGGCGTGACTGTCTGGAGCCAGGGCTTGATGGACGCATATTGCGCATAGAAATGGGTGAAATCGGGAACCAGGTCCTTGATCACGTCCATATGCGGCAGCGGCGTGATTGTGACGTCGCCCTTGCAATCCTCGATTGCGGTCGTGCAGGCCAGCCCGTTCTTGCCGTTGATGTTCATCGCGCAAGAGCCGCAGATGCCTTCACGGCAGGACCGGCGGAAGGTCAGGCTCGGGTCCTGTTCGCCCTTCATCTTGATGAGCGCATCAAGGACCATCGGGCCGCACGCATCGAGGTCGATCTCGAAATTGTCGTATCGCGGATTTTCACCGCTGTCGGGATCGAAACGATAGACTTTGAAATTCCGTTTGTGCTTGGCGTCGGCAGACGCGGCATGAGTCTTGCCCGACTTCTTGACTACGCTGTTCTTGGGCAGGCGGAATTCGGCCATGAGGTGTCCCTTTTTCGCTTCGCAGCGGCGGCGATAGCGCGGGGAAAGCCAGCGCTCAACCGCCCAATCGCTTTTTCCTTGTCGATTTTGCGGTTGCCTCCGGTATAGCGCGGAAAGAACATGTCGCAACCAGCCTATTGACCCGGGTCCGGGCAAGACTTCCAGGAATGACCGAAACAGGATCGCAAACCTCGTCTGCCGTCACCAGCAAGGATGTTGCCAAGGGCGCGGGGACGACACTGCTGGCCCGCCTTGGCGCCGTGATGGAAGTCATTGCCCAGCCAATCTATGTCGCGATGTTCGGATTGGCTGGTTATGGCCTGTATGCCGTGCTCTGGGCTGCGGTAAACCTGGCCGAGAATGTTGCCGATCTTGGCATGACATCCTCAATGCAGCGGGTCGTGCCGCAGGCGCGCACCCCACAGGAGCAGGTTTCGGCGCTCCGCTCGGCCATTGTCCTTGGGGTTGGCCCATGCACGGTGGTGGCGGCCGTTGCATCGCTTGCGGCTGCGCAGTTCGCGCCGCTGTTCAACGCTGCGGAATCGGATTCCGCGCGGCTGGTCGGCATCATCTCGCTCTTTGCCTGGTCATTGCCGCTGTGGGCCTTTGTGGAGATCGCGACCTCTGCGCTTCGCTCCAAGCGGGTGTTCGGCGCCGAGATCAGGCTCCGGATATTCTGGGAACAGGTGATCCGCCTCGCTGTCACCACAGGCTTCTGGCTCGCCGGCTTTTCGACTATGTCGTTGTTCTACGCACACCTCATATCGCTCACGATCATTTGCCTGCTGTGCATCCGGCTCCTGGCACGGCATTTCGATCTGCGGCTGTTCTTCAAGGGCAGGCTCTTCGATCCAGTCTTTCACGAAACCTGGAAAGCGGGACTTGCCGTGCTGCCAGCCAACATGGTCGCGCGCCTGTTCGGGGACGGGCCTTCACTGGTGCTCAACTGGCTGTTGCCCGGAAGCGCGGGCGCTGTGTCAGGCGGTCTTTATGCCATCGCCCGCAAGATTTCGAGCATTGTGCAAGTCGTGCGCACGGCCTTTGCCTATGTGCTCGCGCCCCTCGCATCGGCCGCGAGCCAGAACCATGTCGATGAAGTGCGTGCGATCTACGGTTTTGCGACCCGCGTGTCGCTTGCGATTGCACTGCCCATAGGGCTTGTCCTGGCTGCTGCCGGCCGGCCCATTCTCGGCCTGTTTGGCAGCGGCGCGGCGATGGCGCTGCCTGCGGTTGTCATTCTTGTGTCTGCGCGGGTGGTCGAAACCGTGCTTGGCGCAGCCGTGCCGATCCAGCAGGTGACGAGCAGCTATTGGCGGCAGCTGCTGGCGAGTATAGCCGGGCTGGGCGTTGCCTTTGCGATTGGCTTCGTGCTCATGCCCGAATGGGGCCTGACGGGCATGACAATTGCGGTCGCATCCGGTTTCATCGTCGCGGCTGCGTTGCCAATGGCCCAGCTCTATTGGCACGATCGGCTGCATCCCTTTTTCAAGCCGTTCGGCAGGGTGCTGTTGCGGACGACAGCTTTTGGGGCTGGTGGTCTGGTCCTGACGCTCCTCTCGCACGGACTGGCGGACTGGGTTCAGCTCCCCATCGCGGTCGGTTTGATGCTTGCGGCGCTCTGGCTGTCCTGCCGGTTTGCGCTTCCGCATGATGACCGGCTGTCTATGGGCAAGACCGGCCGCGCGCTGCGCCTGACTTAGCGCCCGGACAGGATCCGTTCGGCAAGGCTGTGATCGGACGGCTTGTCGACATCAATTGCGGCCTCCGCCTCCTCCAGCGGCACGAGCTTTGCGACTAGTCCAAGCCGCTTGCCTGCGATCCGCAGCGCATCACCAAGGCCGATCGTTCTGGTCAGGGCACGGAATGCCAGCCAGGGTCCGAAATGCAGGAACAGCTTCCAGGCCTTTTTCCGGTCCTGTTCCGCTTCGGCCCAAAGCTTCAGCGCCCCCTGAGCCGCATCAGAGTTGAGCGCAAACAGATTGGCGCCTGACCAGTGTCCATCGCCGAATTTCAGCCATGTGCGCGTGTTGTCCGGATAGGCGGCGCGCATGACCTGCCTTTCGACCATCCCGACAGCCACATCGCAATCGCCTGCCTGATTGAGGAAGGCAGACACAATCGCCGGCGTCAGCAGTGGGTGATCGGCGGTGGTGACGAACACGGGCCAGGGTGCCTTGGACGTGCCGGCGACCTGCAGGATGCTCGCTGAAATCCCGGCGCTGCTGGCTGCAAAGGTCGCAGGACCGCCAGCATCAGCGGCCTGGCGCAGGGCCCCCGGCTCCTGAGCCAGAACCAGCGTCTGTCGGACAGCTGGCGTGGCTGCCAGCGTGCGCACGACACGGGTCAGCATCGCTTCTCCGCCTATGGGGACAAGCGCCTTCCACTGCTGCCCGAAATGGGCGGCAAGCCGATCCGGGCCTGGGCGCTGGCCGGCGAGGACAATGGCTGTCCAGTCCATTTGGCTGCCTTTGTGCTCGGGATTCGTCACGGATTTGCCTGCTTCCAGCCTGATCTGTCCAATCTCCGAAATCGCTCGGAGCGTGCAGCCATTGCCTAATGCATTGCCAAGGCAAGACTTTGCAAGCGGTGCCGAATATCATCCTGCAAGATGATGGAGTCTCGGTGATAGTCGAGATGTCCCCTCAGATGAGCCGACATGAGGTCATCGTGATGATTTCCCATCAGGCCGTTGATGGTCGCCACGAAATCCGCCACCCTCGCGATGTCCGGATCGGGGTAGAGGGTCCGGAGTGTCGCGAAACCGGCGCGAAACCGGCTCACGATTTTTCGCGTGTCATGGAAGGACTTGGCTGTGACCCGATCCTGTTCGAGGAATGCGGCAATCTGGTTGGCCTGTATCCCCAGATAGCGCCGGAAGGATTGCGGCTGTGCCGGTCTAAAGTGATCGATCTCGCGCGCAGCCAGCGCCACCGGACCGGTCTGCAGCAAGGCTTGCAGGACAAGAGCGTTCCGCCGCACGGAGACGTGCCGTTCGTTTTTGAATGCGTCCTGCAGATTGCCCATGACACTCGTGATGGCATCGAGGGCGAGCGGATAGCGATGGCGAGCCCCGAACATGGCAAAGGCAAAACGCACATGCTTGAACCGGGCACGCTCATGCTTGAACCGCAGACGGTCATCCGCGCTGATGTCTCCGGTCTTTCTCAGAATGCGGGTCATCTGCGCAAGGGCCGCTCTTTCAAGCCGGTCCTGCCACAAGCGTGACGAGGCTCGAAAGCAGAGCTCCAGCTGCCGCATCGTGACATCCAGATTGATTGTCATCGGCAGGCTTGCGGAAAGATTGATCTGGTCGTTCAAAAGGATTTCCGCAAACAGCGCGTCGCTGCAATCAGCCGCGGGATCAGGAACGGCATGGCTTGTCCGCGCACGCAGTGCCTGTGCGGAAATGTGTTCGGTCATCACTGTGTCCTCCGGGCGGCCTCCTTCGCGCGCCCGGGGTCGGGAGTTTACGAAACAGACGAACAATTACCCTGCCGGATCATACTTCGGATGCGATTGATCGGCCTGTTCGAGAAATATCGTAAGCTACGGATTTAAGATCGAAATTTCCGGATTTCGGGCCATGATTCTGCCCCAAATCGTCCAAATATGACGCCGCGTCCGGGAAGGACCGGATGGGTAGAGTGTTTGCGTATTTTATGGTGTATTGCGTACTTCTGGCGCGCGGGCTGCGCGGCCATGCCTGAGCTTGCTCCACTGATTGCCATTGTCGGGGCGGATGGGTCCGGCAAGACGACCGTCAGTGCAGCGGTCATGGGTTTCGTTCGTCGATATGGTCAGGCAGAGACTGCCCATCTCGGCCTCAGGTCAGGCGATCTTGGACGGGCAATTCAGCGTCTTCCATTGGTCGGGGCGGTGCTCGACAGAAAGATCCACAGTCGGGCATCACGGGCACGCGACAAGGCGGACACGATTCCCGGACCGTTCACGGCGCTCGTCATTTTCGCCTTTTCGCAATTCCGCCTGTTGCGCTTCAGGCGCATGATGCACCTGCGGCGCGCCGGACAGATCATCGTGACTGACCGGTATCCGCAAACCGATGTGCCGGGCTTCTTTGACGGTCCCGGCCTTTCGGCCGCGCGGGCAAAAGGCTGGTTCACGCGCCGGCTGGCACGGCTCGAACTTCGTCAATACCAATGGATGGCCAGCTTCCGGCCGAGCCTCGTCATCCGCCTCAATGTCGATCTTGAAACCGCCTTCGCGCGCAAGCCGGATCATCGCTATGAATCCCTGCGGCAGAAGGTCGAGGCAACGCGCCGTCTTCGCTTTGGCGGTGCTCCGATTGTCGATTTTGACAGCAGCACGCCCCTGGAGGTCCTGGTTGAAGAGGTGCAACTGGCCATAGCCGCCGGGTTCGATGCGCTCGGAATAGATCCGATCGAAAGGACGAGCATATGACAGGATGACCGGATTGTGACCTGCCTCGGCAGGGACCCAAATTTGCCCGACAGGAGAAACTTGGCGGTAGGCGCGGCAAAAAAAACCGCGTAGGGGACGCTCGGGAAAAGCGTCAGGGCAAATCTGAATATGTATCAAGACGAATTGGGACGGAGCGGCAAGAGCCTCTTCACGATCCGCGGCACTTACATGTACATCCTTATAGCGACAGGCGTTCTCATTGTCTGGTCCAGCGGAATCAAGGGCCCCTTTGACAATGACGGTGCCAACTGCATCTGGTTCTGGCTGTCGTTTGCTGTCGCGTCTGCCGGCGCGCTCTGGCGGATTATTGTCAATGGTTATGCAGCCCTTGGTACCTCGGGGAATGCCAAAAAGGCTGCAGAGGCTGCAGAACTGAATACGACGGGACCTTATTCGCTGGTCAGGAACCCGCTCTATGTCGGGAGGATCGTGAATTTCACGGGTATCGCCATGCTGACCGGCAGTTGGGTTTATGGCGCCATCGTGTTTCTCGTCTCGGTTCTCATCTATGAGCGTATTTCGATCTATGAGGAAAATTTCCTGCGCGAAAAATTCGGCGCCGCTCATACCGCATGGGCGCAAAATGTTCCGGCACTGCTGCCCCGCCTGCATGGCTGGGTGAAGCCAAAATACCCCTTCTGGTGGCGCCGGGCGATCCGCCGCGAATACAAGAAACTGTTCCAGCTCGCGGCTGCCGTATTTCTCTATGATTTTGCGCGGCGCGGCTTCGACCCTGCCAATCTGCCGTCGGATATGACCTGGTACTATGCCTTTGCGGGCATTGTCGTCCTGCGCCTTGCCGTGGGTGGCGCACGTCAGCTTGGGGTCTTCAAGGGCATCAGCTGATGGCACCCCTGATTGCTGTCATCGGGTGCGACGGGTCTGGCAAGTCCACGCTTTCAGCTGACCTCCTCGCGTGGGTCCGGGAGACTTACGGACCGGCGGAGACCACCTATCTGGGGCTGCGGTCCGGTGTCATGGGAAACAAGATCAAGGCCTGGCCCCTGATCGGTCCACCGCTCGAGCGCCTGCTGTCCAAGAAGGCGGGGCAAGCCCGTACAAAAGGCGAAAAGATACCGGGCCTTGCAACGGCGCTCGTCATCTACGCGTTTTCGCTACTCCGCAAACGCCGCTTTGAACGAATGCTCACGCTGAGGCGTCAGGGCATCATTGTCGTGACGGATCGCTACCCGCAATTCGAAGTGCCGGGCTTCTATGACGGCCCGGGGCTGTCCGCGGCGCGCGCCGAGGGCTTTCTGGTGTCGGCACTCGCCCGCCAGGAACGCGAAATCTACGAATGGATGGCATCATTTGTCCCCGACCTCGTGATCCGGCTCAATGTCGATCTGGAAACGGCCTTTGCCCGCAAGCCGGATCATAAGTATGATTCGCTCAAGGCCAAGGTGGCCGTGACACCTCGTCTTAAATTCAATGGTGCAAAGATCGTCGATCTCGACGCAACCATCGCCTATGCCGAGGAGCTGGCGCTCGCCCAAAAGGCGGTCGCTGACGTTCTGGGCTAGCTGCCACGCGGCATTTCGCGTCGGAAAAAATTTTACATAACAAATCTTGTTTTCGGCTTTTGGCTTCCTAATTCATCAAAGCCGGGTGCCTTGTCGGGCCCGGTGAATGGCGGTGATGCCGCCTTATGAGTGTTGCTTTGAAAGGACATTTGACATGAGAACTGTATTTGATTTTTCTCCCTATCGCCGCTCGACTGTCGGTTTTGACCGGCTCTTCGATACGCTGGAAGCTGCTGCACGCGGCGACACCGGCGGGACGAATTATCCGCCGTATGACATCGAACGCACCGGCGAGGATGCCTATCGCATCACGCTTGCGGTTGCCGGGTTCGCGGAAGACGAGATCGAGCTCACTGCCCAGCAGAACCTCTTGGTCGTTGCGGGCAAGAAGGCCGAGGTCGTGGCGAACGACGATGACCATCGCTACCTGCATCGCGGTATTGCCAACCGGGCCTTTGAGCGGCGCTTCCAGCTTGCCGATCACGTCCGTGTCACGGGCGCTGCCCTGACCAACGGACTGCTTGCGATCGAACTGGTGCGCGAGGTCCCCGAAGCGATGAAACCCCGCAAGATTGCAATTGGCGGTGCGACGCTGACGGCAATCGAAGGGGAGGGCCGAAAGGCTGCTTAACCTTCGTCGTCAGGGGCGTTAAGGACAGGCGCAGAAGGGGATTCCCATGCGCCTGTCCGACTGCCACAATCTTGACGATTTCAGAACACTGGCCCGGAGACGCCTCCCCGGGCCGGTGTTTCATTATATCGACGGCGCTGCCGATGACGAGATTACCCGCAAGCGCAATCGTGAAGCCTATAATGCCTGCGATCTGGTCCCCAATGTCCTCGCCGGGGTCGAGAACATCGACATGTCCGTGACTGTTCTCGGGCGCAAGCTCGACCTGCCCTTCTTCCTGTCACCGACCGCCCTGCAGCGCATGTTCCATCGCGACGGAGAGGCTGCGGTCGGCGCCGTTGCGCAGGAGAACGGAACCTATTTCGGAATCTCTTCGCTCGCCACGATCAGCATTGAAGACATCGCCCGGACGGTAACGGCCCCAAAGATGTTCCAGCTCTATGTACACAAGGACAAGGGGTTGAACTCCGCCTTGATCGAGCGGTGTAAGGCCGCCCGCTTCGATGCCCTGACGCTCACTGTCGACACCATTGTCGGCGGTCGCCGCGAACGCGACTTGCGCACGGGGTTCACGTCTCCGGTCCGCCTGACCCTTCCGAGCATGCTGAGCTATGCATTCAAGCCCGGCTGGGCCTTCAACTATTTCCTGCGCACGAAATTCGAACTGGCCAACCTGAAAGACCATTATAGCGAGGGCTCGAAGGAGCCGATCTCCATCGGCAACTATTTCGACACTGTGCTCGACCGCTCGATGGACTGGAAGACCGCCGAGAAAATCCGCGCCGATTGGGGAGGGGAGTTCTGCCTGAAGGGCGTGATGTCCGTTGGCGACGCACGCAAGGCGGTCGACATCGGGGCTACGGCAATCATGGTTTCGAACCACGGCGGTCGGCAGCTTGATGGCAGCCGCGCACCGTTCGACCAGCTGGCCGAAATTGTCGATGCAGTTGGCGACAAGATCGATGTGATTTGCGATGGCGGCATCATGCGGGGCACGCACGTCCTCAAGGCGAG
>ERZ650309.974-NODE-974-length-13625-cov-5.457038_pt1 | contig 13625 bp, 15 predicted proteins | sample MGYA00376245_ERZ650309 | MGnify/ENA primary metagenome ERZ650309 (study PRJEB26733, sample SAMN07839294) | wastewater metagenome | biome: urban; feature: wastewater treatment plant; material: waste water | place: USA: North Carolina | collected 2016-04-26 ...
AGCGACCTGGCCGGCACCTACCGGCGGACCGAAAGTTCGGGCGCCACCGTCGACCCGGCTCAAGTCGACGCCGATCTGGCCGCCGTCGAGCGGGACGGGTACGTGATCCTGCCGGACCTGCTGGCACCCGATCAGCTCGATGGCATCCGGACGGCCGTCGACCCGCTGCTGAACCTCCACGGCCGCAACGGTTTTGAAGGACGCTCCACCCAACGCGTGTACAGCGTGCTGAACAAGACCGCCGCGTGCGACGTCATTGCCGACCACCCGCGGGTGCTCGCATTGCTCGACCGGATGTTCATGCCGAACTATCTGCTCTCGATGCTTCAGGTGATCAACATCCTGCCCGGTGAGCAGGCGCAGATGCTGCACACCGACGACGGCTTCTACCCGCTGCCGCGGCCACGAAAGGCACTGGGCGCCGCCACCATCTGGGCCATCGACGACTTCACTGCCGACAACGGCGCCACTGACGTCATCGCCGGCAGCCATCAATGGGGCGACCAGCTGCCCGACGAGAACGCGCAGCGCGAGCCCGTGGTGATGCGGGCCGGCTCGTGTGTGTTCTTCCCGGGCACCCTGTGGCACGGCGGCGGCGCGAATCGCACAGACCGACCGCGGTTGGCGGTCACCGCGCAGTACTGCGAGCCGTGGTTGCGGCCGCAGGAGGCGTTCACGTTGTCTATGACCAAGGACACCGTCCGCCGCGTCTCCGAGGATCTCAAGAGGATGCTGGGCTACAGCATCCATCCGCCGTTTGTCGGTCAGGTTGACGGCATGCACCCGAAGCGACTGCTGGAGCTGTAGAAGCTTGTCGGTGGGTCCGCGTAGCGTGCGCGCCCATGAAGCTTGTGTCGACCCGCATCATCACCGCCGACGTCAAACGTCTGGTGTCTTTCTATGAGGCCGTCACCGGAGAAAGCGCGGTGTGGGGCAACGATCTTTTCGCCGAGATTCCGACGCCGGTGGCCACGTTGGCGATCGGTAGCGACCAGACGGTCCCGCTGTTCGGGGCGGGTTCGGCCGAGCCCGCCGCCAACCGAAGCGTCATCATCGAGTTCATCGTCGAGGACGTCGACGCCGAATATGAGCGTTTGCGTGGTCAGTTGGCTGACGTGGTGACCGAGCCGACCACCATGCCGTGGGGCAACCGGGCACTGATGTTCCGCGATCCGGACGGCAATCTGGTGAATCTGTTCACCCCGGTGACCGAGCAGGCGCGGGCCAAGTTCGGGGTTTGACCGGGGTCAGGCCAGAACGGCGATCTCCTGACCCAACCGGTAGCCGGGAGTCAACGTCAACGAGTCACCGCTCCAGAACTTGCCCGGGTCGAAGTAGTTCTCGCGCTTCTCGGTGTGCAGCAGGCCCATCTCCTCGTAGGTGATGGCGACGGTCTCCGCGCAGTACGCGGTCTCCAGGCCGGCGGCCCGTCTGGCGGTCTTGTCGTGCTCAGCTGATTCGCGAACCTTGCGGTGTACCAGGGGAATTCCGCGCGTCAGATCACTGACGACGGGCAGCCGCCCGCGGAACCAACGCCCCGTCAGACGCGCGGTCGTCGGGAACGCCGTGCCGTCCATCCGTGCCACCACCTTGAGCATCTTGTCCTCTTGCTCGCGGGTGGCGTAGGGCGTCAACTGGCGCAACCAGGCGCGCTGGCCGTACGTATAGACCCACCGCTCGACCGCCTGACGCAGATCGTTGAGCTGCACGCCGCGGTGATGCCCGCCGCTCCACAGGCATTCGAGCTTGTCACCCAGTTCGGCATGCCAGATCAGCGGCGGCAGGTCGTCGATGGCTACCGTCATGCCGACGTGGTTGACCGGCGCATTGGTCAGCGTCTGGATGGCCCGATCCGGCCCGGATGCGCCGCGGAACAGCCAGATGTCGCCGGTGCGAGTTTCGGCCAGTGCGCGTTCCAACGTCACCGCGTTCGATTCCACGTGCGCAGCATAAACATTCACTCGCCCCAGAAGGCACAATCAGGGGATGCGTGGCTTATGGAAGTGGGTCGGCCTGGCGGGCATGGCCGGTGTGGTGGCAGGTGGGGCGTTGGTCGCTCGCGATCAGCGCAAGCGAAATGCCTACACCGCCGACGACGTGCGTGCCCGGTTGCATCAGCGGTTGGCAGAGTCGGGCGGCGGCACCGCCACCGAGTAGAGCCGGAACGTCCCGGCGAAGCCTTTCAATTCGGCTTCGCGTTCGCCGTCGAATTGGATATCGGTGTCGGACAACGCGTCTCGCACCGCCTTGCTGACCAGGATCTGGCCGCCGTCGGCCTGAGCGGCCACGCGTGCCGCCATGGCGACGTTACGACCGAACAGGTCGTCGCCCCGCCGCACCGACTTTCCCGTGTGGATGCCGATGCGAACCCGAATGCCGTTGGGGGCCTTGGTCAACTGCTGCTGCATGTCGATGCTGCAGCGCACCGCCTGCGCAGGCTCGGCGAACGCGATCATGAAACCGTCGCCCTGACTTTTCACCACGTACCCGGACTGCTTCCTGACGCAGCGCTCGACCAGCTTGTCGTGGTGATCGATCAACCGCACCCAAGCCCGGTCGCCGATGCGCTCGTTGAGGGCCGTGGACCCCTCGATGTCGGAGAACAGGATCGCGACCCGTCCCGTCGGTGCAAGCGTGGCGAGCTCAGGCCGTTCGACTTCGGCCCAACCCGCGAGCTCTTCGATCGAGGACAGCACTGCGCCGCCGAAGCCCTTTTTGTTGATCAGGTTGGCGGTCTGCCACATCGTCTTCACGGCCGCTTTACCGTGCGCCAGCAGGACGTTGGTCTGGGGTTCAGCCGGCGCGCGCAGCTCCTCGATCTCCTGTTGGGCTGCCCGCAGCCGCGACCGCGTCACCTTCAGTACGACCGCCTCGACCACGACCACCGCCGCGAGGACACAGATGGCGATCAGCGATACCGACACGGCTCAAGTATCGGTGTTACTGGTTGACGAACCCGACCACCGCGCCGGTGAATGCGTCGTTGTCATCACCCGCGGCGGTATGCCCCGCTTCGGAGAGTTCGACGAACTGCGCGTGAGGCACCTTCGCGAGGAAGTCGGCGACGCCTTCGCTGCTGACGACGTCGGACAGTTTGCCGCGGATCAACAGGATCGGGATCTGCAGGCTGGTCGCGGCGTGCTCCAGTTGGTCGGTCCGCGCGAACGGGTCGTCACCGGGCGCGGTCATGAATGCCGGGTCCCAGTGCCAGTACCAGCGCCCGTCGACCAGGCGCAGGTTCTTCTTGAGGCCCTCAGGGCTGCGCGGCCGTGTGCGGTGCGGCAGATAGGCGGCCACCGCGTCGGCAGCTTCTTCCAGCGAGTCGAAGCCCTCGATGCCGCTGAACATGAAGTCGCGGATCCGTGAGCTACCGGTCTTCTCGTAGCGCGGCACCACGTCGACCAGGACCAGTTTGGTGACCAGTTCGGGGCCGGCTTCATGCGCGACCAGCAGGCTGGTGAGGCCACCCATGCTGGCGCCGATCAGCACCACCGGACGGCCGATCTGGTACAGCACCGAAAGGGTGTCGGCGCAGAGCGTTTCGAGCGCGTAGTTCGCGGTCGGGGAGCGGTCGCTGTCGCCGTGTCCACGGCTGTCCATCGCGATGACGTGAAAGCCTGCGTCGGCGAGGATCTGTCCGGTGTTCTTCCAGGAATGCCGGTTCTGACCGCCGCCGTGCAGCATCAGGATGGTGGGTCCATCCGAATGAGAGTCACGGTTCCATTCGTCGGCAGCCAGGAGCAGGTCGTCCACTCCGCGGAATCGAACTGTTTGCGGCTGGCTATTTCTGGCGGTCACATCGGCGCTCATAAGGATCCTCTCGGCGACATCATTGTCGGCTTTCAGTCACGTTACCGATCTGCATCAACGGGGCTGACTGTGCCCCGGCGCCGGTTACGGTCTCTAGAATCGGCCGACGTGCAGCCCGTTACCCGTATCGGAGATGAACGTGACTGCTTGATCGACGCCGCGTACCACTGTCTGTCGCACCCTGACGACGGGCCGGCATCGATTGCGGCGATGCTCGCGCACGCGCGGGTTTCGGCCCGCGTCTTCTATCGATACTTCGCATCCAAGGACGAGCTGTTCCTGGCGATGCTGCAGGAAGAGAACGACAACCTGGTCAGCCGGCTCGACGTCATCGCCGACGACATGTCGATCGATTCGGCCACCCAACTCGAATTATGGATTGCCGAGATATTCGACCTCATCGTAGATCCGGACAGGGCAGTGCGGTCCATGGTGCTGGTGACCGACGACGTGCGTGCCGCTCGCGGGTATCGCGAGTGCCGCATCGCCGGTGACGCCGAGCGGCAGCGGTCATTGGCACGGATCCTGCAACGCGGTAGGAATGATGGTGCATTTCCGTTGACCGATCCCGCCGCGGATGCTGCTTCGATCGACGCCGTGTGCACGACGGCGATGTCGGGTCAGATTGCGTTGGATCGTGGGCGACCGGGGTTCGGAAAGGCCCATGTGGTGGACTTTGTGAAGCGCTCGTTAGGCGTGCGGTGAAAGGAACGGACATGGCCGACGACGCTGAGGGCGCCACCGAAGACGCCGCGGCGGAAGCGGCGGACAACGCCACCGAGGAAGCTGAACCTGACGCCGCGGAACCTGATGCCGCTGAACCCGATGTGGTCGAAGCCGACGGGGTGGAGGCCGAACCGGCCGCTGTGGTCACGAAAACCAAGGTCAGTCATCTGACTTCGCGCGACCGGGTGGTGCTGGCCATCGGACTGGTCGTGGTCGTGGCGCTGGCGGCAGTGGGCGGTTTCATCGCCTATCGGGGATACCAGCAACAGCGGTCCACGCCGCAGCGCGAGGTGTTTCTCGAAGGTGCCAAGCGGGGCGCCCAGAACCTGACCACCATCGACTACAACCACGCCGACGCCGACGTGCAGCGCGTCCTGGATTCGGCCACGGGCACCTTCTACGACGACTTCAACAGGCGGGCACCGTCTTTCACCGATGTCGTCAAGCAGGTGAGGTCGAAGTCGACCGGCACGGTGACCGAGGCCGGGGTCGAGTCGATCGCCGGCGATACCGGCAAGGTGCTCGTCGCGGTCACCGTCAACACCGAGGTGGCCGACGGTCCGCCGCAGCCGGTGCGGGCGTTCCGGATGCGCTTGACCGTGCAGAAGCTCGGTGGCGACGCGAAGGTGTCGAATGTGGAGTTCGTGCAATGAGCAAAAACGAGAGCAAGACTGAAACCGGTTCGGCGGTCATGGAATCGGTGGCCAAGGCCCGCCGGGTCAAGACGCTGATCTACGTCGTCATCCCGTTGCTCGCCGTGTTGTTGGGCGCCGGCGCCGTGTTCGCCTACGTGAAGTACCAGTACCTTCCGCATCGCGACGATGCCGCTCGGGTCGAGTCGGTACAGGCTGCCCGCGACGCGGCTGCGAAATTATTGAGCTACCAACCCGACACGGTCCGCCAGCAGCTCACCGATGCCCGCGCGTTGACTACCGGTGCGTTCCGCAACGAGTACACCGCGATGACCCAGAGCGTGATTCCGGGTGCCGAGCAGAACCACATCTCAGCGGTAACTGCGGTGCCTGCTGCGGCCTCGGTGTCGGTCGACTCCGATCATGCCGTCGTGCTGGTGTTCATCAACCAGACCGTGGTGGTCGGCGATCAGCCCCCGACCAACACACCGACCAGTGTCCGGGTGAGCCTTGACCGCGAAGGCGGCAAGTGGCTGATCTCGGGATTCCAGACCATCTAGCGTTTGAGCGCTGGATGGCTCTTCGCCACGGCGGGTAACAGCAGGCGCCGGGGCAGCAGGTGATTGGCCCAGCTACCGATGCGGTTGGCCCACCCCGGCACGATCACGGCCTTACCGGCAGCCATCCCGTCCACCGCGGTTTTGGCTACGGTCGCGGCGTCGAGCCACATGATCTTCGGCAGCGAGGCCTCGGCGTCTTCGTCGGAAACTCCTGCGGCCGGACCGAATCCGGTTTTCACCGGGCCGGGACACAGCGTGCTGGCGGTCACGCCGGTATTGCGCAGTTCTTCGCGCAGCGCATGCGTGTACGACAACACGAACGCTTTCGCGCCTCCGTACGACGCCTGACCGGGGACCGGACCGAACGCACCCACCGAGGCGACATTGAGCACTGCGCCGCGACCGCGTTCGACCATGCCCGGTACGAATCGGCAACACAGGTCCACCACTGAGCTGACGTCGACCTCGATGAGGTTGAGTTCGGCAGCGGGGTCGGCCTCTGCGACGGGGCCGGAGGTTCCCAATCCGGCGTTGTTCACCAGTACATCGACCGTCAACCCCAGCGCTGCCAGCCGTTCGGGGAGTGCCGCCCGGTCACCCGGCCTGGACAGGTCGGCGGGAAGTGCCCGCGCTGCCGGTCCGAGCTGATCGGCCAGTGCGCCCAGTCGATCGGCGCGGCGAGCGACGAGCACCAATTGATAACCGCGACGGGCGAATTCGCGTGCGATCTGTTCTCCGATACCCGATGAGGCGCCGGTGACGACAACGGCCCCGCTGCTGCTTGGCGGTGGAAGCACGGGCACAGCCTAACCTGGTTCCGTGCCCACGCTGACCCCTGTCGACGCGCAGATGTTCTGGATGGCGGCGAAGATTCCGAGCGACCAGTTCCTGCTCTACGCCTTCGACGGGGTACCCGCCGACGTCGATGCCGCGGTGGCTGCGGTGCGGGGCCGCGCTGCGGGGTGCACCGAGTTGTTGGTGAAGGTCACCGACGACCGGTTCTGGTCGTTTCCGCAGTGGGTTCGGGCGCAGGTCGACGACGCCTGGGTGGTCCACCACACCGCCGCGGATTGGCAGAGTTGTCTGGATGCGGTGGCAGCGCTTGCCGATGATCAACTGGACGTGCGCCGGCGCACCTGGCGCGTACACGTGTTCGTCGGGGTTGACGGTATTCCCGGCGCCGCGGGCGCGGGAAGTGTAGTGGTGGTGCAGATTTCGCACGTGTTGGGCGACGGCAATCGCTCGTCGGCGCTGGCCGCGCGGTTGTTCGGCCGCGACGCCCCGATCCCAGCGGTTGTGCCGCGGCCTTGGGGGAGTGTGGCATTGCCGGTCTTGGCGGTGCGGGCTTCGTTGGCGCACCGGCAATTGGTGGCCGACACCGAGGCGGGAGTTGTTGCCGCACCGTCGGATACCTGGCCGGCGCAATGCACCAATGCTGCACCGTGCGCACCGATCCGGCTGCGGACCATCGTGCGGCCCCGCAGGGGACTTCCCGGCCCGACGGTGACCGTCGGGGTATTGGCGGCGGTGGCACAGGCTCTCGCGGCGGTACTGCCCGACGTGCCACTGGGCGCCGAGGTTCCGATGGCCAAACCTGGTGTGCGCCATGCCAACAATCACTTCGGCAACGTCAGCGTCGGGCTGTACCCGCAGTCGCCGTTCGCGGAGCGGGCGGCCAAGATCGCGGCGGACCTCGCAGGACGTCGGCAGCGCTTCGGGCATCCCGCGATGATCGCGGCCGATGCCGCGACAGCTGCCGTCCCCGCCACGCTATTACGTTGGGGGATATCGCATTTCGACCCGGCTGCCCGGTCGGAAACAGTGGGCGGCAATACCGTGGTGTCCAGCATCAACCGCGGTGCTACCGACCTGTCCTTCGGCGGGTGCCCCGTGGTGATGACGGCGGGCTACCCGGCGCTGTCGCCGATGATGGGCCTGACTCACGGCGTACACGGCATCGGCGACTCCGTCGCGGTCAGTGTGCACGCGGCGGCCTCGGCACTGCCGGATCTCGATGGCTATGTCGACCGGTTGGCGGATGCCCTCGACGGCGACAAGTGAAGTTCTCTGTCGATGGGGGCTGGGCAGCGACTTAACAGATAGCCTAGATTTTGTAGCGTGTATCAATACCACGCCGCCCACTCGGCATTTGATTTCTCGATCCTGCTGCTGCGGGTTGTTCTGGGCCTGACCATGGCTGCCCACGGCTACAACAAGTTCTTCGGCGGTGGCCGCATCCCCGGCACCGCGGGGTGGTTCGACAGCATCGGCATGAAGCCGGGCCTGCTGCACGCGCGCCTCGCCGCCAGCACCGAGCTGCTCGCCGGCCTGGGGTTGGCGGTCGGCCTGCTGACGCCGATCCCCGCCGCCGGTTTCGTCGCGCTGATGCTGGTCGCGGCCTGGACGGTGCACCGCGGAAACGGCTTCTTCATCGTGAAGTCGGGCTGGGAGTACAACCTGATACTGGCCGTCGCCGCTGTGGCGATCGCAGGAACCGGCGCTGGACGCTACAGCCTGGACTGCGTGCTGTTCCACAACAGCTCGTACGCACACTTCCTGCACGGCTGGTGTGGTCTGCTGATTGCGGCGGGTCTCGGCTTGGCCGGTGGCATCGGCCAGTTGGTGATCTTCTTCCGTCCGCCCGCCAAGACCTCGTGATGCCGGCGCGCTCCGTATCGGTTTCGGCCGGTACGGAGCGCGCGGACGATCACCGGGACGGTCCGGCCGCCAGCAGGACGTGGGTGACGGGCCACTCCAGCGGTGACCCGTCGTCGGACTGCAGTGCCGCGGCGGGATCGAAGACGTTCTGCACCAGCCACTCATTGCGCCACGGCCCCGATCGTGGGTCGACCCGGAGGCCGACTTCGGCCGCCAACGCCAGCCAGTCCGACCAGGACAGTGCACAGAACTGCTCGTGAGTTTCCGACAGCCAGTTGTCGGTGTAGCTGAACCGCGTGAGGAATTCCATCGCGTCCGCCATTCGCAGGCGAACGGTACGGTCGTCGACAATCTCAAACTCGAACGGCACTTTCGCGTTGCGGCGGAAGTCGATGGCGAACTGCCCGAACCGGCCCGCAGCCGGCAACTGAGCCAACTCGTCGAGTCCGGCGGTTTCACGGTCCAGGCCCGGCTGATGAAAGACCAGGCGCACCAAGCGGTCTGGATTGTCCGGCCCGCAGACATCCGAATTGATCCAGACACCGTCGGGCCTGGTGTGTCGCGCAATGGTGTCGGCGAACTGGCGCAGCGAGGCCATCCGGTCGCCGTAGCTGTAGATCTCGTGCGTCAGTGCAAATGTCAACGTGGTGTCGACGCTGGCGTCGGGGAAGATCGGCCCCGCCAGGATATTGCGTTGGTAGAAAAAGGTATTCGGGTTCGCGAACACGCCCTGGGACTTGCGGTGCTCGCATTCCTCGTACAGATGGCGGGCGACTTCGATGCCGTACAGGTCGGACTCCCGTAGCTCGGGATCGGCCGCCACCAGTTCCAGCATGGCGCCCGCCGCGCAGCCGATGTCGACTATGCGGCCAGCGTGCACATACGGCCGCGCCTGTGCCCATTTCCGTTCGGCGGCGGCATCGAAAGCTGCACTGTACGAACGGTAGTCGCGGGTGTCGGTGAGTGATCCCTCGCTGGAGACGATGGGATCGGCGGCCAGCGCCGCGATGTGGTCAGCCAGTTGGTAGCGGTCGAAGACGTCGACGGTGGCAGGGTGGGCATCGTCGCGCCAGGGTTCACCCGACGCAACCCGGTCCAGCACCTGCCACGGATACGGCGGATCGTCGGGATGGTCACGTTCGACGGTTGCTATCGAAAAGCCCAGTCGCGCATACATTTCGCTGACTGCGGGGGTGGAACACGCGACGACCGTATCGGCTGGCTGTGGCTCGATTCCGGTCGCGTGGTGGATGGCCTTCAGCGTGATTTCTGCGAAGCGGTCATCCGGTGGGACATCGACGATGGGTACCACCAACGAACGCAGACCTTCGTGGTGGGAGAACAATTCGATGGCGGCCTCACGTCTGTTGGCCGATATCGGGTTGCGGCGGGTGTTCTGGTGATTGGCGCTCGTGACCGCCCAGATGATGGTGGCGTCCGGCGCGAGTTCGGTCAGGTAGCGGGCCTGAAATCGGGTCAATACATGGTGACGCCCCGGGAACACGACATAGCGCATGCGTCCATCGTGCCCGACCGGCGCGGCCACCCGGTACCTACGACCGAAGCAGGCGCAGGTGCCGGGTGGCCAGGCCGACGGTAAGGCGCTGACCCCAGGACAGTTGCAGGGCATCGGGTTCGATTCCGTCGCCGAACGCCACCAGCCGATCGGACTCCACGTTGACGGCCAACGCCGCGGATTCCAATGTCCCCTCGACCAATTCGGTGCCGGTCGCCGGCGACGGCCACGCCTCACGGACGAACCACGCCAGCTCGGGGGCGGTCGGCGCCGGCAGGCGGATGCTGCTGCCCCGCTGATTGGCCACCGATCGGCACCACCCCGTCGCGCCCGTTCCCGTCGACACGATCAGCCCGGACGAAGCCTGTCGTTCGACACGTCCGTCGGGCAGCGCGAGGGTGTACCGCGCAGTCTGGTGACTGGCGTGCCCGACGAAGATCTCGTTGACCGCCATCAGCAGTTGCCCGTCGTCGGTTGCCGCCTGAACCATCGTCCGTAGTTCGGCATCGGCCCGGGCGGCGTTGCGCAACAGTGGGCCGGCAGCCTCCGGGGTCTGGGTCACCAGGACACCGGCATTGCGGCCGGGCTCCGGGTTCACCCCGATCACCGGCTGCCCGTTCAGGTATTTGGCCACATTGGCGACCAGCCCGTCCTGCCCGACGACGACCACGATGTCGTCGGGCTCGAACAGGAAACGGGGCAGGTCGGCCCGCTCGATCCGTCCACTGCGCCAATCCCGGGGGATCGAGGCAGCGACGGTGGCCAACGCCGATTGTGTTCGGGCGTGCCGGGTTTCGAGTTCGCCGATGTCCTGCCCTCGGCTGGACAGGAAGAACGCGGCCTGACCGTGAGTGCCGTGCCGGGCCAGCGCGTCGTCCAGCTCGGTGCGACGGTGGACCAGCACGACTCTCGTGGTCACTGTCATCGTCCTGCTCCGATCTTGCTCAGCACCGGAGCCAACAGATCCGGGGTCAGCACCAGCGATTGGATGTTGGGCAGGTTGGCTGCCAGTTCCTTGACGGCCAGCCCCAGCAGGGTGGCTTCAGACAGATCCCGGTAGGCGCCCAGGCGGGCGGCTTCCGCGGCTGCTTCGGCCTCGCCGACGACCCGTGCGGCTTGCGCTTTCGCCTCGGCCAGCTGGACGTCCCGTCGCGCCATCGCCTCGGTGGCGATCGCATCGGCGGCCCAGGACTCCTGGGTTTTCAGCCGCTCGTTGGCGCCGTTCTGCGCAACCAGTTCTTCTTCGCGGCGCGCCAGCTCGATCCGTGTCTGCAGCTCGTTCTCCCCGATGGCACGCTCCCGCTCGACGGCCATGGCCCGACGTTCGAACGTCGCCTTGTCCGCGTCTTGCTGGACCTGCTCGCGGGTCGGGGTCTGCAGGGCACGCTCGACCTCCGGTTCGGGCCGGATCGCCACAACGCGAACGCCGATCACGGTGATGCCGGTTTCGGCGAGTCGGGCGTCTGCCATCAGGCCGCCGCTCATCTTTTCTCGTACGGCGGCGATGCCGTCGATCAAGGCGGTGGTCAGGGTGGCGCGGGCCAGCAGATCGAGCCCGTGCTGTTGAGCGGATTCGGTCAGCAACGCGGCGACCTGTTCCAGCGGCGTGCTGCGCCAGGCACCGGTGTCGGTGTCGATGGCGAAGTCGATGCGCTGGGCCGCCAGTGCCGGATCGACGATCCTGTAGGTCACCGTCGCCTGCACCGTGACGTCCTGGAAATCGGCGGTGCGGGCGTGGAACATCAGCGGCAATTCGCGGTCATCCAAAGGGATTTCAGACATCGATGCCGCCAACGGACGGAACCAGAAGGCCAGGCCGGCGCCGTCGCGGACGACCTTGCCGCGGCGCATTGCGCGGATGTGCGCGGTGGGTGCCACGCGTAGGTGACGGATCAGTGGGTATCGGGTGATGACGGCCATGGGGCCACCTCCTTTAGTTATCGTCAGATAGACGATAATGAGCTAATGGCTATTCGTCAACCTGACGATTACTCTGACCCCGTGTCCTATGAGCCGGGGGAGTACCCCGCTGTTGCCGTGACGGTCGATCTGGTGGCGTTGTCCATCCGCGACGACGAACTGTGCGTGCTGGCGGTGCGTCGAGGCGAAGCTCCCTTCGCCGGCCGATGGGCGCTACCGGGCGGCTTTGTGCGGCCCGACGAAGACCTCGATGCGGCGGCGGCACGCGAACTTGCCGAGGAGACCGGAGTCGCGGCCGACCGTCTTCACCTCGAGCAGTTGGCCAGCTACGGGGCACCCGAGCGTGATCCGCGTATGCGGGTGATCACCGTGGCGTACCTCGGGCTGTCTCCCGAGTCGCCGATGCCGGTTGCCGGTGGTGACGCGGCGGGCGCACAGTGGCTCCCGGTCAACGAATTACTGCTGACCCGAACGGCTTTCGATCACGCACAGATTCTGGCCGATGGCATCGAACGGCTCCGTGCCAAGATCGAATACACGCCACTTGCGACGATCTTCTGTCCGGTCGAGTTCACGGTCGCCGAGTTGCGTCGGGTGTACGAGATCATCTGGGGCGTCGCGTTGGACAGTCGCAACTTCCATCGCAAGGTGACCGGTGCCCAAGGATTCCTGGTGCCCACCGGCTCGATGACCAACCGCGACGGCGGGCGCCCGGCGCAGTTGTACCGCCGCGGTGAATTGCGCCTGCTGTACCCGCCGATGTTGCGTTGACGGCTCTACGCTGCCAAACCTGAACGGAGCTGCATGTACGGGCATCGCCGCCGCGGATTCTTGAGGCGGGTGGAACATGTTGCTGTTCAACAGCTTTAGTCGCACAGGCAACTTTCGGCGCAGTTGTACCAAATCTTGAAATCCATCCATATTCGAACTATTGTTCGAATACGGATGTCGACTCCACCGCCTCCACTGCCGAGGTGCTCGAAGCCCTCGACGTGGCAGTGGATGCGGTGTTGGGATTGTCGTTCGACGCGCTGTCGGTCCCCCAGATCCTGTCGGTGTTAGCTCGGTTGGAGCGGGTGGCGTGGCGGCTTCCCGTGCCTGGGCAGCTGTTGGTCACCCGACTGGCCAGGCAAGCCACGCCCGCCAATCTGGGTGGCTGTGCGCTGCGGACGGTCCTGGCCGCCGAACACCAGACCGCCGGGCGCGGCCGGCACGGGCGCAGCTGGGCGACGCCCAAGGGGTCGCAGCTGGCCATGTCGGTCGGGGTGCCCACCGACTCGGTGTCCGCCGATCAGTGGGGCTGGTTGCCGCTGTTGACCGGGGTCGCCGTCGCCGAGGCGGTACGCGAGCTGACCGGAGTGGCGGCCCGGCTGAAATGGCCCAACGACGTCATGGTCGGCGAGCAGAAACTGGCCGGGATCCTGGCGGAGGTTGCCGGCCCGGTGATCGTCGTCGGGATCGGGCTCAACGTCGCGCTCACCGCCGACGAGGCACCGGTGCCCACCGCCACGTCGCTGGCCATGCTCGGTTACCCCGACATCGACCGCAACCTGCTGGCCGCCGACATTCTGGGCCGGCTGGCCGAGGGCATCGAGGCCTGGCGCGTCGGTGCCGGCGAGGCGGTGTCGGCCGACTACCGACGGCTCAGCGTCACCCTCGGCCGTCAGGTGCGCGTGCAGCTGCCCGGGGATCGGGAAATCACCGGTATGGCAATCGATATCGACGCCACCGGCGGGTTGGTCATCGACGACGGCACGTCCCGACAGACGGTGGCCGCAGGCGACATCGTGCACCTGCGGCCAC
>ERZ650309.975-NODE-975-length-13619-cov-4.758921_pt1 | contig 13619 bp, 8 predicted proteins | sample MGYA00376245_ERZ650309 | MGnify/ENA primary metagenome ERZ650309 (study PRJEB26733, sample SAMN07839294) | wastewater metagenome | biome: urban; feature: wastewater treatment plant; material: waste water | place: USA: North Carolina | collected 2016-04-26 ...
ACCACCGCATCATCATCATGACCGACGCCGACGTCGACGGCGCCCACATCCGCACGCTGCTGCTGACCTTCTTCTACCGCCAGATGCCGGTGCTGGTCGAGCGCGGCCACATCTACATCGCGCAGCCGCCGCTGTATAAGGTGAAGGTGGGCAAGCACGAGCAGTACCTGAAGGACGGGCTGGAGCTCGACACCTTCCTGCTCAAGGTGGCGCTGGACGGCGCAGTCGTGCTGCCCAACGGCGAAACCGATGCCACCGCCGCCGGCAGCACGCTGAGCGGCGACGCGCTGCAGAGCCTGGCGCAGAAGTACGTGGTCGGCAACCACGTGGTCGAGCGCCTGCAGAACTGGATGGACCACGAGGCGCTGCGCGCCATCGCCAACGGCCTGACGCTCAACCTCGACGGCGCCGCCGAAGCCGAGGCCAGCGCCATCGCGCTGCAGGGCGCGCTGCACGACGCGCAGGTCGAGAGCCAGTTCGACGCGCGCACCGACAAGCACCTGCTGCGCATCAGCCGCCGCCACCACGGCAACATCAAGAGCAGCGTGATCACGCAGGACTTCGTCCACGGCGCCGACTACGCCGCGCTGGCCGAGGCCGGCACCACCTTCAAGGGCCTGCTCGGCGCCGACGCCATCGTGCGCCGCGGCGAGGGCGAGCGCATGAAGGAGCACAAGGTCAGCGACTTCCGCGCCGCCATGGCCTGGCTGATGACCCAGGCCGAAAACGCCGTCGGCCGCCAGCGCTACAAGGGCCTGGGCGAGATGAACCCCAGCCAGCTCTGGGAAACCACGATGGACCCCACCGTCCGCCGCCTGCTGCGCGTGCAGATCGACGACGCCATCGAAGCCGACCGCGTCTTCACGATGCTGATGGGCGACGAGGTCGAGCCGCGGCGGGACTTCATCGAGTCGAATGCGTTGCGGGCAGCTAACATCGATGTGTGACGGCTGCGCAATCTCCTGACGCACTGAACCTTCGGCAACAGGCGGGCCGGCTCCATGCGAGTCGTGCCCGCCTTTGCATTCAGCGACCCCTGAAAGTTCCACACACGAGCCGATGAAGAACCACGAGGCCCTCCGCCAGCAAGGCGATGTCATCTGGACCATCGCCAACCTGCTCCGCGGCCCCTACCGGCCGCCGCAGTACCGGCGCGTGATGATTCCGCTGACGGTGTTGCGCCGGCTCGACTGCGTGCTGGAAGCCAGCAAGCCCGAGGTGCTGGCGCACCACCAGTCGCTCAAGCTGCAGGGCCGGTTCGATGATGCGGTCATCGAGAAGATGGTCAACCGCAAGTTCGGGCTGCACTTCCACAACACCAGCGCCTTCACCTTCCAGAAGCTGCTGCACGACCCCGACAAGCTCTCTGCGAACCTGAAGAACTTCATCGCCGGCTTCTCGTCGAATGCCCGGCGCATCCTGGAGAAATTCAAGTTCGACGAAGAGATCGACAAGCTCGACGAAGCCAACCGGCTGTTCGAGGTGGTCAAGGAAGTGGCCAAGGTCGATCTGCACCCCGACCGCATCTCCAACATCGAGATGGGCTACCTGTTCGAAGACCTGGTGCGCCGCTTCAACGAACAGGCCAACGAGGAGGCCGGCGACCACTTCACGCCGCGCGAGGTCATCAAGCTGATGGTGAAGCTGCTCTTCACCCACGACGACCTGGTCTACCGCGACGGCAAGCGCATCACGGTGTACGACCCCACCTGCGGCACCGGCGGCATGTTGAGCGAATCCGAAAAGCTCATCGCCGACCCCGACACCGGCCTGAACCCCGGCGCCAACCTCGAACTCTTCGGCCAGGAATACAACCCCGAGTCTTACGCCATCTGCGGCTCCGACCTGATGATCAAGGGCGAGGACGTCAAGAACATCGTCTACGGCAACACGCTGGGCACCGGCAAGCCCAAGGAAGGCTTTGTCGATGGCGACGGCCACCCGGGCGAGCGCTTTCACTACATGCTGGCCAACCCGCCCTTCGGCGTGGAATGGAAGCCCGAGAAGGACCACGTCTCCCGCGAGCACGAAGGCTTCGGCTTCAAGGGCCGCTTCGGCCCCGGGCTGCCGCGCATCAATGACGGCGCACTGCTGTTCCTGCTGCACATGGTGTCGAAGATGCAGCCGCCGCCGGGGCCCGAAGGCACAGGCGGCGGCGAAGGCTCGCGCATCGCCGTGGTCTTCAACGGCTCGCCACTGTTCACCGGCGACGCCGGCAGCGGCGAAAGCAACATCCGCCGCTGGCTGATCGAGCACGACATGCTGGAGGCCGTCATCGGCCTGCCCGACCAGCTCTTCTACAACACCGGCATCAGCACCTATGTGTGGATCGTCACCAACCGCAAGCGGCCCGAGCGCGCAGGCCAAGTGCAGCTGATCAACGGCAGCGAATTTGCACGCCGCATGAAGAAGAGCCTGGGCGACAAGCGCAAGCGCCTGGGCGACGGCACCGACGGCCAGACCGGCACGCCCGACGGCTCGCCCGACCACATCGCCATGCTCACCCGGCTGTACGCCGGCTTTGGCCACGACGTGCGGATGTCGCTGGCCGACATCCAGACCAACATCGACCCGCAGCGCGACCAGGGGCAGACGCTGGCCGTCAGCAAGGTGCTGCGCAACCAGGACTTCGGCTGCCTCAAGATCACCGTCGAGCGCCCGCTGCGGCTGAACTTTGCCGTCAATGCCGAGCGCATGGCCAGCGCCCGCCGCGCCGGCGCATTCGCCGACCTGGTGGTCAGCCGCAAGCGCAAGGACAAGGCCGGTGCCGCCGAAGACCTGCTGGTCGGCCGCCGTGCCCAGGCCGCCATCCTGCGGGTGCTGCGTGGCATGCGCCCGGCCTTCGCGCAGAGCCTGCTGGTGAAGGACCGCGCGGCGTTCGACCAGCAGCTCACAGCCGCCTTCAACGCGGCTGGTGTAGCGCTGGACGGCGCGCTCAAGGCCGCGCTGCTCGCCCCCGGCGCGCTGGCCCGCAAAGACCCGACCGCCGAGATTTGCCGCAACCGCAAGGGCGAGCCCGAGCCCGACGCCGACCTGCGCGACACCGAGAACGTGCCGCTGCCTGCCGACATCCCGTTGCCGCTGCCGCTGGACTACGAGGGCAAGAAGAACAAGGGCAAGCTCGACCTCGGCCCGTTGTTGACGCTGGTGCGCGAGCCCTGCGAGCGCTACCTGGCGGCCGAGGTATTGCCCTACCGGCCCGACGCCTGGATCGACCACGCCAAGACCAAGGTCGGCTACGAAATCCCGTTCAACCGCCACTTCTACGAATACAAGCCGCCGCGCCCGCTGGCCGCCATCGAACAGGACATCGAAGCACTGGAGCGCGACATCGTGGCCATGCTGAAGAAGGTGACCGCATGAGCGGGGCCGAACCGCCTGCGCCCGCGTCATCGCCCGGCGAGGGCGGGCTGATCCTCTACCGCACCGACGACGGCGCCGCCGAGGTCAGGCTGCGCGCGCAGGGCGGCAGCGTGTGGCTCAGCCAGCTCGACATGGCGCAGCTCTTCGCCACCACGGTGGCCAACATCAACATCCACATCGGCAAGGTGCTGCGCGAGGGCGAGTTGCAGTCCGCGGCAGTGCTTAAGCAGGACTTAATAACTGCCGCCGACGGCAAGCGCTACCGCACCCGGCTGTACCGGCTGGAAATGATCCTCGCCGTCGGCTACCGCGTGCGCTCGCCGCGGGGCACCCAGTTTCGCCAATGGGCCACGGCCCACCTGGCCGACTACCTGTTCAAGGGCTTCGTGCTCGACGACGAGCGGCTGAAGAACCCCGGCGGCTGGGACTACTTCGACGAGCTGCTGGCGCGCATCCGCGACATCCGCGCGTCGGAAAAGCGCTTCTACCAAAAGGTGCGCGACCTGTTTGCACTGAGCGCCGACTACCGCGATGACGAGGCCGCGGCCCAGCTGTTCTTTGCCGAGGTGCAGAACAAGCTGCTGTACGCCGTGACCCGCCAGACCGCGGCCGAGCTGGTGCTGGCCCGCGCCGACGACGGCGCGCCGAACATGGCGCTCACCACCTGGGACGGCAGCCGCGTGCGCAAGGCCGACGTCATCGTCGCCAAGAACTACCTCAGCGCCGACGAGGTGGACACGCTGAACAGGCTGGTGGTGATCTTTCTGGAACAGGCCGAACTGCGCGCCAAGGACCGCCAGCAGCTCACGCTGGCCTACTGGCGCGACAACGTCGACCGGCTGCTGGCCTTCAACGACCGGCCCATCCTGCAGGGCGCCGGCCGGGTCAGCCACGAGCAGATGAAGGCGGCGGTGCATGAGCGCTACGAGCGCTTCGACGCGCGGCGCCGGCAGGCCGAGGCGCGGGCGGCGGATGCGGACGATTTGAAGGCGTTGGAGGATGTAGCGCAGCGGGCGAATCGGCTCAAGAAGGATTCACGATGAGACTGCCACCTCACGGGCAATACGGACCAATCCAAGATACTGACGGGCATCGGTTCCCGAGTCACTGGAAGATACGCCGATTGCGCTTCATTGTTGACGTAAACCCGGTGAGGTCTGCAATTAAAGAGCCGAGAGACGATCTCTTGGTTTCATTCTTGCCTATGGAGGCTATTGGCGAGCGGGGCGAAATTGATGTCACAGCGGAAAGGTGTTTGGCGGACGTTAGGGTCGGTTATACATATTTTGAAGAGGGCGACGTTCTGGTCGCCAAGATAACGCCATGCTTTGAAAACGGAAAAGGAGCCATAGCTAGGAACTTGTGCAACGGCATTGGTTTCGGCACTACTGAATTGCACGTACTGCGTGCTTCAGAGGCAGCGGAAAGCAGTTGGCTACTTTATCTGACGCAGTCGGGGTGGTTTCGTGACTGGGGCGGAGCTAGCATGTATGGCGCGGGAGGTCAAAAGCGCGTGCCAGAGGATTTCATAAAGAATATCCGAGTCGGCATACCAGACCTGCATGAACAGCAAGAAATAGCAGCATTCCTCAATTTTCATATCGGAACCATTGATCAACTAAATTTGAGAAATAGTATTTTATTGGAGAGGCTATCAGAATGGCGTCGAACGATAATCTCAAGCTGGGTTTTCGGTGGCCTGAACCCGTCCAGAGATTTTTCTGAGCCAGGAGATTATTGGTATGGCGTAGTCCCGTCAAGTTGGCTAACCATGCGAACGAAGTTCATCGCATTGGTTGGAAACGGCTCTACTCCCAGCCGCGAGGACAGCAACTACTGGAATGGTGGAACCTACCCTTGGCTAAACAGTTCTGTTGTCAATCAAGAAACCGTCACCGAAGCCGATCAGTTCGTCACGCCACTGGCGCTGGCCGAATGCCATTTGCCGCGCATCAAGCCGCCGGCCGTCCTGGTGGGTATCACCGGCCAGGGCAAGACCCGCGGCATGGCCACGATGTTGGTATTCGAGGCGACGATCAACCAGCACATCGCCTACGTGAAGCCCGACGAGAGCCAGATCGACGTTCGCTACCTTCGGCGAGTTTTCGACGCGGCCTATGCCTATCTGCGCAGAGAAAGCGATGGTGGTGGCAGCACCAAGGGCGCGATCACTTGCGAGCAGATTGCTAACCTGCCCATACCTGTACCGCCGATGGACGAGCAACTGCGGATCGTGGACGCCATTGAGAACGAAGTTCAGCGCATCGACGCCATGGCTGCGACCGTACAGCGCGCCATTGAACGGCTCCAGGAATACCGCACGGCACTCATCACAGCAGCCGTCACCGGCCAGATCGACGTGCGCCAAGCAATCCCAGAACCCGCCGCCACCTGAACCGACCCATTCGCCCCCAGGAGCCGGCATGAAACCCCACACCGAAGCCCGCCTGGAAGACGCCATCGTCCACAGCCTGTGCAGCGCGGGGGGGTACACCCAGGTGGACTACCGCGCCAACGCCGCCGGACCCAACGCCGGCCGCTTCGACACCGAACGTGCGCTGGACCCCGACGCCGTGCTGGCCTTCATCCAGGCCACGCAGCCCGGACCGTGGCAGAGCCTGCAGGCCATCCACGGCGCCGACGCGCCGCGCGTGGTGCTCGACCACCTGGGCAAGGAGCTGGACACCAAGGGCATGCTCAAGGTGCTGCGCCAGGGCTTCAAGTGCTATGGCAAGACGCTGCGGGTGGCGGTGTTCGCGCCGGCCAATGGGCTCAACCCGCAGACGCTGGCGCTGTACGCCGCCAACCGGCTCACCGTCGCGCGCCAGTTCCAGTACGGCGCCGAGCACACGAAGAGCCTGGACCTGGTGCTGCTGCTCAACGGCCTGCCGCTGGTCACCGCCGAGCTGAAGAACCCGATGTCGGGCGAGACGGTGGACGACGCCCGGCAGCAGTACAAGCGCAGCCGCGACGGGCAGGCGCTGTTCTTCGCCTTCAAGCAGCGCACGCTGGTGCACTTTGCGGTGGACCCCGACCAGGTGTGGATGACCACGCGCCTTTCGGGCGACAAGACGGTGTTCCTGCCCTTCAACCGCGGCGACCACGGCCACGCCGGCAACCCGCCGGCCGAAGACGGCGGCTACCGCAGCGCCTACCTGTGGCTGCAGGTGTGGCAGCGCGACAGCCTGCTCGACATCCTGGGCCGCTTCATGCACCTGCAGGTGGACGAGAAGCGGGTGCTCACCGAGCAGGGCGTGCGGGTGATCAAGCGCGAGACCATGGTCTTTCCGCGCTACCACCAGTTGGATGCCGTGCGGCGGCTGGTGGCCCATGCCGCCCGGCATGGTGCCGGCCGCAACTACCTGGTGCAGCACTCGGCCGGCTCGGGCAAGAGCAACACCATCGCCTGGCTGGCCCACCGCCTGGCCAGCCTGCACGACGCGGCCGACCGCAAGGTGTTCGACACCGTGGTGGTGGTCACCGACCGGCGCGTGCTCGACCAGCAGTTGCAGGCCACCATCTACCAGTTCGAGCACCGCCAGGGCGTGGTGCAGAAGATCGACGAGGACACCCGGCAACTGGTGCAGGCGCTGGCCGGCGGCACGCCCATCGTCGTGACCACGCTGCAGAAGTTCCCGTTCATCACCGAGACGCTGGACAAGCTGCGCGAGGAACTGCCGGCCGACCAGCACGACAGCCTGGCCATCGCCACCCGCAACCGGCGCTTTGCGGTGATCGTGGACGAGGCGCACAGCTCGCAGTCGGGCGAAAGCGCGATGGCGCTGAAGGGCGTGCTCAACGCCGACGGCGTGCAGCAGGCCGCCGCGCAGTACCTGGCCGAGCGTGCCGGCAAGGGTGGGGTGGGCCCGCGCGCGGCGGATGCCGCCATGCCGCTGACCACCGGCGACGGCGAGCCGCTGGCGCCCTGGACGGCCGAGCCCGATGACGACGCCGACGGCATGGCGGGCGTGGTGCGGCAGATGATGCGGCGCGGCCGGCAGCCCAACCTGAGCTTCTTCGCCTTTACGGCCACGCCCAAGTACAAGACCAAGAAGGTGTTCGACGAGCCCGGGCCCGACGGCCAGGCACCGTTTCACCTGTACTCGATGCGCCAGGCCATCGAGGAGCGCTTCATCCTCGACGTGCTGCGGCACTTCATCACCTACGAGGCTTACTTCCGGCTGGTGCAGGTGGGCGACGACGACCCGCATGTGCCGCGCAAGCGGGCGGCCCGTGCGCTGGCCCGCACGCTCACCTTCCACGAGGTGAACCTGCGCACCAAGACCGAGGTGATGGTGGAGCACTTCCGCACCCATGTGCGGCACAAGATCGGCGGCCGGGCCAAGGCCATGGTCGTCACCGAAGGCCGGCTCCATGCGGTGCGCTACAAGCTGGCCTTCGACCGCTACATCGCCGAGAAGGGCTACACCGACATCAAGACGCTGGTGGCGTTTTCCGGCACGGTGCAGGACCCGGAGGCACCCGGCACCAGCTGGACCGAGGTGGGCATGAACGGCGGCATTGCCGAGAGCGCGCTGCCCGAGGCCTTCGACGGCCACGACTACCAGGTGCTGCTGGTGGCCGAGAAGTACCAGACCGGCTTTGACCAGCCGCTGCTGCACACCATGTACGTCGACCGCACGCTCACCGGGCTGCAGGCGGTGCAGACGCTGTCGCGGCTGAACCGCACCTGCGCCGGCAAGGAAGACACCTTCGTGCTCGACTTCCGCAACGCGCCAGAGGACATCTTCAAGGCCTTCAAGCCCTACTGCGAGGACACGCCCACCGAGCCGCTGACCGACGCCCAGCACCTGTACCGGCTGCAGCATCAAATTGAGGAGTCGGGCCTCATCGACACGCAGGACGTGCAGGACTTCTGCGCCGCCTACTTCCGCCCGTGCCGCCAGGCCACGGTGCAGGACCACGGGCTGATGAACGGCGTGCTCGACCGCATCGTCGCCCGCTTCGTGCAGCGCGACGAGGCGCAGCGGGCCGAAGTGCGGGCGCTGCTGGTCAACTTCCGCAACCTGTACGGCTTCCTGTCGCAGGTGATTCCGTACCAGGACAGCGACCTGGAGCAGCTCTACACCTGCCTGCGCTTCCTGCTCACCAAGCTGCCGCGGCCCGAGGCGGGCGCGGCGTTGGCGGTGGACGACGAGGTCGAGCTGCAGTACTACCGGCTGCAGAAGATCAGCGAGGGCCGCATCGACCTGGCGGGTGGTGAGGCGCAGGCGCTGAAGGGCCCGGGCGACGTGGGTACCGGCCAGTCGGGCGACGACGAGGTGCCGCTGTCGGAGCTGATCGACCTGCTCAATGCACGCTTCGGCACCGACTTCACCCAGGCCGACCAGCTGTTCTTCGACCAGATCCAGCAGGAGGCGCTGGAAAGCGACGAACTGCGCCGCGCGGCAGAGGCCAACTCGAAGGATGACTTCCGCTACGTGTTCGAGCGCGCTTTCGAGGGGCTGCTGATCGACCGCATGGACGGCAACGAAGACATCTTCAGCCGCCTGATGGGCGACGGCGACTTCCGCCGGCTGGCGGTGGAGCACCTGCTGCAGCGGGTGTACCGCGGCTTGAGGCCGGGCGAACATGGCTGAGGATGCCGGCGATCTTGATCCGCTGAAGCCGCTGGGCGAGGTGCTGGTGCCCGACGAGCGATGGGCCTGGTTCGGGCGCACCCTGGAAGACCATCATGCATATGTGTCGAGCATCGCGTTGCACGACGGGGTGCCGGTGGCGGTTCGACAGCACTTCGAGAACGCGCGCAATGCGTGGCTCTACGCCTTCTTCGCATACCGGCTGTTGTCGGTGGCGTTGCTGGCCTTGATGGTGGCCTGCGAAGCGGCGGTACGGGCGCGGGCAGAGGCCGATGGGACGGCCGGCAATGGCTCCACCCGCCTTCAGAAGTTGCTCGAGCGAGGGCTGCTCGAGCGCTGGTTCACCGACGAGGGCTTTGCCGCCGCGGCTGAGCGCGAAGCGGAATGGAACAAGCACCGCGCGTTCCTGCTGGAACGCGGAGAGCCCGACATCGGTGAATGGCCTGTCCCGCTGGACGACCAGGAGCACGCCCGGGTCGTGGCCGATGGCCTGCGGCGCCTGCGCAATGCCCTGGCGCACGGCAGGACCGCGCTGCACCACAACCTCACACATGACTTCCAGATGGCGGCCGACCTCATCAACCAGTTGTTTTCGTCGCCGCCGTCCGCCGCGCCGCCACAGCCTTGACCGCACGCACTGAAGCCGTTCTCCCTGCACATCTTCGTTGCCGATGGATAGAGAACTTCCACGCGCAGATGGACCGCTGGAGTCGTGTGGTCTGCGTCGCAGCAGCACCCGGACCCTTGATCACCGCGACGCCAGAGACAGCTTCTCCAACGAAATCAGTGCCGGGGTGTAGTGGTGCGCGGTGTGCCACGACCAGGCCTCGCCTTCGACCACCACGTGTCTGCCGAGCCTGGCGCGCAGGAGAGCGGCCAACCGGTCCTCCGCCACCACCACCTGGACCTCTCGCACATCGTCGGCTGCTTGGTTCAACTCATCCTGCGGGTTGGGCGCAGCACACAGCGGGCGGTCGAGCCTCAGGACGTAGACGCGCACGTGCGCGCCGCCAGGGCCCAGCTCGGCATCCTCCGGCGTGGCCGGGACGGTCTTGAGTATCAGGGTGCCCGACAAGGACACCTTCGTCTCATACCGAATCTTTTTGCACGCATGACCGCGATCTGCGGCCACCGCCGGCCCGCCGCTCAACGCGAACAGTTGCAACACCTGGAAGATCGAAAGGCCACTGGCCAGACGGTCAAGCATCGACAACGAGCGCACGATGATGTTGCCTGGATTGTGGTTGCGCCAGGCTCTGGAACCACCTGACCTGACAGTGCGTGTTCCGTCATCGGCGATGTAGAGCACATCGGCGCCTATTGCACCGAAGGGTCCCGCTTTCACGAATGCCATAGCAATTCCCTCCCCGTGGCGATCTTTCCGCGCGTCCGGCGAAGGGCATGGAAGCCGCGGATGCAACGGAACGTGCGCTCACGATAGGCGGCAGGATGGTTTCGACCAATCCCTCTAAGGGAGCGTCACCCCGACGGGGGAGTCGCTTCGCGCCTCGGCCGCGCAACGCGCCGAAGCCGCGTTCGCCCTCAGGCAACCGGCGCGCCGCGCCACCCCCGCGCCACCGCCCCCAGCAGCCGCTTGGTGTACTCCTCGCGCGGTGCCGCCAGGATCTGCTGCGCGCTGGCCTGCTCGACGACCTGGCCGTCCTTCATCACCAGCACCTCGTCGCTGATGAAGCGCACCACGGCGAGGTCGTGGCTGATGAAGACATAGGCCAGGCCGAGCTCGTCCTGCAGGTCGCGCAGCAGGTTCAGCACCTGGGCCTGCACGCTCACGTCCAGCGCGCTCACGGCCTCGTCGAGCACCAGCACCTCGGGGTCCAGCGTCAGGCAGCGGGCAATGGCCACGCGCTGGCGCTGGCCGCCGCTGAACTCGTGCGGGTACTTGCCGAAGGCCTCGGCGCCCAAGCCCACCTTGGCCAGCAGCGCGCGGGCGCGGGCCTCGCGCTCGGCGGCGTCGGCGCCGATGCCGTGGATGCTCATCGGCTCGATCAGCGTCTGGCCGACGGTGAATCTCGGGTTCAGGCTTGCATACGGGTTCTGGAAGACGATCTGGATGCGCCGGCGCATGGCCTGGCGCTCGCGGTCGGTGAGGGTCAGCAGGTTCCTGCCGTCGAAGATCACCTCGCCGCCGGTGGGCTCGTGCAGCCGCAGCAGCGTGAGGCCCATCGTCGTCTTGCCCGAGCCCGACTCGCCGACCACGCCCAGCGTGTGGCCGCGCCGCAGCTGGAAGTTGACGCCCTGCACCGCCTTGAACTCGCGCTTGCCGAACAGCCCGCTGCGCAGGAAGAAGCTCTTGGCCAGCGACCGGACCTCCAGCACCACCGGCGCGCCGGCGTCCTTGACGGCGGCCACGCGGGTGGTGGCGGTGGTGGTCGCGTCGGCGTCGGCCGACTGGCCGGCGATGTGCTCGTCGATCACCGTCAGCCGCGCCGGCGTGTCGGTCAGGCTCGGGCGGCAGGCCAGCAGCGCGCGGGTGTAGGCGTCCTTCGGCGCGCTGAAGATCTGCGCCACCGGCCCGGCCTCGCGCACCTGGCCGTGGCGCATCACCACCACCTCGTCGGCAATTTCGCCGACCACGGCCAGGTCGTGGCTGATGAACAGCACGCTCATGCGCAGCTTGTCCTTCATGCGCGCGATCAGCTCCAGGATCTGGCGCTGGATGGTCACGTCGAGCGCGGTGGTCGGCTCGTCGGCGATCAGCAGCTTGGGCTCGCAGGACAGCGCCATCGCGATCATCACCCGCTGCTGCTGCCCGCCCGACAGCTCGTGCGGGTAGGCGCCCAGCCGGCGCCTGGCCTCCGGGATGCCGACCTCGTTGAGCAGCGCCTCGGCGCGTTCCATGGCCTGGCGCCGCGACAGCCCCAGGTGCCGGCGCAGCGGCTCGGCCAACTGCTGGCCGACGGTGAACACCGGGTTCAGCGAACCCATCGGGTCCTGGAACACGCAGGCGATGTCCTTGCCGCGCAGGTCCTGCAGCCGGGTGCGGCTGGCCAGCAGCAGGTCGTCGCCCTGCCACAGGATGCGCCCCGTTCTTTGGGCGTTGTCGGGCAGCAGGTTGAGGATCGACATCGCGGTCACGCTCTTGCCCGAGCCCGACTCGCCGACCAGCGCCACCGTGCGGTTCTCGGCAATGTCGAAGCTGACGCCCTTGACGGCCTGCGCCAGCGTGACGGCGCCGCGCTCGCCGAGGCGGAAGGCGACCTTCAGGTCCTGGAGGGAGAGCAGCATCACTCGGCTCCCCGCAGCTTGGGGTCCAGCGCGTCGCGCCAGGCGTCGGCCATCATCGAGAACGCGGTCACGAACACCGCCATGAACACCGTGGCCGACACCAGCTGCCACCAGTAGCCCAGGATCAGCTCGCTCTGCGCCTCGGCCAGCATGGTGCCCCAGCTGACCTGGTCGACCGGCACGCCCAGCCCCAGGTAGGACAGGATCACCTCGCTCTTGATGAAGCTCACCACCAGCAGGCTCATGCGCACCAGGATCACGTGGCTCACGTTGGGCAGGATGTGGCGGAACATGCGGCTGGTGGCCGACGCGCCGATGGCCTCGGCCGCGCGCACGTACTCGCGGCTGGCGTGCTTGATGAACTCGGCGCGCACCTGCCGGTACACGCCGGCCCAGCCGGTGAGCCCGAGGATCAGCACCACGGTGCCGATGCCGCGGCCGAACACCGCGGCAAAGGCGAACACCAGCAGGATGTCGGGCACCGCGGTGAAGACGTTGTAGAGCCACTCCAGGAAGTCGCCGGTGCGCTTGCCGAAGAAACCCGCCAGCGCGCCCAGCACGGTGCCGATGGCGGTGGCCAGCAGCGCGGCCAGCACGCCGACGAAGACCGAGATCTCGGTGCCCTTGACCGTCTTGGACAGCACGTCGCGCCCCAGCCGGTCGCCGCCGAGCGGCAGCGTCTCGGCGCGCGGCGACTCGGTCTTCTTGAACTGCGCAGCGCGGTCGGCCCACTCCTTGTACTTCGGCGCCAGCGGGTCGATGTCGCTCAGGTCGACGTTGGGGCCGGAGGGCTGCTCGATGGCGCCGGCGCTCTCGGGCGGGCGCGGGCCGAGGAAGCTCGGCGGCGCGTTGGGCACGCCCACCTCCTGCTGCCAATGGCTGGCCACCAGGCCGCTGGCGGCCGCCGCGATCAGCAGCAGGAAGGCCGCCACGATCACCAGCGACACCATGCCCACGCGGTCGCCCTTGAAGCGCCGCCACGCGGTGCGCCAGACGCCGGGGCTTTCGGTGGCGGCGGCACCGGCGGGCGCCGCGGCGGCGGGGGTCATGAGCGCGCTCATTTCAGCACCACGCGGGGGTCGACGACCTTGTAGAGCAGGTCGGTCGCGAGGTTGATCAGCATCGTCAGCATGGCCAGGTAGACGGTCGTGGCCTGGATGACCGGGTAGTCGCCGCGGTTGACCGCCAGCAGCACCTCGCGGCCCAGGCCGGGGATCGAGAAGAAGACCTCGATCAGGAACGAGCCGGCAAAGATGCCGGGCAGGTTGTAGCCGATGTTGGTGATGATCGGGATCAGCGCATTGCGCAGCACGTGCTTGAACAGCACCACCGTCTCGGTCAGGCCCTTGGCGCGCGCGGTGCGCACGTAGTCGTGGCCCAGCTCGTCGAGGAAGAAGCTGCGGTACAGCC
>ERZ650309.976-NODE-976-length-13606-cov-4.162276_pt1 | contig 13606 bp, 10 predicted proteins | sample MGYA00376245_ERZ650309 | MGnify/ENA primary metagenome ERZ650309 (study PRJEB26733, sample SAMN07839294) | wastewater metagenome | biome: urban; feature: wastewater treatment plant; material: waste water | place: USA: North Carolina | collected 2016-04-26 ...
CCTGCCTCACGACAGGAGTCCCTCTCTGGCTCAGCGCAATGGCGAGCACGCCAGCGTGGGTGCACGCCTTTCACGAGAGACAGAGCTCAGCGCGCGCAGAAAGAGGGTACGGATCAGGTGCGCATCCAGTGCGCGTCCGGTACGCATCGCGTTCGCATCCGGCTCGAAACCGGGGCGCACTGGGTACGGATCTGGTGCGCATCGGGTTCGCATCGCGTTCGCATCCGGCTCGAAACCGGGGCGCACTGGGTGCGGATCCGGTGCGCATCGGGTTCGCATCGGGTTCGCATCCGGCTCGAAACCAGGGCGCACTGGGTACGGATCCGGTGCGCATCCAGTGCGCATCGGGTACGCATCGCGTTCGTACCCGGTGCGCATCCGGCAAAGGTTGCTGCTAGGCGACAAAGTGAACGGCCTCTTGCTTGAATCCGGACTGAACCGTCGACGACCCATCGGACGCCGCTATGTGGACGGGTCCCCTGCAGGGTGAGACGCTACTCTTTGGAACAAGCCCACTGCTCGTTGTGTGCCTGCACGTGCCGCCCGGCGATCCGGCACAGCAGCACCGGCAGCACCACCAGCATCAGCGCGGTGGACGACAGGATGCCGCCGATGACGACCGTGGCCAGCGGGCGCTGCACCTCGGCCCCTGCACGGGTCGAGATGGCCATCGGCAGAAAGCCGAGCGCCGCGACCAGCGCGGTCGTCAGGATCGGCCGCAGCGCCGAGCGCGCCGCCTCGCGCACCGCGTCCTCGGGCGGCTGCCCCTCGCCGAGCAGCCGCCGCAGCGTCGAGGCCATGACCACGCCGTTGAGCACCGCCACGCCGCCGATCGCGATGAACCCAACCGCCGCCGGGATCGAGAACAGCAGCCCGCGCACGAGCAGCGCCAGCACGCCGCCGAGCAGCCCACGCCGCCAAACATCAGGTACAGCATCCCGAAGATGCTCCCCAGCGCCGCCGTGCCACACGCTCTGGACGAACGGCAGCACCGAACCAAGAACGCCTGCAAGGTCAAAGGACGGCGGCGGCGTCGCCGGCTGCAGCTCCTCCATCCTCTCCTTGGTGAGCTGCGCCGCCGCCAGCTGCGTCTCCAGCAGCTTGGTGCTCTGCTGCGTGAGCAGCTTCATATTGCTGATCGTCGCCTCGATCTGCGCCTGCGAGCCCTTGGTCGCGGCCTCCTGCAGCCGCACGAAGTGCGAGAGCGTGTCACGCAGGAAGTTCTGCAGGGAGTCCATAGTCAGAAGGTGCAGCTGCCGCTCCTGCGCGCCCTGCATCGCCGCGAGCTCGTCCGCCTCCGGCTCGTCGTCTCCATCGGCGGTGCCCTCCTGAATGGCAGGCCCCTGGCTCAGCTTGTCGGCCAGTGCCGAGAACTCCTGTCTGGCCGTTGCATGTACGGGGCCAGTCCCCAGCGGATCGTAGCGATACTGGATCACCAGCCGCTGCCGTGGCGCCACCGGCTTCATATAATTACCCTGCTCGTCCACGTAGTAGACATGCAGCAGCCCCTCGGGAATGCCGACCGGGATGTCAGCGGGCGTCAGGTTCCAGAAGTCCGCAGGAGGTTGGCGCTCCATCCGACCCGCCTGATTCCTGAAGTCGATGAAGTACCCGCATGCGCCCTCGGGCTTGTTCTCGCAGACCAGGTCCGCCACTTCATCGGGTGAGCAAGCTCGCTGTTCCATGACCGCGGACAAAGCAGGAACCGGGCCAGCCATTCGAGCCTGTCTCCATTCAGATCCGCCTGCCGTACAGGAGCGCGCCTATTTCAAAAGGAAGGGACCGCGAGTTGCCGCTCACAACGACCCGCCTGTGAGCTCCGTTCGCGGTCCGGATGCTTCAGGTGCGCATCGGGTGCGCATGGGTAGCGGATCCGGTGCGGGATGGGTCTGTACGCGGTATGTATTAGTGCGCATCGGGTCTTTCGCGGTGCGCATTGGGTGCGTTTGGGTAGCGGATCCGGTGCGAGACGGGTCTCTCGCGGTGGTTATCAGGTGCGCATTGGGTGCGCTTGCGGCTCGCTTCCGGTACGCGCTGGCAGTATCGGGTACGTATTGGGTGCGCTTTGGGTCCCTTTGAGGTTCGCATTGGGAGCGCTTTCGGTGCGATTGGGTGCGCATCCGGTGCGGGTCCGGTACGCACGCGGTTCCCTTTGGGTGCGCATCCGGTCCGTCGCCTGGCCGTTCTCGCCGCTGGCGACCGGCCGGGCGATGCGGGATGGCACACCTCTTGTTTGTCCCGGTGCATGCCAGGAACCAAGGAAGAAGCAATGGGAACTGAGAACGCTCGCGGATGTGGCTTTTGCAGATTGCCGCTGGATCGGATGCGCCGGAGCAGCCAGCTCTATTGCGACCCGCGCTGTAAGCACCGGGCTCGGCGCGCCCGTGTGAAGGAGAAGGCCGACCTCGACAAGGCGCGCGCGCCACGCCGTCGGCCCGCACCGTCCACGGGCTCCGCCCCAGCAGGGCCCGCGACGGCCCCCGCCGCCTCGACGCCAACGCCTCCGGCGGCCCGCAGAGGGTGGCAAGAGGGCCAGCAGCGGTTCGCAGCCCTCGCGTCGGACATGCTTCAAAGCGCCGACGCGGTGAGCTACCGGCTGGCGCGCGCCGTCAAGCACACCCTCAAGCCGACGTTCTTCCCCGAGCCAGGCAAGCCCTGCGCACGGCTGGACGGCCGCGTCAGCGACGAGCCGTATCGGCTCCGGCCGGAGTTCGAGCCGCCACAGGTTCCCGAGGAGGGCCTGTACGCGGTGCAGCTCCTCGACGCGAGCGGGCGAGAAGTCCGTCTGCCGCGCTCTCTGTATCGCGGGGTGACGCTGCCCAAGTGGCCGTCGGACGCGGCGCCCGCCTCGCCCGAACGGACGCAGACAAGAACGGGGGTCGCGGAGCCGAAAGACGACCCGCTCCGCGAGTCTCAAAGTCTCATCCCTGAGACTGTCCGCATCCCAGATTCGAGACTTTGACTCGGCGGCACCGCGGACCCAAGATGGAAGGGTGTCCGCGGTGGCGTGCGCAGAGCCGTGGTCACCGCACAATTGGGGAGCAGACGTGTACGACTGTGTGCTCGTAGAGGACGATGAGCTGGTCCACCTGACCTGGCAGATCGCTGCCGAGCGCGCCGGTGTACGCCTCCTGATCCTCCCGAGCGCCGAGGCGGCTGTGCGGCAGATCCTGTCCCTGCCGAGCGATACGCCGGTCTACATCGACGTGAGGCTGCGCGGCGCGATGTCGGGCGAGCAGCTCGCGCAGCGCCTCCACCGCGATGGATTCAGCCGCCTCTTCCTGCAGACCGGCTACGATCCGGCTTCGATCCCTGTGCAGGCGATGCCGTGGCTGCAGGGAGTCGTTGGAAAAGAGCCGCCGTGGTCAAGTCCGGCGCAGACAGAGCGCTAGGGCCATGCGAGTCCTGGTCGGGACTCTCGTCAATCGGTGACGGTCTTGAATCGGAAGAAGGTCGCTCGGCTGATGTCCATGGTGCGGCAGATGGACTCGACGTCGTGCCCATCGGCCTCGAGGAGGCGGATCTGGTTCCGCGCCAGGCGCAGCGCATTCTCACGGCGGGTGCGCGCAACCGAGACGCCTTTGAGAAACTCTTCTCCGAGCAAGCTGACGCTGTGCCCGGGCTGGGCTCCGCCTGAAGGCGCGCCGAGCGCACCGCCCGGTAGCTGATTCAGCGCCAGATCCACCCCCGTGACCTCGTTGCCTTCGCAGAAGACCGAGAGCCGGTGCACCAGGTTGCGGAGCTGGCGGACGTTGCCCGGCCAGTCCGTGCGCTGCAGCGCGGCCATCGCCTCGTCGCCAAAGCGCACGCGGCGCGGGGTCTCGCGTGCGAAGTGCTCGACCAGCGCCGGGATGTCCTCCTTACGCTCGTTGAGCGCAGGGACGCGCACCGTCAGCACCTCCAGCCGGTAGAAGAGATCTTCCCGGAACCTGCCTTCTGCGATGCGGCGGGGGAGGTCGACGTGCGTGGCGGCGATGAGGCGGCCCTCGAACCGGCTGTCTCCAGATGCCCCCAGCATGCGGTACGTGCGGTTCTCCAGCACGCGCAGGAGCTTGGTCTGGAGCGCCAAGGGGAGCTCCGCGATCTCGTCGAGGAACAGCGTGCCGCCGCGCGCCTCGCCGAGGAAGCCGGCGCGGGTCTTCTCCGCTCCGGTGAAGGTCCCTTTTTCGTGCCCGAAGAGCTGCGACTCGACGAGCGTCTCGTTGAAGGCGCCGCAGTTCACCGAGACGAGAGGCTGGTCGCGCCGCGGGCTCAGCGCGTGGATCGCGCGGGCGACGAGCTCCTTCCCGGAGCCGGTCGGCCCCGTCACCAGGGCCGGCGCGTCCACGGCTGCGACCTTCTTGAGCTGGCGCCGCAGCCGATCCAGGGCCGCCGAGTTTCCGACCAGGCCGTGCAGGTGCAGGATCTCGCGCTCGAGCGCGCGGTGACGCTGCAGCTCGCGCAGCACCGGCAGGACGAGCTCCTCCGAGAGCTCGTCCTTGAGGATGTACGTGTAAGCGCCCGCGCGGATGGCGCTGCGGATCGCGTCCATCTGGCTAGATGCCGTGACGACGATCGGCACCGCGGTCCCGCTCGCGCGCAGCTCCTCGACGAGCTTCATGCCGTCGCAGTTGCGCTCATCGTGCTCGTCCAGGCACAGGTCGATGAGCGCCACATCGATGACGCTGCGCGACAGCACCTGGCGCGCGGCCTCCAGGCTCGCCGCCTCCAGGATCTCGACGTCCGCGAGCGGAGCCAGGCAGCGCGCGAGGATGCGGCGCGCCGGCGCGTGATCGTCTACGAGCAGGACCCTCATGGCTTCAGACTCCTCGACGGTGCGGTCAGCCGCAGCAGGGTGCGCGTCGGGCCGTGCTCCTCCTCGAGTGGCCAGCCGAGGTGCCGCAGCCGCTTGCAGGCGAGGAGGCGGCGCGACGACGGCGTCTCGAGCGGCCACAGCTCCCACCAGCGCGGCTCGGCGTGTGCGCGCTCTGCCGAGCCATCGCTCTCCATGGAGAGCTCGAGCTGCACGGGTTGCTCCTTCGCCGACGCAGCGAGACGGAGCTTGCTCCCCGTCGGCGCTTCTTCGAGCTGCTCAAGCAGCAGGCCGCGCAGCGCCGCCTCGAGGCAGTGCGCATCCGTCTGCACCCCGATCTCTGCCGGGATCTCCACCTCGACGTGCAGCCCGCGCGCTTCGAGAACATCCCTGAGCCGCTCCACGCACTGCGCTGCCACCTGGCCGAGCTGGACCTCTGCGAGCTGCGGCGCCGGCAGCTTGAACCTGCGCAGGTGCGCAGCCAGCCGCTGCATCCGCTCGAGCTCCCCCTGCGCGAAGCGTGCGAGCTCGGCGGCGGAGAGATCTCCGGGCTGCAGCGTGAGCAGGCGCAGGAAGTTCAGGGTGTGCGTGACCTCGTGGAGCGCCTCGGCTCCGAGCACGGCCAGCGCCGCCTCGGTGTCTGCTGTCCCGTCTACGTGAGCGGCTCGCCCCCCCTCGCTGGGCCCGTGATTGTGCACAGCCTGACAGTGTAAACGGAGAGCTGCCCGTACAGGAGCCTGATCGTGCGGATCGCGCCCGCCATGGCTCCGTCAGCTAGCTGACGAATCGAGCTCCTCTTTGCGGGCCAAGGGGGCGGTATCGGGACCCTCAATAAGGCTCCCAGCTGCGGGTTCATCCGCAGTGTCAGCGACGGAAGACCTACATCCTGATACAGAGCCCTTGACAGCGCCCCAGCTTGAAAGTCAGCTAGCTGACCAAAACTCGCCAAGGAGACCTAACTTCTCAACAAAAAAGTAGCCCTCGCCGTGCGTCAACACGACGAGGGCTGTGTTCCCGGCGGATAGGACCCCCGTGGAACTCGGCGCAGCGTACCCACGGGGCCTGCTTCAGGCAAGGTCTGCGCGCTTCAGGAGGCTCGGGATGCTGCGAGTCAATTGCTATCGGTGTGTCCGCCGTCTGATGGCTGGACGGTGGACAGGGATCTTTCGTCGGTGTCGGGGTACGCTCTGGAGCTCGCGCAAGGTGCGGAGCGAGCGCTTGGCGAGGCAGCCCAACGACGAACGCAGGAGGATGCAGACCACGTGGCTGCTGCCTCGCGCGGCCATGCGGGCGCGCAGGGTGCCGCGTCGTGGCGCGTCGCGACCGCTGTTTCGCCGCAGAGGGCGCTCATGAAGCGACCTCCGCGCTCGACTCACCGGGCCTCACCGCTGCCCCTGAGAGTGCCCACCTGCGAAGCGCCCCCGCTGAACGCGCTGCTGACCCCGCGCCGCCTGCTAGAGCGTGAGGCGGGCTTGCTGCCGCAGGCGCTCCGCGGTCCGCGCTGCCTCGTGCGCCCTGTCTGGGCCTACCTGGGCCTGCCCAGCGCGCTGGCCTATCGGCGCTACCTGACGCGCAGCCCGGCCACGCAGGCGAGAGCGACCGGGCTGCGCGCGCTGGCCGCCGTGATCCTCGCGCACCTGCGGCGGGCCCCGCTCGACGTGCTGGCGCTGGGGGTCGGCGACGGCGCGCAGGAGGTGCGCCTGGTGCAGCACCTCGCGGAGCAGCACGGGGCGCCGCTGTCGCTGTGCTTGCAGGATCTGAGCGAGCCGCTGCTCTCCTGCGCCTACCGGCGTGCGACGGAGAGCCTGCCTCCCAGCGCGCAGAAGGAGCTCTGGGCGCTGCTGGCGGATCTGGAGGAGCTCACTCTGCACGCGGACCTGCTCTTTCGGCCCGAGCGGCAGCGGCTCGTGCTGCTGCTGGGCGACACGCTCGGGGAGCTGGAGGATGAACTGCGCTTCCTCCGCTACGGGCTGGCCGGCTGCACAGCGGGCGATCTGCTGGCGCTCGAGGTGCCGCTGGCGATTGCGGGCTCTGAGGCCGCGATCACGTCTCGTCAAGGCGACGCTGCGAACCAGTTTCTCGACGAGGCGCAAGAATGGCTCACCGCAGCGCTCGCGCCGCATGTCCTGGCCCGCCCGAGCGAGTGGGCGCTCCGGCTGGACACGCAAGAGCGCATACCGGGGTGCTATGCCTGGTGCGTCCTGGCGACGGTGAACACAGACCCGGGGCCGCGAACGATCGAGGTCTACCGCCGCAGGCACTATGACCCGGCGCGGCTGGCAACGTGCCTCCGTGCGCTGGGGTGGGATCCGGTCGCAGCGCCCCTCGTCGGTGATTCCGGGGACAGCGCGGTGCACCTGTTCCGTCGCTGCGCCGACGCGGATGCGCGAGGCTCGGTCTCCTCCGGCGCGCGCAAGGCTCGGTCGTCCAGGCAAAGAGCCGGCGAGCACGGCGCAGCCAGGGCCGAGCGCCTCCCGAAGCGGCGGTAGGCTGCAGTCTCAAAGTCTCAATCCTGAGACCTTCGCAATCTCAGGCGTGAGACCCAGCGCGGGCCCGAGCCTCCCTGCAGGGGCTTGACGATCGCGTGCGCACAGCACCAGGGCCGAGTCGAGCAAGAACGGCGATGACCCCAGAGAGGCCAAGGCCAAGCACCGCCTGGCGCTCCGCTGGCCCGCCTCCTGCTGGGTTCTGGACTGCTCCGTGCGCCGCACGCAGGCCAACGCTGATAAGGTCCTCAACATGGCAGCCCTTCCGGTCGATATCGAGCCGCTCCGGTCCGGTTTCAGGGACGAGGACCTCCAGGCTCTCGCTACAGTCCAGGCGGAGCTCGCGATCGCCTTCAAGCTCCTGGCGGCTGGTGTCCGCGAGTCCGAGACCGGGTTCCTGATCTCCGCCTATACACCTGAGCACTTCCGCGACTTCGTCGAGCGCGGCGGCCTGCTCCTGGCCGCTCGATCCGCCGTCGACGGAGCGCTGCTCGGCTACCTGCTCGCAAACTCCGGCGAGACATTCCTCCTGAACCACCCGACGACGCAGCTCCTGTGGGACAGCCCCGAGCAGGCCAGCGAGTACGGCCCGCTCTATTCATCGGGGCGATTCACCTACCTGGACCAGATCGGCGTGGCGCTCGCTGCGCACGGCACCGGCATCGCGCGCCGTCTGCACGACCACTTCCTGCGCCTGGTTCCCAAGCCCGTCCTCGCCGCCGTCGTTCAGGAGCCTCTGCGGAACAAGCGCTCCACGGAGTTCTTCCACCGGCTCGGCTACAGACAGATCGGCATGTTCCACACCGCGATGCTCAAGGGCCTGCAAGACGTCCGCAGCTCGGTCCTCTTGTTGCCAGACAGCGGATTCGACCCATGACCGCTTCGGCCATGTACCTCCGCAGGCTGGGGGCGCTGGGCGCGGGCCTGCTGGTCTATATGCTGCTGATGGCCAGCTTGCCCCGAACCGGCCAGGGCGCCCTGCTGCTGCTGCACGGGCTGGCGGCCATGCTGGTTGGTATCGCCGTCGGCTATCGCCGCCGGAAGGACGCATCCGGAAAGATCGCCGCCATTGCCGCTGCTGCGGTTTGGACGCTATGGGGCCTGGCCGAGGTCGGATGGTCGTCGAGCTTCTTCCTGTCCAACCAGAGCCACCGCGCGCTCGGGGTCGTCCTGGTGACCGAGCTCGGATACTCCCTCGCGTTCGGAGCCAGCGTGATCTGCATGCTGCGGTCCATCGAGGGCGGCCTGCGGCGCTTCTTCTCGCGCTGGGTCGTTGGGGTCCCGCTGCTGCTCACGACGCCGATTGCGTTCAGCCTCATCCTCCATCCGTTTCTGGTGCATCGCGACAGCGGCCTCACCGCGTTCAACCTGGGCGAGACGGCCGCAATCGGCATCTCCTATGTCTCGCTCAACCTCGCGCTGATCGTGCTGCTCTCCACGCGCTCTGTAGACTGGTCTTTCCATGCCGCCGGGCTCCTCTGCCTGGTGTTCGGCGACTGGTCGCTGCGCGCCGACAAGATCATGGGGCGGCCGATCGAGCTCGGGCTGGCCTCGTTCTTCATCTTGTTCGGCCTGTACTCCGCCGCGCTGCCGATGTTGCGGCGCGTGCCCATCGGGCGCGTGCAGCGGTTCGAGCCGACGAGCCTCCTCAATACCTACCGCATCGGGCTCCTGGTCGTAGCCCTGTCCATGGTCCTGGTCTATGCGCTCTACCAGCGCGAAGAGGCCCGCACGCTGAAGATCCTGTGCCTGGGCAGCAGCGCGGTCGCCTTCGGGGCGGTGCTCCTGAGCCAGGTGATGGTCGAGCGCATCCAGTGGTTCTCGCGCGAGCTGGGCCGGGTGCTCCGCTCGGAGCTGGAGCAGCCAGACCGCACGCAGCACACCTCTGACGCCGCGCTCCCTCTGGAGCTCGAGGAGATCTACCGCCTGGCCTTCTCCGCGACGATCCGGGAGCAGAAGCTGCGCGAGGAGCAGCGCGCGATCGAGCAGATCCGGCAGCTCCAAGCTCAGGTCGCGCACGACATCCGCTCGCCGCTCGCCGCCCTGAACGTCGCCGTGAGCACGCTGCAAGAGAACGTCCCCGAGCCGAGCCGGCGCCTGCTGCGCGGCGCAGCAGATCGCATCAAGGACATCGCAAACGACCTCCTCGACAAGAACCGCAGGGCCGCTCAGGAGCGTTCAGCACCGCTCCCTGTCGAGAGCGTCTCCCTCTGCTGCATCCTGGACGAAGCGGCTTCGGAGAAGCGCCTGCAGCAGTCCGGCGGGAAGGTCGAGATCCGCGCGCGGATGGACGAGCAGAGCTACGGCCTGTTTGCCGCCGCAAACGGGAGTGAGCTAAAGCGCATCCTCTCCAACCTGCTCGACAACGCCATCGAGGCCAGCCCCGAGGGCGGCCAGGTGACGTTGCGGGCGGCTCTGGAGGGTCGCAATGTGCTGCTCTCTGTGAGCGATTCGGGAAGAGGAATTCCGCCAGCGATCTTGCCGCGTCTCGGCGAGCAAGGCTTCAGCTTCAACAAGCCGCAGGGCAGCGGGCTCGGGCTCTACCACGCCCGCTCTACCGTCGAGCGCTGGGGCGGTATGCTCGCCATCCGCTCAGCGGCCGGCGCGGGAACGACTGTGGAGATCCGCCTGCCGCGGGCCGCGGCGCCCGCGTGGTTTGCCGAGAGGATTGTGCTGGAGCCAGGGATGGCCGTGCTGGTGCTGGATGACGACAAGGCCATCCACGCAACGTGGCACCAGCTGCTGGCGCCCGCGGTGCAGGCGGGTACCCAGGTCTTGCACTTCACAGAGCCGAGCGGGCTGCAGGAGTGGCTCGCTCAGCACCGGAGCGAGCCGTTTCTGGGTCTTCTCGACCAGGAGCTGATGCACTCAGCGCTCACCGGGCTGGATCTGATCGAGTCCGAGGGCATCGCAGACTGCTCGATCCTCGTGACCAGCCACTACGCGGAACCGTCGGTACTCCGACGAGCGGCGGCGCTGAGGCTGCGGCTCATCCCGAAAGAGCTCGTCGGCCTGGTTCCGATCGAGCAGCGGCTCCTACGGCGATAAGAGCTGCGAGCGAGGAGGTCGTTCGCGCCCTCGACTTCCCGCTCGGTGAGCTGGTGAAGCAAGGGCTAGGTCGCGGCGATGATCACGCCGGGCGAGATGCGCGCCGAGCTCCGGGGGATGCGCCTCGCTCATACGGAATTGGGAATTCGGCGAACATCAAGGTTCGCTGTCAACGGGGCTCTGGGGAGGGCCAGACATGATCACCCATACACGACAGTGCAAGCTTTTCAAGCGGAAGAAGCACAACTTCCAGGTCTGGTGCCTCGACGGGGAACCCTTCATCGACCGCGCGGACAAGGACGACACGGAAGAGTACACGCCCGAGTGCAAGTTCGTCCGCCAGTTCAAAGCGACCGACTACCTCCGCGCAGAACAGATCGCGTTTGGTGTTCTGCCGCCGCTTGATGCGGGCATCGCGGAGCTGGTCTTCGCCGTGAACGATGTGCCCGGCCTCATGACCGAGCACTCCTGCATGGGGCACCTCGACAGAGGGAACCAGGATGGGTACGTCCTGTTCTACGCGGACGACTCCTTCTCGCTCCACCGCTTCGGCCGCATCCTCAGCTGCATTCTGCACGACGACGAGGAGGAGCCTGAGACGGAGCCGCCGCTCCAGGCTCGGATCGAGTACTGCATGTCGCAGCTGACTTGCAGCGAGGCAGAGCTTCGGATGGTGATGCGTATGACAGGTCCAGAAGAGTCGAGCATCCCGTCGGCCGATGCCTACCGCTGGCTGGCTCGGGAGATCCGCCGGCAGCTTGCGATCCTCGGGTTCCGCTGCGAAGCAGGCTGCACCTCGCAAGAGGCGCCGGTGCTTGAGAAGCGGAGCAGCGGTCCGCAGCGAGCCGACGCAGGCGTCCCTGAAGCGGTAGGCCCGAGCGATCAGGCGGGAGACACTTGAGCCGATGGCAAGGTTACGGTAGGCCGCCTCAGAGAGAGCATTTCGCCCGCCTTCAAAGCAAGCAGCCGCAGCGCCGTCCGAAGGACCCTCGTAGCAGCTTTGATGACACGGTGCGCGGTGCAGCACCCGCGGCGTTCCCCAGCGGATCCCCTTGATTTGCAAGCCGTTGCATCGCCGTGGGGAATGGTTTTGGGGCGTCCTCGACGGTGGGGTGATTATGTTCGAGAGTCACCCCCTGCACTTTTCCGTCGAGAACTTCTCCTTTTAGGACGTTGGGGAACCGCTGGGGAACGATTTTTCCAGCACCTACTGCACGGGGTGCTCCACCAAGAGAGCTTCGAGGAGCGCGGCCCGTTCTGCCTCAGAGAGTGAGCGGAGCAGGGTCTGCACGGAGGAAGGCTGCTTCGGCGAAGCGCTGCGTGAAGGGCCGGTGACGCGGGCAAGAGCCGCATCCACGCGCTGCGAATCGAGCGAGGCCTTGACCCCGGGGTCGACGTAGTGCCGCAGCGTGATCCCGAAGGACGTATGGCCGATGCTTCGGGCCACATAATCTTCCGAGGCGCCTGCCTGCAGCTTCAGCGTCGCGTTCATGCCGCGCAGGCTGTGGGTGCAGATCGGCGGCACCTTGGCTTGACGGCAGATCCAGCGCACGCGCTTGTGCACTGACTGCTGGTGCAGCGCCTTGCTCGGCGCGTGCTCCTGCCGGAATAGCCAGGCATCGGCCGCCTGGCCGTCGGCCCGCTGCTTCACGTAGGGCCGCAGGAACTCGGGGATGTCGACGCGCCGGTTGCCCGCTCGCGTCTTGGCCCGCTCGATGACCAGAACGGACCCATCTTCGTCGAGGTCCCGCACGACCCGACCCAGCACCTCCGAGACCCGCAGCCCGCGCCACAGGCACAGCATCGCCGCCAGCGCCGTGCCGTGGCCGCGCTGGACATCGGCCCAGGCCACCTGCAGCCAGCGGTCCAGCTCGTCCATCCGGAGCTGCGGCTTGCCGGCGCGGTCGCGGCCGATCGGCTCGACGGCTCCGAAGGGGTTCTTGCCGACGTAGCCAGCCTTCTGCGCCCAGGCGCCAAACCGCTTCAGGATGCGCAGATCACCGCGGTGGGTCGTCGGAGACAGCGCGCGACCGGTGACGTGCCCGAGCCGCTGGGCATGGCTCAGATACAGCTGCTCGGCCTTCCGCTCGCTGATCGTGGACAGCCGCATCTCGCTCACCGTGCTCCCGAAGAAGTTGCGCAGCCGCTGCTGCTCGTTGGCCTGGGTCCGTGCCCGATAGCCTTCGTGCTCTCCGACGTACTTCACGTACTCTGTGATCAGCTCCTCGACAGACTTCTCGTCGAGCTGGAACGCCTCCTTTTCGAGCTGCGCCTTGGCACGTCGAGCCTCGGCCAGCGTCGGGTAAAACAGAGACTTGCGCCTCCCAGATGACTTGAGTATGAGCCGGAACCGCTCCTTCTCTCCGTGTTGTTCGACGTAGGGACCGAGCACGATCGCTTTCTCGGTACGCATCGCAGGAAGTCCTCTCTGCGATGCAACGGCTTGCGGGGCGCTTATAGCACAAGTGCCTACTTGTGGGCGCGGGCTGATGTCGCCGGGGAGAGCGCTGCGCCGGCACACCCTGCGGCGCCCGTCGGAAGGATGAATCTTTCCGCAGGACAGCGTCGAGCGAGCGTTCGCCTCAAGGACGCGCCGAGTATCCCCGAGCACAGCAGGTAGCGGCAGCGCCAAGGCGCAGGGCCGCGAGTCGGACGTCGGCTGACGCGACGGGGCGAGCAGGGCCGAGCCTGGTAAGCCGAGAGGCTGCGCATGCTGGGCATGCGCGCATGCCGGGGCCGGAAGCCAGCAGGGCTCGATCTACCACCTCTTGCCAGATTCGACCAGGCTGTGCGATGAAGGGGTAGGATAGTAGCAAGGGCAACAAGGGATCCCATCAAAACCTTATAACTTGTGTGATGTAATCACACGGTGTCAGATCAACCGAGCGTGCTGCGTATACAGTCGAGGGATCCCTTTGGGCCCAACCTGTTACTTGCCTCGTGCATCGATGATGGGCTCAAGTCAGGAAACTGCGCGGTCGAATTCCAGGGGAACTGCTTGTGTTCGGAGGGCGTAGAATGATAACCTGAGTAATATAAGTACAATCCTGAACCACAAAAGGAGGAGTTATGAAGAGCGTCTCTTACCTCGTGCTAGGCGTATTAATGCTAGTGTCGCAGGCAGCCTATGCTGGTGCGCTGTACGGTACCGTGCGGTTCAATCAAACTTATGCGGCAAACTTGACGATAGTTGTTAAATGTCCGGGGATCAGTGAGGTCAAAGCCGTTACTGATAGTAGAGGAAGTTACTCGCTTCATGTGCCAGTAAGCGGCCGTTGCC
>ERZ650309.977-NODE-977-length-13604-cov-4.979851_pt1 | contig 13604 bp, 26 predicted proteins | sample MGYA00376245_ERZ650309 | MGnify/ENA primary metagenome ERZ650309 (study PRJEB26733, sample SAMN07839294) | wastewater metagenome | biome: urban; feature: wastewater treatment plant; material: waste water | place: USA: North Carolina | collected 2016-04-26 ...
TCTGCTGCGGCTTGAGAGGGATGAGGGCGAGGTGCTTGCCGGCTGTGCTCTCCGGCACGATGCCGATGCCAGCACCTGCCTCGACGTATTGCAAAATGGTGCCGATCAGACTCGGGGTGTGCTTCACGCGGGGGGCGAAGCCGGCGGCATCGCAGGCGGACTGGATGGCATCATGCGAACCTGCGCCCTCGCGCCGTGCGAGGCTTGTAGGGCGCGAAGCTCATATCGTCAGGTCGTGGCTCGGTCATCGTTGGGCATCCTCGAAGTGGTCCGACATCCGACATCAGCGTCCCTCGGCTGATGCGATGCCATCGAACAGGCCCGCTTGCTTCGGGTCGCGGGTGAACTGGCCAGCAGCCTCGATGATGCGGGCGCGTGCCGATGCCGCGATCTTGGGCGACAGCTCGAAGCCGATAAACCTCCGCCCGCTGAGGGCAGCGGCTACGCCTGTAGTTCCGGAGCCTGCGAACGGGTCGAGCACTACGCCTCCGAGCGGGCAGATCTTGACAAGCTCCAGCATCAGCTCGAGCGGCTTCTGTGTCGTGTGCTCGCGGTCGCGTGGCGGACTGCATTCGTAGAAGCCCGGGAGACAGTCACCTTCGACCGGCATGGGCCCGTTCGACCCCCAGACCACATACTCGCACGCGGCCGTGAACCTGCCACGTTGCGGCCGACTGCTGGGCTTGTGCCAAGGCGCGATGCCTCGCCAGACAAACCCACCGGCCTGAAGCGCGTCTGTGGTGATCGGGACCTGGCGCCAGTCCGAGAACAGCAGCGCGGGCGCGCCCGGCTTGGTGACTCGCAGGCACTCACTGAGCCACAATGCCGTCCAGTAAGCGAACCCCCGTTGGTCTCGGTTGTCGCCCGTGAAGTCGTGCAGAGCCCGGTTGGACGAGTCCGAGCTGGTATACTTGTCGGTCGTCTTGCTCATCCGGTCCCCTCGGACCATGCCGCCGCTGGAGTAGGGTCCGTCCGTGATCAACGCGTCCACGCACGCATCGGGGAGCAGGCGCAGCAGCGCGAGCGCGTCGCCCTGAAAGAGCAGCGGCGACTCGTGCGACGTAGGTGGCAGCAGGGGCTCGTCAGGGGTGGGCGGTAGGGTCTGCATGCTGGTCTCGCTCCGCGCGTGCTCGCGCTCGAATGCGGTTGCGCTGGGTCGCGCTCATGCGCGGCTCGTAATAGAACCCGTGCGCCGCGCGATGCTGCCGGTATGTCATGCCGTCAAGACGCTCGAGCACGCGGCCGGCGGCCTCGTCAGCTCGCCGCTCGATGAGCCGCGCGAGGCGATGCTCGTACAGCGTCACGATGCACCCTCGGCAAGCTCGGCCGCCGCAATGGTCAGGCTCACGCCGTGGCGCAGCTCGAAGGCGTGGCGCTTGCTCGTCCGGTGCTCGCCCGCCTCCTCGTGGTGCTCGCGGCACAGCGGCACGAGGTCTCGCCACGAGCCCTTGGCCCCGCCCATCCCGCGAGCGCGAGCGTGGCATGCCTCGACTCGCTGCATGCACCCGGGCACGAGGCAGGGCAGCGAGCGGACGCGGTCGGCGTGCTCGCCGAAGTTGCGGGCGTACAGACGGGCGCGCCGCTCCGGGTTGCGCTGGCGCAGCGGCGTGCGGCGCTTCAATGCGGTGCGCTTCATGGCGCGCCCTCTTGCCCCGGGGGCACTCGCCAGCTGCGATCCGACGCGGGCAGCACGAGCACCCGGCAGGGCCACGACTCGCCGGGCAGCGTGTGCCGCTGGTAGGGCACCCATGAAGTGACCGAGTAGCTGCCGGTGTCGGTCCCGCTCGTGGCGCGGAAGCGGACGCCCTGCGCAATGCGAAGCTCGAGCGCGGGCGGGTGGTCGTGCAGCCATCGGGCCGCGGCCTCGCTACGCGTGAAAGCCTGCGACGTCGAGAGCAGCACGACCGCGCGAGCAAGGTCGAGCAGCACCGGCAAGAGCGAGCGGCGCTCTTGCTCGCCGGCTTTCGGCTTGCCCATCGCAAGCAGCGAGAACGCCGGGTTGCCGATCACGATGTGCCAGCGGTACGCCCCGAAGTAGTGGTCATCATCGAGCATGTCGAGCGCGTCGCCGATGATCACCTCGTCGGCCACTCGCTCGAGGTGCTCGCGCTCCTCGGGCCGCAGCTCGAGCGCCGTGATCTCGACCGGGATGCCGTGGCGCTCGCACCACGCTCGCATCTCGGATGCCCACACGCCGGAGCCGGCGCAGACATCGAGCACGCGCAGCGGGCCATCGTCGGCGTGCCACACCAAATGACCGGCGACGCCGACGGTTCGTGAGTACGATGCCCCGCGCGCGGACAGGTGCGCCTCGAGGGCCGCTCGCACGAGACCTCGCGGGGTCCGGTCGACTTCATAGGCGCGGTCCCTCTCGGGGTCCGGCGCGTTCGCGGGGAGCATGTCGATCTGGCTCATGGCGCGGCCTTCCTTGGCGCTCGAGCGGGGTCGGCCAGCACGTCACGGCGTACGGTGATGGCATCGAGCACGCTCTCGCGGACCTTCCTCGCGGGCCTCATCTCCGCGCGGCGCTTCTCAAGCGCCTCGGCGTAGTCCAGATCCTCGAGGGTGCGCAGCGCGTAGATGCAATCGCGCGCGTCCCTGGTGTTGAGCTTGTCGGGGTCCCATCCAAGCGCTTCGATGGCCTCGACGTAGGCACGCTCAATCGTGTTCGCGTCGCCGGTGGTCGCGGTCGCGGGCTCGCTCACCACGCCGACCAGCATCGCGGTCGGCTCGAACTCGCTCGCGGCTCGGTCGGAGTCTGGGGCCAGCGTCGATGCCAGCAGCGCGGCATACTCGAGGGCGTTTGCTGCTCGCTCGTAGCAGGCCGCAATGTCTCGCAGGATCTCGATAGTGGTGTTCGTGGTGCTCATGGGGTCGCGTCTCCAAACGGGTCGGCTTGCCATCGTGCAGCAGCCGACCATGCCTCGTCCTCGCTCGCAAACCCGCTCATTTGGGGCCGGCCTTCAAACTGGACCTCATAGCCGTCAGCGCGGCGCTTCACCGCGTAGCGCATGCGCAGCAGCTCGGCCCTCGTCGGCAAGCGAACATGCCGTGGCCTCGACTTGTCGAGCTCCTCGCGGATGTTCGCGAGTTCGAGCATGGCAAGCCTGCGCTCGGCCTCGCTCACGTGCTCGCCTGCTCGCGCTGGCTTGCTGCTCGCTCCGGCTGGCGCAAGCTTGGCCATGGCCTCGGCAAGCGCGTCGAGCCCGGCTCGGTCGGTCGACTCGCGCTCGAGTCTGGCAGCCAGCCGCGAGACCTCGCGCGGGTCGAGCTCGAGCTCGCGGCATACCTGCCCGACGATCTCGCGCTTGGCCGCGGAGCGGGCCGCGTCGATTGCCGCGCGCGCTTCGGCGTTGTCGTCTCGCTCGGGCAGCGTCGGGCCAGCGTCGGACTCGGCCGCGTGCAGCCGCGTGGCCAGGACGCCGCCGAAACGAACATCGTCATAGCTCGGAAGCGGGCGGTCCTGCTGGCGCTGGCCCGGCCACACGGGCAGCTCGGCCGAGTCTGTCACGCCCACGAGCTCGAGCAGCGCTCGCGCGCGGTCCCTCGCGGCCAGCACGAGGCCGTCATCGCGACCGCGCAGCTCGGCCCCGCCGACCTCGCGGATGCGGCCTTGCATGCGGCTGATGAGCGGCTCGCCACACAGCGGCATGACCTCGCGGTCGGCCCCGGCCTTGACCGAGTAGTGGGCCGCGTTGCTCGAGACGAGCGTGCGCTTGCCACTGTCGAATCGCGTGCACGCGATCGCGTTCAGCTGCTCGATGGCCCACGCCGACACCGGGCCGCGCCCGAAGTCATCGAGCACGAGGGCGTGAGCGGCGAGCATGCGCTCGCGAGCCTGGTCGAATGCCTTGCCGACCGCCCACGCGCTGCACTGCTCCCATCGGATGGTCTTGCCGACGCGCGCGTAAGCCAGCAGCCACTGCACGCAAGCGAAGCTCTTGCCCACGCCGGGCGGGCCGATCATCACCCCGGACTTGCCGCCCCACGCGTCCACGAGCTCGAGCGCCTCGGTCTGCTCGGGGCGGTCGGGCACGAGCAGGCGCGAGCCAGCGGGGACGCGCAGGCCGTGGCGTCGGATGTCCTCGGGGCAGCCAGCGACCCCGAGGGCGTGCCAGTCCATGACGTACCGCCACGCTCGCACGAGGGTCTCGTGGCCGAGCTGGACGCACGCGGCTGCGATGTGTCGGGGCTCGGTCATCGCGGGACACCATGCCTTCGCTGGCCGTGTGCGATGATTTCGAGCGGGCGCATGCCCGCGGTCTCGGCAAGCCATGCCTTGCCGTTGTCACACGCGTTGCCTGGCAGATTGTCGGCAGCCTGCCACGCCTTCACGCACCGCGGGCAGCCGCAACTCAGCAGCCGCCTGGCGCGCCCCTGTGTGATGGCCCGATCGCTTTGTCGCAGCCAGCGGCTGCGGCTGCGCTCCGCGGTCTCGCTCGAATTGCCCATGTTGCGTCCCCCCAAAGCGCGAGCTGGCCTCGCGGCTCCTCGTCAATGTCCGGCTCGCCGGGCTTGCGCGGGTCAACCCATCCTAGCGTGCTCGCGGTCGTCCGCTGGCCGTGGATGTGCCCGTCGTCCGCACCACACGGCTCGCCCGGCGCGGCGCCGCAGCTCGGGCACACGATGCCCCACCATGGGTGTGTGAGCCGCTCGGCTCGCGTGAGACGTCGGAGCCTCATCGTTCCTTGCCTCCCGCGAGCTCAGCCAGCATCCGCTCGCTCGCTCGCTCGTGCCTGCCCGTCCCGCTGCGCGCCTCGACGCGTCCGCCTGCTCGCGCTGGGCGGGCCTCGGTCACGTGCCCGAGTGCAGCTGCTCGCCACTCGACGGTCTTGGACCACGCGGCCCACAAGCGCGACGGGGCCGGGATGCCGAGGTCTCGCGCGCGCCCGTTCGCGTTCGCTGCGTGCATGGCCTGCAACGTGCCAGCGCTCGCGGCCGCTGCCGATTGCCTCGCGTGCTCGCCGATGATGCGCTCGACCTCGGCTCGCGTGAGCCCGTCTCGCATCGCCACCCGAAGCCCCGAGCACCACGCCTCGCTCGTGCCGGCCTGGAGTGCGAGCGTGTCGCGAGCGCTCGCCTCACCCGCAGGCATTGCGCCTCGGTCGGCTGGCTGTGCACACCACGCGATCGTCGCTTCGATGTCTGCCTCGCGCGCGTCTCCCTGACTCTGAGAGACAAGAACAGGAAGATCAGAGAGAATTAGATCAGATGGGCGGTCATCCGTGACCGGCTCGCGGTCATCCGTGACCGGATGTTGGTCATCCGTGACCGGCTCGCGGTCATCCGTGACCGGGTCTGCTCGGTCATCCGTGACCGGATTTCGGTCATCCATGACCGGCGCAAGAACAGCGCGACGCCCATCGCGCTTGATGATCAGCCCGAGCGCATCAAGTGCGTCGAGCCATCGCGCGACGGTCCGGCGGCCGGCGTCCCCCTCGTGACCGAGCTCGGCAGCGATCGCCTGCGTGAGCGAGCGATGCTTCCGTGGTGCCCACGCGACGGCCTCGACGTCCCCGAGCGCCTGCCACGAGGCCCACGTCCAGAGCACCACGAGGGCCGGCCACGCGGCGCCACAGAGCGCCTGCAGGGCGAGTACGCCGACGGGGAACGAAGCGCGAGGCGAGCTCATGGCCGAGCCTCCCACTGGCGCCGCCGCAGCTCGCCAACGTCGGCGGCCGCTATGACGCGCAGCATGGCCGCCCCAACATCTGGGCACGAGGCCAGCAGCGCATCGGTGACCACCTGCGCCTCGTCGCGAGAGATCAGGCGCAGCCACACACCGCCGCGAGTGCCCCCGCGCTTCGGTGGCCTGTAGGGCACGAGAGGGAACATGAGATCCACGCCCCACTCCATCGGGGCCACGTCCACCTTATGCGGCAACCAACCGATGCTGAACGCGAAGCAAGGGCCGACGAGCCGCAGCCACTGCGCAGCATGCCGTCGACACGTTGGGATGTAGGCGCCACGGCGGAGCGTCATGCTGTCGCCGGGGCAGACTTCGAGCGCGTCGCGGTCGTTCGGGAAGCGGTGCGACGAAGCGCACCCGCGGGCCATGCAGCACGCAGGCCGCGAATCGTGCACCTGCGCGGCGGTGGCCCGGTGCACAGAGCGAGCAAGGGCACGCACGCGCGAGCGCATGAGGCCAAGCGCGTCGACATCCGGGACCTTGCGAGTCACGGATCGACCTCCGCGCGCGCGTCGAGCCGCGCCGACTCGGACGTGGTCTGCCTCGCCTGGTAGCCGCACAGCGTGCACGCGACGACCCACCCGTCAACGCGTCGAGCCACACCCGCCGCGTGCGGCTTAGCCTTGCGCCCCGAGGCGAGCGAGTCTAGCGCCCCAGGGCAGGGGACCGTGAGCGTGTCGGCGCTCATGGGGCCACCTCGTCAAGCGTGACGTCGGCACCGTCGTCATAGGAGATGATAGGCAAACCCGCGAGCAGGCGCTCGAGTTCTACGGCGGTCAACTCAGCCACACCAACGGGCAGCCAGCTTCGCCAACGCGGTTGCGCATCGACCCGTGCAAGCGTCGTTTGGTGCCACTCGTATGCATGCTCGCTTGCCTTGCTCGCAACGCCGTGCCCCTCGGACCACAGTTGTTCCGCGTCGACTCGATCGGCTCCCCAGAACCGAGCATGCGCGAGCGCCCGCTCGACGGCTTCGCGGCCCCGCAGCGGCCTGCGATGCGGCGGCGACCCTACGATGGTCCGGGACTTGATCGTGTCGCTGGTCGTGTTACTGTCGGCCATCGGTCGCGGCCTCCTCCGCCGCTTCTGTCAGGGCCCCGGGCGAGTGGTGTCGCTCGGGGCTCGTCCTTTGTGCCTCGCCTCGCTCGCGCTTGTCAAGCCGGCTCTCGATCAGCGTCATCGCGGCCAGTGCTCGCGTGCACCCGTCGAGGGCGATCGCCACGAGGGCAGGCTCGACGCCGTCAAGCTCGCGCAGCTCCATGCGCGCGGCCACGTCGAGGCACTCGCGGCCTACCTCGCGCATGCTGGCGATCGTCTGCGGGATGCTGGGGCGATGCGTGTCGAGGTCGGCTCGCGCTCGCACGAGCGCGTCGACGCGGCGCCGCATCGTGCCAGTCACCCGCTCGCCGGCTGCCACCGCGGCCACTGCCGCGTCGATGTGCCGGAGGGCCACGACGATCGTGGTGCGCTCGCGCTCGAGCAGCATGGCGATCGCCTCGTGCCTCATGCCGAGCCGCTCGCGCAGCAGCGCAGCCGCGACACCGCGCGCCTCGGCGGCGATCGAGAGCCGGCTCGCGCTTCGCATCACGGCGAGCGAGCAGCCGGTTGCATCGGCGGCCGCGAGGATGATGCGGTGCGCCGGGGTCATGACTCGCACCGATCCGATCCGGTCGCGCCGCTGAACGTCTGCTCGACCTCGATCCCGAACAACCTGCGCAGGAACGCGACGACGGCGAGCGAGCGCAAGACAGAACGCTCGCAGTCATAGATCACGGGCTCGGCGTACCATGGAGGCGATGCGTAGCGCACGGCGCCAGCGGTAAAGCTGGTCATGGCTCGCCCCTCACTGCGGCGTGCTCGACCAGCGCCTCGTGTTCGCGCTTGAGGTCGGTCAGCATCGCGTCGAGCAGGTCGTCGACCGGCCACGGCGTGGGCTGCCCGTACGGGTCGCCGGTCACGCGCCGGTGCGACACGGCGAGTGCATGGGCGAGCGACGACTGCTGACCGCTCGCCCGGCGCAGCTCGACCACCGCTCGAGCAGCCTCGCCGACCGCTTCGAGTTGTGATGCCAGCTTCTCGTGTGGGGTCATGGCTCGCGCCCCTCTGGCAAGCAAGCGAACGCGTCTGCGTTGTGATCGTCCGCAGTCAAACGCTCGCTCGTCTTGCGGGTCGCAGCGTCGACGCTCGCAGCGAAGCGCTCGTGACCGATGATCTCGCGAAGCTGCAGGAGCATGAGCCACACTTGCCCGGCTTCCTCGATCATGTTGGCGTTCCCGCGCCCGCGTGCCGCTCGATTGATGGCCGCGATCAACTCGGCGCACTCCTCTTGCACTTGCCTCAACTGTGCGGCGTGGCCCCACTCGTCGAGAGCGGCGCGGGCAGTCTCCAGCTTCGCGGTGCCCATGAGACCCACCGCTTCGGTGAGCCATCCAGCGGTCATGTTGCATCCTCCTCGGTCCCCAGCGCGCGGACCTTGCCGATGTCGACCTCGAGCGTAGCAGGCCCGCCGGGGCCGATGTCCGCCGCGGCCGCGGGAGTCGGGAGCAGGCGCCACGTCGAGCTGGCCAGCCGCGAGTGCTCGCGTGCGAGGGCCTCGGCCACCACGCCAAGATCGTCGCGGTAGCGGTAGAGCGCGGCGCGGTTGAGCGACTCGGCAGGTACGCCGAGCAGCCTCGCTAGGACGTCCTCTTGCGGCTCGCCGGAGAGCTCGGCCACGCACCCGGCCAGCGTCCACACGCGTTCCACGAGCCGCTCGACTGTGGTATCGACGGTCATCGCTCGCCCCTCCGTCGCGATGTGACGATCGTCTGATAGTAGTCGGCCCGCACCCTCTCGTGGCGCAGCTCGGCCTCGAGCTCGGCCGCCCGCACGTCGGCCCCGAGCAAGAGCAGCAGCGCCCACGCGAGGCCGGCAAGGGCGAGCGTCACCACGGCTGCGACCGCGGCCGGTCCTGCAGGGCTGGCGAGCAGAACGGCGCAGCACGTGCACACGCCGTGCGCGACGGTGAGGGTGATGCGTGCGGGGCTCATGGCGCAGCCTCCCGCCGCGGAGCGGCTTCCAGCGCGGCTCGGCGGTAGCGACCGCGCGAGACAACCTCAAGCGTGCCATCGCGCAGCCATCGGCGAACGAGTCGCTCGGCGAGAACGTTGGCGACACGGCGACCAGTAGCGTACGACACCGCAAAGCCCGTCTCGGTGGTGACGATGCTCCGTCGCCACACGATGCGCATGGCCACGAACGAACGCGCATCCTCCATGGTCATACCTCGGGCCAGTGCCTTCGCAGTGCCGAAGGTGCGCCGCAGCGCGGGACCGACTGACGCGGGCACGACATACTTTGACTTGTCGACGATGACGATCACGACGCACCCCCCGCGACGATCGGCCCCGCGGCCCTCGCCCTCGATGCCTGCGCAGAGGACCGCTGCGCTGCCGCCTCGGCAATGCGATCGTCGAGCTGCTGCGCGCGGGTGGCCACGCGCACGGCTCCGTCGCGCATGCGCAGCGCCTCGCGCCACGCAACCTTCGCGGGCGAGTCGCCCTCGATGAGGGCCTCGAAGCCGGGCACGCCCTCGAGCGTGCTCACGAGCACCGCGAGCACGAGGGCCAGCTGCGCGCGCGTCGGCTCGTCGTCGGCCACGAGCAGGTCGCCGATGTCTACGAGCTGGCTGGCTTCGATCTGCGCCAGCCGCTCGACCGTGATCGCCATGGTGCCCGTCTTGAGCGCGGCGAGGATGCTCGCGCGCATGCCCTCTTGCAGGCCGAGCTCGCGCAGCCGCGCGTTGCCTCGGCGCACGACCTCAGCCTGCGAGACGCCCGCGAGGCGCAGCTCGTCGAGCACCCGCGCGAGCCCGGCGCGGAGCTTGTCATGTAGAGGCAGCAGCAGGCGCAGGCGTATGGTGTTGCCTGCCGGGTCCGCGAAGTCGGGGTCCGCAGGGTCGCGCTCGACCGCGATCGCCGGCTCTGTGTCGGGCGGCGATGCGCCGCGAGTGAGAACGTGGGTCATGGCGGCTTGGCTACCATGCGAGTTTGTGCGTGTCAAGAGTTCTTGACACGCGCTTTCGCAGCGTCTAGGATGCTCGGGCGATGCACTGGACACACGAGCAAATCACGGAGATGGCCGAGGCCGCGGGCCTGGATGGCGCGGCGGTCAACGCTTCGCACATGGCCTCGCGTCAAGAGCGAGCGCGGCGCGAGCTCGGCTGCGGGTGCCCGTCGTGCACGTGGGTGTGGTGGGTCCGGCCGCGAGGCGACCGATGACCATCCCCAAGAACGCCACCCACTGGACGCCGGACGGCGGCAGCTCGCGCCGTGTCTTCGCGCTCGACTGCCCGGGCTGCGCTCACGTCGACACGCTCGACCCCTTCACGCTGCCCGACTCGCTCACGGGCGATGAGGCGCTCGAGGGGCGCCACACGTGGGCAGTCGTCGGGCGCGAGCCCGAGTCGATCGCCGGGCCGGCCAGGATCTATCTGCGGAGGGATGACGCATGAGCGCCACGCACTGGACGAGCGGGACCGCGAGCGGTTGGCTCACGAGTACCCGCATCCGCAAGCTACACGCTGATCGCGGGCTCGCGGCGACCCTGGCCGAGGCCGACCGCAATCGCGTCGTCGCTGTCGGTGACAGCGTCTGCGGCGTGTGCCCGCTCGGCGCTGAGGTGGCATTCGAGGTCGTCGCCATCGAGCGCAACCACGACGACGAGGGCCGGCCCACGCCGACGGGCGCGGCCGTTGTGTACCTGCGCGAGGTGCCGCGATGACCGGCGTCGAGCTGGCTCGCCGGGCGGTCGCGTGCCCGGGGTGGCGCTGGATGCCTGGCATGCGCTATCAAATCGTCAACGAGCGTGGGCAGATCGGCGGCTGGATGCGGGCGAGCGACCGCGTTTCGCACCTCGATGCGCTCTATCCGGTGGCAGGTGAAAGCGAGGTCGCGCTGCCCGACCTCGACGACCCAGCAACGCTGGGGTGCCTGCTCGCGCTCGTGCGTGAGGCCTGGGGGTCCCATGTGTCGAGCATCCGCACGGGTGATGGGTGGTCCGTTCGGCACATGGGCAGGGATGGCTGGGCGGCGGGTCTGTCGGTCGTTGGTATCACGCCGTGCGAGGCCGAGGCCCTCGTGGCCGCGCTGGAAGCCGCTCCGCGGCGGGAGGCCGCGCCATGCTGACCCCGAGCGAGCGCCGTCGAGTCGCCGCCCACGTGGCCGGTCACGTGCTGGCGATGCACATCATGGGAGGGGCCGCGCTGCTGCTCGTGCTCGCGGTGGGCTGGGATGCGTGGACGCGCGGGAGGGCCCGGCCATGGAGCGGTTGATCATCGCAGTCCTGCGGAACTCGGCCGTGCCGCTCACGAGCGCGCAGGTGTGCGACGCCCTCATTCTGGATGAGGGCGAACCGTACCCGCTGACCTCGGTCAAGACCAGGCTTTCGCGCATGCTCGCCGATGGCGTCATCGACCGTGGGCCGGGAGGGCGGGGCTACGTGGCGAGGCTCGCCGCGACCGAGGCAGACCGGCGGCGCATCGAGTGCATGGTGCGAGCATACGGGCTCGACGCGGTCATCGCGTTGGTGCGCGAGGTTGCGGCGGAGGTCGAGCCATGACCGCGAAGCGGCGACCGTGCCCAACGTGTCCATGGCGCAAGTCGACGCCGCGCGGAGGGTTCCCGGGCGGGCTCATCGACGTCGAGCGCCTCGTGGCAATGACACGCGACGACCTCGGGGCGATCATGCAGTGCCACTGCACGCCGGACGGCGAGCGAGCGCAGGTGTGCGTGGGATTCGGCCTTGTCGTCGGGCCCGAGTGCCTGGCCTACCGATTCGCCGTGATCTGCGGGCGCATCGAACACGATGCCATGGAAGCGAGCTGCGAGCTGCACTCGCTAGCCTCGCTGATAGCCACCCATGGCGGCCGCGCAGAGGTCGAGGTCGAGCGGTGACGTGCAGGCCAAGCCGCCCCCTCTCGCCCGGCTCGCGCCAGCCAGGCGCTACCAGCTGCGCACCGGCCCGGCGTGGCGTGTCGCCCTCGAGCGCCTGCGTGCGCTCGACCCCGCCCTCGCGAGCCACACGGCCCGCGGCTCGACGCGAGCCCTGCTCGACGCGGCCCGGGTGGTCCGCTCGCTCTCATGGGCAGCCGCGCCCGAGCGCGTGCGCCTCGGTCTGCCGCCCGAGCGCGGGGACCTCGACGGATGGCTGCGCGCCGGCATCGTCGACGCGATCGCCGGCCGAGCGCCGGGGCGCCTCGACGCCGAGCCAGACGCCCACGCATACCGGCAGGGCCACGCCGCGGCCCTGCTCGCTCTCTACACCACCGCGCCCCTTTGGGCCGAGGAGCCCGCACCGATGATGACCGACAACCCAGAACGACAGACATCACCCGTCGCGCCCGATGCCGAGCGCATCATCTCCATCCCGGCCCCTCTCGCTGCTGCCCTCGTGGCCGCGCAGCGAGCGGCGAACAAGCTCGCGCGCGACGAGAAGGGCGACAAAGGCAAGTACACCAGCGCCGACGCGATCGCCGATGAGGCCCGACGCGTGCTCGCCGAGCACGGTGCTGCATGGGTGCTCGTCGATAGTGAGCTCGCACCGCCCGGCCTCGAACAGTGCGACATCGGTGCGCAGGCCTACGTGGGCGACATCGTCGAGCGCTGGATCATCGTGCACGAGAGCGGGTGCGCGCTCACGGGGTCATCCCGCATGCCGGTCATCGCCAGCAAGGGCCGCCCACATGACAAGGCCATGAGCGCATCGCAGACGTACGGCCACGGCGTGGCGCTGCGCGGGGCTCTGTGCCTCGCACGCGAGGGCAAGAACGCGATCGACAAGCGCGAGGACGTCGACGATGGCCAGCCAATGCGGCCACAACAGCGCCAGAGTCGTCCGCCCGCACCAGTGCAGGGCGCCCAGCGAGACCCGCTCGCCCGCGAACGCGCCGAGCTGCGGCGCGGCATCGGCCAACTCGTGGCTGCCGCGAGCAAGCCGACCGACGCCGGCCGCGTCTGGGCGTGGGCGTCCGAACAGCTCGGCATGCCAGGCATCGAGATCGACCACCTCGACGAGGAGTCGCTGGCCGAGGCCCGTCGCTTCGTGAGCGAGACGGCTGCGCGCAAGGCCACGTACCGCAAGACCGAGGCGCTGCACCACGGCCACCGCGTAACCGAGCACGGCGAACAGTCGAGCCCCGAGCACGCTCGCCTCGTGGCGCGCATCCTCGGGCATGCGGAGGCCCTCGCCGGCCTGCGCGAGGCGACGGTCGACGAGGTCATGCGCGCGGAGCTGCGGCCCGACGCGGCCGCCAACCTCGGCGGTCTGGCGCTCGCCGACTTGACCGGCATCGAGGCTGCGCTTGCCGGCACGTTGCGAGAGGAGTCCGCGCCATGAGCAAGTCGACGAAGTTGATCAAGCTGGCGCGGACGCAACTCGCCAGCCTCGCATCCACGCTGGAGAGGCTCGAGCTCGAGCTGGAGCTCGACGACGGTCCGCCGTTGATCGTCAGCGACCGCGACGAGCTACAGCGCGCCATGCATCTCGTGTGCGTCGATCTCGGACCGGGCTTCGCGCTCGAGCTCGACTGCGGGCCGATGGCGCGCATCGTCCAGCGCGAGGGCGGCTCGGTTGTCTGGCGCGGCGCCTGGGTTGGGCGGGCGGACATCGACCCCGAGGCATTGCGCCGCGCCACGCGAGAGACGCTCGAGGCAGGGCCGCCCTATGTCATCGCCGCACACGCTGGCCTGCTGCTGCCGGTCGTGCAGGCCGCCATCGACCGCGCGCGCCATCGCCTGCCGAGGCTTGCGCACGCCTACGATGCCCCAGGGCGCCGCCCTTCGAGGCTGGCGCGGCTGCTCGTCCGCGAGCATCGCGAGCTATCTGCCGGGCGCCGCTCGGGCTGGTCGGCCCGCGCTCGCCACGGCTGGCAGCGCTG
>ERZ650309.978-NODE-978-length-13592-cov-4.011450_pt1 | contig 13592 bp, 7 predicted proteins | sample MGYA00376245_ERZ650309 | MGnify/ENA primary metagenome ERZ650309 (study PRJEB26733, sample SAMN07839294) | wastewater metagenome | biome: urban; feature: wastewater treatment plant; material: waste water | place: USA: North Carolina | collected 2016-04-26 ...
CCTGTGGCGTCGCTGCCTTGGATCCCTTGGCTCGCGCCGCCTGCGCCACCGGACGATCGAGAGCCAGCGCCGCCCACAGCCGCCACCGAGGACAGCTTGCCGGGCTCACCGTGTAGGGTCGGCTGCATGTTGTTATAGCCGCCGCCGCCGCCGCCGCCGTTTGCCGCCAAGACTGCGCCGCTCAAGATCGAGATGATCGGGGCTTCAATCAAGATGGCTCCGCCGCTGCCGCCGCCGCCACCACCGTCGTTGAAGTTCATGCCGATGTCGCCCTGCCCGCCGCCGCCGCCGACTTGAATGCCGCTGGAGCTGGCGCTGGTGGAGCTGACGGTCACGGACTGCTTGGACACAATCTGGATCGCACCGCCGCCGCCGCCGCCGCGCTGACCGGACTCTCCCATCGTCGTGCCGAAGCCGCCCGCCCCGCCGCCGCTGCCGCCACAGAGCGGAATCAGCGCATCTTTGAGGTACGTGCTGCCCCCGACGCCACCGGGATAAGTGGATCCTGCATCGGCGCCCTTGCCGCCTTTGCCACACGCGCCCGCCCCGCCGCCGCCCGCTTCATCGCCCTCACCGCCGATGCCGTAGCCTTCGGTGCCGCTGCCTGGACCTTCTCCGCGCCGGATGGGATTCCGAACATGACCGCCAGCAAAGCCACCTGGACCGCCGCAGCGAGGATCGGTACAGGCTCCACCGCGTAGATCGAGCAGTCCTTCAATCGTGATGGAGCCGGACGCGATGAGCGCCGCTGCATGGCTTCCCGTAAAGCGCACGGTGACACCGCCGGGAATGTGGATGCGCGTAAAGGAAAAGACGCCAATTCCCACCGGCCAGCTCGCTCCGCAGTCCACGGGCGCAACCTTGCGATGGATCACGTTCGGAATGGGAACCTTGCTGTTTTGGGTGAGCACCGTTCCCTGATCGGTGTCGATGAGCAGATCTTCCGTGGGAGAAAGCTCTCCGCTGGCTTCCGCAAACCAGGCCGGATCAATTCCGTTTGATGGCACAAGCTGCGGAGTCGGTGTCGGCGGAACCAGATCAGGAATCGAGGCATCCAGCGCCAGGCAAGTCGGCGACGCTGGATCGCAAGGTTCCAGATAGGAATGCCACAGCGAATTGCACGAAGGAACCAGCGCGAGCAGCAGCACTCCGAGCGGAATCCAGCGACGAGAACGCATCGGTGCGTGGAACCGTAATGCGGAGGAATGCGAAGTGACCGAAGTGACTTCCGATTCCATCGACCGTGCGACCCGCAAACGACTTCGCTTGTCTGCAATCCCTGCGACCGTTTTCATCGGAGCCACCTCAACGCGCTCATTGCGTGAGCTGCGATCGGCGATCTGAATTTCACCCCAATCGACAGGCTCTCTACCTCTACTGTAGCAGGGACACAGCAACTTCTCTGTGACCGACGAAACTACGAGCAGTTACAGCGTTCACATCACAGACAGACAGAGACAGACAGAGACAGACAGACAGCGACTCTGCACACAGCTTGGAACTTCCCTACGCGATTCCCTTTGCAGCAAAGGAGTGCAGACTTTCCGTCGGAAAATGCACTGATTTTTTGTACATGCTGTACAGATACAAGACGTACCAAGATGTACGACTTGTGTTCGCTCCTGAAGAGCAAGCGGCGACATTTGGTGGAGACTTCGACAACTTCACCTATCCGCGGTATGCGCTCGACTTTGCGCTGCTGCGGGTCTACGAAAACGGTCAGCCGCTCAAGCCAGAACACTTTCTGCGACTGTCTGATCTGCCCGCAAAAGAAGGGGAGCTGGTGGTCGCGGTGGGACATCCCGCGTCGACGCAGCGCGGACTTACGGTTGCGCAGCGGCAGTATCATCGCGACACGCTCAATCCGCTTCAGATCTCGATTCTGAAGAAGCGAATCGCCGCGCTACAGACCTACATGGCGCAAGGAACAGAGCAAGCGCGCAGAGGAAGCTCGCAGCTTCGGGGTCTGGAAAATACGTTCAAGCGCCTGTCAGGACAGCAAGAAGGACTGCGTGATGCAGCGCAGATGCAGCGACTGCAAAAAGACGAAGATGCACTGCGAGCGGAAGTGCGCAAGCGTCCCGAGCTTTTGCAAAAGTTTGGCGATGCGTGGTTCAAGCTTCAATCGGTGTACGGAAAGCTCGCGCCGCTTGGAAAACGGAGCACGTACGTTTCGGTTGCTCCGTCGAAGCTGCTGACGGTGGCGCTACAGCTTGTGCGACTTCCCGAAGAGCTGAAAAAGCCCAGCGGTGAGCGCATGGAAGAGTACCGCGACAATCGACTTCCCGCGCTGCGCAGAGAGCTTTTGTCTACGGCTCCGATCTATGCAGATCTGGAAGAAGCCGTGCTGTCCGACTGGCTTTCGCAGCTCCAAGCAGCGCTTGGGAATGCCGATCCGTTTGTGCAAGCGATCTTGGGAGGACAGACTCCGCAAGCCGTTGCGCACAAGCTGACCACAGAAGGAAAGCTGACAGAGCAGGATGAACGGAAGGCACTTCTCGACGGTGGATCTGCCAAAGTAGGCGCATCAACCGATCCGCTGATCGTGCTGGCGCGCAAGATCGATCCGCAGCTTCGCAAGATCCGCGAAGAGTACGAACAGCAAGTGCAAGCGGTCGAGCTTATCGCGGGCGCGCAGATTGCACAGGCTCGCTTTGCGGTGTACGGATCCGACATCTATCCCGACGCGACATACACGCTGCGAATGTCAGCAGGCGTCATCAAGGGATACATGAAAGACACGCGTCCAGTGCCGCATCAGACGCTGTTTTACGGACTCCTAGAGCGCGCGCTCAGCCAAGGAGAGCAGGCTCCTTTTGATCTGCCGCCGCGACTGCGCTTGGGACTGTATCGACTGCCGCTGTGGACGCCGCTCAACTTTGTTTATACCGGCGACACGATCGGTGGAAACTCTGGAAGTCCTGTCGTCGATCGCGATGGAAAAGTGGTGGGACTCAACTTTGACAGCAACCTCGAAAAGCTGCCAAACCGCTACTACTACCTTCCTGATGAAACCGGAAGTCGCGCCATTGCGGTTCAGAGCGTCGCGATCTTGGCGGCACTCCGCACGCTGTATGGCGCCGGATCGCTGGCGGACAAGCTGACGGGACAGACTCCGTCCAACTGATCTCTAGCACGCCCAACCGCACTCCCAAACGCGCTCCGACACGGATCACGATCGACATTCCTACGCTTCACCCCGTGATGAAGCGAAGCCTAGGAATGTCTGAATGTGTGGGAATTTCCGTCGGGAATCGTTACGGACAACCAAACAGAGAGTCGATGTTCGACTGCGCTTGACTGACGTTCACACCCGCTGCCGTGGTCGCCTGCGTAGAGGTCTTGAGCTGATCCGCTTTCGCCGGATCAATCGCTCGCGCCGCGCGATCCAACAGTCCACCGATGATGTTCACAAAGGCAATCGCCGCTTCCTGCGATTCACCCGTCAGCGTCGGAATCTTGCCAATGCGATCCCGCAGAATCAGCGCCATTCCGCGCGTAAACGCCTTGTCTGCTTGGTTTGCTGCACGCTGATAGAACAGGCTGCACGTACTCGGGAGATCCTTGTCCAGATCACGCCAGCAGCGCGCGGCCAGCACGGCATCGAACGCGCGATCGTAGGTTTCCTGATCCAGCTGCTGGAAGTACTGTCCCAGTCCGATCGGCTTGCTACGCTCGGTTCCGCTCAGATATCCCCACGAGGAATCCACGTCCGGCGCGTTGTCAAAGCTCGATGTCCAGATCTCTGACAGCGACGACAGATAGAAGAACCACAGCAGCGAAGCTTCAATCCGCGCCGACTGCACAATCGGCTTGGTTCCCGCGATTCCCTTGGTAAACGCATCATCAATGATCGGCTTGAGCTTGCCCGGACCCGCGCAGCGATCGGGATACATCGCAGCCACCGTCAGATCGTTGCACGCGAACTTGTTCGAGTCTGGAACCTCTTGATAGTGAATGTCCTGACGTCGAGCGACGCGCGATCCGATTCCGTTTGCGACCGCGTATTCATCACGCGCAGCCGTCACTTCTGCAGCGGTAGGACTCGCAGCGTTCTTCCACAGCTTGGTGCTCATCGACACAAACGCGAGCGTTCGCGCCGACGCGCCCGGCGTCGAGGTTCCCAGCAGTACGTACGCATTGCCATCCGACACGCAGGCTGGCCACGTATCGTTTTTGCTGCCGTTAAAGCGCGGCGCGTACTCATCGTTTGAACACTTGCAGGAAGACAGCGATCCAGTAAACGGCTGACACATCGCGGACGCAGGCTGCGCCGCCACGCACAGGCCAGCAGACATCATGTCCGATCCCATATCCATCGTCGTATCGGACGTGCTTTCACAGCCCGCAGCACCCAGCAGCAGACAGAGCCCCAATCCAGCCAGCGTCTTTTTCATCATGAGCGTATGTTCCTTCTATCGTTCATCGCCTGTTCTAGTTGCAGACTGTCGATTCATCCCTGTGGATCAGTCGACTTTCAGAGACAAAATGAAGCCGCGTCCCGGACCGTTCACACTCGATCCGTGATAGCGATACGCAGCGTTTCCGACGTTTTCTAGGACGCCAAGAAGCTGCAGCCGTTCATGCAGTCGCACGCTGCTGCGCAGATCCACCACCACAAAGCCCGGCGTTCCGTACTTGGGAATCCGCGCATCGGCATAGTCCGCGATCGCCAAGCGGTCTTGTGTCGTCGCCCAGCGCAGTCCCGCAGACAGCTCAAAGGTTGGGTGTTGCCAGATCGCTTCCGCAGAGCCATGAAGCGGAGGAACCCTCGAAAGGGGAACTCTGTCTGTGATCACCACACCGCTCGTTCCGTATCCCAAGATTCCGACGCGCGGACCTTCTCCCCACGTATATGCCAGCGTTCCGCGCACCCGCAGTCCGTACGGCAAACGGAGTCGCAGCATCGCTTCTACGCCGCGAATTTCCGACAGAGCTGGCGCATTCTGAAGCTGAAACCGAGTCCACGCGCCCACACACTCTGGCGTGGAAGGAGGACACTCTGCATCGGTCTTCGATACCTTCAGCACCGCGTCTTGCAGCAGCGTTTCAAACCCCCACAGCTGCGCCGACACAATCGAGTGTTCGAGGATCGCACCCAGCTCAAACGTCGTCGCACGCTCTGGTCGCAGCTCTGCATTTTCAAACTGAAAGCCCGGTCCCGTCTGCTGTCGCGCCGTCAGATCATTGAGGTTCGCCGCCCGAAAGGAGTGATCCGCATTGAAGCGCAGCGTCAGGATCGATGCAGGCTTCCACGACAGACCGACGTTCCCAACCAGCGGATAAAAGTTCTGCGCGACCGCCTGACTTCCTGACAGAGGCTCCGCATCCGCACGCGCCGCAACATACGACCAGCGCACACCACCGTAGAGATCGAAGCGACGCGGCAGACTCAGCACGCCGTCCACATACAGTCCGCCGGTCAGATACGACGAGCCATTGATGTACTGACCGCGACTGAGCGCTGCGGTCTGATCCAAGTCCGTAAACGTCCGCGACGCATCCGACGAGAGCCAGTCCATGTACTGATCGAATCCGTAGCGAAGCTGAAGCTGCGTCTTTTGTCCCAGCGCAAGCGGCCTGGTCTGTCCCACCGCGAGCAGTCCCAGCGTCATCACATCGTCGGTCCCGCGCCGAACGACCAGCACCGATGGATCATCCATCCGCTGTTTTTCGTGCTGCACTTGCAACGACACGCTCACCCGCAGCGGCCACAGAAACGTACCCAGCTTTCCTTCGTACGTCAGATACACCAGATGTCGAAACTGCTGCTCGTACGTCAGACACGTTCCCATCGGCGCATACGGAGGCGGACACTGATCCGTACGCGGCACATCAAACTGCAAGTAGTGATACGTCGCCAGCACCAGGCGCTGAAGCTCTCCGATGCGCAGCACCAAGCGACCATCCGCCGTCAGCTCTTTGAAGCCGGTGCCAAGCTGCGTCACCCCATCTTTTGCGTACGCAGGAACCAGCGGATAGCGTCCCAGCGGCGTGTTCGGATTCGGATTTTCGACCCGACCACCGCTCTTGAGCAGCCCGACATCGCGATAGCCGACACCGCCCACAAAGCCAAGCTGGCCGCCTTTGATCGGACCCGACAGATGAGCCTGCACGCGCCCGCCCAGCTCGTCATCCGCCGATGTCGATCGCAGCTGAACCTGAGGCCGAAACAGCAGCTCTCCATCCGCAAACAGTGGATCGATCGGATACGCCGCAATCACCCCACCGAGCGCGTCCGATCCATAGCGCGTCGATCCACCACCGCGCAGCACCTCGATCGTGTCAATCGTCCGCGAGTCGATCGTAAAAAAGTACTGATTCGGTCCCTGTCGATACGTCGAGTTGTTGACGCGAATCCCATCGAACAACAGCAGCGTCTGCTGTCCCGTCAATCCGCGCAAAAACGCTGAGCCCTGACCGTGCGCCGTCTGCTGCACAAACACACCGCTCTCGTAGCGCAGCGCATCCGGTGCCGATCGCGGCTGTCTTCGCTCCAGCTCACTGCGGCCCACCGTGCTGTGAGCACGCTCGTCGGGTAGCCCATCGTCTCGACCAGCGCGAACCACCAGTGAATCGCCATCGGCAACAGCGCTCGTCGCCCACAAGAGAGGCAACGCCACCGCCCAGGTCGCGCTTTTCCGACGACAAACCAGCATAGATCGGCACATTTTTACAGAGCTTCGCAAGACCGCATATCCGGTAAACACCCGAGCCAAGCGCCCGATCATGCAGGTGAACACCTGATCTCTTTGGTCATTTCGCGCAGGTGAACACCTGATCTTTTCGCACGCTCACTCAGGCAGACGCCCGACCGGCAAGCGCCCGATGGGAAACATCCCGCCCAGCACCCGACAGTCAGGAGCCAAGCAGGCCCACGCCCGACGTACGAACACCCGGTGACGATTCAGGAAGGAAGAAAGGACGAACGAACGGACGAACGGAACTACTTGCCAAACGGCAGCTTGGAATCGAGCAGTCGGAAAAACTGAGACGGACTTTCGCCCAGGTCGTCGTCGGCTGGACCCTCAAACATCGGGGCCGTTTCCACCACCTTCGCGGCCTTCGCAGTCGGGACCGCCGGTGCTGGCTTTTCCGCCACCTTCGCATCGAGCAGACGGAAGAACTGCGACGGCGTCTCGCCCAAGTCTTCGTCGTCCGTGCCTTCAAACAGCGGAGCCGTTTCGATCACCTTCACCGCAGGCTTGGCTGCAGCCACAGGAGCCGGCTTTGCAGCCACCACCGGCTGCGCCTTTGTCACCACCGGCTGCGCCTTCGCCACCGGGACTTCTTTGGTCGCCACCGGCGCCACTTTCGCAGCCACCGGCTTCGCTTCCGCAACCGGCTTCGCTTCAATAACCGGCTTCGCTTCAATAACCGGCTTCGCTTCAATAACCGGCTTCGCTTCCGCAACAGGCTTGACGCTCGGCGCTGGCTTCGCTTCCACCACCGGCTTCGCTTCCGCCACCGGCTTCGCTTCCACCACTGGCTTGACGCTCGGCGCTGGCTTCGCTTCCACCACCTGAGCCGCCTTCGCCGCTGACGCTTTCACCGCCGCGCTCGCCGCTTTGCCCAGACCAGGAAGTGCTGCCGCAGCCCGCTCGACAACCGCTGGCTTTTCCACCACCGGCTTTTCCACCGCCGCTGGCTTTTCCACCGCTTTGGCCGCGATCTTGTCGGGCGCAGGCGCTTTGGCAACCGCTGGCTTGACCGGTGCCGCTGGCTCAGACGCAACAACCGGGGCCACAGAAGGAGCCGCGACCGGCTTGCTCTCCACGACCGCCGCTTTGGCTTCTTTGGCTGGGCTCTTGCTTGGCCCACTGGCCACCACCGTCGGAGCCGCCGCAGGCTCCGGTGTCGCAGAGATCGTCTTCGTCGCCCGCGTAATCGGTGGCAGCTTGATTCCCGCCCGTGGCAGCTCCGCAGACATCGGAACTGGAGCCGGAAGTGGCGTCGCCGCAATCACCGGAGCCGGACTTGCGACCGCTTTGGCCGCTTTGCTCGTCGGGGCCCGCGTCGCAGCCGGTGGCTCTGCCGCTTTCGCTGGCTCTGCCGCTTTCACTGGCTCTGCCGCTTTCGCTGGCTCTGCCGGTTCCAGCGCAACCGCCAGCAGCGCCGCACGCTTGGCCGACGGAGCAGGCTCCTCCACCGCCACATCTCGTCGCGCCGGAGCCGGTGGAATCGACTTTCGCGAGTCCCGAGAGACACCCGGCAGCGGCGCATCAATCGGACGACGTACAGGCGCAGCCGGTGGCGGCAGCGACGGATCGGTCTGCAGCTCACGATCCGCAATCAGCACGTCGGCCAGGCTCAGCTCTCCGGCCACATCATACTTCGGTGGCTCGTCGGACACGCTCGGCGGCGCAACCCGAACCGGCTCCTGACCGCGCGGCGGCGTCACTGGACGAGCCGGCTCAGGACTGCGCGCAGGCTCCGGTCGCCGATTGCCCAGCGTCATCCCTGGCGTCGGCGCGGGCGAGCGCGGAACCGGATCACTCGTCGCAATTCGCTGAATCATCACCGCTGGAGACACCCGATCCAGAAGCTGCGTCTCGTCGCTGTTGAAGGTCCCGTCTGGCAGCGGAATCGTGCCTGGAAGTGGTGCGGGACTCGCTGGAGCCACCGGCGCAAAGCCCGCTGGACCCGGCCAGGGCGCGGACGGTGCCGCTCCCGCTGGACCCGGCCAGGGCGCGGACGCTGGTGGTGGAGCCGCAGCTTGTGCCGTCGCCGGAGCTTGCGCCAGCGCCGGAATCATCTCGCGATCGAGAAACTCAAGCAGGGTCTGAAGCTGCGACACAAACTCCTCAGCGAGAGGCTTGTTACGACGCAGTGCATCAAACGCCGACCAGTACGGCGAGACATTTGGATTGAATCCAACGCTCGTGGCTTCGAAAAACTGTTTGACGTTGCCCAGGTACGAAATCAGCTTCGCCCGGAGGGCACGGGGATCAGAGCCTGTGGGAAGCATTGTCTCTTAGGTTCTCGCAACTTGCCGAATTGCGCAAGGCTAGACCTACCGTCGGAGACAGCGATAGAAGTGCCAACGATTTTGGCGGCTTGGTTCCTTACGCTGGAGGCTTCAAACCAGACGGTTCGTACGCGGCCAGAGCGGACACAGTCCAAAACAGCAGCACGGTATCGCCATAGCGACGGACGTCTTCGCAGACCAGCGCGCCGTACCGAGTGCCAATGCCCAAGTCCCCACGGTTTCGCACATCCGTCTCGATCACCACACGACAGTCCGGTGCCAGACAGGCAGCGCCGTCGCTCGACAGCCAGGCAAGCAGCTTCGGTAGCTCTCCCGCCGCATACGGAGGATCACAGAGCAGAAGCCCGACCGGCTCTGACTTGTGCGCGCGACTGTGCAAAAAGCGCTGAAGCGAAAGCTCCACCACCTGCGCCCGCGTCGCCAACCCGAGCGAGGCCAGGTTTTGACGCAGCACGCGACAGGCCGTCGCATCACTATCGACAAACACCGCCTGACCTGCGCCGCGCGACAGCGCTTCCATGCCCAGCGCACCGCTGCCCGCACACAGATCCCAGACGACGCAGCCCGGTCGCAGCTCTCCCAAGATGTTGAACAGGGCTTCGCGCACTCGCTCCGTCGTGGGACGAGTGTGAAGTCCGCTTGGGGTGCGCAGCCGACGGCCCCCCAGCTCTCCAGCGACGATGCGAATCATAGGCAGCTGCAGCAGTTGCGAAGGGTTTTACGATCCCGCCAGCGCGTGGAAGGCAATCGCTGGAATCTTCAGCCACGACGGATCCGCCTCGAAGCGAAGCATCCGCTCTGCGACTTCGTGTGAGCGCTTGTGCGTCACAAACCAGGGCGGCTTCGGCGACGGAGCCAGCGGTCCACGCAGGATCGCTTTTTCGATGCCCTCGAACATAAACGAGTTGTGGACAAAGCCGATGCCGCTCTGAATGTCGAGCAGCGTTCCCGACGGATGTCCACCCCACGGCGGCGTCATCGCACCGTACGCCACCGCCGGCCAGTGATTGATCGACACCACACCGTAGCGCAGCACGTCGCACGCTTTTTCGATCGCCGCTTGCACATCCGGCTGCTTTTCCGTCGACGGAGCCACGTACATGCTACAGCTCAGCGTGCCCCACAGCCGATCGTTGGCAAACCGCGCCGCTGCCGTCACAAACTCCGCCGCATCTTTTTCTGGCAGCGTCACCTCGCTGATGATCGAGCAGAACGGCTCCGTCGAAAACAGCATCTCGTCGGGATTCTTCGAGCTGACATCGCGAATCAGCGTCCACGGCAGCGTCCCTTCCACCGCCTGCCCAAGCCGCGTCACCGTCTTGCCTGCCGTCAGCTTGGCAAAGCGCTCGTTCGCACCGGGATAGTAGGCACGCCGCGTCGGCATGTCCTGGAAGATCTCCTGCACCGTCTTGAGCAGCTCTTCTCGCTGCGGCCACGACTCCGACAGCACCAGGATCTTGGCGGCGTTGCAGTTAAACGATCCGTTGTTGACGACCTGCGTCACGATGTTTTCCGCCAGCATCCGCAGCTCACTCGCCGAGTAGCTGCCCGGCACGATCATCACCGGCGTCACACAGCCCAGCTCGCTCGTAATGTTCTTCTTCAGCAGCGGATCATTGGCCGCCTGCCGACGCGAGCGCTCTTCACCCGGCGGACCCCAGACGATCTGATCGTGCGTACGATCCGACCCGGTGATGTGAACATCGGCGATCTGCGGGTGATACGACAGGTAGCTTCCCACCTCGGCACCGCCATAGACGAAGCGCAGATAGCCTCGCTCGATGAGCGGCTGAAACGCCTGCTCGTAAAACGGACCCAGGTATTCGTTCACCGGGTTGAGCTTGACGATGCAGAGCATGCCTTCGTGGAACATCTTGTACAGCGCATCCGTCGGAGGAATCGACGCTACGTTGCCCGCCCCGAGGATAAGCGACACACCACCGACGGGATCACGCTTGCTGTAAAAGATCGCTTGCGCGTCGCGCACCTTGCGATCGTCCCAGCCCTTTTCCATCCGCAGCCGACACGTAAAGCCCGCCGAGATCGCGTGATCGTACGCTTCCCCCGGCATCACCAGCGCTTCGGTCCGTCCGTCTGCCGCAACGCGAATCGCGCCCGCCGGAAGCTTCGGCTTTCCCGAGACCTGGATTTGATCGAGCGCCGTGATGAGCTTTCGCAGGCATCGCATCGTCACATACGGACCGCCCAGCCACTCTTCTCCGGCTGCCGACGAGTCCATGTTCAGACCCTTGGCCTTGCACGCCGCAGCGACCCAGTCCTTGGCCACCGCCAACAGTCGTGGCACACAAGCGCGCAGCAGCGCCGCTTTTTCACGAGGAGCAAGCCGTGCAAACGGGGTCGCATTCTCGCTCAGGATGGCTAGGTATTTGTCCAGCTCCGCTTGGCTCGTGGCGGTGCGGCTCTGGGCAGCTGCGCTCAATTCCATGGATGCCGATTGCATTCGTTACTCCTAACACAGGCCAACCGGCGGGCACCACACAGACCTTTGGTCGGCTCTTGAAAGCGTGTGTGCGACGGACCAGTCCACGGCTTAGCGCTGCGTCTTGTTGCGAAGGATCGACACATCGCTGCTGTTGTAGTTCGCGGTCACAATGTCTGGCTTTCCGTCGAGATTCAGATCCTTGATCGCCATTCCGTACGGCGTTGCTCCCGTCGAGACATACTGCGGAGCATCAAACCCGCCCGTGCCATTGCCCAGGTAAATCCCGACGCTGTCCGCACCGCCATTGGCAACCACCAGATCCAGCTTTCCGTCGCCATCCATGTCAGCCATCGCCACCACGCGCGGATCCTTTTCCGTTGCAATGATCTCACCTGGATCAAAGCTTCCGTCGGCACGACCTTTCAGAATCGTCACCGTCTTGGTTCCGAAGTTCAGCGCCGCCACGTCCTTTTTCTGATCGCCGGTTACATCCCCAGCAGCCAGCGACAGCACTTGCGCGCCAGCGACGGTATGCTTCGGACCCGTCAAGACGCCTCCGCTGTTGCCAATGAACGTCGAGATCGACCCGTCCGAATAGTTCGCCGTCACCAGCTCTGGATACACGTCGCTCGTCAGATCCTCCAGCAGCAGCGCCGACGGAGCACTTCCCGTCTTGAGCGGATACGTCGCCATGCTGGTAAACGCAAAGCCCGGCGTCACGCTGATGTTGCGCAGCACAAACACCGTGTCGCCCGTGCGCGGTGCCAAGATGAGATCCGGCTTGCCGTCTCCATCGAAGTCATGCGTCACAACTGCCGTCGGATTGCGCCCGACTGCGAACGTCACCGGCGCCATAAAGCCACCGCCACCGTTGCCGCTCAAAATCGCCAGATCTTGGGAGCTTGCGTTGTTACAAGCGACCGCAATGTCCAAGATCTTGTTGCCGTTAAAGTCAGCGACGGCCAGCGCGTTCGGCCCAACTGGCGTCGAAAAGCTCACGCCGTTTTTGTAGTTCACGTTCCACGCCAGCACCGACACATCTTGCGAGCCATCGTTGGCGGTGATGATCTCGGGACCGCTGTCCCCGTTGGTGTCTTCGGCGATGACTGCGACGGGATGCGTGCCCACCGCGATGCGCTCCGCGTCAAAGTCGAGCACCACCCGCACATAGCCAAACAGCCCAGTTGCAACCGCAAAGCTACCGTCGGGATTGCGAATCGTCACCGGCACCGATCCAACCGATCCATCCGACGCAGGAACCACAGCTTGCAGCTTCGATGAAGACAGCACCGTCACTTCGGACGCCTGCTTGTTTCCAAAGGCCACCGTCGCACCTTGCACAAAACCGCTGCCATAGATTGCAACGGCGGTTCCTCCTGCCATGCCAGCCACCGAAGGACTCACGCTCGTCACAGAAATCGACCCGACACCGCCCATGTCATTCGGCGGAAGGCTGCTGGATGACTCACAGCTTGTGATCGACAAACTCAGCAGCGCTGCCAGCGAGCCCGCTCCCAAAAATTGCCCAACCCGAGGAAATAAAGATTTTCGAGCTAACATAGTTTTTCCGTCTCCTTGGTAACGCTATTTGTCCTGAATAAGGCACATGAGTATGGGATCGCGATCGGTGCTCGACAAGGTCAGCTCGTTGGATAACCAACAAAAAGACAGCTTTTTGTCCGATTTCTTATGAGTCGCGCCGTGTCAAGTTCGGCAAAGTCACGAGGACGATCGAGCGTGCTTGCTTTCGCGGGCGTGGATCGCCTAGCGTGGGTCGCTTGAGAGGAAGCCGCTCCGGGCCTTACGTGTGGCCGGATGCATAGGACAAGCGCAGCATGGCCAACGTGGTGATTGTCGGAGCCCAGTGGGGCGACGAAGGCAAAGGCAAGGTCGTTGACCTCTACACCGAGTTCGCAGACACCGTCGTGCGATTCGGAGGTGGAGCCAATGCCGGTCATACCTTGGTCGTCGGCGGACAGAAAGTCATCACCCACTTGGTTCCGTCGGGTGTTTTACGCGGACGCGGCAAGCGCTGCGTACTCGGCGACGGAATGGTGATCGATCCGCAGACGCTGGTGCTCAGTGAGATCGTGGCGATCGACTCCGGCTGGGGCGAGCTGACCGGGACGGGGGACGGGCGGCTGTTTGCGTTCGAGGGCG
>ERZ650309.980-NODE-980-length-13573-cov-4.487498_pt1 | contig 13573 bp, 13 predicted proteins | sample MGYA00376245_ERZ650309 | MGnify/ENA primary metagenome ERZ650309 (study PRJEB26733, sample SAMN07839294) | wastewater metagenome | biome: urban; feature: wastewater treatment plant; material: waste water | place: USA: North Carolina | collected 2016-04-26 ...
AATTCAGGGTTGGGTTTTTTGTTTCGTTTCTTTGGGTTGTTTTTATGTTTCTAAAGGTTAGGGTCGGGTTTCAATGTTTCCAGCCTTTCGCTGTTTGATAATGTAAAGATGCAGCAAAACCCGTCCAATATAAATTAAGCAGAAACGCCATATGTGACATGCTTATTTTCAATGATTAAAACAAGTCGAATTATCTTAATTCGAAAAAAAATAGTATGTTGAGATATGATAAAAGGCATCAGTATAACAGTGATTATTGACGAAGTAAAAAATGAAGACAGTGCAACAGCAATAAAAGAGGCATTGTTAGAGGCATTGCCAAAAGAAACTCATTTTCAATCTGCAGAAAAATATACCAAGTTTGAAGATGCTTATAAACTGGAATTTGATATCGCAATTACAGAGAGTATACCTAAAGAAAAACTGACTTATCAGTTGCTGATGCTTACGGATTGCATTTCAAGACCATGGTCTGTGTACTTCGACAAGGAAGGCGATAATACAGAACTTATTTTTAACAGAGACAACAATACCAGCTTCACTCAGCCTGTTTTTTCGCATATTCGCTGGGCACACATTCAATTGATTTATTAAAACCATTTTACATCTCTTCCTGCTGCGTTTTTTATTTAAACACTACAACCATTTCCATCTTTTGTGTGTTACTCATTTTGTAACAGAAAAGAAATGGAAAAAATAGCAGGTCTTATACAACAACTTGAAAAACACATTTCTAATGCAGCACTCATAAACCCTGTTATTTCCGCCTCTTCTGTCGGATGGCAAATTGAACACAGTCTGCTAACGATTAACCTGATTATTGATCAATTGAAAAAATCAGATCCCAATAAATATAGCTGGAAATTCAGTATCGGCAGACTGATTATTCTGACCACAAAAAAAATTCCCAGAGGAAGAGCACAGGCACCAAAGATTGTACAACCAAAAGAAGATTTTAATTTAGAACGCCTGAACGCTAATATTGAAATCGCCAATGAGCGGATTAAGGAGTTAAGTGCTTTAAACAAGAATCATTATTTTGAACATCCGTATTTTGGTAAACTGAATGTAAAGCCTGCTATTCAGTTTTTGCAGATTCATACCCAACATCATCTCGCCATCATTGATGATATTGTTAGATCAGCTAAATATAGAATAATCGTTTCAGTGGTTTCGGTTTAGCAACAATATCTTCACCTTTCAACTCTTATCTTTTGCTTAAATTCGTGTGTGTCAACACCAGTAACTTATTTCATAGGCGGTATAGCATCCGATGAACGCATTTTCAAACACCAGATGGTGGCGGTAGAAAATGCCGTGTACCTTCCATTTCCAAAACACGACAAACACGATACGATGGAAACTTACGTGAAAAAATTCATTCCGTTCATCGATACAACAAAAGCGTTTAATCTCGTTGGAAACTCCATGGGTGGTATTATGGTAATGGAATTGATTAAACACGTGCAGCCTCAAAAAGTAGTGTTGATTTCTTCTGTTAAAAGCCGGAATGAAATGCCGTTTATTTTAACGCACATGAAATATACGAATGCCCATAAACTGTTGCCGGGTAAGGGTTTTATCGGCTTCATACAGTTCGGAAGTTTATTTAAAAATGAAATATTGAAAGTACCCGGTATGCGCCGACTGGCCGTAAGCATGGCGAAAAGTAACGACCCGGATTTTTTATACTGGTGTGTAAATGCCATTATAAAATGGAACGGAAAAGAAGATTACCGGAAAGACATCATTCATATACACGGCACGAAAGATGAAATGTTTCCGTATCGAAATATTAAAAATGCGATACCCGTGCAGGGCGGCACTCATTCCATGCTGCTGATTCATCATAAGGAAGTGAATCAGCTTCTGGCTGAAAGCCTGAAAGAAAATCAGTAGGTGGAGAACACGATAATTACACCGACTAAAATTAAAATACTCATGCCGGCAAAAAATAACAAATCGGCAAATTTTTCCAGACGTTTGTTTTTGTCGCTTCTTAAAGTGAGATAAGAAAAGAAAGCTGCGAAAATAAAAAAGAACGTATCGATTCCTAAAATTTCATCGGCATATGTTTTCAGGCTGGTGTTCATTACTTTAAATAAAGCAATCACCGTAATACACACACCAATCATAGTGGTGGAACCCGAAAACACATAATGTGCAATTTCTTTATTGTCGTTTTGAGTACTCATTTTTATAAAGAACAACAAAATCCATTCCCAATACCACTACGCAAAAAATAAAAAATGTTAATCTTCATTTTGGATGGCAGAAAATTCACTTACATAAATACGTGCCATCAAAAGCATATAGGACACCAGCAGCGGACCGAAAATCAATCCGATAAAACCGAACAGTTTTAATCCGGTGATGACACCAAACAGCGTGATGAGCGGATGAATATCGGCAAAGGCCTTTAATAAAAATAAGCGCAATACGTTGTCTACATTTAATACAACAATAGCACAATAAGCGGCAAGACCAATAGCGCCGCCCGGATTCCCGCCGGCATATAAATACACCACCAGTGGTATCCAGATTAATCCGGAGCCGACAAAAGGAATCACCGAACAAACACAGGTAATAAAACCCCATAACATCGGATCTTTTATTCCGAAAATAGAATAACCGATATATGCGCAAAGACCCTGAGCTAGTGCCAGCACAGGAATTCCGATGGCATAAGAGGTGACAATATTTTTTGTTTCAGCGGTAACTTTTTGTTTGTTTTCCGGTTTCAGCGGAATGTACTTCAGCATAGAAGATTCTATTTTCTGTGCATTACTCAGCATAAAAAACAACACAAAAAACATAGTGCTTAAATTAATAAACAAATTTGCCGCGGTGCTTAAAAAATCGGGTAAATAGGAAGATACAATACCCGGGATATTGCTGATGTTTTTTTCCGACAACAATTCAATACCGGTTGCTGTAGAAATTTGTTCGATAATTTCTTTAATGCCCTGAAACAAATCCTGTGCGTTGTCGGTAAAATTCTGAAGTTTAGGCACCACAAAAATTGTAGCCAGTCCAAAAGGAATGGATAAAATAATCGCATCTATTAAAATCAATGAAACAGTAGCCAGATATCGGTTCCATTTTTTCTGATAGATAAGATGAAATAAAAACTTTCGGTTTAACACATATAACGTAACAGCACCTAATAATCCTGGAATTAAAAATTTAATTTGTAAAAAGATTAAAACACCCAGCGCCAGCAGGATAAGGAAAAAGATAATCTGGCGGAACCGTTCGTTAAATGTATTTTGCATACTTATTTTTTGTCGAGTACAGAAAAAACAAAGTTATCTAAATATTGGGCAACATATTTATTATTATTCAGATTTCCCTTTTTATCGGTTAACCTCGGCAGGTTTTCCGCAAAAAAGTGCTGCAGGTGAGCCATTTCAATTAAAGTACTCGCCAGAGAGTGGTGATATTTGTATTTGGCATTATAGCTTTTAAAAATTTCTGCTATGGTGTTGCACAAGTCTTTGTATGCTTTAAAAAACTGTTTATCGTTGTCTTCTTTAACAGACTTGGTCATATATACTTTATTGCCTTCCGTAATAATAATCCGGTATAAAGCCGCGACATCGATACCTTCGTATTTTAGTTTTCCTTCCGCGCTTTCCATTAAAATCTGAATAATTCTGTTGATTTTACTTTTGTCGTCTTTCAAATTCTGAGTGTAAAAAAAAATCTGAAACTCTATCAGTAGCCAGTATAAATTGATGACATACAGCAATAAAAGATGTTTGTTTTCGAAATACCGGTAAACGGTAGCTTCGGTGGTATTAATCCGGCTGGCCAGCTTCTTAAAGGTAAAATGTTCGTTTCCCAGGTCAGCCATCATAAGGATACTTTCTCTTATAATAGCCTTGCCTACTGGTGTTGATTGCGGATTTTTCAGGTATAAACCTTCATTTATTGTACTGTTAAACTGAAGCTCCATACTACAATATTACAAAAAAAAGTAACACTCGGGAACTTTATTGTAAAACTATTGTTTATGATAGTAATACTATTACAAATAGTATTGTTTGGATAAATGGAAATTGGGAGAAGTTGTTTAAATTACTTAAATTTAACTTCTCCCGCTTTTAAATTTAAAAGATGAGTACGAACACACTAAGCGTAAGAAAAATTGTATCGAGATTATTTGAGTTAATCCGGTTTGATAAAAAAGAAATCGGAAATATTTATGTGCTGGCTATTCTCGGCGGTATTATCCAGCTAAGCCTGCCGCTGGGTGTACAGTCCATTATCAGTTTTGTGCAGGCCGGCGAGATAAGCACCTCGCTGGTAATCCTGATATTGCTGGTGGTTGTTGGCGTATTAGTTGCCGGATATATTATTATCATACAGAAGAAAATCATTGAGAAAATTCAACAGAAAATATTTATCCGTTACGCTTACGAATTTACCGAACAGCTGCCCAAACTAGATTTAAAAAGTATTCAATCGTATTATTTACCCGAGTTAATCAACCGCTTTTTTGAAACGACCTCTTTGCAGAAAAGCATTTCAAAAATATTTCTCGATATACCAACCGCCACGTTGCAAATCTTTTTCGGACTGATATTGCTGTCGTTTTACCATCCGTTTTTTATTTTTCTTTCACTAGTGTTGATTCTTCTCGTCATTGCCATCATTTCATTAACCTTTAAGAAAGCAATAGAAACCAGTTTAGACGAGAGTGATTATAAATATAAGCTTGCTGCATGGATTCAGGAACTTGCAAGAGTTTTGAAGTCGTTCAAATATTCGCGCAATACCAATTACCACCTGAAAAAATCCGATGAGCTTACCACGGGTTACTTACAGTCCAGAACGATGCATTTTAATGTGTTGTTGATACAATATTGGTCCCTCATAATTTTTAAGGTGCTGATTACATTTACGATGCTGAGCGTTGGAGCTTATTTATTAGTCAATCAACAGCTCACCGTTGGTCAGTTTATAGCATCGGAAATTATCATCATTACCACCTTATCCTCTATTGAAAAACTGATAGCAACACTGGAGAATGTATACGATGCATTCACCTCCATCGAAAAATTACTAAAAATCACGGAACGCCCTAAAGAAAAACAGGGAGAAATATTATTTACGTCAAATGCGCAAAGTCATGTACTGTATAAAATTAACAACATGAATTTTAGTTTTCAGGAAAACACAAATATTCTGAACAACATAAATCTGGAAATTCAGGCTAACGAAAAGGTTTGTATTATGGGGAATGACGGCGCAGGAAAATCTGTATTTTTAAAAATACTGAGCGGAATATATACTGCTACCAAGGGAACGGTTTTTGTCAATAATATTCCCATACAGAATTATTCTTTAGATTCCATCCGTGATAAAATCGGTTTGCTTACCAACAAACAGGATGTTTTTGAAGGAACTGTATTGGATAACATTACACTCGGAAACGATATTTCATTTGATACCATTTATGCTACTGCATCTCAAATCGGGCTTGTAAATTTTTTACAAGAGCTCCCGGACGGTTTGGATACAAAAGTACAGCCTTTTGGAAATCAGCTTTCTACCAGCGCCGTTGAAAAAATTATTTTGCTCCGATTGCTGGTGCATGAGTATGAAATAATGCTGATGGATGAACCCTGGATTCGTTCGGAGTCGAACATCAGAACATCAGTCATTCAGTATTTATTACAGCAAAAAAATCAAACAATCATAGTGGTTTCCAACGATGAGGCATATGCTTCAAAAGCAGATAAAATAATATACCTGAATAAAAACGGGGAAGTCGATTTTACCGGGAAATGGGATGATTTTAAAAAACGTTACAAATAAGAATTATGTCGATAAATGAGAAAATAAAAAACTGGAATTCTTATCAGTACATCTATTACAACAGGCATAACAACAGATTGAAGTATATGCTGATTTTTATCATGCTGGCATTTGTTGTTTTTTTGTTTTTACCATGGACACAAAGCATTACTGCAAAAGGAAATGTCACTGCATTTAATATTAACGAACGTACACAGCAGTTGAATTCTGTAATCAGTGGTGCCATTGAAAAATGGTATATTAAAGAGGGAGATTTTGTGAAAGCCGGTGATACGATTTTAAAATTAACGGAAGTAAAAACAGAATACCTGGATCCGGCATTACTGGAAAACACCAGACAACAACTGATAGCCAAGCAGGATGCCGCGATAAATTATTCCGGAAAAGCGGGAACAGCCACACTTCAAAAAGAGGCATTGCTTCAGGCAAGAGATTTTAAAATTGAGCAAATCAATAACAAGATTGAACAGGCACAGCGTTACATAGAAATAGACAATGCCAATCTTGCGGCAGCTAAGAATGATTATGAAATTGCAAAACTGCAGTATGAGCGTCAGCAAACCTTATTCAATGAAGGATTAGTTTCGAAAACGCAGCTGGAGCAACGAAATCAGGCACTCCAGAATGCGCAGGCAAAATACGATGTGGCACAACGCAAATTAGCCAACTCAAAACAGGAACTCATCATTGCTAAACTCGAAAAAAGCGGCACCGAGCAGGATTATCAGGATAAACTGGCAAAAGTGGAGGGAGAAAAATTTCAATCCTTGTCTAATGTTGCTACGGCGAAAGGAGATGCTGCCAAGCTCAGCAATCAGTATACGAATTATGAAAACCGCGCTAAGTTTTATTACCTCATAGCACCACAGGACGGCCAGGTCATTAAAGTAAAAAATGCCGGTGTGGGTGAGATTATAAAGGAAAGCGAATTTATTGCAGAAGTGGTACCAACGGTCAACAATAGAGCCGTTGAAATGTATATAAAAGCGGTTGACATCCCGCTCATCAGTTTAGGTCAAAGAGTAAGCTTAACATTTGACGGTTATCCTGCCATTGTTTTTTCCGGATGGCCGAATGCATCCTTTGGATTTTTCAGAGGAAAGGTAACGGTAATTGAAAGTGCGATTAATAAGCAAGGTTATTTCAGAATTTTAATTACGGAAGATGCATCGTATAAAATATGGCCGCAAAACTTGCGCTACGGAACAGGATCCAATGGCATTGCCTTACTCAAAGATGTTCCAATCTATTATGAAATCTGGCGAAAAATTAATGGCTTCCCACCGGATTACTATCAGGTGAAAACAGAAAATGACAACAAACAAAAGAAAGACGAAAGTGAATAAAGGCAGTAAACAGATTCTTTTATTTTTCCTGCTGTTGTGGAATGGTTTTGTTGTATATGCTAATGATACAACGACAGTTTTGTCTGCTCAACGATACTTGCAGCTTGTTATGCAAAACCATCCCTTAATAAAACAAACAGATTTAGTAATCAAAGAGGCAACGGCGAAGTTACTGAGTGCAAAAGGTGCTTTTGATCCTGTTGCAGATTTCAGCTTTGAAAATAAAACATTAGACGGCAATCGTTATTACCAATACTTGCAGCCGCAGCTGAAAGCTCCTTTGTGGTACGGAATTGAATTAAAAGCCGAGCTCAGCGATGTGCGCGGCAGCAACACTGCCAATGAACTGACGTATGGAAATTCAGTTGCTGTAGGTGTTTCACTTCCCTTGTTAAGTGGTCTGGTCATGAATAAGAAAATGGCTGTGCTGAAACAGGCAAAAAACAATATTCAACTGTCAAAGGCAGAACAGCAGAATACCATCAATACATTGCTGTTAGATGCTATCGATGCTTACTGGGACTGGAATGTTTATTACCAGGAGTACTTTTATAACATACAGGCTAAAGAAGTTAGTTATAACCGTTTGCAATTTACTAAAAGAATGTTTGAAGTAGGTGAACGACCGGCGATAGATACCATTGAAGCATTTGCGCAATACAAGTTGCTGGAATATGAAACTCAAAAATCATATTATAACTGGGTGAAATCTGCCATCGAACTGAGTTTATTTTTATGGGACGAAAATGAACAGGCGGTATTTATAAAAGACAACATAACTCCGCTTATTTACAACACTCGTTATTTATTGGATTCGATAACACTACCATCGTTGAACGACCTTGAATTACTGGTCTTAAACCATCCGAAAATAAATGCATTTGATATAAAAATTAAAAATCTGGAGATAGAACGAAAGTTAAAATTTCAGAACCTCTTACCCACCTTGAATGTCAATTATAATTTCATAAATAAAAGTTATAATCCCTTTTATAATGTTGGCGACAATTTATTGCTTAATAATTACAAAATTGGTGTTGATTTTAAAATGCCTTTGATGTTCAGAGAGGCCAGAGGAGAATATAAGCAGGCGAAAATTAAAATAGAATCAACACAGATAGACAAGGTTGTTGTGCAGAATGAACTTAATGTAAAAGTTAAAACATACTACAACGATTTGGTGGCACTGAAAGAAAATCTGAGATTATACAATGAAACGTTTCTGGCTTACGAAACCTTACTGAAAGGCGAGAATACAAGATTTGAAAACGGGGAAAGCAGCCTGTTTCTTATTAACAGCCGCCAAAACAAAGTGCTGGAAACCCGTTTAAAAATGAATGAATTAGAGTCGAAACTCATGAAATACCAAATGTCTGTTTATTTACTTGCAGGACAGCAACCTAAAAATTAAAAAAAAATATAAAACTGCGGAACTAAAAGAATAGTAGTAATGTTATAGATAATAGTATTACTATTAACAAATAGAATACCTCAATTTTCTTATAATTAGTGTGTGTAAGAGAAGCCGGCGTTTCCCAAACTCGGCTTCTCGCTATTTATAGTGCTATAAAAAACTTAAAAATGGATGTAAATATTTGGTTCTGGATAGGATTCAATGCTTTTGTTTTACTGATGCTGGCTTTGGATTTAGGTGTGTTTCATAAGAATACACACACGGTAAAAATCAAAGAGTCTCTTATGTGGACAGGTATCTGGATTATATTGGCTTTGCTGTTTGCGTGTGGTATTTTTTATTTTTTCGGAAAACAGCAGGGTGTTGAATTTTTAACGGGATATGTTATCGAGAAATCTTTGAGTGTCGATAATATTTTTGTGTTTATTATGGTGTTCTCTTATTTTAATATATCAACAAAATACCAACATAAAGTATTGTTTTACGGAATATTGGGAGCTTTGCTGATGCGCGCATTCTTTATTTTTGCAGGCGTTGCGCTCATAACTAAATTTCACTGGATCATTTATGTGTTTGGTGCATTCTTAATTTTCACCGGTATTAAAATGCTGGTGCAGGATGACAAACCTTTAGAGCCTGATAAAAATCCGCTGGTAAGATTATTTAAAAAATTCATGCCGGTAACGACAGAATTACATGGAGAGAAATTTTTTGTCAAAGTTGGAGCAAGAAATTTCGCAACACCTTTGTTTATAGTATTATTACTGATTGAATTTACCGATCTTATTTTTGCCGTAGATTCTATACCGGCAATTCTGGCGATATCGAATGATACATTTATAGTATATACCTCAAATGTTTTTGCTATTCTGGGACTGCGTTCTTTGTATTTTGCTTTAGCGGATATCACCAAATATTTCAGATTTTTGAAATACGGATTATCGGCCATCTTAGTCTTTGTAGGAGTAAAGATGTGTATCGTGGATATTTATAAAATACCGGTGTTGTATTCGCTCGGAACCATACTATTGATTTTAGCAAGCTCTGTAATTGCTTCCATCGCAATAACGCCGAAGCATAAATAAATATTATTCTTTCGGTTTTGTGTATGTTTTTGTGTACGGAAAAATATATTTTACTTTTTTGGGTTTTCCGGCATCTGTCGCAGGTAAAAACGGTGGTAATTTATGAATAGCTTCCAATACAATGCTTTCACATTCTTTACAGTTAGATTTCATTAAATTAATTTCTGAAATATCCCCTTTTGTATCTACATAAAATGAATAATAAACCCGAATCATTTTATCAGAATCACTAGGCTTGGCATCTTTAGGTAAAACTACATTTTTATTTAAAAATTTCTGGAGAGCGCTTGGACCACCGGGAAATTCTACATTTCCATAACCTTTTCCCTGTTTATCATAAACCCGCAGAATGGAATCAGCTTTTCTGAAAAAATCGCACTTGAAAATAGAATCTAATTTTGGCTGAAAAGCCTTATTATAACATTTTTTGTATTCGTTACTGGTATCTAAAGGTTGTGTTTTGTCTGCTTTATCCTGGTAGTATTCATTCAAAATCTTTTTAGCAGCTATTTTTGAAGTGTCTTTATTAATGGAAGACATTCTAACCATTGTTTTTTTATATACGTCTTTGTTGATTTTTATATAATTATAAAGATTTGTATTAGTTTTTGACTGTAAATAACATCCAAATTCGCCTCTCTTAAACTGAGCATTCATACTGTCTGTTGCTGCTTTGCAAATAGCATCATTTTGGGCTTTCGAAAAATTATTTAGCAAACATACAAAGGATAAAATAAAGGCAATTTTCTTTAACATAATATTGATTTTATAAATGATTAGCGTGATATAATTTTAACGAACGGCAATACAGGATATTTCGACATTTGCATTTTTCGGCAACATGCTTACTTCCACTGTTTCTCTTGCCGGAGGATTGTTTTTAAAATATTTTCCATACACTTCATTCACTTTCGGGAAATCGTGCATGTCTGTTAAAAAAATGGAGCATTTCACCACATTGGAAAAATCCATTTCGGCAGCCAGCAATATTGCGTTTAAATTTTCCATTACTTGTTTTGTTTCTTCCGCAATGCCATCTTTAATCATAGTTCCAGAGAAAGGATCTAAAGGGATTTGTCCGGAGATAAACAACATGCCATTAATGTATACAGCCTGAGAATAAGGACCAATGGGTTCCGGAGCATCGTCCGTATAAATTATTTTACGCGCCATAATAACTATCAAAAGTACAAAAATACTGAAAAAGTAAGTGTGAAAGTTTCTTAATTAAAATGGTAGGAGATATTACTTCTCTTCCTTCTTCTTGTACACATAATCAATATACCACATCTCATTTTTGTAGATGAAATCAACAATGTGTTTTTTAGTCTCCTCATCATATTTGGAAAACAAATCGTATCCTTTTTGCAATAATACTTTGCCCAGTTTTATACCATCTATTTCCTTTTGCGGAAACACATTTGGTTTATTTTCCATGGTATGGATTACATGGTCTAAAATACCCAGCGTTTTTGCAAGTAAGGTTGTATTTACCATCGCACCAAACAAACTCTTCACGTCATGTATGAATTTTTCAATGTCTTCGCGCGGCAATTGATACATCGTATCTTCAAAATCCTCGTCGCTCATAGGCGGTAAAATGCCATTTTTATTGGCAATTTCGGCCATGTGTGCTTCAAAATTCTTTGCCCCCATAAAGGAATCCAGAGAATCCATACCGGCTTTAAGAGCCACCATAAAATGCCTGCCAAACTTGAACAGCGCACGTGCCATATCACCGAAAAGGTTCCACATTTTTCGCGGTTGTTTTACGTAATCCGCTAAGTCTTTGAAGGCCTCTTCCAGTTCTTTGCGTTCCTGAGCTGGCGGGTAAATAGTGCTTAAGAAATAGTTTTCTATTTCATCGATGACATCTTCGGTAATAGAGGGCGGTAAATCAAACCGTTGTTTCAATTCATTGAAATCATAGCGTTTTTCCACCATTTCCCGGAACTTCTCTATGATATGATAATCTTTCGTTTCTGACATTAAAAGAATTGTGCTACTAAAATAAGTATTTTCTTTTTATGAAACTGATAGATTGAGCAAATGTTTTTATATCAGATGTTCTTTTCTTACAAGGTCGATATTCTGAATAGGCTGATACAACAAGGGAACCTGCTCAGTTACCACATCACTTTTTTCCAGTCCGAACGCCTTTTCATCTTTTAAACCAAGCTGTTTGAGGTAAAAATATCCGTTCAGTAATAATCCGTTGCGCAGACTGAATTCATTTTCTACCGATAAAAACTTCTCAATTACGACAAATTTAAAATCCGGTTCATGATTATATTTTGTAGAGCCATCCGGACGAATATGCAGATTTAATTCTTTTTTTGCCACCAAATCCTGAACAATTTTCTTGAAATAAATTTCCGTTTTAGGCTGCACCCGGAAGCCTATATTAATGGTCACTTTTATAACCTTATCATCCAGCAATTCGGATACTTCATAGTTTAAAGTATAGGGTGCATCTGTTCGGTTGATATGCAGGAACCAGTATACATCGGCTCTTTTTGGTTTTTTGGAGAAAATGGATTTTATGATTTTCTCTTCAATCTGTGTTCTGTGATTTGCTTTTGTTAAATAGATCAGATGTGTGGCGAATTTTGGTATGTCGTCATCTTCATTTAATTCTTTTAACATGGAGATATATTTTCCGAGGTCGACAAAGTGTACAAGTCCGTTATTAATTTTTCTTGCATAATACCACACATACATCGTTAAGAAAATGAATAATTCAAAAAAGAGAAACATCCAGCGTTCCTTTATTTTGGCGGAGTTGGTGATGAAAAATGAAAGCTCAATAATGCCGAAAATGATAAGGATTCCCGTTACCAAAAGCTTGTTCCATTTTTTTCTGTAGATTAAAAAGAAGGCAAGCAGGTAAGTGGTCATCATCATGGCAATGGTGATGGAGAATCCATATGCCGCCTCCATATGCGTGGAGGACTTGAAATACAATATCATTAATATGCATCCCACCCATAAAATCGTATTGACACTCGGAATATATATCTGACCCTTCATTTCCGTGGGTTGTCTTACGGCCACGCGCGGCCAGAAATTCAAACTCATGGCCTCACTGATAAGCGTGTAAGATCCGCTGATTAAAGCCTGAGAAGCAATAATCGTTGCTAATGTGGCAATGATTATTCCGGGAATCAGAAACCACTGTGGCATCATTTCAAAAAACGGATTTCTTCCGTTCAGCGTTTGTTGTCCCTGATGCATAATCCAAGCTGCCTGTCCGACATAGTTTATCACCAATGCAGTTTTTACAAAGATCCATGTAAGACGGATGTTTTTGATGCCGCAATGGCCCAGATCGGAGTAGAGTGCTTCTGCTCCCGTTGTGCATAAGAACACGGCGCCTAATAACCAAAAGCCCTGAGGGTATTTTACCAGCAGTTCATATCCGTAGTACGGATTAATGGCTTTCAACACGGAAGGGAATTGTGATATTTCGTGTGCACCCATTATGAACAATAAGGAAAACCAAACAACCATAATTGGTCCGAAAAGACTGCCCACTTTTTGGGTGCCAAAACGCTGAAAGAAAAACAGCAAGGATAGAATAACAATAACGATGGGTACGGTCGGTAATGTCTCCAACCCTTTTACCATGGTTAATCCTTCAATGGCGGATGCTACCGAAATCGGAGGTGTAATGATGCCATCAGCCAGCAAGGTGGTGGCTCCTAGAATGGTGGGAATGACCAGATATTTTCCGTATCGTTTAACAAGCGCATATAAGGAAAAAACGCCGCCTTCACCATTGTTGTCCGCCATTAAGGTAAGTACAATGTATTTGAAAGTGGTTTGAAAAACTAGTGTCCAGAAGATAAGAGAAACGCCGCCGAAAACCAATATTTCAGAAATTTCCCGTTCGAGATCGGAAGAGC
>ERZ650309.981-NODE-981-length-13567-cov-6.119745_pt1 | contig 13567 bp, 6 predicted proteins | sample MGYA00376245_ERZ650309 | MGnify/ENA primary metagenome ERZ650309 (study PRJEB26733, sample SAMN07839294) | wastewater metagenome | biome: urban; feature: wastewater treatment plant; material: waste water | place: USA: North Carolina | collected 2016-04-26 ...
CGCATCGAATACGAACGCGCACTCAACCAACAAGAAATCAACCACGAAAACACCCAAGCGCAACACGCCAAGAAGCTCCGGGGACGAATCAGCCCACCGGAGGACGAACCATCACCACCATTCTGAAACTGCCGGGTAGCTCGGCATACACTCAGCGATGGTCGCGAATTGCCTAGGTGCGTAAGGGGACTCATGGACGAGCGTCGGTTCGTGGTAATCGGAGGCGGCCTGGCGGGGCTGGCATCGGCAGTGTGGTTGGCGGAGGCGGGTAAGAACGTCACTCTGCTGGAGCGGCGCGGCAGCCTGGGCGGGCGCACCCACGCGATGTATGCCGACGCAGTCGACGACATCCCGGACAACGGCCAGCACGTCATCGCCAGCGGCTACCAGCACCTGTACCGGTACCTGAGCAGTGTGGGTACTCGCGAGCACATCGCGTTCCCGAAATCGTCGACGCTGCGTTGGCGGGACGGCCGCAAGGTCACCATGTCGACCACCGGTCCCGACGCCGTACGGGCGCTGATGGGTGTTCACCCTGACGCGAGCTGGCTCGAGCGTCTGCAAGCCGCCCGGGCCACGATGCTGCTGGGTTGGCAGGCGCTGCGTCAACCCGCCGACCTCGCCGACCTCAGCACCGAGCAATGGTTCCAGCGGGTGGGTATGCCGGCAAAAGCGCGAGAAGCGTTGTGGGACTGGCTTGCACTGGGTATCGCCGCTGAACCGGTTGCCATCGAGTCGGCCAAGGTATTCGCCAATGTTCTGGCTACGGGTATCCGCCTCGGAATCAAGCACCGGACGCCGGTCGGTATCGGCTATCCGACTGTCGACCTGGACACGTTGTACGTCGCGGGGGCGCTGCGGCTGTTCGAGGAACGTGGAGTCCAGGTGCATTTCCGGACTGTGGCGCGGCGCATCCTGATCGAAGAGGGCGCTGTCACGGGTGTACTGCTCGCTGGCGGTACGACGATAGACGCCGACGCGGTCATCTGTGCGGTGCCCAATTCCAACATCGGCGGCTTGCTCGATGACTTGCCTGAACACCCCGAAATCTATGCTGCGGCAGACAAATTGGGCTACACGCCGATCGTCAGCACCAATCTGTACCTCGATCGTCCACTCGGTACCGAGTCCGCATTCGAGGGCCTGATCGGTGGTACGGGCGTCATCGATGAAGTATTCGACCGGCAGATCATGCATGGACGCAGTGCCGACAAGGGCTGGCTGTACTGCCTCACCACCAGCGGCGCCTACGAGCAGATCCACAAGACCAACGACGAGATCGTCACTGAGCAGATGGACCTGTTGCGTGCCTACTACCCGGCTGCGCGGGACGCGAAAGTCGTTCAGGCGCAGGTGGTGAAGATGCCGAAAGCCACCTTCTCCCAGGTGGTCGGGACGGACTCGTTGCGGCCGCCGCAGCGCACCTCTGTGCCGACGCTGGTGCTGGCCGGCGACTGGACCGCCACCGACTGGTCCGCGACCATGGAGAGTGCCGTGCAGAGCGCTGCCAAGGCCGTGGACCTGTTGCTGGGGACCTAGCCGAGCATCGCGTCGGCGAAGCGCCGTACCGCGGCCGCGCCGGTTGCGGCGGCCTCATCGAACCCAGTTCGGGCGCGCGTCGAAATCTCGCCGGAGGTCGGGTCCAAGACCACCTCGGCCAACAACTCCCCGGTGGTCGGCTCGCAGACGGCCCAGGAATACAACGTGTCCGATTCCCATTGCGCTGCACGGGTTTCCACGTGTTCTGGCGCTGCCTCGCCCATATCCCGCAGTGATGGCCGGTCGTCCATCCGCTCGTCGGCGCGCAGGGCGCGGAGGTACCAGCCGCCGGCATTGATCTCGATGGGTTCCATAGCAGTCCAGGAAAAGAGAACCGCCGAGTGGCCACCTATTGCACGGATTTCGCGGGAAAGCGTGCAATAACTGGCCGCTCGGCGGCAGGAAGAACTAGTCCTTCAGCTCCGCGATGACGGTGCCCTGGGTGATGGCGGCGCCGGCCTCGACGGACAGGCCGGTCACAGTGCCGTCCTTGTGCGCAGTGACGGGGTTCTCCATCTTCATGGCCTCCAGGACCACGATCAGATCGCCTGCGGAGACCTGCTGGCCCTCCTCGACGGCTACCTTCACGACGGTGCCCTGCATCGGCGCGGTCACGGAGTCACCCGAGGCGGCAGTGCCACCGGAGGCGCCACGCTTGCGCGGCTTCGGCTTCTTCTTGATGGCACCGGAAGCAGCGCCACCGCCACCACCGATCGCCAGATCGCCGGGCAGTGACACCTCGACGCGACGGCCACCGACCTCGACGACGACCTTCTGGCGCGGCGCGGCGTCATCCTCGTCGAGCGGCTCGCCACCGGTGAACGGCTCAACCGTGTTGTTCCACTCGGTCTCGATCCAGCGGGTGTGCACGTCGAACTTGTCGCCGTCGCCGATGAAGGCGGGGTCCGAGACGATCGCCCGGTGGAACGGGATGACTGTCGCCAGGCCCTCGACGGTGAACTCGGCCAGTGCACGACGCGAACGGGCCAACGCCTCGTCGCGGTTGGCGCCGGTGACGATCAGTTTGGCCAGCATCGAGTCGAACTGGCCGCCGATGACCGAACCGCTCTCGACGCCGGAGTCCATGCGCACACCCGGGCCGGACGGTGCCTCGAACTTCGAGACGGGGCCGGGGGCGGGCAGGAAGCCACGGCCGGCATCTTCGCCATTGATGCGGAACTCGAACGAGTGGCCGCGAGGGGTCGGGTCCTCGGTGATGTCCAGGGTCTCGCCGTTGGCGATCTTGAACTGCTGACGCACCAGGTCGATGCCCGAGGTCTCTTCGGTGACCGGGTGTTCCACCTGCAGTCGGGTGTTGACCTCGAGGAACGAGATCAGGCCGTCCTGGCCGACCAGGTATTCCACGGTGCCGGCGCCGTAGTAGCCCGCTTCCTTACAGATGCGCTTGGCCGACTCGTGGATCTCTTTGCGCTGCGCGTCGGTCAAGAACGGCGCAGGCGCCTCCTCAACGAGCTTCTGGTGGCGACGCTGCAGTGAGCAGTCGCGGGTACCGGCGACCACGACGTTGCCGTGCTGGTCGGCGATGACCTGGGCCTCGACGTGGCGCGGCTTCTCCAGGTAGCGCTCGACGAAGCACTCGCCACGACCGAAGGCGGCAACGGCCTCACGGGTGGCCGATTCGAACAGCTCGGGGATCTCCTCGATGGTGTACGCGACCTTCATGCCGCGGCCACCGCCACCGAACGCGGCCTTGATGGCCACCGGTACGCCGAACTCCTTGGCGAACTCGACGATCTCGTCGGCGTTCTGGGCCGGGTCGGAGGTACCGGGCACCAGTGGTGCGCCGGCCTTCATGGCGATCTTCTTGGCGGTGACCTTGTCACCGAGGTCGCGGATGGACTGCGGGCTGGGTCCGATCCAGATCAGGCCGGCGTCGATCACGGCCTGCGCGAAATCGGCGTTCTCCGAAAGGAATCCGTAACCCGGGTGGATCGCGTTGGCGCCGGACTTGGCCGCGGCGTCAAGGATCTTGTCGAACACGAGGTACGACTCGGCAGAGGTCTGGCCGCCGAGGGCGAAGGCCTCATCGGCCAACCGGACGTGGGGTGCGTCGGAGTCGGGCTCGGCGTAGACGGCCACGCTGGCCAGTCCGGCATCTTTTGCTGCCCGGATGACCCGGACGGCGATCTCACCTCGGTTGGCGACAAGCACCTTGGAGATCTTCGAACTGGCGTGGTTGGCCACGGTGCCTCCTGCAACAGGTTCTCTAAGAAATGTCTTTAGAAATGTATCGGGCGCAGTGTATGCGCCCGATACCGGGGGTGGTGTGTCGGCACCCCGAATTCGAGGAGACCGACAAATGGCGGATTGGATCTAGAGGAAAAGAGTGGGAATACCCTGCATCGACGCTGCCGGTTCGACGCCGAGGACGTTGGCGAGCAGCGATGGTGTGACATCGAGCACGTCGACCTGCTTGCGTGACGGATCGCTCGGAACCCCGGCGCCCGCGGTCAGCAGAATGCCCTCGGGGATGTGGTAGCCGGTGTTGATGCCACCGATGCGGAACTCGATACCGAAGCCCACGTCGGCAGGTTTGCCGACGGACTCGGCGTCCGAGCCTGCGGCCCGCCAGTGCACGACCGCGTCGGCGTCGCTCTCCATCTGGTAGTCGAAGCCGAACGTGACCGTCTTGCCTTCGGCGCGCACCTTCGCCAGCAGCGGCCCACGGCCTTCGGTGACAATCGATTCCAGCGGCGCCACGGCGGCCTGCGCCTCGGCCTCTGAAGCGAATACCAGCGAGGTCATGGGGTACATCGCCAGGCCGAGTTCGGCGGGAGCCAGGCCCAGCGTCGAGACCAGCTTGTTGTGGTCTTCGAGTACGAACAGGTTCTCGCTGAGCTTGAGCGCCTCGACCGGGCCCTGACCCATGCTGGCCGACACCACGAGCATCGTCCGTGGGTGCTTGGCCAGGTACTTACGGATGCGGCCGAGTTGCTGGTCGGCGATGTCCATCGCCTCGACGATGAAGCTGCCGTACACCTCGTCGGGGTCATATTCGAATTTCTCGGTGTAGCCGGGCATAGTGTCGCCCCAGAAGCGGTGCATCATGCCCGCGACGTGGTTGGTGAAGAAGATCGACAGCCGCGGGTCGTGCTTGAGGTGCGCGTTCCAGTACAGGTCGAAGCTCAGCGGCGCCTGCATGGCCGAACGGAACGCCTTGAAGCGCGGGTCGCGGCGCTCCTTGACCAGGTGGGAAGCCAGGGTGACGGCCGAGCGCGGGGTCAGGCCCTGGCGCAGCATGTCCACGGCCGTGCCGGCCAGCATCTTCGGGTTCAGCACGGCATCGGGGGAGAAGCCGTTGGCGCCGGTCATGGCCAGGTTGAAGGTCTGGAAGCGCTCCAGGGACTGCGGGTAGGTCTTCGCGTCCTGGCTGAAGGTGTCGGGGATGTAGAAGCCGCCGTGCTTGAACTGTCGGGCCGGCCAGCTCTGCATCGGGCCGAACAGGCCGACGGACAGGCCGGCAGCCTCGGCGACGTCCCAGATCGGGTCGCCCTTGAAGGTCGTCGGATCCTGGCCGAGGTCGAAAGAGTTGTGGGCGTAGGTCGACATGTGCAACGTCGGCCACGTGCGCCAGGGCTGCAGACCCTGCTGCTCGGGACGGTCCTCATGCACCGTCGTCTGGGACTGCCCCTCCTGCAGCAGAGCCGCCAGGTTGGAGTCCGGGCGATTCTTGACGTAGATGTCGACGACTTCCCACGGAACTTCGTTGAGTTCGTAGAGGATGACGTCCCTGGGCTGCCGGTTCATGAGGCTGTGCCCCTTTCGTGAAACTCGTTTGCCAGAAGCGTTCTGCAACGGTACGCCGGAACGTTGACGGCATCTTCGCCGTTGGCTCAAAATTCGCTGACAACGTTACTTGACGCGGTCGTCATTTACGTAGTTTGCGGACGAAAACCCGGCAAATCCACCAACTCGCTAGACGGCGCGCAGACGTCGCTTGATCCGAGTCAACATCGCCGACATGCCCCGTAGCCGGAGGGGACTGATCAACGCCGATAGCCCCAGGTCTGAATAGAAATCATCGGGCACGTCAAGAATAGCTGAAGCGGGCTGTCCGTCCAGTCCAGCAGCCAAGATCGCGGCGAATCCACGGGTGGTCGGCGCCTCGGCCGGCGCGCTGAAGTAGAGCCTGACGTTCTCCCTGTCGGCCGCGTCGACCTCAAGGAACAGCGGCGACTGACATTCGGGCACCGGTTCCATGGACGCCTGCTCCAGGTGAGCCGGCAGCGGCGGGAGCTCATTGGCGAACTCCAGCAACAACTGAAGCTTGTCCTGGCCGGAGACTTCACCGAACTCGGCGACCACCTCGGCCAGAGGCGGCGGCATGGTCATGCGGGCGCGCTGCCGGGCTGATCGCCCACCGCTACCGGCACCCGCACGGCGTTACCCCACTCGGTCCACGAGCCGTCATAGTTGCGCACGTTCGGCAGGCCCAGCAGGTGCGTCAGGACGAACCAGGTGTGGCTGGAACGCTCGCCGATCCGGCAGTACGCGATGACATCGTCCGCGGGGCTCAGGTGGCTGTACAGCTCCTTGAGTTCGTCGTGGCTACGGAAGCGGCCACTGTCGTCGGCGGCCTTGGCCCACGGGATCGACACGGCCGTCGGGATGTGCCCACCGCGCAGCGCGCCCTCCTCCGGGTAGTCCGGCATGTGCGTGCGCTCGCCCGTGTATTCCTGCGGCGACCGGACATCGATCAGCGGAGAGGTGCCCAGCGAGTCGAGGACGTCCTGGCGGTAGGCCCGGATGGGGGCGTCGTTGCGCTCCACGACGGGGTAGCCGCTGGACTGCTTGTTCGGGACATCCAGGGAGGTGTCGCGGCCCGTGGAGACCCACAGATCGCGGCCACCGTCGAGCAGCCGGACATCCTGATGGCCGAACAGGGTGAACACCCACAGGGCGTAGGCCGCCCACCAGTTGCTCTTGTCGCCATATATGACCACGGTGTCGTCGCGCGAGATGCCCTTGCGGTCCATCAGGGCGGCGAACTGCTCGCCATCGATGTAGTCGCGCACCGCGTGGTTGTTGAGGTCGGTGTGCCAGTCGATCTTGACCGCACCGGGAATGTGGCCGGTGTCGTAGAGGAGCACGTCTTCGTCGGACTCGACGATGGCTAGTCCGGGGCGGCCGAGGTTACCGGCGAGCCAGTCGGCGGTCACCAGGCGTTCGGGGTGGGCGTAGGCGGCGAGGGCAGGATCTGGATCTGCAGGAAGCGGCACGCCACGAGCCTACTCACGCGTAGCTACCCCGCATGGCTGGAGGCCGAAAACAGGTGGCACACAAAGCCATCGGCGGCCACCCGTTCGGGTGACCGCCGATGGTGTCGGTCAGTACATCACCAGCAGATGAGGCACTTCGCCAGGATCGGCATGGTCAGCGTCTTGGTGTTCGAGGTGCTGGTGCTGACGATTTGAGCCTTGACCACCCAGGTGTCGGTGTAAGGGCCGGCGATGTTCGAGTTGCTCATCGCGAGGTGCGTCGGCGTGTACGTAAAGGTGTTGCCGCTCACCGAGATCGAGCCTGTGCTCAGCGCCAGGCCGCTGTTGACGCTCCAGTTGATCTGGATATTGCCCGGGTCGTTGTTCAGTGTGAGCGTGCCCGTCACGACACCCGTGGTCGTGTTCTGCACCTGGTTGGTGACCACGATGTTCGACGACGTGAACAGGAAGTTCGACGCCGGTGAGGTGCCGATCGTGACGGTGTTCGAGCTGCTGTAGCCCGCCGCGTTGGTGGCGGTCACCGTGAACGTGGCGTTGGCGACAGTGGCGGTGTTCTGTCGAGCCCAGGTGCTCGAGATGAACGAGATGTTGTTGCCACTGATGGTGACCGTGCCGAGGCTGTTGCCGTTGTACGAGCTCACCGCGCTGACCGTGTAGGTGATCGCGGTGCCATCGGGGGTGGTCGAGCTAACGGTGCCGACCCACGTCGAGTTCTGCGGACTGAAGGTGCCCGCATTGGTGGTCGGTGTGGTCGGGACATCGCTGTTGATGGAGATCGTCACCGTGCCGGTCGAGCTGATGCCCGCGCCGTTGGTGGCCGTGACGGTGAAGGTGCCCGTCTGGCTGCCCGTCCTGGTGCCTGCACCCGGGGTGAAGGTGTAGGTGTTGCCCGTCGAGGTGACCGTGCCGTTGACCGCATTGCCCACGGAGTAGGCGATGGCGGTGCCGTCAGGGGTGGTCGAGCTCAGGGTGCCGGTAACCACGCCGGTGGCTGCGTTGGCGCTCTGAGTTGCCGTCGGTGTGCTCGGGGTGTCGTTGGACGCCGGGGAGACCGGAGCGGTGACCGTGGCGGTGCTGCTGTAGCCCGCCGAGTTCGTCGCGGTGACAGTGAAGGTGCCGGTGACAGTTCCACTGTTGGCGGCTGTACGGGCCGCCGTGGTCGGGGTGAAAGTGTAGGTGCTGCCCGAGATGCTGACGGTGCCGTTGGTGACCCCCGAGGCGGTGTAGGTGACGCTGCTGTTGTCGGGGCTGGTGGAGGACAGCGTGCCGGTGACCACACCGGTGGTCAGGGTCTGGTTGGTGGTGTAGGTCGGCGTCGTCGGCACGTCACTGGCGATCGCCACGGTCACGGTGTTGCTTGCGCTGAAGCCCGAGGTGTTGGTAGCGGTCACGGTGAAGCCGCCGGTCACGCCGCCGGTGCGGGTGCCGTTGGCCGGGGTGAAGGTGTAGGCGCCGGTGCTGGAATTGATGCTGACGGTGCCGTTGGTCCCGGTGCCGACGCTGTAGCTGATGGCGCTGGCGTCCGGGCTGGTCGAGCTGATGGTGCCGGTTACTGCGCCGGTGCTGGCGTTGGTCGTCTGGGTGCCGGAGGTCGGTGTCGTCGGGGTGTTGTTCGATGCCGGCGAGATCGGCACCGTCACCGTGGTGGTGCTGGTGTAGGTGCCGTTGGACGCCGTGACCGTGAACGTGCCGTTGGTGGTTGTGGAGTTCGCTGCGGTTCGGGCCGCCGTCGTCGGGACAAAGGTGTACGTGTTGCCCGAAATGGTGACCGCGCCGTTGGTCGGGTTCGACACGGAGTAGGTCAGCGAATGACCACCGGGATCCGTCGCGGACACAGTGCCGGTGACCAGGCCGGTAATGCTGTTGACGTTGGTGGTGTAGGTCGGTGTGGTCGGGTTGTCGGCGATCGGGGCGATGGTGACCGTGACAGTGCCGGCGGTGCTGGTGAAACCTGAGGTGTTGGTCGCCGTGACCGTGAAGGCGTCACTCGTGGCGCCACCGACCGAGGCCTGCTGCTGTGCCAGCGTCGTCGGGGTGTAGGTGAAGGTGCTGCCGGACACCGTGACCGAACCCTTCGAGGGGTTGGAGGCGACGGTGTAGGTCACCGCCGATCCGTCGGGGCTGGTGGAGTGAAGCGTGCCGGTGACCACACCGTTGGCAGCGGTGCTCAGGCCGCTCGCGGTCGGGGCCGACGGGGTGTCGTTGAGCGACGGCGAGACCTGGACGGTCACCGTTCCGGCGGTACTGGTGAAGGTGCCGTTGGACGCAGTGACGGTGAAGGTGTCCGAGGTGTTGATGCCCGAGCTGGCGTCGCTGCGGGCGAACGCTGTCGGTGTGTAGGTAAAGGTGTTGCCCGACATCGTGATCGAGCCCGTCCCGTGCGCGGCGGCGCTGATCGTGTAGGTGACATTGGCGCCGTCGGGGCTCGTCGAGTTCAGTGTGCCGCTGACCACGCCGGTGGCGAGGTTCTGTGTGACATTGCTGACCGTCGGCGTGCTCGGGGTGTTGTTGGACGCCGGAGAGACTGGGACGGTGACCGTGGCACTGCTGGAGGTGACACTGTTGGATGCGGTGACCGTGAACGTGTCGGTGGTATTGATGCCGTTGTTGGCATCGCTACGCGCGAATGCTGTCGGGGTATAAGTGAAGGTGTTGCCGGACAACACGATTGAGCCGGTTCCGTTGGCGGTGGAGCTGACCGTGTAGGTTACGGCGCCACCGTCGGGGCTGGTGGAGTGCAGCGTGCCGGTGACCACGCCGGAGATCGGGTTCGCGTTCGTGGTGTAGGTCGGTGTGCTCGGGGCATCATTGCTCGCCGGTGAGACGGGCACGGTCACGGTTCCCGTGGAGCTGAAGGTGCCGTTGGTGGCGGTCACCTGGAAGCTGTCGGAGGTGGTGCCGTTGTTGCGGGCGACCGTTGTCGGGTTGTAGGTGAAGGTGTTGCCGGACAACGTGACTGAGCCGTTGGTCGGGTTACCGGTGACCGTGTAGGTCAGGGCGTGGCCTGCCGGATCAGTGGATGTGACGGTGCCGGTGACGGTGCCGGTGACGGCATTGGTGGTGACGTTCGTGGCGGTCGGCGTGGTCGGAGTGTCTGCGACCGGGGTGATCGTGACGGTGACTGTGCTTGCGCCCGAGGTGAATTGGCCGTTGGACGCGGTGACGGTGAAGGCGTCGGTGGCCGGGCCGCCGATGGAGGCCAGATGTTGTGCGAGTGAGGTCGGCGTGTAGGTGAACGTCGAGCCGCTTACCGTGAGGGTGCCGTGGCTGGTGTTGCCGGTGACGGTGTAGCTGACGGTGTTGCCATCAGGGCTGGTGGAGCTCAAGGTGCCGGTGACGACGCCGTTGGCGCCGGCAGACACATTCGTGGCGTGCGGCACCGACGGGGTGTTGCCCGATGCCGGGGCCACCGTGACGGTGATGGTGCCGATGGACGAGTAGGTGCCGTTCGATGCGGTCACGGTGAAGCTATCCGTGGTGGCACCGGAGTTCGCGGCGAGGCGGGCTGTGTCGGTGGGGTTGTAGGTGAAGGTGTTGCCGGACACCGTGACTGAGCCGCTCGACGGGTTACCGGTGACCGTGTAGGTCAATGCGTGGCCTGCGGGGTCGGTGGCGGAGATGGTGCCGGTGACCGTGCCGGTGACGGCATTGCTGTTGACATTGGTGGCGACCGGCGCGGTCGGGGTATCGGCAACCGGGGCGATCGTGACGGTGATGGTGCCCGCGCTGCTGGTGAAGCCCGAGGTGTTGGTCGCCGTGACCGTGAAGGTGTCGGCGGTCGGGCCGCCGACCGAAGCCAGCTGCTGGGCCAGGCCGGTCGGCGTGTAGGTGAAGGCGCCGTTCGACAGGGTGACCGACCCGTTGGCCGGGTTACCCGTGACCGCATAGGTGACCGCGGTGGAGTCCGGGCTGGTCGAGCTCAGCGTGCCCGTGACGACGCCGTTGACGTCCGTCGAGACATTGGTGGCCGTGGGGGCGGTCGGAATGTCCTTGGACGCCGGGGAGACGTCGATCGTCACCGTCACGCTGCGCGAGTAACCCGAGGTGTTGGTTGCGGTGATGGTGAAGGACTCGGTGGTCGGACCGCCGTTGTCGGCCGCGATGCGGGCTGCCGCTGTCGGGGTGTAGCCGAACGAGCCGTTGCCGGCCAGGGTTACCGTGCCGGTGCCGTTGGTCGTCGGGCTGACGGTGTACGTCAGTGCGGAACCATCGGGGCTGGTGAAGCCCAGGTTGCCGCCCACTGCGCCGGTCGTCTCGATGCTGGAGATGACCGAGTGCCCGGGCTGCGGGGTGTTGTTGGACGCCGGGGAGACCGGGACCGTGATGGTCGCACTGTTGGTGTAGGTGCCGTTGCTGACCGTGACCGCGAAGCTGTCGGTGATGCTGACCCCGTCATTGGCGGTCAGCCGTGCACCCGACGTTGGGGTGTAAGTGAATTCACCGGTGGTGCTGTTGAGGGTGACATTGCCGCCAGACGGGTTTCCGGTGACGGTGAAGGTCAGCGCTTGACCGACGGGATCAGATGCCGAGACCGTGCCGGTCACGACGCCACTGATGTTGTCGGCGTTGATGTTTCCGGCGGCCGGGGCCGTCGGGATGTCGGCGATCGGGTTGATCGTGACCGTGATGGTGCCGGTGGCACTGAAGCCGGCTTCGTTGGTGGCGGTGACGCTGAATGCGTCGGTGCTCGGGCCTCCGACCGACGCCTGTTGCTGAGCCAGAGTGGTTGGCGTATAGGTGAATGTCGAACCGTTCACCGTGACCGAACCGCTGGTCGGGTTGCCGGTCACTGCATAGCTGATGGCGGATCCGTCAGGGCTGGTCGAGTTCAGTGTGCCCGTGATGACACCGGTGGTGGTGTCGGTGCTCAGGCCACTGGCCGTCGGGGCCGAGGGGACGTCGCTGGTGATGGTCACCGTGACGGTACCCGTCGAGCTGAAGCCGGACCCGTTGGTGGCGGTGACGGTGAAGGTGTCGGTCTGCCCGGCCTGATCGGTGCGGGCGGAAGCAGTTGGGGTGTAGGTGTATTCGCCGGTGCTGGCATTGATGCTGACCGCGCCGCTGCCTCCCGCGGTGTTGCTCACCGAGTACGAGACGGCTGAACCGTCAGGGCTGGTCGAGCTGACCGTGCCGGTTACCACGCCCGTGGCCAGATCCGTGTTCTGTGCGGAAGTGCTGGGCGCACTGGGGGTGTTGTTCGAGGCCGGGGACACTGCGACCGTGATCGTGCTGGTCGAGGTGTAGGTGCCGTTGGATGCGGTGACGGTGAAGGTGTCGGTGGTGGCGCCTGTGTTGGCGGCGAGGCGGGCTGCGTCGGTGGGGTTGTAGGTGAAGGTGTTGCCCGACAACGTCACTGAGCCACCGGAGGGGTTGCCGGTGACGGTGTAGGTCAGCGCCTGGCCGGCCGGGTCGGTGGCGGTCAGGGTGCCGGTGACCGTTCCGGTGACGGGGTTGGTGTTGACGTTGGTGGCGGTCGGGGTGCTCGGGGTGTCGGCGACCGGAGTGATGGTGACGGTGACAGTGCCTGTGCCCGAGGTGAATTGGCCGTTGGAGGCCGTCAGGGTGAAGGTGTCGGTGGTGGCGCCGCCGACCGAGGCCTGCTGTTGGGCCAGGGCGGTCGGGGTGTAGGTGAAGTTCGCGCCGTTGACCGTGAGGGTGCCGTGGGTGGCGTCGCCGGTGACGGTGTAGGTGACGTTGTTGCCGTCCGGGCTGGTGGAGCTCAAGGTGCCGGTGACGACGCCGTTGGCGTCGGTGGACACATTGGTGGCCTGCGGCGTGGATGGGGTGTTGTTGGCGGCCGGGGAGACCGCGACGGTGATCGTGCCGGTCGAGATGTAGGTGCCGTTGGATGCGGTCACCGTGAAGGTGTCCGTGGTGGCACCGGCGTTGGCCGCCAGGCGCGCTGCGTCGGTGGGGCTGTAGGTGAATTCGCCTGTGGCGCTGTTGACCGTGACGCTACCGCTGGTCGGGTTTCCGGTCACTGTGTAGGTCAGCGCCTGCCCGACCGGATCGGTCGACGTGATGGTGCCGGTCACCGTGCCCGTGATTGCGTTGGTGTTGACATTCGTGGCGGTCGGGGCCGACGGCGTGTTGGCAACCGGGGCGATGGTGACGGTGACAGTGCCTGTGCCCGAGGTGAATTGGCCGTTGGACGCAGTGACGGTGAAGGTGTCGGTGGTGGCGCCGCCGACCGAGGCCTGCTGCTGGGCGAGGGCGGTCGGGGTGTAGGTGAAGACACCGTTGGACACGGAGACCGAGCCGCTCGACGGGTTGCTCGTCACCGTGTAACTGACGTTGTTGCCGTCCGGGCTGGTCGAACTGAGCGTGCCGGTGACCACACCGTTGGCGTCGGTGGACACGTTGCTGGCCTGAGGCGTGGACGGCGTGTTGTTCGACGCCGGCGAAACCGGGACGGTGATGGTCGCAGTGGAGGTGAACTGACCGTTCGACGCCGTCACGGTGAACGTATCCGTCGGGCTGTTGCTGTCGTTCGCGGCGAGGCGGGCTGCGTCGGTGGGGTTGTAGGTGAAGGTGTTGCCGGACACCGTGACTGAGCCGCCCGACGGGTTGCCGGTGACGGTGTAGGTGACCGTGGCACCGTCGGGGCTCGTCGAGGACAGCGTGCCGGTGACCGTACCGGTGACCACATCCTGGTTGGTGGTGGCTGACGGTGCGCTCGGGGTGTTGTTCGCCGCCGGGGTCACTGTGACGGTGATGGTGCCGGTGGAGGTGAAGGTGCCGTTGGATGCGGTGACGGTGAAGGTGTCGGTGGTGGCGCCTGTGTTGGC
>ERZ650309.982-NODE-982-length-13566-cov-4.090593_pt1 | contig 13566 bp, 12 predicted proteins | sample MGYA00376245_ERZ650309 | MGnify/ENA primary metagenome ERZ650309 (study PRJEB26733, sample SAMN07839294) | wastewater metagenome | biome: urban; feature: wastewater treatment plant; material: waste water | place: USA: North Carolina | collected 2016-04-26 ...
ATCTTGAACAACTTGACCTTTGTGAAAATGGAGAACTAACAACTTCCAAGGATTGCCACGAAAGCTGGTGTTGCTACTGCAAGTCTTAACGACTTTCCTATAAAATAAGAAGCAAACTGTTTTGATGAATTGTTAGAAAGTATTGCTGTACCCAGCAACCGCCCCATCAGCTTTCAAGGATTTGCACAGTGGTATCAACGGACTGTGCAACAGCCAAAAATCACAGAATCTGCACACAAACTGTTTGAGGAGTTTCGGGGTGTTTTGACTGGTGGTGTCGATGCTGCTTATCTCAGCCGAGAGAGTTATCTCTCGTTGGGGGTGAAGCAGTCGATTTATGCACCAGAGGTGCGGCATGACATTTATGAGTTATTTTTAAAATATCTTGAATTTCTTGCCACACAGCAGTATTACGACAGTAATATGCTCAGTTTTGATTATCTGCAAATCGCTCAACCACGCTATGACTTTGTGGTGGTTGATGAAGTGCAAGATTTGACCCGTATACAGTTGCTTCTGATCCTCAATATGCTGCGCCAGCAAGGTCATTTTTTGTTGTGTGGTGACTCCAATCAGATTGTGCATCCCAACTTTTTTTCATGGGCACAGATCAAAACATTATTTTATACCCAAGATGATCTGAATCGACAACGTGATTTTTTACATATTTTGCAGACTAATTATCGCAACTCACCACAAGTGACTGAGTTGGCAAACCGTATTTTGTTGTTGAAGCAAGCCCGTTTTGGGTCGATAGACCGAGAAAGCAATTATTTGGTACAGAGTAATGGGCATGTGCAAGGCAATATTCGGTTGCTACACGATAAAGCCGAAATTGTGCATGAGCTAGATCTCAAAACCAAACATTCCACCCATTTTGCCGTGGTGGTGATGCGTGATGAGCAAAAAACCGAAGCTCAGCAACTGTTTCAAACCCCGTTGGTGTTTTCAATTCAAGAAGCCAAGGGATTAGAGTATGACAATATTATTTTATATAATTTTATCAGTGCTGAACATCAACACTACCAGTCCATCTGTGAAGGGGTGAGTCCGAGCGATTTAAAAAAAGAGCTCAAATACAGCCGCAACAAAGATAAACATGATAAATCTTTGGAAATTTACAAATTTTATATCAATGCCTTGTATGTGGCGCTGACTCGTGCTGTCGCCAATTTGTACTGGATTGAGTCCAATAGCCAGCACCGTATACTCACTTTGTTAGGATTTGGTGCAGCAGCTGATCAATTGGATTTGGCTGTACAGCAATCAAGCACTCAAGATTGGCAGCGCGAAGCGCATAAGCTGGAATTGCAAGGCAAGCAAGCCCAAGCTGATCGTATTCGCCAAGAGATTCTCAAAGAGCAAAAGCCAAATTGGCCGGTGTATAGCACAGCTATGCTGGCGGATTTGGTTGATCAGGCATTGATACAGCATGATAAAAAAGCCAAGCTCATGCTATTTGAATACGCGATTGTGTACGAGAATCGCAGCTATCTGCATCGTTTGAGTCATGCAGGGTTTAAGCCAGCCAAAGAGTATATGACCAAGCCAGAGACTGCGCTCAAAGCACTCAAGCAAAAATATTATATGATTTATGGCCATCAGGGCAAAATCCATCCGGTTTTACTGGGGCAGTTGAATAAATTTGGTTTGAATTTTCACAACCATTTTGCCCAATCGCCATTACTTGTAGCCGTATGGCTAGGTGATGCAGCGCTTGTCCAAAAGCTGATCGATCTAGGGGCAGATGCCGAGCAGGTGGATAATCGTGGATTTCATCCACTCACCATTGCTGTACAGCAAGCTAGCTTAGATCAAAAGTATGCCAAGCAGAGTTGGCCGACGCTCTATGAAGTCTTAAAGCCAGAAAGCTTGAGTGTGCAGATTGATGGGCGTTTGCTCAAAATCCAACATCACAGCATGGAATATTGGATGTTGCAGTTGATGTTTGTGTTTATGGGGCGATTGATTGCAGTCAATGACACCCTTGGCTACCAACACCATCAAGCGCGTTCAGCCATCATGGCGCAGCAGTTTGAACAAGCAATTGCAGATTGGCCGACCTACATCATGCCAGCGCATCGGAAAAAGCGGACGTATATCAGTAGTATACTGTCTAAAAATGAGCGTAATAGCAGCAATGCGTATAACAAAAAGCTATTTCTGCGTAGCCAACTTGGACATTATATGCTCAATCCCGACTTGTCGATTAAGGTGCAGGGCGAGTGGAAAAAAATCTATGAATGGTTGCCACTTGATGAAAATATTGTGTTCTTTGAAGCAGATTATGTCGATCGTGGTGAGGTGATTGATATCGATCAACTCAAAACCGCTGCATGGACACCTCATATCAAGCACTTGTGGAATGTGCGAGAAGCACGATATCAGCAAGAGCAATTGGATGCACGACGGATGTTTCTGCATGAGATGATGGGTACAACAGCTGAATATGAAGAAGTATTAAAACAGCGGCTTGAGCAGGAGCAAAAGTTAAAGCAGCAGCAGATTGAACAGGAGCAGAAGTTGAAGTTGCAACTTGAGCAGGAGAAAGAAAACTTAAAAACTCAATTAATGAATGAACTCGCCCGTGGCGTATGGACAGATCCGAAAACGGGCTTGATGTGGATGCGCTGTAGTATGGGACAAACATGGGATGGCGTAACGGCACAAGGAGATGCCGAAACATATTCTTGGGATGGTGCCAAAAAAGCAATTGCTAACATGAATAAAGAAGGTGGTTTTGCAGGGTATAGCGATTGGCGATTGCCCGATATTGAGGTACTAAAAACCATTATGCTTAAAAATCAAGCAGGTTATAAATGCCCTCAAGGCGTATTATTTAAACCATGCAAAAATAGTTATGGCTTTTATTGGTCGGCGTCTCCCTATGCGGGCGGCAATGTCAGCGCGTGGCTCGTGGACTTCGGCGACGGCTACACGAACGCCCTCAGTAAGGGCAATGACTACTACGTTCGAGCGGTTCGCGCAGGTCAGTAATTTGCTTTTTTGGTTTAAGGCGTTGCTATGCATTCAGTACCCTGAAAGTTGTTGAGTCAGAAGGTGCGTCAAACACAGGGCATGTTTGCGCTAAGATGTACGCATTTTGCAATCTCATGATAAGGCCTGATTTATGGATGTGTTACCCGTCGCCCTCAAATTACGTGATCAACGCTGCCTGCTGATTGGTGGTGGTGCGATTGCACGGCGCAAAGCCCGCTTGCTGCAAGATGCGGGCGCAGTGCTTGATGTACTCTCGCCAGAGATTTTGCCAGAGCTACAGGCGGACGTGACCGCAAGTGGTGGGCAATATCATGCCGAGCGCTATCCTGCACCGATTGATCTGCGCAGCTATCGGCTGGTGATTGCCGCCACCGATGATGCAGCAGTCAATGCGCAAGTGTTTCACGACTGCGAAGCACTCAACGTATTGGTCAATTCGGTGGATGATCCACCGCACTGCCGTTTTATTGTGCCTGCCATTATCGACCGCTCGCCGCTACTGGTGTCGATTTCTACCAATGGCGCAGCGCCGGTGCTGGCGCGGCAACTGCGCACCAAACTTGAAGCCTTGATTCCGGCGCAATATGGCGAACTCGCTAAGTTTTCCGGTGATTGGAGGGCGCAGGTCAAACAAGCGATTCCGGTGCCAGATACACGGCGGATTTTTTGGGAAAACTTGTATGCAGGCTCAGTCGGCGAGCAGCTCTTAAATGGTCAGCGTGAAGCCGCCGATCAAGCCATGCCTGCACTGTTAGCCGATTGGCAAACACCCAAAGGTGAAGTGTATTTGGTCGGTGCGGGCACTGGTGATCCCGATTTGTTGACCTTTAAAGCGCTGCGTTTGATGCAGCAGGCCGATGTGGTGGTGTATGACCGTTTGGTGTCTGCGCCGATCATGAACTTGGTACGCCGCGATGCTGAGCGGATTTATGTGGGCAAAGCCCGATCAGATCACGCCGTGCCGCAAGAAGGTATCAATGCGCTATTAGTGCGTTTGGCGCAAGAAGGCAAACGGGTCTGTCGCCTAAAGGGTGGTGATCCGTTTATTTTTGGGCGTGGTGGCGAAGAAATCGAAGAGTTATTTGCGGCCGGTGTGCCTTTCCAAGTGGTACCGGGGATTACCGCAGCGGCAGGCTGTGGCGCGTATGCGGGTATTCCACTGACTCATCGCGATTATGCGCAAAGCGTGCGTTTTTTGACCGGTCATCTCAAAGCAGGCTCGCCAGAGTTGCCGTGGCAAGAGCTGATTTATGAGCATCAAACCTTGGTGCTGTATATGGGCTTGGTCGGGTTGGAGCGGATTACAGCGCAGTTGATGGCGCATGGTTTGCGGCCAGATATGCCCGTCGCGCTGATCTCCAAAGGCACGACGCCTGAGCAAAAGGTGGTGGTGGGGACGGTTGCGGACATTGCCAGCAAGGTCGATGGCAGCGGGATTGTTGCCCCGACCATTACCATTATTGGTGAAGTGGTGAAACTCCGTGAGAAGCTACGTTGGTTTGACTAGTTCGAACAGCATGCAGTCAGCCTCCATCAAGGAGGCTATTTGCTCAACGATTATTGCGCCGGTGCTGATTCGACATCAGCAGTTGGTTCAGATGGTGCAGGTGGCGTGTTGATGGCTTGTACTTCAGCTAAGGTTGACGCTGGAGTGACTGGTGGGAGTGGAATCTCAACGGCTTGACCCGTTGCATCAGTCATCACCAATGGCTCGGCGGGTTGTTCGCTGGGTGCAACCTGAGCCGCTGGTTCAGCCACATGATGCTCAAGCATGCTGAGGTTGTTGGTCTTGGGATTGTGGCTAAACACACACGTCAGCAAGCCTAGAATCAAAATCGCAGGCACCGGTGCCAGTGCACGCGCAAGGCTGCCTGCAGCGCGGAATACAGGCTCGGCAACAACGGGGTGATGATCATCGTGGTGGGCGGCATGACCCATAGCAAGCTCCTCTTGTTGATGTTGGGCGTTGTGCATCAGTGCCGTCAGACTGGCAATCCCTGCGGCCACATCTAGCGCGGGTGCTTCTTCAACCACCGCTTGCCCACGCAGATCCTCTAGCCCCGACAGTGTCCAGACCCAGTCGGGTGCATGGCCTTGCAAGTGTTCGGGCTGTCCTTCAAGCAATTCAGCCAAGCCTTCTTCACCAAGACAGGCCATATCCACCAGCATAAATACTTCTTCAAGCACGCATGCGGCGACATCATCGACTGCTTTGGCCAGTTGATCTGGCGAGCCACCGAGGTCTTGACCAAGCGCCTTGAGGACAGCCGCTTGATCCAACGTTTGCCACAAGCCCGACACTGTGCGGGTATTGACCAAGGCCAACACTAAACCACGACCATGCCGTTGATTGAGGCTGACCAAATGTGCCAGTGTGAGTGCAACGGTGCGTTCAAACACCAGCTCTGCATGCGATTTGCTGCCCAGCGAAGCAGTCAGGCGACTCAGACTGGTGCTGCGCTGTGCATCTTGTAGATGTTGCCAAAGTGAAAGTGCCATCACAAATTCTCCATCAGTCTAGGATGCGCAGGCTCGGTTTTTTGGCAGGCGCTGTGGCACTGTCGTCCGATGGACTATCATCAGGTGCTGTGACGCTGTTTGTGTCAAGCTCAGCATATTCTTGGGGGTCAAAAAACAACCCATGACCGTTTTCACGCGCATATAGCCCCAGCACCGCACGCATCGGGATATACAGCTGTTGCGATACACCACCAAATCGCGCACTAAAGTGAATGGCATCTTGCTCAATCATCAACTGATGGGTGGCATGAGAGGCAATATTGAGGGTAATTTGACCATCTTTGACATGCTGCCGAGGGACGAGCACATTCGGCTCTTCGGCATTGACCACCAAATACGGAGTCAAATGATTGTCTTGCGCCCAGTCATAGATCGCACGCAGCAAATAAGGACGGGTGGGTGGGAGAGCAGCAGTTGACATGAAAACATCCTACAAAGTCGGACGACGCGCTTGACGTTCACGCGGGGTCAAAGAGGCGACAAAGGCAGGTCGCTGAAAAATTCGTTGGCAGTATGCCAGAAGTGGCGCACACAAGGCAGGGGGCAGATCAATCTCAAGCGCAGGTAAACGCCACAAAATCGGGGCGAGCACACAATCACAAATGCCAAATTGATCCTGCATAAACCACGGCTGCATGCCAAACAGTGGAGCAAGGCTAATCAAACTGTCTTGTAGTTGGCGGCGGGCATGTACGGCTTGTTGTGGATTAAAGCTGTCGGGGTGCCGGAGTAGCACCTGAGCAAGTGCCAACCAATCGTGTTGAATGCGCCATAGATATTGACGTTGCTCCGCACGCTGCATCGGATTGTCTGCATACAACCGTGGCTGGCGATAGCGTTCTTCGAGATATTCCACAATAACGGTGGTCTGATACAGCTTGAGCTGGCGATCAATCAGCGTGGGGAGGGTGTTGTAAGGATTAAGGCTGGCCAAATCTTCAGGACGATCATCCGGATCAACCAGCACAAGCGTATAAGGAACGGCTTTTTCGGCCAGTACCAAACGCACAGTATGACTATCAAGATCATCAGGGTGAGCATACAGCAGCAAACCGAGTGGTTGGTGCAGATCATTCGTCATGTAGACCGTGAATCAAACGTGAAGAGGGGCAAAGGATAGCGAAAAACGGGCATAAAGAAATCCCCAAAAACACAAAAAGGGCGGAGCGCCCTTTTTGTAGAATCCTGTAGGACGCTTATTTCACGTCTTTCCAGTATTCTTTGTTGAGCAGATAGACTGGAATCAACAAGATCAACAAGAACAGAATCACGAAGAAACCGTACACTTTACGATCATGCTGAATCGGTTCAGCCATATAGGTCATGAAGTTGACCAAGTCACCCACCCGCGCCACATACTCTTCATCACCGAGTTCTTGCTGCATGCTATACAGCACATGTGGCATGGCCACATCTTTGAACACGATGTTGTTAACACCCCAAGGACGTTTGTCGTCTTGGTAGAAGGTGAGCAGGTAGCTGTAGACCCAATCTGGACTACGCAGACGCGTTTCCATCGTCAGGTCAGGTGCAGGGTTGCCGAACCATTGCTTCTGCAGTTTTGGATCGATTTTTGCGTTGATGTGATCACCAATTTTGTTGGTGGTAAACATCATGTACTTCTGTACCAACTCTGGTGGAATCGCCAAATCGGTCGCCATCCGCTCATAGCGCATGTACTTGGCCGAGTGACAACCCACACAATAGCTCATAAACACTGCCGCACCCCGTTGTAGCGAGGCTTTGTCGGTCACATCGACCGGTGCTTTGCTACAGTCGTAGTGGTGTTCTAGCATGTTTTCTGGGTTGCTAGGATCTGGCTCTTGGTATGTGCCACAGCCACCACCACCCGATGCAAACGCAACGTTGGCAGACAGCATCAAGCCGATGGCAAGGAGGAATTTTTTCATATCAATGGCCTCCTGTGACGCGATCAGGCGGTTGCTTACAGGTTTCAATCGAGGTGTAGATTGGCATCAGCAAGAAGAACAAGAAGTACAGCACGGTGAAAATACGCGCCATAATGGTTGCTGTTTCGGTTGCTGGTGTTGCACCCAAGTAGCCCAATACCAAGAAGCTGACCGCAAAAATACCCAGCCAGATTTTGGACAAGATGCCTTTATAGCGGATCGAGCGCACAGGTGATTTGTCGAGCCAAGGCAAGACAAACAAGAAGGCAATCGCACCACCCATGGCAATCACGCCACCAAGCTTATCGGGTACTGCACGCAAAATCGCATAGAATGGGGTGTAGTACCACACTGGTGCGATGTGTGCTGGCGTCTTCAGAGGGTTGGCAGGCTCGAAGTTTGGACGCTCCAAGAAGTAACCACCACCATCGGGGAAGAAGAAAATCACCCCAAAGAACACGATCAAGAACACCACAATACCCACCAAGTCGTGCACGGTGTAGTACGGGTGGAATGGAATACCATCGAGTGGGATGCCATTTTCGTCTTTTTGCTTTTTGATGTCGATGCCATCAGGGTTGTTGGAACCCACATGGTGCAGTGCCACCAAGTGCATAAACACCAAGCCAACCAACACCAACGGAATGGCGATGACGTGCAAGGCAAAGAAACGGTTCAGGGTAATGCCCGAAATCAGGTAGTCACCTTTGACCCAAGTGGTCAACGGATCACCAATGATCGGCAACGCTGCTGGCAAGTTTAGAATGACCTGAGCGCCCCAGAACGACATGTTGCCCCATGGCAGCAAGTAACCGAAGAAGCCTTCAGCCATCAAGCACAGGTAGATGCCCATCCCGATCAGCCAGACCAATTCGCGTGGCTTTTGGTACGAGCCATACAACAGGCCACGGAACATATGCAAATAGACCACGACGAAGAACGCAGACGCCCCTGTCGAGTGCATGTAACGAATCAGCCAACCGGCTTCAACGTCACGCATGATGTATTCAACCGAGTCGAATGCACCTTCTGCCGATGGGTTGAACATCATGGTCAACCAAATCCCAGTCACCAATTGGTTGACCAAGACAATCATCGACAACACGCCAAAGAAGTACCAGAAGTTGAAGTTCTTTGGCGCGTAGTATTTGGACATGTGGTATTCGTAGGTTTCGGTCGCTGGAAAGCGAGCGTCGACCCACGACATTAGTTTTTTACCCATGCTCATAATTAGCCCTCACCAACGGTCAGGATTGTGCCAGCAACGGTATATGGTGGCACAGGAAGATTGAGCGGTGCAGGAACACCCGCAAACACACGACCTGCCAAATCATATTTGGAACCGTGGCATGGGCAGAAGAAGCCGCCGTGCCAGTTTGCGCCACCCAAATCGGCAGCGCCGACTTCAGGGCGATACGCTGGTGCACAGCCCAAATGTGTACAGACGCCCGTCACGACAAACAGCTCAGGGGTGATCGAGCGAGTCGCATTCTTGGCATAGTCTGGTTGAGTGGACTCAGCCGATTGCGGATCGCGCAGTTGCGCATCATTTTTGGACAGGCTCGCCACCATCTCTGCGGTACGATTGACCACGAAGACGGGCATCCCACGCCATTCGACCACGATCATCTGACCGGCTTCGATAGAGCTAACATCTTGTACAACAGGAGCGCCAGCAGCTTTCGCTTTGGCACTAGGGTTCCAAGATTTTACGAACGGAGTAAGGGCAGCAACCACACCAACCGATCCCACCGCAGCGGTAGTCCCGATTAGCATGCGGCGGCGGCTGACATTGACGCCCTCGGCATGACTCATTGAGGTTTCCTCCAGACAAGCACGCATGGGCAATAAATGCCCATTAAAAATTTGTGGCAATACTAAAGAAAAGTTGACATAAAAGCCACAAAACTGGGTGACTAACCGTCAAATTAACCAGATTTTCCCAGATTCAGAAACAACAAACCCCAGACAAGCTGGGGTTTGTGGCAATCCAATGCGAATTAACGCTTGGAGTACTGAGGACGCTTACGCGCTTTACGCAGACCGATTTTCTTACGTTCAACTTCACGCGCATCACGAGTGACGAAGCCGGCTTGACGCAGTGCTGGCTTCAAGGTCTCGTCAGCAGCGATCAGGGCGCGGGTGATACCGTGGCGGATTGCGCCAGCTTGACCACCAATACCGCCGCCTTTGACGGTGACATAGATGTCGTATTTTTCAGCAGCGCCGATCAACTCGAGTGGCTGACGAACCACCATACGGGCGGTTGGACGGCCAAAGTACACGTCGAGTGAACGGTTGTTGATGGTGATGTTGCCAGTGCCTGCGGACAGGAACACACGGGCGGTTGCGGTCTTACGACGGCCAGTACCGTAATTCTTTTCCATGTCGGTTCCTTAGATGTCCAGAACTTTAGGCTGTTGAGCTGCGTGTGGGTGCTCTGCGCCCGCATACAGTTTCATCTTTTTGATCATGGCATAACCCAGAGGACCTTTAGGCAGCATACCTTTGACGGCACGTTGCAGCACTTCTTCTGGCTTGTAGGCGATCAGCTTGTTGAAGTTGGTTTGTTTCAAACCACCTGGGAACTCGCTGTGACGATAGTACATCTTGTCTTGTGCTTTGTTGCCAGTCACGGTGACTTTTTCAACATTGATCACAACGATGTAATCGCCAGTATCGACGTGGGGGGTGTAGCTGGTCTTGTGCTTACCGCGCAGACGACGAGCAATTTCGGTCGCCAAACGACCGAGAGTTTTGCCTGTGGCATCAACGACATACCAGTCGTGTTGCACTTCAGCAGGCTTGGCGCTGAGAGTTTTCATCGAACGTTGCCTATTATCGTTGGTTTGGACAATGAAGCTGTCCAAACAAAATGGAGCGCGGATTATAGTTTTTTTTGATGAGGTTGGCAATTCTTGTCATGGATAATATCGCTAAACAGTGATTTAAATCGGAATGTTTTTTCATTAATTTTGTTAATTAATTGATTGATTTGGCAATCAAAAAGTCAAACTGACGATGTGCACTGGTTAGTCAATGACAAAGATCAATTTTGAGCACTTTTTTTGCTAGCGTGGAGGGGTAAATACCGACATTGATGCTCGGTGTGGTCATATGTCCGAATCAAGGAGAGAAATCATGATGGTAAAACCGCTGGTGGTGTCTGTGTTGGCACTGATGACTTGTGGTGTGCAGGCGGCAGGTTTGGATCGTTCGGGACAGTCAATTCTGCCTTTTTTGCAGTCGGGTAACTATCTAGAAGTCGGTGCGAGTTATTTGAGTCCTCAAGTGGGGGGCAAAGATACCTCGGGCAATACCGTCCCTGAAATGGCTGAAGATTATCATTTCCTCAATGCTGCCATGAAAGCAGACATTAATGAGCAATTTCGTATTGGTGTGTTGTATGACCAGCCGTATGGTGCAGCGGCCAAATACCAAGGAAAAAACAACTTTAATGCTGATGGTAAGCCCTATACCTTGAGTGCCAATGCCGTCATTCCCAGTGCCAATGCCATTGGTGCCAAGGGGACTACTCAAGTGGATGTGACCAGTCATAGTGTGACCACATTGTTGGGGGTCAATCTCAACCCACAGGTGATGTTGTACGGCGGGATTGCCTTGCAGAGCATTGAGAGTGAGCTGGATCTGCGCGGCCCTGCGTATGGCCCACTCAATGGCTATAGTGCAGACATCAAAGAAGACAGCAGCGCGGGATATGTAGCGGGTTTTGCTTTTGAAAAACCTGAAATTGCTTTGAAGTTTGCGCTGACCTATCGCTCCGAAATCGAACACAAGCTCAAAGCTGAAGAAAGCTTGGTGATGCCAACAGCAGCATTGGCTGTGTTGCAAAATACCGCTTATGCCGGTGTTGCACCGGCGTTGGTGCAGGCTGATGCGACCCAAAAGCTGGCTCAAGTAAATGCAGCACTGGCGGCTAATCCCAGCAGTGTGGCCTTGCAGACGCAAAAAGCCCAGCTTGAAGGGGCAGTCAATTTAGCCAAAACTGCACAGTTGCCCACCAACCAAACCGCCGAGACCAAAATCACCACGCCGCAATCGGTCAATCTGGATTTTCAAACCGGTATCATGAAAGACACCTTGGCGTTTGCCAATGTGCGCTGGGTCAACTGGTCGAAGTTTTCGGTCAAGCACAGCTTGTTTGCCAAAGCCACCGAAAGCCGTAAAGCAGGTGGCCTCAATGTGGTGGATTATACCGATGATCAATGGTCGGCAACGGTGGGTGTTGGGCGTAAATTGACCCCGCAGGTGTCTGGCAGTGTGTCGGTGGGTTGGGATAGTGGTGCGGGTAATCCAATCACCACGTTAGGCCCTACCGAAGGCTATTGGAATCTGGGTGTTGGCGTGCGTTACAGCCCAATCAAAGATGTGGATGTGTCGTTGGGTGCCAAATATTTCTGGCTCGGTGATGCGGATGCCAAAGTCAGCAGTGGCACCAAAGTGGGTGAGTTTGAAGGCAATGACGCGGTCGCTGTTGGTTTGAAGCTGGGCTATCATTTCTAACGGTTGAGCTGATGATGAAATGGCCTCAAGGGAGTAATGCCAGTCAGTTAAGCGGTTGCTCTTGCTCTTTGCAGGGACGCTAAGCGCAATTGTTTGAGCCATGGATGGCGAGTTTTGCGCGAAAAGGGCTTTTGCTTACTTTTGGCCTGTCAAAAGTAAGGTAAAGATGCCCAAACTAAAACACCGCAGCCCAATCAACTGCGGTGTTTTTTCTTAACTGACAGGCATTACTCAATGGAGGCCGTTTTGTTTGATGTAGACCGGTGCGACATGGTCGGTGAGCCACACCCCATTGTCGGTACAATAAAATACATGACCATCAGCGGCCATCTGCTGGGCATCGATCCACAACAGCTGTGGCAGGCCATAACGCGCACCCACACTCAAGGCGACCTCGGCGTTGGTGCTGAGGTGGACGTGATGACGTTGCATCGGTTGGAGTCCTTCGGCCAAAATCTTGGGCAAAAAGCGTGAAGCCGTGCCATGAAACAGCACGTTGGGTGGGGTTTGCGCGGATAAAGCCAAATCTACATCAAGGCTGTGGCCTTGATTGGCGCGGATGCGTAGACCATCGGCACTGATGGCAAAGCGTTGTTTGTCGTTGTGCGCCACAATGTCGAGGAGTTCGTCATGGCGAATCAGTTGACCATGTGTATGAGCTTGGCTGAGCAACTGCTCAATCGATACCCAACCTTGTGCATCAAGGCTGAGGCCAATTTTTTCGGGTTGGTGACGCAAAATTAAACTCAAAAATTTGCTGAGTTTGATGTGGTTTTTGCTATTCATTTGAGTTGTCCAATTGGATGATTGGTTGGGGGTATTGTGAGTGACAAGGATAGCAAAGCGGTCTATCCAGCGCAAAAACGATTAGATCACCCTGAAGGTGCAGAACGATTCGGCTATAATACGCCGTCGATGTATTGAGAAGCTTGGCACTATGCAGCCGCTTTATTTGACCACAGGCGAGCCAGCCGGTATCGGTGTGGATATCAGTGTGATGGTTGCCCAACAGGCATGGACACGCCCCCTTGTGGCACTCGCCGACGCACAACTATTACAATCACGCGCCGCCTTGTTGGGTTTACCACTGCAATTGATTGCTTATCACGGGCAGTCTGTGCCAGCACCTGCTGGTAGTCTGTATCTTGAGCAGATCGATTTACCTGTATCGGTAAAGTGTGGCGTGCTCAATCCTGCTAATGCACCGTATGTGCTTGCTCAGCTGACCCGTGCGGCAACCGTGTGTCTGGCAGGCCAAGCGGCGGGTGTGGTGACTGCGCCCGTACAAAAATCGGTGATCAATGACGCGGGGATCGCCTTTAGTGGGCACACCGAATTTTTCCAAGAGCAAGCTGGCGTGGATCGGGTGGTGATGATGCTGGCTACGCCGCAATTGCGAGTGGCTCTTGCCACCACCCATTTGCCACTACGGGCAGTGCCTGATGCGATTACACAACCGCTGTTACGCCAGATTTTGGATATCACGTTGCATGATTTGCAGCACAAATTTGGGATTGCCCAGCCTAAGCTATTAGTGTGTGGCCTCAATCCACACGCTGGAGAGGGTGGGCATTTGGGGCGTGAAGAAATCGAGGTGATTGAGCCGGTATTG
>ERZ650309.983-NODE-983-length-13558-cov-9.322077_pt1 | contig 13558 bp, 14 predicted proteins | sample MGYA00376245_ERZ650309 | MGnify/ENA primary metagenome ERZ650309 (study PRJEB26733, sample SAMN07839294) | wastewater metagenome | biome: urban; feature: wastewater treatment plant; material: waste water | place: USA: North Carolina | collected 2016-04-26 ...
TGCCGAAAATTTGCTAAAAATTCTTTTACAAAACAAAGGATTAACCAACTGTGGTTGTTAAAGCCATGCGTTTTAGCGAAAACGCCTCCTTACAAACGCGCAATACCTTTGCCATTACGGCAAAGGCACGTTTTTTGGCTGATGTTTATGACGAAAGCCAATTAGCTGCCTTATTAAATACAGTGACTGCCAAACATCTAAAAGTGTTAATTTTAGGTGGTGGCAGTAATATGTTGTTAAGCCAAGATTTTGATGGCTTGGTCATTTGCCCACAATTGCTTGGTGTTCATTGTATTAGTGAAGATGACAATCAGGTTATTGTCGAAGCCGCGGCAGGTGAAAATTGGCATCAATTTGTTCAATACTGTTTAGCACAAGGGTGGTATGGCTTAGAAAATTTATCGTTAATTGCAGGTTCGGTGGGGGCAGCCCCTGTACAAAATATTGGTGCTTATGGTGTTGAGCTAAAAGATAATTTTGTCAGTTTACGTGCTATTCATCGACAAACAGCAACAGTACGTGAGTTTAGTTTGGCAGAGTGCCAATTTGGTTATCGTGATAGTGTGTTTAAAGGCCGTTTAAAAGACCAATACATTATTACCGCGGTACGTTTTCGCTTATCAAAGATTGCTAAGGTGTCGGTGCAATATGGCGATATTCGTCAAGAACTGACTAGCAAAGGAATCGACACGCCAACTCCTCAACAAGTGGCGCAAGCCGTGATTGCGATTCGCCAACGCAAACTACCTAACCCAGAACAGATTGGTAATGCAGGCAGTTTTTTTAAAAATCCTGTGATTAGCCAAACACAATTTGAGAGTTTAAAACAGCAATATCCCAATATTGTGGCCTATCCACAACAGCAAGACGTTAAATTAGCCGCAGGCTGGTTAATTGAACAAGCAGGCTGGAAAGGTCAAAGCCTTGGTCAAGCGGGTGTTTATGAAAAACAAGCCTTAGTGCTGGTGAATCGTGGTAGTGCAACAGGTCAAGAAGTGATGGCCTTGGCTAAAACTATTCAGCAAAGCGTTTATGATAAGTTTGGTGTGCGTTTAGAAGTGGAAGTAAATTTGATTTAAAGGTGCACAGATCCTAATTATATCATGCTTTTGATTAAATCTTTCCAGTGTAAAGATTTATTACATAAGCGCGATAAAACTCACACACAGTCGACTGGTCAAGTGTATCATTTAGCGGTATGATTAAGAAATAAAGAGGTAAGTATAACTTGCTTCTTTAACATCGAATCACATATTTATTGACATAATTGGAGACTTTTCCATGAGCAATAGTCGCGGTTTAGTGCCTGTGACGCTCTCTGTTCCAGGTGTAAATCTAGGAGCATACATTTCTAGTGTAAATCAGGTAGCCATTTTAAGTGCTGAGGAAGAGCGTGATCTTGCGGAGCGTTATTATTACGAGCAAGACTTAGAAGCTGCCCGTCAATTGGTGTTAGCACATTTGCGTTTTGTGGTACATATTGCGCGCAGTTATGCGGGTTATGGGCTACAACAAGCCGATTTAATTCAAGAAGGCAACGTTGGTTTAATGAAAGCCGTTAAACGTTTTGACCCAAGCATGGGTGTGCGTTTAGTGTCGTTTGCTGTGCACTGGATTAAAGCCGAAATTCATGAATTTGTGATTAAAAACTGGCGTATTGTTAAAGTTGCCACTACAAAAGCTCAGCGTAAATTATTTTTTAATTTGCGTAGCCTTAAAAAAGGTAGTCATGGTTTGACTCATGTTGAGGCCGAAACCATTGCCAAAGATCTCAACGTGACAACAGAACAAGTGTTTGAGATGGAAGGGCGTTTGTCTGCCTTTGATGCCTCATTTGAAGCACATTTAGACGATGATGAAGATAAACAGCATCAAGCACCAGCCTACTATTTAGAAGACAACCGTTATGACCCAGCGCGTCAACTTGAAGAAAGTGACTGGGAAGATAACAGTACTGAACGTTTGATGAATGCCATGAATCGTTTGGATGCACGTTCTCGTGACATTTTAACCCGTCGTTGGTTGGCTGAAGATAAAGCAACATTGCATGAATTGGCCGCTGAATATAACGTCTCTGCTGAGCGTATTCGTCAATTAGAAAAAAATGCGATGGATAAAATTAAAGCAGCTTTAGGTACGGTTTAGATGACGGACTGAGAAAATCCCTTTACACTTACGCCGCGTTTATCGCGGCGTTTGTTTTTGTGAGTTAAAAGCATGTTTTTTTCTTTAGGTGCGTTAAATTTGGCTCTGGCGGTGATCTTGGGTGCATTTGGTGCACATGGTTTAAAAACCAAAGTCACGACTGAGCAATTAGCATGGTGGCATACGGGCGTTGATTATCATTTTTATCATGCTTTAGGATTATTAGTGATTGGGGCGTTAATGGCTGCACAGCCACAATTAGCCTTGCCTAAAGGCAGTGCTTGGGCGTTACAAATAGGCATTGTCATTTTTAGTGGTTCTTTATATGCCATGACTTTAGGTGCTCCACGTTGGTTTGGCGCAATTACACCCATTGGTGGCACAGCATTTATTATTGGTTGGTTGTGGTTGGCCTATGCAGCTTGGCAAAAAGGGTTATAAATGATGAATATTCAGGTAAATGGTGAGCCAAAACAAGTCTCTAGTGATTGTTCAATCACCGATTTATTGTTGTTGTTAGAGATAACAGGTCGTCGGGTGGCGGTTGAATTAAACAAAGAAATTGTGCCTAAAAGTTTGCATACTACGACGATATTGCAAGAAAATGATTGTGTAGAAGTGGTTCATGCCATTGGTGGCGGTTGACGTTTTAAAGAGTTGTGAATGATGAATAATGATCTATTACAAATAGCGGGACAGAGTTATCAGTCGCGTTTATTGGTTGGTACAGGTAAATATAAAGACCTCGAAGAAACACGCTTAGCGATTGAGGCAAGCGGTGCAGAAATCGTGACTGTCGCCGTACGTCGTACCAATATTGGCCAAAATCCGAATGAACCAAATTTATTAGACGTGATTTCTCCCGAAAAATACACCATTTTACCAAACACAGCAGGTTGTTATACCGCAGAAGATGCGATTCGTACCTGTCGTTTAGCGCGTGAGTTATTAGATGGTCATAACTTAGTAAAGTTAGAAGTGTTGGGTGACGAAAAAACCTTATATCCCAATATTGTTGAAACCTTAAAATCGGCCGAAGTATTGGTTAAAGAAGGTTTTGAGGTCATGGTTTATACCTCTGATGATCCGATTGTCGCTAAACAACTTGAGGAGATGGGCTGTGTAGCTGTGATGCCTTTAGGTAGTTTAATTGGCTCAGGTTTAGGGATTATTAACCCCTATAACTTGCGTATTATTATGGAACAAGCCAATGTGCCAATTATTGTCGATGCAGGTGTGGGTACAGCCTCGGATGCTGCGATTGCGATGGAATTAGGTTGTGCAGGTGTATTAATGAATACCGCGATTGCCAAAGCACAAAAACCTATTTTAATGGCGTCAGCCATGAAAAAAGCGGTTGAAGCTGGCCGTGAATCCTTTTTAGCAGGTCGTATGCCCAAAAAATTATACGCTTCTGCTTCCAGTCCTTTAGAAGGTAAGTTTTTTTAACATGTCTGAGATCGTTACTGAAAAACAATATCCACGTCGTATTATGACTTTTATGCGTCGTTCGTCGGCTTATACCACGTCACAGCAAAAAGGTTTAGATGAATATGGCGAGTATTATTTGTTAGAGACTGAAGATCAACGTTTTGATCAACAAGCTATTTTTGGTCGTCAAGCACCATTAACCGTAGAAATTGGTTTTGGGATGGGCAGTTCATTAATTCAAATGGCTGAGGCTGCTCCAGAGCGCGATTTTATTGGCATTGAAATTCATCCCAATGGTTTGGCACAAATTTGTTTTGAGGCAGGTGAGCGTAAATTAAGCAATTTGCGGGTGATTGATGGTGATGCCTTATTATTGTTAGAAGGCTATTTTGCCGATCATAGTATTGATACCGTGCAATTATATTTTGCTGATCCGTGGCCAAAAAAGAAACACCATAAACGCCGTTTTGTGCAAATCCATAATATGCAATTGATTCGTCAAAAGTTAAAAAAGGGCGGCATCTTCCATGCGGCGACAGATTGGGAGCATTATGCGTTTTGGATTTTAGAAATTATGGAAGCCAGCGAAGGCTACCGTAATCTATTGGGTCAAGGTCAGTTTTCACCACGTCCCGAATATCGTCCTTTAACGAAGTTTGAAGTCCGTGGCCAAGGATTAGGGCATGGCGTATGGGATTTGTTGTATCAAAGGATTGCTTAGCTTTGGTTGCTTTGCCCTGCGACAATATGTCGCATCGGAAAAAGTAACTTTTTTTATTACTATACACACGTTTTGAACATTTGAGTGATTGAAGTCATGTTACAACGTGTGTCGATGTTTATTTTATTACCAATGTTGGCGAATTATAGTCATGGTGATTTGCGTGCAGATGGCCATGCACCAGCAGGTGTTATGTTTGAGCATATGCATCATCACGGTGCCATGATTGGATACAGAGTGCAACAGGTGACTCAGCAAGGAAGCTTATTAAATGGTGGAGATTCATTGTCATCACAAAGTTCATTATTAACTAAATATGCGATGTTGCCTCAAAAACATACTATGACGATGCATATGTTGGACATTATGTATGCGTTATCACCTAAAGTTAATGTAATGATTATGCCTATGTATATGGATATGGGCATGACGATGACAGCTAATGGATTATATAAATCGACAACAAGTGCGCATAGTTCTCATGGTGTTGCCAATCACAGTCATGATGTTCGAGGGATGGGTGATACAACATTGGCAGCGATGTATCAAGTCTATAAAGATCAACAACATGAGTTAATTGCAACATTAGCTTTTATTGCTCCCACAGGAGATGAATCTGTATTGGGAGGCGATGGCAAACCTGTTCACTATGGAATGCAATTAGGGGCAGGCTTATGGCAAGCCATGCCCAATATTACCTATAACTATAAAAATCATAAAATCGGCTTTGGAGCTCAGTTACTTACACGCCAACCTTTAGAAGATGAGAATGATCTAGGTGTTAAAGTACCTGATATGAATCAAGCAAGTGTTTGGTTAAGCTACGCTTGGATGCCAGAATTTACTAATTCTATCCGTTTGCAGCACAGCAAAACAGATAGTTATGGTGGCCATTATAATGTTTCCCATAATCATAGTTCTCCACCCGATTTTCAAGGTAATTATGGTGGTGAACAAACGTTAATCGGGCTTGGTGCTAACTGGGTTGCAACCGTAGGACAACTAAAGGGATTAAGAGTAGGTGTAGAATATTTGACACCCATTAATGAAAATTTGAATGGTGTGCAATTAGAGACTGAAAACCAAATCAATTTTTCTATGAGTAAAGCTTTCTAGAAAAATCTAAGACCTTGAGGGGGGTAATTGAAACTTCTCAAGGTCTTAATACCAAAAAATTATTCAACACTTTGAATAATTGCCGTATTAATTCGCCATAGTCGTAAATCGGCAAATGGCGAACCACTCCCCGTATTAACAATATATCCAACCGCTAATCGTCTAGATGGGTCAGCCCATGCACCAGAGCCACCATAACCAAAATGTCCAAAAGCATGAGGAGTACGAGGCCATGTGGTAAACACACGGTGATAACCTAAACGCCAATTCATTGCCATAGGCACAACATCACCTCGCTGGGTATTATGCACTTTGCTTGCTTCGGCCAATGTACGTGCAGAAAGTAATCTTACGCCATCAAGCTCTCCCCAATTAGCAAGAGCAGCATACATTTTGGCTAATGAACGTGCAGTAAATACACCACCAGCACCAGGGATACAGGCTTTTAAACTAGTATGTTCATCTAAATAAAATCGGCTCATGCCTTTAGGAATCAGTGCTTCTGCCGCAGTTTCTGGTTCAAAGCCTGTCGCTCTTAAAATTTTATCACTAATAATCTGTTGCCATTGACTTAGTTTGCTAGGAGGAGCTTTATTAGCTTGATAACGGGGCGCACCAATAATTTCGTTACAACGATATAACTCTGATTCTGGAACGCCAATATAACAACCATCTAACTGTAACGGTTGGCTGATTTTTTTGGCTAATGTGACAGCTAAAGGCTCTTTGGTGACTTTTTCAATCAGACCACCGACAATCCAACCAAAAGAAATGGCATGATAGGCAACTCTTGCGCCAGCCGCATGAACAGGTTTGGCTTGTTCAATCATGGTTAACATATGTGGCCAATCAAGCATTTCTTTGGCATCAGCAATCATGCTACGCAAATGATATAAACCCGCTTCGTGGGTTAAAACATGGCGTAAAGTAATGCCATGCTTGCCATTTTGGCCAAAAGCAGGCCAGTAGTCAGCAATCGGGCGATCATAATTTAGCAAGCCTTCATCAACTAAGATATGAGCGAGAGTACTCAAAACGCCTTTTGTTGTTGAATAACTAATGCTCATATTATGCTCTTGCCACGGATCTCCTTGTTTATTGGCAACGCCAGCCCATACATCCACTACTTTTTGATTTTGATGATATACCGTCAGTGCTGCACCACCTTGGCGCGGTGCTTGTGGCAACTGCGCCAAAAAAGTGTCTATAACATGTTCAAATTGTGGATCGTATAGTCCTTGAATGACATAACTCATAACAAGAAGTCTCTATGCTGTGGTTTGCACAAGTGCTTTTGCTTCTTCTTGAGTAATGCCCACCCAGCCTTGTGCTGAATTTAAGACAATAGCATCAAAATTAGGGCTAATTAGCAGCAAATTTAATAAATCACGTCCTGTCATTTCTAGTTGCCAGTGATTAGGCGCATTTTTTTGTAAGGTTACTAAATCGTTATAAGCAATTAATGCTTTGCTGTTGCCTTTTGTTGCAGTTTGTAATGGAATTTTGGTCAATTGTTGAGAAATAATCAGCGGCTTTTGTTCTAAAGCTTGTTTCATTTCTAGCGGAATGCCATACGCAGCCAAATAAAAATTAGCATCAAGCATCGCTTGATGAAGTGTTTGTCGAGCTAGTGTGTTTTCAGGCTCATTAACTATAGTAACGATGAGTGCTTGGATAGTTTCAAATCTGACGGACATAATAGTAAACCAATAATTTTTTAGACGAAGAGAAGGATGACTTTATAAATGGAATTGTTTTGATATTCACTGAGTTCTCACAAAAAAACAATCCTTTACACACTTATTTTTATATATGATAAAGATAATCATTTTTATTTGATTGTTGTTAGGGGCAATTGTCATTAAATTGTCTTAACTTTGTCATGGTACGGTAATTGCTTATAGATTTAATAATGGTGTTGAAGTTATAAATGTAACAATAGCGTCAACAGACCCTAATCTAATTTGGAGTGAATCATGGAATTATTAGAAATGCGCGATGAGAGTTTAATTGATGAGTGGGCTGATTATGAAGATTATGACTATGTTGATGATGCAACAGAGTTATAACTTTTAGTTATAAAAAATATTTTTTTATGGCGAACACGGAGTCGTTAAAACGACTTGTCTGCACGTGGTAGGCAGAGTATTGTTAAACACAAGAAAAAGCCGTTTTATTAAAAAATTTGTACTTAGTCATGATAATGTAATACTAAGTGTAAATGTTACTTGGTACTTTCGTGCTAACAACTCTCTTTTTGGCTTGACGAGAGCTATCTCCTTGTGACATAAGAAACGGCTAATTTTTTAGAACTGTTGTACGCATGCTATAAAACAGCATAAATATTGGAGTTGTACAGCAATTTAAACCTACCAAGTGCTAGCTAGCTGAGGGTTCGCCATGTCACAGCCATTTCAACATTTATTACAACCATTAGATTTAGGTTTTGTTACCTTGCCAAACCGTGTCATCATGGGTTCGATGCATACAGGGCTTGAAGAGTTTCCACCCGAAAGACAAGCGGCTTTTTTTGCTCGTCGTGCCGCAGGCGGTGTGGGCTTGATTATTACTGGTGGTATTTCGCCATCTGAATTAGGCGTGTTAGGGCCGGGTATGTGTGCCATGCTCACCGAAGCTGATGCTAAAAAGCATAAAGTAATTACGGATGCCGTCCATGCCGCAGGTGGTCGAATTTGTATGCAGGTATTACACGCAGGTCGTCAATCATATCATCCTGTTAATGTTTCTCCCTCTGGTAAAAAATCACCGATTTATCCTTTCCCACCTCAAGCGATGACTGAAGAAATGATTCTTCAGGAATTAGATAACTGGGTCAATGCAGCGGCTTTAGCACAACAAGCGGGCTATGATGGCATTGAAATCATGGGGTCAGAAGGCTATTTATTAAATCAGTTTTTAACCGTTCGTGGTAATGAGCGTGATGATCAATGGGGTGGTGATTTTGAACGCCGTATGCGCTTTCCACTAGAAGTTGTCCGTCGTATTCGTGCACGTGTTGGTACAAATTTTATTATTGTTTATCGTTTGTCGATGCTCGATTTAGTGCCCGATGGCCAAACCTTTGATGAAGTCATTACCCTTGCCCAAGAATTAGAAAAAGCGGGTGTTAATATTATTAATACGGGTATTGGTTGGCATGAAGCCAAAATTCCCACCATTGCGACAATGGTACCTCGTGGTGCTTTTGCGTGGGTGACGCGCAAAGTGAAAGAGGCGGTGAGTATTCCTGTATCTGCTTCTAACCGTATTAATATGCCATCTCATGCTGAGGATATTATTGCGCGAGGTGATGCTGATATGGTGTCAATGGCGCGTCCAATGTTGGCAGATCCAGATTGGGTTAATAAAGCAGCGGCCAACAAAGAAGAAGAAGTTAATACCTGTATTGGTTGTAACCAAGCGTGTTTAGATCATACCTTTGCTTTGCGTCAGGCTTCTTGTTTGGTGAACCCTCAAGCGTGTTATGAAGACCAATTAATTTATGTCAAAACTGATAAGCCTAAAAATATTGCGGTGATTGGTGCAGGGCCTGCTGGTTTGTCATTTGCCAGTGTTGCCGCAGAGCGTGGCCATAACGTTACTCTTTTTGACCAAGATACGCAAATTGGCGGTCAATTTAATATTGCCAAACAAGTACCGGGTAAAGAAGAATTTAACGAAACAATTCGTTATTTTGGTGCAATGGTTAAAAAACACGGTGTTAATTTACAATTAGGTAAACGTGTTGGCGCAACGGATGTGGCTGAGTTTGATGAAGTGGTTTTAGCCACAGGTATTGTGCCACGTCAATTGCCTTTAGAAGGTATTAATCATCCAAAAGTAATGAACTATATTGATGTTTTGCGTGATAAAAAGCCTGTAGGTCAACGAGTTGCAGTGGTTGGTGCAGGTGGCATTGGCGTGGATACCTCTGAGTTTTTAGTACATGACCCACATCATGTGCCTTCTAGCTTGGATATTGATGAATACTTACGCGAGTGGGGCATTGATAAAACCTTACAAGCACGTAGTGGTATTGAAGGTGTTGAGGCTCAAGTCAGTCCAAGTCCTCGTGAAGTGTATTTGTTGCAGCGCAAAAACAAAAAAATTACGGGGCCTGGTAAAACCACAGGTTGGGCGCATCGTGAAGCCTTACTCAAAAAAGGCGTCAACATGATTACAGGTGTGGAATACACCAAAATTGACGATGAAGGATTGCACATTAGCGTCAATGGTCAGCCTCAAGTCTTGGCCGTAGATAACGTGATTATTTGTGCAGGTCAAGAGCCACAACGTGAGTTACAAGCGGCGATTGAAGCATTGGGTAAAACAGTGCATTTAATTGGTGGGGCGGATGTTGCAGCAGAGTTAGATGCCAAACGTGCGATTCGTCAAGGTGCAGAATTAGCCGCTCAAATCTGATATATCTCCCCATGATAAGGTAGTGCTGTCAAGTTTAACCCCACCTAGCCTCCCCCTTGAAAAGGGGAGGAATATCGCGAATTCTATGAGATATTGGGTTTGTGGAAAGTCTCCCCCTGATAAGGGGGAGATTTAGAGGGGGTCGAAATATTTAAAACCGCTTACAAAATAAATAAAAAAATTGCTTATTTTTCATCATTAAGCTTTAAAATAGCAGCCGTTTAGCTTTTCATTTATAGGCTATCTTTTATCGCACTTTCACTCTATTTTGTCGCAAAATACGAAATTGCACTTGAGATTTTGCACAATTCCACCCATAACTTTGTTAAGGCTTATAGAAATATGAGCTTATGTTTGTAGGCTGCTTGTTATGAGCAATATGTTTGTAGATGAACTAATATCAATTCAAATGGCCAATCACGATGACATGGCAAATGATGGTGATACCGCTGTTATAGAGCAAACAGCAAAACCACAGCTCAAAAAACCATCGTTTTATCAAGTGATTTTGCTAAATGATGACTACACACCCATGGATTTTGTGGTAGAAGTATTAGAAGATTTTTTTGCAATGAATATTGAGCAAGCCACACAAGTTATGCTAACTATTCATCATCAAGGACAAGCGGTTGCAGGGTTATATCCAAAAGATATAGCTGAAACCAAAGCTCAACAAGTGATTGATTTCGCGCGGCACAATCAGCATCCCTTAATGTGTCGAGTTGAGCAAAAGCCTGATTAAAAACAGGATTTATAGGTAAAGGCTTAAATTTTGCTCAATTAAAGCGGCTGTTACAAAAGGCCGCTTGATCCAAGCAATAAAAATAAGCGATAACCATGTAAGTCCTACCTAAAAATATAGGAGTTGCTATGTTAAGTCGCGATTTAGAAGTTTCATTAAATTTGGCCTTTCGTGATGCCCGTGCGAAACGCCATGAATTTATGACCGTTGAGCATCTCCTATTAGCTTTATTAGACAATGAATCCGCAGTAAGAGTGCTTAAATCCTGTGGTGGCGATATTGCAACCTTAAGACGTGAATTAAGTCAGTTTATTGAAGAAACTACCCCTAAAATTCCGACTAAAGATACAGATCGTGAAACTCAACCAACGCTGGGTTTTCAACGGGTGTTGCAACGTGCTGTATTTCATGTGCAGTCATCAGGTAAAAAAGAAGTTTTAGGTGCAAATGTTTTAGTCGCGATTTTTTCAGAACAAGAATCGCAATCTGTTTATTTCTTGAAAAAGCAAAACATTAGTCGTTTAGATATTGTTAACTTTATTTCGCATGGCATTAGTAAGCAAAGTGATGAAAATAAAGCAGATGACGATGCAAATGAGCAAATTCAAAACCAAACAGATGAAGATGGTGAATTAGTACCAAAGAGTGCATTGGCTGCTTATACCAGTAACTTGAATGAATTGGCCTTAGCTGGAAAAATTGATCCGCTGATTGGTCGTGATGCCGAAATTGAACGTGCTGCCCAAATTTTGTGTCGTCGTCGTAAAAACAATCCTTTGTTAGTGGGTGAACCGGGTGTGGGTAAAACTGCGATTGCAGAAGGCTTGGCATGGTTGATTGTAAGCAATAAAGCACCAGAGCCATTAGCGAAATCGGTGGTTTATAGCCTAGATTTAGGTGCGTTATTGGCAGGCACAAAATATCGTGGTGATTTTGAAAAACGTTTTAAAGCGGTATTAAGTGAACTAAATAAACAACAAGACGCTGTTTTGTTTATTGATGAAATCCATACCATTATTGGTGCAGGTGCTGCAAGTGGTGGTGTGATGGATGCTTCTAATTTACTTAAGCCTGTCTTAGTTAATGGTTCGTTGCGTTGTATGGGTTCGACAACTTATCAAGAGTATCGTGGTATTTTTGAAAAAGATCGTGCATTAGCTCGTCGTTTCCAAAAAATTGATATTCCTGAGCCAACTGTTGGCGAAACTTATCAAATTTTGAAAGGTTTAAAATCACGTTTTGAAGAGCATCATGGCGTACGTTATAGCGAAAAAGCCCTAGAAGTTGCGGCTGAATTAGCAAGTCGTTATATCAATGAGCGGTTTTTACCCGATAAAGCCATTGATGTGATTGATGAAGCAGGTGCATTACAACGTTTACAACCTGTTAGCAAACGCAAAAAAACCATTGGTGTGGGTGAAATTGAGGAAGTGATTGCCAAAATTGCCCGTATTCCACCAAAATCTGTCTCGGCGAATGATAAAGAAGCTTTACGTAATTTAGAGCGTGATCTCAAAATGACTGTGTTTGGTCAAAATGATGCTATTACTGCTTTATCTTCAGCGATTAAATTATCACGTGCAGGTTTAAAAGCACCCGAAAAACCCGTTGGCTGTTTCTTATTTGCAGGGCCTACAGGTGTTGGTAAAACCGAAGTTACCAAACAGTTAGCGAAAATTTTAGGCATTGAATTAGTCCGCTTTGATATGTCCGAATATATGGAGCGTCATACTGTTTCTCGCTTGATTGGTGCGCCACCAGGTTATGTTGGTTTTGATCAAGGTGGCTTGTTAACCGAAGCAATTGCTAAGCATCCACATTGTGTATTGCTATTAGATGAGATTGAAAAAGCCCATCCAGAAGTCTTTAACTTGTTATTGCAAGTGATGGATCATGGTACGTTAACTGATAACAATGGCCGTAAATCAGACTTTAGACATGTGATTTTGGTACTGACAACTAACGCAGGTGCAGAGGCAGAGTCTCGTGCCAGTATTGGTTTCACCCAACAAGACCATAGCACTGATGCTATGGAAGTCATGAAAAAGATGTTTACGCCAGAGTTTCGTAACCGTTTAGATGCGATTATTCAATTTAAAGCCTTAGATCCGATCATTATTGCGGGTGTGGTTGATAAGTTCTTAGTTGAATTACAAGCCCAACTGGACGATAAACATGTGGTCATTGAAGTCGATGAACTAGCTCGTTCATGGTTGGCCGAGAAAGGTTATGACAAACAAATGGGTGCTCGTCCAATGGCTCGCGTTATTCAAGAAAATCTGAAAAAGCCTTTAGCTGAACAGATTTTGTTTGGTGACTTGGTAGGTGGTGGTCATGTGCATGTAACGGTTGAGAATGATGCGATCGTTCTCCATGTTGAAGCAACTGAGAAAAAAACAGCAGCGCCTGCTTAAGGTAAAATTTCTTAACAAAGCAAAAGAGGGCTTGACGTATAACGTAAGCCCTTTTTTATATTAAGCCGGTCGATTAACGTACGCGGTAGGTAATACGGCCTTTAGTCAAGTCATAAGGAGTCATTTCAACTTTGACTTGGTCGCCTGTTAAAATACGAATATAGTGCTTACGCATTTTACCAGAGATGTGTGCGGTCACAATATGACCATTTTCTAACTGCACACGAAACATGGTGTTTGGTAAAGTGTCGACCACTGTACCATCCATCTCAATTTGCTCTTCTTTATTTGACATAACAACCTTAGATTGTAAAAAATTCAAGTTTTATGCGGACACAAAGGGATGTTTATAGTTGCCCAATGAGATAGCGCATATTTTAAGGTGGCGTATTTTGCCTGATTTTTGACAAAAGTAAAACAACTATTTAGAGTCTGAGGTACAGACCCTAAACTCAAAAATAATTAAAGTCCTGTCTTGCCTAATAAAATTAAAATACCAATCAAGGCAAAAATACTAGCAGCAATGCCATGAATCCAACGAATTGGCAGTTTTTGTGCAAAATGATT